>Ga0326597_10013321_pt1 | contig 10816 bp, 12 predicted proteins | sample RVTome_12_FD_203789 | JGI IMG/M metagenome (GOLD analysis project Ga0326597, IMG submission 203789) | Soil microbial communities from uranium-contaminated site in the Upper Colorado River Basin, Wyoming, United States - RVT100D185 | ecosystem: Environmental > Terrestrial > Soil > Contaminated >... | reverse complement strand
GCATCGTCCTTGGTGATAAGCTCCAGAGCCACGGCGTAGCGCTCCGCGTCGGCCGATGCAATCAGGTCGACCGGGTTGTCCACGGCGGCCTGCTGCGGCAGATGTTCACGCAGCTTCTGCTTGGTCGATTCGGCCAGTTGTGCCATCTCGAGTCCATGCGCCACGAGGGCGTCGGTCGCGAGAATGCCCGGCCCGCCGGCGTTCGTCACGACACACACGCGGCGCCCTTTGGGTACCTGTTGCGAGGCCAACGCCGTGGCCACGTCGAACATTTCCTGTATGGAAGAGACGCGAATCACGCCCGTCTGCTCGAACAGCGCATCTACAGACACGTCCTGCCCGGCCAGAGCACCGGTGTGCGAAAGCGCCGCGCGGGCTCCCGCGGCGGTACGGCCCGCCTTGACCACGATAATCGGCTTCGTGCGCGTGATCTCTCGGGCGATCTGGGTAAACCGGCGCGGATCGCCGAAATTCTCCAGGTACATCAGGATGATTTCCGTCTTCGGATCGTCACGCCAGTAGAGGAGCATGTCGTTACCCGAGACATCGGTCTTGTTGCCGATCGATGCGAACATCGAGAATCCCACGCCGAGCTGCTCGGCATGCGTGAAAATCGTCTCGCCCAGGGCGCCGCTCTGCGAAACCAGGGCGATCTTCCCCTCCAGCGGATGCGTCTTGCCGAAGGTGCCATTGACCTTGAATTCCGGGTCTGTGTTGACCACGCCGAAACAGTTCGGGCCGACCATCCGGATCCGATGTTTCTCGAGGCGTTCCAAAAGGCGCCGCTCCAAGAGGGCTCCCTCCGGGCCGACCTCCTTGAAACCGGCCGTAATGACAACTACGCCTTTGATCCCCTTTTCGGCGCACTGATCGATGGTGTCGAGAATCACATCCCGTGGCACGATTACAAAGGCCATGCTCACTGGGTCCGGTATGTCCATTACGGTCGGGTAGCACTTGATGCTATGAATTACGCTGTGTTTCGGATTGACCGGAAATAATTTGCCGTTGAATTCATAGGCGATCAGGTTGTGCATGATCTGGCGTCCGATCGTCCCTTTGCGGGGCGTGGCGCCGATGACGGCGATCGATCGCGGCCTGAAAATCGCGTCGAGCGTTTCAGGCGACGTGGCAAGCTTCATCCTCTTTCCCTCTCTTCTGTGCGTGTCGAAAGCGGGCGCCCGGCGACACGTTCCCGTGCCAACGGTGGCAATATAACCGCGCACGGCGTGCGGGACAAGGCACGCGTGCCCCGCCCGAGCGGATCGCGATCGAGTTCGGACGTCCCGCGGATAAAAAAAAACCGGCATAGCCGGCCAATCGCAACCAGGAGAGCTTCCGGTCAGGCGCGTCGGGTCTCGCCGGCGGCCAGTGTCTTAAGGGCGCGGGAAATGCGCTCGACGCGTTCGCGGTCGCGGCGTTCTGAATACACGAGCTGGAGATTACGCAGCATGCGAACCAGGATGGCCCGCGACGAAACCGGGCTAAGATAGCCCTTCCAGAAGCCATAACCCGACTTCATCAGGAACTGGCGGCAGTCGTGGAAGGTGAGGAGCTGGCCGCCGTTGAAGGGATCGATGAAGAGGTCCCGCCTTGAGTTCGCATGCTTGACCAGAAAATGGCCGGGCATGCCGACGCCCAGAAGCGGAATGTTTGCCCGCTTGGCCACCAGCATATAGGCGACGGAAAGTGTGAGCGGAATGCCCTGTTTGCGGTCGATCACCCGATTGAGATAGCTGTTTTCGGGGTCATAGTAATCGTCATGGCTCGCGCGAAAACCCACCTCTTCGAACAGCACCTCGTTGAGCTCGGTGACCTGGACCGTGGGCGACTCATCGCCCGACAGCCTTGCGGCCACGCGTTTTCCCCAGCGGTCGAGGCGGCGCCGATACGGGGTTTCGTCGAGGGTGGGGTATTCCATGCGCGCCAGTAGAAAAGCGCCCGCTTCGAGGTCGATCAGGTGATTGGATCGGCCGGCGAATTCACCCAGTACATCGAGAAAGTCGGGGAAGGCAATCGTGCGAAGAAGTCCGGCGGCTGCGTCGCGGAGCGGCTCGCTGCCGTCCAAGGCGGCTTCCCGTAGGTACGGCTCCGCCCGGGCACCCAGTTCGGCCACCTTGGATTCGGCCGCCATCCGGGTGAAGTCATCCTCGTCGTCCAGAAGCGAGATCAGTGCTCGCAGTTCCGATTCGGGCAGCGTGGCCTGCGTCACGGCCTCAAGCTACCACGCAAGAGTCGGGCTGTCAACCACTTTGCAAAGTCAAGCGGCGACCGGGAGGGTCCAGGCGCCAGGGCCGGCAGACCACAGGCGGCTCGAGTCGTGGCCCCTTAAAGCGCTGCTCCGCCTGAGGCGCCATTTTCTGCCGTGGTATTCTCCGAGGCCGCCGAGTGCGGAATGCCCGATTTTGCCTTTTCCGTCGACCAGCGGTACTTGTGAACGCTGCCCCTGGCCGCATCTTCGCCCACCAGCACGGCCAGAGGTTCCTCCACGCGGTGATAGACCGTCCGGTGCGGAAACGGGATTTCGATCTGCTCTCGATCGAACGCATTCTTCAGTCGTCGCCGGTATTCGCGGGCTACCGTCCACTGCTTGAGGGGCTGGGTCTTGAAGAAGGCCTTGATGAGGAGGGCCGAATCGCCGAATTGATCCAGTCCAAGAATCTCGAGATCCTCGAGGATCAGGGAAGCGTACTGCGGATCGCTGCGCAATTCGACACCCACTTCGCGCATGACGTCGAATACGTGGTCCACGTTCTCGCTGTACGATACGCCGATCTCCAGGAGCGCCCGCGACCACTGGTACGTAAGATTCGACACCGTGTCGATGTGGCCGTTGGGAATGACGTGCAGTGTGCCGGCCAGATCGCGAAGGACCGTCGTGCGGAGCGTCATGCGTTCAACCAGTCCCGCCTGACCGCCGGCCCGGATGACGTCCCCCACGCGCACCTGGTCCTCGATCAACAGGAAGAAGCCCGCGAAGAAATCTCTCACCAGGTTCTGTGCGCCAAATCCAACGGCCAGGCCGGCCACACCGGCACCGGCGAGCACCGGGCCGATGTCCATGCCCAGTTCGCGCCCGATCATCAACCCGGCAATCAGCCACACGCCCACCCGGGTGACGGTGTTGATAATTTGAGACATAGTGGCCGCACGCTTCTCGCGTTCCGTGGTCGTCGTTTCATCCTGGTCGCTGGCGGACGTCACGATCCGGTTCCCGACCGCCCGGCTTATGCGGATCATCACCAGGGCACCCACCAGAATCAGGACCACCGTCACGCCGTGGTCAAACAGCCAGCTTACCAGTCTTTGCGTAAGTTCTTCCGTCATACTGCGCAGATCGATGGGCATGGGCCCCTCCCTCTTCGTCGTTCGTACCGCTGCCTACTCCCTTTCTTATAGCCACTGGGATTACGGTGCGCATGACTTTTCTCGATTTGCGTCGCCTCGGCAGTCGTCACAGGCGACAAGACAAAGGGCACCTCCGGCCGCCATGCCGGTGCGGTTGCGCGCCGAGTCAAGCACGGTTAACGATGTGCTAGTGCAGGAGCCGGCGCGCTCCGCGGAATCGGCGCGCGTAGTAGGCGTCGTCGGTGTCGGTGAGTACGACACCGTCGGAGCTCGAGGCATGAAGAAACGTGGAGTTCCAGAGAAATATTCCGACGTGAGAGGGCCCCCGACCGTCGATATCGTAGAAGAGCAAGTCGCCTGTCTGAAACTTCTCGTGGGCTACGGGCGCACCGATGCGAAACAGCTCACGTACGGTGCGCGGCAGCTTCATGCCGTTGTACTCGCGATACACATGGCCGACCAGACCGGAGCAATCGAACCCGGCGGTGCCCTGGCCGCCATAGCGGTACCGCTCGCCCTTGAGTTCGTCGTAGATCTCCCTGAAGCGGCCGCGGTCCACGCCGTAACCGGATCCTTCGACCTGGCCGCCTTCCTTGTCCATCCCTTTCGTGGTGAATCGTGGAGGGCCCGAACAGGAGGTCAAGACGACGCAGAGTCCCAGTAGAGCCCACGGCATTGATCGGAGCAGGCGCATACATAGGTGTTATCGGCGGATTTCAGGGAGCGGTTGAGGCTCTTTTGGCCCCACCGCACCGGCGGACCCCGTCAAACCTCTGCTCTCAGGGGTACGTCAAATCGAATCGCCATCGGTAGTAGCGACGCGTAACCAAGAAACCGACGGCCAGAACAGCGAGATACCAGGGGAAATAGATGCACGCTACAAGCGAGAGCAGCCCCACGGCCCAGCGCACGGCGCGCATGGCCGAATCGGGATCCCCGCTCGCGGCCTTCATGAACAGGTAGGCCACCGGCAGCGCGGCCAGGAGGAACAACAGGTCGATGTTGTAGACGGCGGTGAGAATCGAGGCCCAGTACCACCCGAGTGCCCACCTTGCCGCCCGCGGACGTCCGAGCGTCACGGCAAGCGTACGCTTCCCCGAGCGCTCGTCCCCGTCGGTGTCCGGAATCGTGGTGAGAATGTAGATCGCCCCGACGGCGCAAAAGTAAGGAAGTGAACGAAGGAGCCCCTCCCCGAGTTTTCCCCCGCTGATGAACCAGCCGGCCAGGAACACGAGGGTGCCGTGGGCCGCAGCGTTCGCCCAGAGTGCCGGGTACCCGCGATCCTTCCAGCGCCACGGATCGGCGGAATAGGCCACGCCCAGAACCGCCACCATCAGCGCGACCAAAAGCACGCGAAGCGAGACGGCGTACGCCAGGGCGATGGCGAGAACATTGAGCACCAGGTAATAGACGCGCGCCTCACGCTTGGTGATCAGCCCGAGCGGGAAAAAGTGCAACTTCCGGTTCTGGCGATCGGTTTTTACATCGAAGTACTGGTTGAGAAGGTAGACGCCCCCGAACAGAAGGAACAGCATCACAAAGCCGAGCACGAGGGGCTCTGAAACATGTTGGGGGAGATGCGTCGCGCGGAAGCCGTTTCCCAAAAGAAATGCGGTCCAGACGGGCGGCATGAGCACGGGTCTCAAGACAAAGATGTAGTCGAGCGCGCTCTTGCGGGCGGGTTCCCTCATGACCACCAATGAAAGAGATAAAAGAGCGGCGCCGAGGCGAACAGAAGCGAGTCGAAGCGGTCCAGCACGCCGCCGTGATCCGACAACAGGGGTGACGAGTCCTTGACGCCCACGTGCCGTTTCAGAAGCGACTCGAACAGGTCTCCCAGCATGCCCAGCCCCCAGATCAAGGTGGCCGCCACAAGCGCACCGACGGGGCTAAGCACGGCCGGCCAGAGAAAGCGTTGAATGGACCACCCGGTCGCCAGGCTGACCGCCAGAGCCCAGGCCGCTCCTTCCACCGTCTTTCGAGGGCTGATATCCGGTGCGAGGGGGTGCCGTCCGGTCAGCCTCCCGCCGGCGTAGGCAGCCGTGTCACCGGCCCAGAGCACCAGAAAAAGAAAAAACGCTGCCCGCCAGCCGAACCATTCGCGCAGCCATACCAGGTAGAGCATCGGCAGGAGGGGATAGATGGGAAGGAGAAGCGCGGCCGCCGATGCGCGGGCCCCGTCGCCGGTTCTGAGAACGAGCGCCGTCACCCCCGTCGTCAGCGCGCAGGCGACAAAGGCCAGGGCCAGTGTCTGTGCGGGGCCTGCGTGCAGATAGAGCGGCAGTCCGACGGCGAAGAAGAAAGCCGGCCAGGCGGCAATCAGTGGGCCGCCGGGACAGACTAGGCGGTGCGCCTCGATACAGGCCAGGAGGGTCAAGGCGGCGACCAGGACCCGGAAGGGCCACCCGCCGACGTAGGCCGTCCCTAAGACCAGTGGGATACCCCAGAGGGCGACCTGAAGCCGCCGTCCCACAGCGGTCACCTCTCGGACGCGACCTTGCCGAAGCGGCGCTCGCGGTTCTGATAGTCCCAGATGGCGCGAAAGAAGTCCTCTTCCGTGAAGTCGGGCCAGAGCACATCCGTGACGTACAGCTCGGTATACGCTGTCTGCCACAGGAGAAAATTGGAGAGACGCATCTCGCCCGACGTGCGGATCAGAAGATCCGGATCCGGCAGGCCGTTGGTGTAGAGGTGATCGCGGATGTCCCCTTCCGTCAGCTCGTCCGGATCGATCTTGCCGTCCTTTACCAGCCTGGCCACGGCACGGCAGGCGTCCAGGATCTCCGTGCGACCGCCGTAGGAGAGCGCGAGATTCAAAACGATGCCGGTGTTGTTGCGGGTGGTCTCGATGGCTTCCAAAAGCGCGGTGCGACGGCGCACGGAAAGCGCCTCAATGCGCCCCGTGGCCATGAGCTTCACGTTTTTGGCGGCCAGCTCGTCCAGCTCCTTCTTGGTCGTCTCGTACAAAAGCTTCATGATCGCCGAGATCTCGGACTTGGGGCGGTGCCAGTTCTCTTCGGAAAACGTATAGAGCGTCAGGAACTTGATATCGGTCTCGCCGGCGGCGGTTACGATGCGCTTGACGGTCTTCACGCCTGCGCGATGTCCCGCGGTGCGCGGCAGACCGCGGCGCCGAGCCCAGCGTCCGTTGCCATCCATGATGATGGCGACATGCCTGGGCAGATTTCCTTTGCGAACGACGCGTGATCGGTAATACGTCATGATCCCCGTAGCTTGTGCACTCCGACGGCAATAAAAAACCCCCCGGGGACCCGGGGGGGAAGGACTTTTTTGAGAAGATCAGACTTCCATGACTTCGGCATCCTTCTTGGATACCAGTTCGTCGAGGCGCTTGGTATACTCGCCTGTGAGCTGCTGCACCCGATCGGTTCCCTTGTGCATATCGTCTTCGGTGATTTCCTTGGCCTTCTCTTTCTTTTTCAACGATTCGTTGGCGTCCCGCCTGTGGTTGCGCATCGAGACTTTTCCCTCTTCGCCGATCTTTTTCACCAGCTTCACCAGATCCCTGCGCCGTTCCTCTGTGAGGGGGGGGATCGGAAGCCGTATGAGATTGCCGTCGGACGCCGGGTTGAGGCCGAGCTCGGAACGCTGGATGGCCTTGGTGATTTCGGGGATGAGGGTCTTCTCCCAGGGCTGAACCGTGATCAGCCGCGGTTCGGGCACGCTTATCGTGGCGACCTGGTTAAGCGGGACAGCGCTGCCGTAGTAGTCCACGCGAATGCCGTCCAGAAGCTGGGTCGTGGCGCGACCGGTGCGGATGTGCGCCAGTTCATCGCGAATCGCTTCGACGGTCTTCTCGCACTCGGTGCGAAGGTGGACGAGCACGTTCTCCATCCTATCCTCCTGACGAAACCAGCGTGCCGATGCGTTCCCCAGCCACCACACGGGGAAGATTGCCGGGCGTGGTCAGGTCGAACACCACGATGGGAATGTTGGACTCCCTGCAAAGCGAGGTCGCCGTGGCATCCATGACTTTCAGATCCTGACGGAGGACCTCCCGGTAGGTCACGTGGTCGAGTTTGGTGGCATGGGCGTCGAGCTCGGGGTCGGCGGTGAACACGCCATCGACCCGCGTCGCTTTGAGGATGATGTCGGCCTCGATCTCGGAGGCTCGCAGGGCCGCGGCCGTATCGGTCGTGAAGAACGGGTGGCCGGTGCCGGCCGCGAAGATCACGACCCGGCGCTTTTCGAGATGTCGAATCGCCCGGCGCCGGATGTAGGGTTCGGCCACGGCCTCCATGCGGATGGCCGTGGTGACGCGTGTGAAGACAGAAAGGCGCTCCAGGGTATCCTGAAGCGCCAGGGCATTGATCACGGTGGCGAGCATGCCCATGGTATCCCCCGTGACCCGATGGACCCCAGCGGCCCCGGACTGCCTCAACCCCCGGAAGATGTTTCCCCCGCCGACCACTACCGCGACCTCGACCCCCATGTCGCGCACATCGCGAATCTCGGCGCAGATGCGAGCCACGGTGGGCGGATCGAGGCCGAATTCCGCGGGACCCATAAGCGCCTCACCGGACAGCTTGATGAGTACGCGTTTGTACCTGGGGGTGGGGGCGCTCATGCGGTGCTCAGCCCGTCTGATCCTCGCCCAGTCGGAAGCGCGCGAACCGCCGCACGCTGATGTTCTCGCCCAGCTTCGCCACGACGGACGTGACCAGGTCGGTGACTGTTTTATCCTGATCTTTGATGTACGGCTGAAGCACAAGGCAGACTTCTTGCTGGTATTTCTTGATCCGCCCCTCCACGATCTTCTCTACCACGGCCGCCGGCTTACCTTCATTCTCCGCCTGCTTGCGGAACACTTCGCGCTCGGATTCGAGATCCGAGGCCTTGAGCTCCTCGGGCACAACCACCATCGGGTTGGCCGCGGCCACCTGCATGGCCAACTCCTTGGCGAGCTCCCGGAAGTCGTCGGTGCGGGCCACGAAATCGGTCTCGCAGTTGATTTCAATCAGTACGCCGAGCTTGTCGCCCGGATGGATGTACGAGTAAACAATCCCCTCCTTCGTCGCGCGCCCCTCTTTCGCGGCGGCCTTCGCAATGCCCTTTTCGCGAAGCAACAACACGGCACGCTCGAGATCGCCCCCCGCCTCGCTGAGGGCGCGCTTGCAGTCCATCATCCCGGCGCCGGTTCGTTCGCGCAGAACCTTAACGGACTGGGCGCCTATCGCTGTCTCTGTCATTGTTCTAGTCCCTGATTGGCCGTTACAAACTGGAAGAAGACGGTCCCGCGGCATCCGTGACTTCGGCCGGGGTCGGTTCCTGGGAAACGTAGGTCTCCAGCGTAGACTTCGTGCCTTCCAGAGATTCCTGCCCGTCCTTGCGGTACTGGCTCGCTCCCTCGATGATCGCCTCGGCAAACGCATGCGTGATCACGCGGATGGATCGAATGGCATCGTCGTTGCCGGCGATGGGGAAATCCACGTCGTCCGGATCGCAGTTCGTATCGACGATCCCCGCGATCTTGATCCCGAGCCGACGGGCCTCGGCCACCGCAATCGCCTCGTTCTTCGAGTCCACGACGAAGAGCATGCCGGGAAGCCGGTTCATCTCCTTGATGCCGCCGAGCACCTTCTGGTACTTTTCCAGGTCGCGATTGAAGTGCAGAACCTCTTTCTTGGTGAATTTTTCGAAAGAACCGTCCCCTTTCATCCGCTCCAGGTCTTTAAAGCGCTTGATGCTCGACCGGATGGTCTGGAAGTTGGTGAGCATGCCGCCCAGCCAGCGTTCGCAAACGTAAAATTGGCCCGTGCGCTCGGCTTCTTCGCGGATCACTTCGCGCGCCTGCTTCTTGGTCCCGACGAACAACACCGACTGTCCGCGGGCGGACGTGTCGCGCACCGCCTGACACGCGTCCTTGAGGACATTCATGGACTTCTGGAGGTCGATGATATAGATGCCGTTACGGGCATTGAAGATATAACGCTTCATCTTCGGGTTCCAGCGGCGGGTCTGGTGCCCGAACTGTACCCCGGCTTCGAGGAGATCTTTCAACTGCAGATTCATGCGGTCCTTTCGGGTTTGGCCTCCACCGCGCCGGTTTGTTCAGCCCGCCCCCTGGGGGGACCCGGGGCTGCCGCGGCGGTGTGCGTCTTTTTGTTTCTGCCGGCCTAACGCTTCGAGTATTGGAACCGCTTACGCGCTTTGGGCTGGCCGTATTTCTTCCGTTCGACCTTCCGCGCGTCACGCGTCAGGTAACCGCCACGCTTCAAAGTCGGCCGCGCGTCGGGCAGGTGCAAAAGCAAAGCGCGTGCGATGCCGTGCCGAATGGCGCCGGCCTGCCCCGTGAGCCCGCCGCCGTGAACCGAGGCCACGATGTCCACCTTGCCGAGCATTTCCGCCGCCTCGAGCGGCTGCTGCACGATCATCATCAATGTGTCGCGGCACAGGTAGCTCCGTGCTTCTCTGCCGTTCACGGTGAACTTGCCGTCGCCCGCGCGCATGCGCACCGATGCGACCGCGATTTTGCGCCGGCCGGTGGCCCGTACTGTTCCAGGTGCTTCCATAGGCTATTGTCCGCTATCTCTTGCGTGTGTTCAGTGCCAGTTCCGACGGCTGTTGGGCGCTGTGCGGGTGGCTCGGTCCGGCATATACGCGCAGCTTGCCGTAGAGCTTGCGCCCCAGTCTGTTCTTGGGGAGCATACCCCACACGGCGCGCTCGATGACTCGCTCCGGACGCGTTTCGCGCATTTGCGAAAAAGTCCGCGTCCGCAAACCGCCTGGATAGTGTGTATTCCAGTAGTATGTCTTGAGCGACTCCTTACGACCCGTCAAGACCACCTTGGCGGCGTTGATCACGATGACGTGATCCCCGGTGTCGAGGTGCGGCGTAAAAGTGGCTTTATGTTTGCCCCGCAGGCGCCGTGCGACTTCCGTGGCCAGCCGGCCCAGGATCTGGCCGGTGGCATCGACCACGTGCCACTCGGATCTCAAGCCAGCCACAGGGGGTATGTACGTTTTCTGTCGTTCTGCCATAAGAGTCCTCAAAGATTCAAAACTCCTTAATTTATTGCCCTCTTTGCCCTTGTCAAGCTTTAAAACACCTTGATCGGCCTCTCCGTGAGCACTGGGAGTCACCTGCGCCGCCGGTTTCCGTGAAGCCGCGCCCGACCGCGTCCAAATCATGCCGGGACTTGGACATGCCCGCTTCTGCAAGTCGGCGGCTCCGGCTTCCACAGAAGGGGGTACGGACCATCAAAATTCCTCGGCGTGAGCAGGAAATCGACATTGGCGGGAGCATTCTTGGACCCGGGGCGGTGGCCCTCATCCCCCGCTCAAGCACCGGCGCTGCCGACGACCTCGTGCCGTCAATCCGCCTCCGGCCTTACCGCCTTTCGCCCGGCCTTGGTTCCGCCCCGGAGACGCTTTTCCTTCAGGCGGCGCTCCCGGGCCGCCCGCGTGGGCAAAGTCTTGCGCCGCGGCTTGGGTCGGACGGCGGCGC
>Ga0326597_10013319_pt1 | contig 10817 bp, 8 predicted proteins | sample RVTome_12_FD_203789 | JGI IMG/M metagenome (GOLD analysis project Ga0326597, IMG submission 203789) | Soil microbial communities from uranium-contaminated site in the Upper Colorado River Basin, Wyoming, United States - RVT100D185 | ecosystem: Environmental > Terrestrial > Soil > Contaminated >... | reverse complement strand
CGGCGCGCCCGGCGGGAGACGCCGTGGACCTCAGGTACAACATCCAGATCCGCTCGGCCGCCCACGCCTTCGAGGGGAAATGCTTCGTCGTGGTGGCCGGGAGCCTGATCAGCCCGGAGATGCGTGAATTCCTCGGCGACACTCCGGAGAAGCGCCGGCTCCTGGGCGACGGGAGCCAGACCTTCACGGGGATCCTGGGGCCCAACGGCAAGGTCCTGGCAGGGCCCGCGGCGGACGACGCCGAAGAGATCGTGTACGGGACGATCGACCTCGAGGCGATCATCGGCCAGAAGATCCACCACGACGTGGCCGGCAACTACAACCGCTTCGACGTGCTCTCGCTCACGCTGAACCGTTCCCCCCTGGCCGCGATCCGTGAGGTGACGGCGGCGCCCATCGGGATGGAGATCACGGGGCCCGAGACGTGGCGGCTCCTCGGCGAGCTCAGGCGACGCGCCGGCTCCGCCTCGCCGCAGGAGCTCCGCGCGCTGGTGGAGTCGCTCCTCGCCTCGCTGCCCGCCGCCCTCACATAACCCCCAGTTCAGTCCTTCTCTCGATGCTGCCCCTCCCACCCAGCGGCGCCCCGCTAGCCGGTGCGCTGGGCCGGGACCGTCGGAGGGCTTTACAGGCGGCATGGTGCCCGAACATCGCCGCCTCGTAAGACACCGGATTCAATCGCGTACGGCTCCCGGCACGCGGATTGCTTATTGTGGGCCCAGGAGCGACGATTGTTCAAGGTAACCAACGCTGATTGAGGAGCCGACATGATAGCGAACATAGCGCGCCAGCACCGCTGGGTACCGTTGGTGATTATCCTCTGCGCCCTCCTTGTCGGCCTTCCGGCGGGCCAGGCCTCCGCGGATCCGGTGCTCGGAGGGACCCTGGTCTACGCGGGGGGTGACGTCAGCATCCTGGTGATCGATGCCGCGGCGGCCTTCCACAACTTTCTGGATATCTATTCGCCTGGCGGGACCATGCTTATCGACCTTCCGATCGAGAACCACGGAGATTTCGGTCTGATCGGCGTTGGTGACCCGCCGTTCACGCTGCCGGCCGCCACGATAGCGGGGGCGGGCATCGCCCCAGGCGACGAGGTGGTCTTCGGGATCTTCGTGTCGGACACCGGCTTCACGTACCTGATGGGACCCGGCAGCCGCAACCCTGACGGAATCGAGCACGCCAAGGTGGACGATCTCGGCGGTGGGCTGTTCCACGTCGGGTTCGAGGACCTCTTCGGCGGCGGCGATCTGGATTTCGACGACACACTGTTCGAGTTCAGGGGTGGGCTCCGGGTTCCATCGAGAGTGCCCGCGCCTGCGCCGCTCGTGCTGCTAGGGGCCGCGCTAGCGGGACTGGCCGCGTTGGAGCGGGTCCGCAGGTCGTCGGTCAAGCGTTAAGCCAAGCCCTCGTCATCGGACATTGGGCGGGCGCCGTCTCCGGCGCCCGCTTTGTTTCCTCCCCACGCCCCGCTCCATGTTCTGGGCTTGGTCTGCCTGGAACCCACGTCGCAGAGCCTGAGCGAAGCGCCTGAGGGCCACGCCGTGGTCCCCCCGGCCCCGCCGCCGCACCCTTCCGCGCGGCGCGGAGTGGATCCCCCCTTTCCGCAAGCGCGCCGCCGTCATCGCCTGGCAGGGCCGCTGAGCCGTCCCGGCACAGGGACTGCGCTTGACCTCCCACGCCGTCCTGTCTACTCTCCGAGGGGTCCGCCACCAACCACGCACCGGATCGGAGAGCCATGGAACTCGAGCGCCCGCTGCCCCAGCCCATCACGCCTGAAGCCAAGCCCTACTGGGAGGGCCTGCGCGAGGGCAAGCTCATGCTGCCGCGCTGCCGCGCCTGCCGCCGCGCCTTCTTCTACCCGCGCGTCCTCTGCCCGCACTGCCACGCCGCCGATATTGAATGGTTCCAGGCGAGCGGCCGGGGCAAGCTCCACTCCTTCGAGATCGGCTACCAGAGCTTCAACAAGGCCTTCAAGGTCAAGCCGCCCTTCGTGCTGGCCATGATCGAGCTGGAGGAAGGCCCGCGCATGATGTCGAACCTGATCGGCATCGAGCCAGATCCGAAGAAGATCCGCTGTGACATGCCGGTCGAGGTGGTCTTCGAGAAGCAGACGGAGGAGATCACCCTGCCGCTCTTCCGGCCCGCGGGAGGCGCGCGATGAAAGAGCTGCGCAACTCGGTCTGCATCGTGGGCGCGGACGAGAGCGACGAGCTGGGCACGCTGCCGCACAAGAGCCAGCTGACGCTGCACCTCGAAGCCGTGAGGAACGCCGTGCGGGACGCCGGTCTCAAGATCAGCGACGTGGACGGCATCTTCACGGCGGGCCAGCATTCCCCCGCCACCATCGGTGAGGCCCTCGGCATCACGCCGCAATACATAGACGGCACGACCGTGGGCGGCTGCTCCTTCATCATCATGGTCGGCCACGCCCTGGTGGCGCTCCATCATGGGCTCTGCGACGTCGCCGTCGTCTGCCACGGCGAATCGGGCCGCTCGGGCGTGGGCGTGACTCCAAGGCGCGACACCGCGCTGCCCGGCCAGTACGAGGCGCCCTTCGGCTTCGGGGGCGCTTCCACCTTGTTCGGCATGATCACGACGCGCCACATGCACGAGCACGGGACCACGCTCGAGCAGTGGGCGCAGGTGGCCGTCTCCACGCGCCAGTGGGCGGCGCTCAACCCCAAGGCGCGCAACCGCGAGCCCATCACCATCGCCGACGTGCTCAACTCGCGCCCCGTCTGCTACCCCTTCAACCTGCTGAACATCTGCCTCGTCACCGACGCGGGCGGCGCCGTCGTGCTGACGCGCGCCGACCGCGCGAAGGACTGCGCCAAGAAGCCTGTCTACGTCCGCGGCGCGGGGGAGGCGACCGAGCACGTGATGCTGACGCAGATGAAGAACCTGACCTTCAGCGAGGCCACGCGCATGTCCGGCGCCAAGGCCTTCGCGATGGCCGGCGTCACCCACACGGACTTCAACCACCTCATGTTCTACGACGCCTTCACCTCGGGGCCGCCGATCATGCTCGAGTCCCTCGGATTCTGCAAGCCGGGCGAGGGCGTCCACTTCTTCGACCAGGGCCGCTCCACCCCCGGCGGCTCGCTCCCCATCAACACCAACGGCGGCGGCCTTTCCTACACGCATTCCGGCATGTACGGCATCTTCCCCATCATCGAGGCGGCTCGCCAGCTCCGCGGCGAGTGCGGACTCCGCCAGGTGCCCAACTGCACGGTCTCGCTCGTCAACGGCATGGGCGGCATGCTCTCCGCCGCGGGGACCTTGGTGCTGTCCAGCGAGAAGTAGGGGGTTGGCATGGTCGGCTATGGTGCTACCCTTCCGCCATGCCCGCTTCTCGTCCTCCGGTGGATAATGCAGGTCCGCATAGCGTGGCGTCGAGACCGCCGGATGGAGGTGCAAACCCGTGCCGAGCATAACGGTTGCTGCCAGCGTCGCTGACGAGCAGTCGGTACTAGACTGTCCGGCGCCACAGTGTTTGCCCTCTTATACAGTTCTGCTTAATTCGTTCGGCAGACACAGAGAAGCATGATGACGTCTCTGGATTTCGCGACTGAGAAGGAGGCCTTCAAAGAATACTTTGCCACTAATGCGGCGGTAGTTCAGGCTGCGGCCGTCTCGTTGCGGACTCTCCTTGCTCTCCTCCTGACCGACAACGACGACTTCCCTACGCCCCAGGTGTTGGCCCGCGTGAAGGACCGAGACGAGTGCGTCGCAAAGTTCGGGCGGAAATACCAGACGCAGTTTGAGGAGGCCAAGACTCCGTACGAGATCAAGGATCACATCACGGACATCGTCGGCCTTCGTATCATTTGCCTCTACGAGGCGGATTTCTCTCTGGTCCGGACAGTCCTCGTCGAGAATTTCGAAATACTGGATGAAAGCGACAAGAGCCAGGTGGTGGAAAGTCATGAGGGCCTCTTCGGCTACAAGGGCCTACACCTGGACCTCAAGCTGCTGGCGAATCGACGCGATCTGCCTGAATACAGGCGCTTCCGTGACCTTCGCTTCGAGGTACAGCTACGCACGATTGTGCAGGATGCCTGGAGCGTCCTGGACCACAAGATCAAGTACAAGAAGAGCATCCCCCACGAACTCAAGCGCAGGATCAATCGTCTCGCGGCGCTGTTCGAGCTCGCCGATCAGGAGTTCCTCAACATCCGCGATGAAACGCGAGAGCTGGAGTCAAGAGCTAAGGCCGAACCTGCCGCTCCGGCCGAGCCTGCGGCCCCGGCTGAGGCTGCGCCGACTGCGGCCGCGCCGGCGCCCGCGCTCGATGCGTTCTCTTTCCTAAGCCTGGCGCAGCGGCAGTACCCAGCTTACCCCTTTCAGGGACACAAGATCGACGGTTTTGTTGAAGAGCTTCTGGTGGTCGGACCGAAGCTCACAGCTGCGAAGGTCGAGGCGGCTCTTCTTCGTGCGGGCCAGATGCTGGAGGACTACAAGACCTATCAGCAGGAGCGCTACTTCAACAGACTGAATCCCTACACTACCATTCGCCACGCGCTGTATCTCGGCGACCGTGAACGTTTCGCACCGCTTCTCTTCGATCTGCAGCGGCGGAACTTCGATGCGTGGCTGGCCGAGAGGCCGGTTGCGGGATGAGGGAGTTGCCGAACGACCGGATGAACGTGACGAAGCCCGCGATGGCAAGGCGGCGCGGGTTTCGCAGGTTATCTGGGTGTTAGGCCGACAAGAGAAGGCATGAGCAGCCTGGCGAAAGGCGACGCGTTCGAGGCAAGGGTCTACGAGGCGCTTGCCGAGGAGCTTCGGAACGAGCGGCTTTGTGTCGCGCCGAAGCACGCGAAGATCTTCCGGAAGAAGGCATACCACTCCCGAGACCGACAGGCCGACATCACAACCGACGTGTCGATCGAGGTCTTTCTGCCTGGTCGCCAGAGGGCGACACTCGTGTGGGTGTTTGAATGCAAGGACTACAGCGGTCGCGTGCCCGTTGATGACATCGAAGAGTTCCTCGCAAAGCTGCAGGAGATCGGGGAGGACAACACCAAGGGCACGTTTGTGACAAGCGGAGCCCTTCAGAAGAGTGCGCTTGCCTACGCTGGCTCTAAGAAGATCGGCGTCGTCCGCCTTCTCCCTTCTGCCCAGATCATCGTCCTCAACGAGTGGATGTCGGCGGTAAGCTTGGGTCGGCCCTCACAGGTTCACTGGTCTGAGTTTTCGTCCGCCATCTCCGATCCCGAGCATCGGAGTGGGCGTTGGTTTTTCGCCTCGGAAGATACCTACTGGTTCGCGGACTGGTACTCGCTGTTGTCTCACTCGATCGAGCACGAGGAGTGAGCAGTTTATCGAGTGCGTGAATCCGCCCCGCGGGTTACGCACAGCGTTAGGCGCCCCCGAAGCCATGGCGCAGTAATCGAGGAGAGGTAACACACGTGTCGAAGCCGAAGAAGAACTCGACTGCCGTAGCGAAGGACGCTGGTGCCACCGTTGGCTACGAGGCGCAGCTCTGGCAGATGGCCGATGCGCTCCGCGGCAGCATGGATGCCGCTGAGTACAAGCACGTCGTCCTCGGCCTGATCTTCCTCAAGTACATCTCCGACGCCTTCGAGGAGCGGCACGCGAAGCTCGTCGCGGAGAAAGCGAAGGGCGCCGACCCGGAAGACCCGGACGAGTACCGCGCCCAGAGCATCTTTTGGGTGCCGCCTGAGGCGCGCTGGGCGCACCTGAAGGCCCAGGCCCGCCAGCCCACCATCGGCCAGCTCGTGGACGACGCGATGGCCGGCATCGAGCGCGACAACCCGGCGCTCAAGGGCGTGCTGCCCAAGGACTACGCTCGCCCCGCGCTCGACAAGGCGCGGCTCGGCCAGCTCATCGACCTCATCAGCAACATCAAGATCGGCGACAAGGCGAGTCGCGCCAAGGACGTGCTCGGCCGCGTCTACGAATACTTCCTCTCGCAGTTCGCGAGCGCCGAGGGCAAGAAGGGCGGCGAGTTCTACACGCCCCGCTGCGTGGTCAAGCTGCTGGTCGAGATGCTCGAGCCCTACCGCGGCCGGGTGTACGACCCCTGCTGCGGCTCCTCGGGCATGTTCGTGCAGTCGGTGGAGTTCATCCGCGCGCACGCCAAGGGCAACGGCAACGGGGGCAAGGCGAAGGCCGACATCTCGATATACGGGCAGGAGAGCAACTACACCACCTGGCGGCTCGCCAAAATGAACCTCGCCATCCGCGGCATCGACGGCCAGATCGCGCACGGCGACACCTTCCACAACGACCGGCACCCCGACCTCAAGGCCGACTTCATCCTCGCCAATCCGCCGTTCAACATCTCCGACTGGGGCGGCGAGCGCCTGCGCGACGACAAGCGCTGGCAGTACGGCGTGCCGCCCGCGGGCAACGCCAACTTCGCCTGGGTGCAGCACATCGTGCACCACCTCGCACCCGCGGGCATAGCCGGCTTCGTGCTCGCGAACGGCTCAATGTCGTCCAACCAGTCCGGCGAGGGCGAGATCCGCAAGAACCTGATCGAAGCCGACCTCGTGGACTGCATGGTCGCACTGCCGGGCCAGCTCTTCTACTCGACGCAGATCGCCGCCTGCCTGTGGTTTCTCGCTCGCGACCGCAAGAACGGCAAGTTCCGCGACCGCCGCGGCCACGTGCTCTTCATCGACGCCCGCAAGCTCGGGCCGCTTGTGGACCGCACCCACCGCGAGCTGACCGACGAGGACATCGCCCGCATCGCCGGCACCTACCACGCCTGGCGCGGCGAGAAGGAGGCGGCCGAATACGCCGACGTGCCCGGCTTCTGCAAGAGCGCGCCACTGGAGGAGGTCCGCAAGCAAGGCCACGTGCTCACGCCGGGCCGCTACGTAGGCGCCGAGGCGCAGGAGGACGACGGAGAGCCGTTCGAGGGGAAGATGCAGCGGCTCACCGCGACGCTGCGCGAACAGCAGGCCGAGGCCGCAAAGCTCGATGCCGCCATCGCCACCAACCTGAGGGACCTCGGGTATGGCGGCTGAGGAGCTAATCGGTCCTGCTCCTGACGGTTGGGAGTACACAACTCTCGGTGTCGCCTGTGAGCGCGGCGGAGGTGACATCCAGACGGGTCCCTTCGGCAGCCAGTTGCACGCTGCCGACTATGTGCCCGTCGGGATCCCATCGATCATGCCCCAGAACATCGGCGACAACCGCATCGTCGAGGACGGAATCGCGCGTATCACACCGGAGGACGCCAAACGTCTGAGTCGGTATCTGGTTCGCAGGGGTGACATCGTCTACAGCCGACGCGGTGATGTCGAGCGACGAGCGCTTGTGCGGGACCATGAAGACGGCTGGTTGTGCGGCACCGGTTGCCTTCGGGTGCGACTCGGTGATCAAGGTCCCGATCCACGATTTGCGACCTACTACCTCGGCCACCCAAGCGTACGGGAGTGGATCGTCCGGCACGCTCACGGCGCCACGATGCCTAACCTGAACACCTCGATCTTGAGTGCCTGCCCCTTCGTGGTGCCACCGCCCGCTGAACAACGGGCCATCGCGCATATCCTCGGCACGCTCGACGACAAGATCGAGTTGAACCGGCGGATGAGTGAGACGCTGGAGGCGTTGGCGCGGGCGCTCTTCAAGTCGTGGTTCGTGGACTTCGACCCCGTCCGCGCCAAGGCCGAAGGCCGCGACCCCGGCCTCCCCAAGCCCCTCGCCGACCTCTTCCCCGCCCGCCTCGTCGACTCCGAAATCGGCGAGATCCCGGAGGGGTGGGAGGTGGGGCTGCTCGGTGAACTGATCGAGATGGTAAAGGGGCGGTCCTACAAGAGCGAGGAACTGATCGAATCCGATACGGCGCTAGTCACGCTCAAGTCCTTTGCCAGGGGCGGTGGTTACCGTCCAGACGGCCTCAAGTCTTTCGCAGGGACCTACAAGGCTGACCAGGTCGTCAAACCCGGTGAACTCGTGATCGCATGTACTGACGTAACGCAGGCCGCCGAAGTCATTGGTCGTCCTGCGATCGTGCGGGGAACGAGTGGTTACCGAACGCTGGTTGCTTCTCTGGATACTTTGATCGTGCGCCCACGCCATTCGAGCATGACGAGGGCATTCCTCTACTTCCTGGGTCGAACTGAAGCCTTCGTGGCTCACACGTACGCGCACACGACAGGTACGACAGTCCTGCATCTCGCGAGGGAAGCCGTACCGTCGTTCACGTTTGCTCGGCCATCGACACAACTCGTTGTGCAGTTCGACACTCTTGCCGGTTCGGTGCTGGATCGCATACAGGCTCTCGAAGAGGAATCTGGCACTCTCGACGCGCTGCGCGACACCCTGCAGCCCAAGCTCATCTCCGGCGAGCTGCGGGTGAAGGATGCCGAGAGGTTCATCGGGAGAGCGGTGTGATGGCCGAGCCGCTAACCGCTCCCTTCGTCATGCACGGCGCCCGCGATGCGATCGCGGGTGGGCTGACGCATGTCGGGCAGCAGGTGGAGACCATCGAGCAGGCGGTGGCCGAGAATCCCGGCTTGGCGTTCGATCTCGCCAAGACGCTGGTCGAGAGCGTTTGCCGGACGGTGCTCGGCGAACGCAACATCGCGTTCAGCGAAGATGACGACCTTCCCAAGTTGTTCAAGACGGTCTCCCGGCATCTTCCCTTTCTGCCGCCGACCGCGAGCGGGGAAGCCGAAGTTCGTGACAGTCTCAAGCGGACCCTCGGGGGCCTGAGTACCGCGATCCGGGGCATCTGCGAGCTGCGCAATCAGTGTGGGTTTGCCTCCCACGGTTCGGACGCTCCGCGCCCGCCGATGGAGTCGGTGCAGGCGCTGCTGGCCGCCGAGGCCGCCGACACGATCGTCGGCTTTCTTTACCGCGTGCACCGGCAGGACCGCACGCCGCCACCCTCGCACCAGGTGCTGTACAACGACTACGCGGAGTTCAACGAGTCGGTGGACGAAGCGCATGGGATGATCCGCATCTACGAGGTGGAGTTCCGGCCCAGTGAAGTCCTCTTCCAGATGGAGCCCGAGAGCTATCGCGTGTATCTGGCCGAGTTTGGTGCAGAGGCGGAGAAAGCCGAAGCCACGAATCCGGGCAATGGGCCGACGGAGGTGGCGCCATGACAGAGCGGGGTGTCACCGAATCCATCGTTGAGCAAGCCGCGCTGGCGTGGCTTGAGAGCGTCGGTTGGCAGGTCCGGAACGGCGCCGAAATCGCCCCTGGCGAACCCGCGGCCGAGCGCGACGACTACGGGCAGGTGGTGTTAGTGCAGAGGCTGCGCGATGCGCTCGCGCGGCTCAACCCGGCGCTGCCCGCCGAGGCGCTGGACGATGCCTTCCGCAAGCTGACGCGTCTCGAAGGCGCGGACCTCATCGTGCGAAACCGCGCCGTGCACCGCCTGCTGGTCGATGGCGTGACGGTCGAGTACCGCGATGCGGAAGGCGGGATCCGTGGCGCACAGGCGCGGGTCATCGACTTCGCCGGCCCGGCGGGCAACGACTGGCTGGCGGTGAACCAGTTCAGCGTCGTCGAGAACAAGCACTCGCGGCGGCCGGATGTGGTCCTGTGCGTGAACGGGCTGCCGGTAGCGGTGGTGGAGCTCAAGAACGCGGCCGACGAGAACGCTACGATCTGGAGCGCCTTCCAGCAGCTCCAGACCTACAAGGCGGAGGTGCCCACCCTCTTCGCGCCGAACGCGCTGCTCGCCGCCTCCGATGGGGTGGAGGCGCGCGTGGGCACGCTCAGCGCCGGGCGCGAGTGGTTTAAGCCCTGGCGGACGATCGCGGGCGAGACGTTGGCCGATGCGCACCTGCCGGAGCTCCAGGTGGTGATCGAGGGTCTGTGCGCTCCGCGGCGCTTTCTCGACCTGCTGCGCGACTTCATCGTGTTCGAGGACGACGGCGGCCGCATCACCAAAAAGATGGCCGGCTACCACCAGTTCCACGCGGTTCAGGTGGCGGTGGGCGAGACGCTGCGCGCCGCGGAGCTGCGCCGCGCGGCCGACCGCGTGACCGAAGGCGAGGGCCGCTACGAGGCGGGTCGAAAGCCGGGAGGAAAGCCGGGCGACCGGCGCGTGGGCGTGGTCTGGCACACGCAGGGCTCGGGCAAGAGCCTGACGATGGCCTTCTACGCCGGGCGCATCATCCGCGAGCCGGCGATGGAGAACCCGACCATCGTCGTGCTCACCGACCGCAATGACCTCGACGACCAGCTCTTCGGCACCTTCTCGCGCTGCAAGGACCTGCTCCGCCAGCCGCCGATGCAGGCCGAAAGCCGCGCGCACCTGCGCGAGCTGCTCAGCGTGGCGGCGGGCGGCGTCGTGTTCACCACCATCCACAAGTTCTTCCCGGAGGAGAAGGGCGACCGGCACCCGACGCTCTCCGAGCGCCGCAACGTCGTGGTGATCGCCGACGAGGCCCACCGCAGCCAGTACGATTTCATCGACGGCTACGCGCGCCACATGCGCGATGCGCTACCCTACGCCTCGTTCATCGGCTTCACCGGCACCCCTATCGAATTGCAGGACGCCAACACGCGCGCGGTGTTCGGCGACTACATCAGCGTCTATGACATCCAGCGCGCCGTGCAGGACGGTGCCACGGTGCCGATCTACTACGAGAGCCGGCTGGCTAAGCTGGCGCTCGACGAGGCCGAGCGGCCGAAGATCGACCCGGAGTTCGAGGAAGCTACCGAGGGCGAAGAGGTCGAGCGCAAGGAGAAGCTCAAAACCAAGTGGGCGCAGCTCGAGGCTGTGGTCGGCGCGGAAAAACGATTGGGCCTGGTCGCGAAGGACATCGTCGAACACTTCGAGAGGCGGCTCGAGGCCCTGGACGGCAAGGCGATGATTGTCTGCA
>Ga0326597_10013318_pt1 | contig 10817 bp, 9 predicted proteins | sample RVTome_12_FD_203789 | JGI IMG/M metagenome (GOLD analysis project Ga0326597, IMG submission 203789) | Soil microbial communities from uranium-contaminated site in the Upper Colorado River Basin, Wyoming, United States - RVT100D185 | ecosystem: Environmental > Terrestrial > Soil > Contaminated >... | reverse complement strand
GATGTCTTTGGATATGCTCATCGGATCGGGCGGCGTGCTTTCCCACGCGCCCCGGCGCCAGCAGTCGGCCATGATGATGATCGACGCGTTCCTCCCCGAGGGGGTGACGCGGATGGCGGTGGATTCGATCTTCATGATGCCGCAGCTCGGCGTGCTCTCCGACGTGCATGAAAAGGCGGCCATCGAGGTCTTCGAGAAGGACTGCCTCATTCACCTGGGCACGTGCGTGGCGCCGGTGGGCGAGGCCAAAGAGGCCAAGCCCATGGGCGACTACGAAATCAACTTTCCCGGCGGCAAGATCGAAAAAGGCACCCTCATGGGCGGCGAGATGAAGGTCTTTCCGCTCGGAATCGATGAAGCCACCAACCTGCCCTTGAGGGCGCGCATCAAGCTCGAGCCGCAGCGCCACATCAACTGTGGCTCGGGACCGGGCCAGCACCACGAGGCCAACGTATCCGGCGGCGTGGTGGGGGTGATCCTCGACGGGCGCGGCCGCCCCTTCAACCTCTCGACTCTGGCGGCATCCGAGCGCGTGCGCAAGTTGAAGGAGTGGATGACCGCACTCAATATCTACTCGGCGGACTCGCTCAACCATCGTGACCGGTAGACGGATTTGAGATTCAAGGTGGGCAATACGGCGGCGGCGACGAACGTGGGCCTCTTAAGAACACGGCTGGATCTCGAGGCGCGCGAGGCGGAAAGCCTGTCGCCCCTGGCGGTGCTCTCACGCGATTCGGTGCGCGAGCACGGGCCCGACCGCGATCCGCCTCCCTCCACGCGCACGCATTTCCAGCGCGACTGGAACCGGATCATGCACTCCGAGGCGTTCCGCAAGCTCGAGTACAAGACCCAGGTGTTCCCCTTCGGCGAAGGGCTCGACGTCACCCGCACCCGCCTCACGCACACGCTCGAAGTGTTTCAGATCGCCGAGGCCATCTCGTGCGCGCTCGGGCTCAACAGCAACCTGGTCACCGCCATCGCCCTGGCCCACGACCTCGGGCACCCGCCGTTCGGCCATGCCGGCGAAGACGTGCTGCGCGACCTCATGGGCTTCAATCACAATGCGCACGGTTTGCGCATCGCCCGCGAACTGGAGCACCGGTATCCCTTCCCGGGGCTGAATTTGACCACGGTGGTGCTCGAGGGAATGGAGAAGCACGACACCGATTTCGACAAGATCGACCTGCCCGAACTGTTCTCTGGCCAGAGCCCGCCTTTGGAAACGCAGATCGCCAGCCTGGCCGACATGATCGCCTACCGCACGCACGACATCGAGGACGCGCTCAACTCGGGCATTCTCACCAAGGACGACTTCCGCGCCGCCGGGCTGGAATTGTGGAACGAAGTGGAAGAGCGCGTCGCGCAATACCCCGAAGAGATCCGCACGGCGCAGACCACCCGAGGCCTGATCGATCTGTTGATCTCGGATGTGCTGCGCGAAACGGCGCGCCGCCTGGGCGAACACGACGTTTGCACGCTGGCCGATGTGCGCGCTCACCGCCGGCAGCTGGTCGACTTTTCCGCCCAGGTGCACGCCAAGCAGGATAAAGTCGGCGCTTTCCTGAAGGATGAGTTTTACAACCATTACAAGATCATGCGGATGACCGACAAGGGCAAACGGGTCATCCGCGCGCTTATCGACGAGTACATGAACAATCCCCGGCTTTTGCCTCCGGCCGTCCAGCAGCGCATCGATGCGCCCTCGGCGGACCCCGACTGGCAGAAGCGGATCATTGCCGATCACATTGCCGGCATGACGGATCGCTACGCCGTTTTGGAACACCGACGGCTGTTCGATCCCGAAGTGCGGGTTTAGACAGAACGCAGGGTCGCACACATGGGACACGCATATACACCCGGGCTGCTCGTAACCGAAAAACTCCTGATCACGAAGAACCGGATCCTCCCGCTCAAAGGCGACGTGCTGGTCAAGCCGGGCGACAAAGTCGAACCGGACACGGTCGTGGCCAAAACGAACCTGCCCGGACCGGTGGAGCCGTTGAACGTCGCCAACCTCCTCGGCGTGCCTCCTGAAGATGTGCCGCTGGCGATGCTCAAAAAGGAGGGCGACCCGGTGGCCGCCGGCGAAGTGATCGCCAGGACCAAGTCGTTTTTCGGCCTCTTCAAGTCCGAGGCTCGTGCCAAGATCGAGGGGACCATCGAATCGATCTCATCCATTACCGGCCAGGTGCTTCTGCGCGGCCATCCCGTGCCCGTGCAGGTGCACGCGTACCTGCGCGGCGAAGTCGTGGAAGTGTTCCCGAGGGAGGGGGTCGCGGTGCGCGCCTGGGGAACGTTCATCCAGGGCATTTTCGGCATCGGCGGCGAAACGCACGGCATCGTGCGCATGGCGGTGGAAAAACCTTCGGATGTTCTCGATGAGACGCGCATTACGGCCGAGCATAAAGGTTGCATCGTGGTCGGGGGTTCACGCGTCACGGCCGAGGCGCTCAAGAAGGCTATCAGCGTGGGTGCCTGCGGCATCGTGGCGGGCGGATTCGACGACCAGGACCTGCGCGCGTTTCTGGGCAAGGACCTGGGCGTCGCCATCACCGGCTCGGAAGATCTGGGCATCTCCCTGGTGGTCACCGAGGGATTCGGGACCATCGACATGGCCGACCGGACATTCGAATTGCTGAAGCGTTCCCAGGGCAAGGAAGCGTCGGTGAACGGCGCCACGCAGATTCGCGCGGGAGTGATCCGGCCCGAAGTAGTCATTCCGCTGCCGGAGGTGGCGGGGGACCGGGATGCGTTGCACTCCGGCGAGCGCCCGGGCCTGGACGTGGGCAGCCCCATCCGCGTGATCCGCGATCCGTATTTCGGTCGCCTCGGTAGCGTGTCGGCCCTCCCCCCGGAACTGAAGGTGCTGGAGTCGGAGTCGAAGGCCCGAATCCTCGAGGTGAAGTTTCCCGACGGATCGGTGGCCACCATTCCGCGCGCCAACGTCGAGGCGCTGGAGGAATAGCGGCGCAGGGGGCAGCCGAGCGGCCAATTGGCGCCTGCAAATTAGGGGCGCCGCGCACTTGACTTTGCCGCTCGAATTTCGTATTTGGCAATGTTGCTTGAACGCCGCAAAAGGCTGCGGCAACGTGGGAAAGGCGAATACGGCAGATACAACGTGCCGCGGGAAGGGAAGGAAATCATGCCCTGGGTAATTACGAGACTTTGTGCGGGAAACAAGGACACGGCCTGTGTGCCGGCCTGCCCTGTGGACTGCATTTATGAACTGACCGTCGAGGACGCCAACTTCGACAAGTTCGGGAAGCAACTCTACATCCACCCGGACGAATGCATCGACTGCGGCGCGTGCGAGCCCGCATGCCCGTGGGAGGCGATCTTCGAGGAGTCGGCCGTTCCCGATATCTTCAAAGACGACACGGCCGCCAACCGCGAGATCTTCGAAGTGCACTCGGGAGACGACCTGACGACCGACTGCACGCCGTTGAAGCAGGCGCCGACGCCGGAAGAAGTGGTGGAAAACAAGAAGAAATTCGGCTACGCATAAGATCGGCACCTGTGCCCGATTTGGGCGCCCTGTCTGTTTTATATATTCGACGCCGGGCTGCGCTTTCAGGGGCGCGGCCTTTTCTTCGCGCTGTATTCCGATCGGCACCGCCGACTCCGGGACTTCGGTCGGGGCGCTTGCCGGGTCGGACGGCTACATCTATCTTGAGCTTGAGCACTGAACTCAGCGCCTCGCATGGCTGAAGCGAAACGACATACCGGACCATGACCGCCCCGCGGAGTGATGCCGGCCTGAAGGCCGTGGTTGCGGTCTATGCGCTTACGCTCGCGCTCTTCTTCGTCGCATCGTTCTGGTCCGGCGCGCGCGTCTGGGGCGTGGCCGTGTGGGGCTATTTCCCCGTCATCACGCGGCTGGTGCTCCTGGTCTTCGGCCTTGCTGCAGCGGCGTGCGCCGTGGCGTATGCACGTCGCTCGTCCAGCATGAAGTCCCATTTGCCTGACGTGCGTGCGGGCCGGAGGATCTGGCTCTGGTACCTCGGCATTCCCGCGGCCTGGGGCGTTCTCTGTTACCTGCTCAAGGCCGAGACCCACTTTCTTGGCGACGGGTATCAGCAACTGGCGAGCCTGGCGAGCGATCAGCCGCTGATTCGGGCACGCAGCTTCGGCGTCATGACGCTGAACGTGTGGGTGAAAAACCTCTTCGGCACCGGCGAACAGGCGGCTCTCCTGACGTACCGCACGGTGTCCATCGCCGCCGGCGTGCTCTTCGCCGCCGCGACCCTGTACACCGCGCATCGCCTGTTTGATTCCGTGCGCGCGCGCCTGTTGTTCACGGGTGGAATGCTCACGGGCGGTTACGCGTTGCTCTTCTTCGGGTACGTGGAGAATTACGCGTTCTTCTGTCTCCCAGTGGCCGTGCTCGCGTACACCGGGCTTCTCAGCGTCGGCGGACGGCTCCACCGGTGGTGGATTTTGCCGACCTTTGTGCTGGTCGCCTTCTTCCACGTGCTCGGCCTGGTGCTTTTGCCCGCGGCGTTCTACATCCTGGTGCGCAAAACCTGGCTGGCACGCCGCTTCGTCCGCCTCAAGGCGCCGGTGCGAGGGGCGATCTGGATCGTCGTCGCCGTGAAGGCGATCCTCCTGTTCGGCTACCTGTACAGCACGAGCTACTACTTTCGCTTCGCGTTCGTGCCGCTCTTTCCCGGCCGGCTCGTGCTCGAAGGGTACACGCTGTTGTCGCTCAAACACCTCGCCGACTGGGCGAATCTGCTTGTGTGCCTGTCACCGGGTCTTTTGGTGCTCGTCGTGTTCGCAGGTCGGGCCAGATGGCGCGCCCTGCTGCAGGACCCCGCTGTACGGTTCCTGCTTCTTGGTGTAGCAGGTGCGCTGGGCGCCACATTTTTCCTCGATCCGAAGCTGGGGATGCCACGCGACTGGGATCTTTTCTCCTTCGCCGGCGTTCCGGTAGCGGCGCCGTTGTATCTTGTGGCGGCGCGCGAGTCCGGTCGCTCTCGGGCCGCCCTCTTGGCCGCGATGCTCGGCATTGCGCTCGGACTCCTGGCGCTTCTGCCGCGTGCGGTCGTGCCGCATACCCCGGGTATGGCGATCGCCCAGATGGAATACTACGCGCATCTCGACGTGCGTAGAAATCGCACCGGAGTGTTCGCGCTGGGCCAATACCTGCTGGAGGAGGGCTTCGTGTCGGTCTATCCGCGCGTGCGCGCGTTTCGCGACTCTGTCTACGTGGAAGATCGCCTCTCCGCGCAGGCGGGCGAACTCGTCCGCCTGCAACGCTACGACGAGGTGCGCGGCCTGGCCGCGCAGCTGATCGCCGTCAACCCACAGCAATTCTCAGGCTGGATGTATCTCGGGCGCGTGTACAACACGCAGGGTCGCTACGACAGCGCGCAGGTGGCGCTCGCCATCGCCGACGGACTCAACCCGGGGAGCCCGGGCGTGCTCAACGAACTGGGGCTTGCCTGTTACCACGGGGGGGACAAGAAACGGGCCGAAAATGTCTGGCTGAAGTCCTTGGCCATCGATCGGGGACAATTCCCGCCGCACTATTCGCTGGCACGCATCTACCGAGAATGGGGCGATAACGCGCGCTACATCGAGCACCTGCGTGCGGCCGCCACGCACCAGGAAGCCCCCGCGCAGGTCAGCCTCGAGCTCGCCGATTATCACCTCGGCCGCCGCGAATTCGAGCCGGCCAAGGCGGCGATTTACCGCGCGCTGGCGCTGGACGCCGACTCTGCCGCCGTGCGCGCGCTGCGCAATAAGTATCCCGGCCTGATCGACTGGAAGGAATAAGGGCGTACTGCGCGCCGCCGCTCAGCCCCGGTAGCGGCAGCCGGAGGTGCAGGTCTCGAAGACTTCGATTTCGGCCAGTTCCGGCAGCGCGGGTTTGAGGCGCTGCCAGATCCACTCGGCGATCCGTTCCGAGGTCGGATTGTCGAGCCCCTCGATGTCGTTCAGGCAGTAGTGGTCGAGCTGCCTGCGGAGCGGCTCGACCTTCGCTTTGATGTCGGCGAAGTCGAGCACCCAGCCCGCCTTCGCGTCGGGCGTGCCGCCCACGGCCACGCGCACGCGAAACGAGTGGCCGTGCAGCCTTCGGCACTTGTGCCCTTCGGGAACGCCCGGAAGAAAGTGCGCGGCCTCGAAGGTGAATTCGGTAAAAACATCCCAGTTGCCCATGGCGTCAGGGGATCCCCAGAAGCTTGTGTGTCTGCAGCGAGACTTTCCAGCGCGGATGCGCCCGGCAGTACGCCTCCACGAGTCGCGTGTTGCGCTCGAGGTCCGGTCCGTCCAACGGCTGCAGGAAGAATTGCTCGAAGGGAAGTTGCTCGAGGCCCTCGGGGCGGACCTCCATCGGATATACCAGCTTCAATTCGTGTCCCGTCCGGAGGATCCACTCGCTCTTCGGCTTGGGCGAAACGCAGATCCAGTCGACGCCGGGCGGCACGGGCAATGTCCCGTTGGTCTCTATGGCGACTTCGAATCCGGCCCGGTGGCATTCGTCGACCAGCGCGGCATCGAGCTGCAATAGCGGCTCGCCTCCGGTGAACACCACATAAGGATTTGTCCACCCGTCGGGGCGCCAGGCGGCGGCAATGGCCAAAGCCAAAGTCCGCGCGCCGATGAAGCGCCCGCCGCCGGGGCCGTCCGTGCCGACGAAGTCGGTGTCGCAGAAGCAGCAGGCCGCCGTAGCCCGATCCCGCTCGTGCCCGCTCCAGAGATTGCAGCCGGCGAAGCGGCAGAAAACGGCGGGGCGCCCCGTGCGCGCTCCCTCGCCCTGAAGGGTGAGGTAGAGTTCCTTGACTCGGTACATCCGATTTCCCATGGGGCCAATTTAGGTGCCAGAATAGCCACGCCCGCGAACTTTTTTGCTCTTGGGGCAGGCCCGCCATCGGCTGTGGACAGCGCCCGCTTTTGAGTAGCCCCGGCCGGTGGCGCCCCCTATCATCGGGGGGCATGGAGGCAGGGGGAATGGACGAACTCACCCGCTTTATTCCGGGCCCGAGCTGGGTGCATCCCGAGGTTTTGCGCGCTCAGGCCAGGATGGTCATCGGCCACCGCGAGGAGTTGATGTCGCAGATTCACCTGCAGTGTGAATCGGGCCTCAAGGCGGTGTTTCAGACGCAGCACCGCGTGCTTATCTCGGCCTCGTCGGGAAGCGGCCTGATGGAGGCGGCCGTGCGCAGCCTGGTGCAGAAGCGGTCGCTGCACCTGGTGTGCGGCTCGTTTTCCAGGCGCTGGTACGATATGGCCCGGCTCTGCGGCAAGGAACCGGACAAACTCGAGGTGGACTTGGGCCAAGGGTTCACGCCCGCGATGCTGAAGGCGCACCTCGAAGCACACGCGCCTTACGAAGCGATCTTCATTACGCACAACGAAACATCCACGGGCGTGATGAACCCGCTGGAGGAACTGTGCCTCGTGGCCCGCGCGCACGGCGACGCTCTCCTCTGCGTGGATACGGTCAGCAGCATGGGCGGCGTCGACATTCCGACGGACGCACTCGGCATCGATTACTGCGTCACCTCGTCGCAGAAATGTTTCTCCCTGCCGCCTGGGCTGGCGTTCGCTTCGGTGTCGCCGCGCTGTCTGGAAAGGGCCGCGAGCGTGAAGGACCGCGGCTGGTATTTCGATCTGGTGAACCTCGAAAAATACGCGCCCAAAGGGCACTATCCCTCGACGCCCGCCATCACGCTGATGTATGCGCTGGCGCACCAGCTCGTGCGCATGCTCGAAGAAGGGCTGGACAATCGCTGTGCCCGCCACGCCCGGATGGCCGCAAAGGTCCAGGCGTGGGGCCAGGAGCATCTGGAGCTGTTTGCTCCCCCCGGTTTTCGCTCCCTGACTTTGACCACGGTCCGCAACGCGCGTGCCCTCGATTTCAAGGAACTGTCACGCTTCCTCGCGCAGCACGGCCTGGCCATCGCCAACGGGTACGGCGACCTCAAGAACAAGACCTTCCGGATCGCCCACATGGGCGACATTCCGGAGACTCGGCTGGACCAGCTGCTCGATACGCTCACGCAATTCACGGGGCGCGCGTCGTGACGTCAAAAACAGTGCCTGCAGACGCCGCGCGACGGACCGCGCCGGACGGCCACCGTGCCGGACGAGAATTCCCGCAATGAAAATTCTGATCTCCGACCCCCTGGGCGCGGACGGCGTCAAGCTTCTGCGAAAGCAGACCGGCTTCGAAGTCAGCGAGGAAACGGAACTTTCCAGGCAGGAGCTGCTTCTGCGGATCGGCCGCTTCGATGCTTTGATCGTGCGCTCGGCCACCAAGGTCGACCGCGACGTCATCGCCAAAGGCAAAAACCTGAAGGTCATCGCCCGGGCCGGCGCCGGCACCGACAACATCGACGTCGAGGCGGCATCACGGCAGGGTATCATCGTCACGAATACTCCCGATGCCAACACGCTCGCCGCCGCCGAGCACACGTTCGCCTTGATTTTGGCGCTCTGCCGCAAGATTCCCGACGCCGATCGCGCCGTCAAAGCCGGCGAGTGGAAGCGCAGTCGCTTCATGGGCACGCAGCTTTTCGGCAAGACGCTCGGCATCATCGGGCTGGGGCGAATCGGCCTGCAGGTGGCGGAGCGCGCGAAAGCGTTCGGCATGAAGCTGGTGGCGTCGGATCCGTTCGTTTCCGATGCGCGCGCGCGCGAACTCGGCATCCGGCTTATGCCGGTGGCCAGGCTGCTGCGAGCGGCCGACATCGTGACGCTTCACGCGCCGGTCACCGACACCACCCGCGACATGATCAATGCCGCGAACCTGGAGAAGATGAAGCGCGGTGCCTTCCTGATCAACTGCGCGCGCGGCGCCCTGGTGGACGAGGCAGCGCTGGCATCTGCCCTCAAATCGAAGCGCCTGGCGGGCGCGGCGCTCGATGTGTACAAGGCGGAGCCCCCCACCGGCAGCCCGCTATTGGCCCTCGAGAACGTCGTACTCACGCCGCACCTGGCGGCCTCCACGGCCGAGGCGCAGGCGCAGGTGTCGATCCAGATCGCCAGGCAGGTCATCGGGGTGCTCACGGAGCAGAAATTCGAAAACGTCCTCAACCTGCCGTTCCGGGGGCCGTTCGCGGAAATGCGCCCGTACCTGGGGTTGTCCGCCCGCATTGGAGCGCTGGCGGCGCAAATCGCACACGGCCCGGTGGGCACGGTGGAATGGGATTACGACGGCGGTCCGCCCGAATTCGCCGACGCCGTCGTGACGGCACTTCTGCGCGGGGTGCTTCAGCCGGTGTTGGGGCACGGCGTGAACTACGTCAATGCTCGGCGCATGGCCGCAGAGCGGCGGCTCAAGGTGGCACGCGTGGAGGGATTGGCGAACGGCCGCACGCACGGCACCGTCGCCTGCCGGCTGGTGTCGGGCCGCAAATCGCGATTGATCGTTGGCGCGCTGGTGGCCACCGAGTGGCCGCGCGTGGTTCAGATCGACGGCTACCGGCTCGACGCCGATCCGTCCGGGGACCTGCTCTTCACCGTAAGCCGCGACGTGCCCGGCGTGATCGGCAAGATCGGCACGCTTCTGGGGAGCGCGCGGGTGAATATCGGCGAATGGCGCCTGGGGCGGGACACCGCCAAAAAGCAGGCCGTTACGCTCATCAATCTGGACGGCCCTGTGCCCGAGCGAACACTGGCCGCGATCCGCAAGCTGGACGCGGTGAAGGAGGCGCACCCGGTTCGCCTCGAGCGGGATGAGTCTTAGGTGGACCTGGGCCGATACCTGGTAATAAGGAACCCGGCGTTCAGGGGTACCGACACAGTGGCCTCAAGGAGCAGATCATGAAGGGAATCGTTCTGGCGGGCGGCCTCGGCAAGCGCCTGGCGCCCCTCACTTCCATTACCAACAAGCACCTTTTGCCGGTATACGACCGGCCGATGATTTTCCATCCAATCGAAACCTTGGCGAAGGCGGGCATCAAGGAGATCCTGGTGGTGGTGGGTCCTGAGAGCGCCGGCGACTTTATGCGGCTTCTCGGCTCGGGCAGCCGGTTCGGCCTGAAGCGGCTGGACTATGCGTACCAGGAGAAAGAACTCGGCATCGCCCACGCCATAGGCCTGGCGGAGCCGTGGGTAAACGGGGAAAAGATGTGCGTGATACTCGGCGACAACGTGCTCGAGCGCGGAATTCGCCGGGAAATGTCCCAGTTCAGAAAACAGAGGCGCGGCGCCCGCGTGCTGCTTAAAGAGGTGCCCAACGCGCGCGATTACGGCGTAGCCGAGTTCGACGGCGTGAACATCAGGCGCATCGTGGAGAAGCCGAAGAATCCGCGTTCCGCCTACGCCGTGGTCGGCGTATATTTTTACGATTCGCACGTGTTCAAGGTCATCAAGGGACTGAAGCCCTCCAGGCGCGGCGAATACGAAATCACGGACGTCAACAACGCCTACGTCAAGCGGCACCAGATGACCTACAGCATCATCGACGGGTTCTGGGCCGACTGCGGCGCGTCCATCGACGCCTACCTCGCGGCCAACAACCTGATGGCCCGCGCGCATGAACTGGAGAAAGTCAAGAGGCGCCTGCGGTGATCGAAGGAGTCCAGACCAAACATCTTCGCTGCAACGTCGACGAGCGCGGCCGGCTGTGGGAAGTTCTTCGTTCGGACGACGCCTGCTTTGTGAAATTCGGCCAGGTCTACGTCACCACCGCTCACCCCGGCGTGGTCAAGGCGTGGCACGCGCACACAAAGCAGACCGACTTCTTCACGGTAATCCAGGGCGCGGCCAAATTCGTGGTGCACGACATGCGCGCCGATTCACCCACGCGGGGCGAAACAGCGGAGTTTTTCATGGGCCGGGACCTCCTGCTTTTGATCACCATCCCC
>Ga0326597_10013317_pt1 | contig 10817 bp, 11 predicted proteins | sample RVTome_12_FD_203789 | JGI IMG/M metagenome (GOLD analysis project Ga0326597, IMG submission 203789) | Soil microbial communities from uranium-contaminated site in the Upper Colorado River Basin, Wyoming, United States - RVT100D185 | ecosystem: Environmental > Terrestrial > Soil > Contaminated >... | reverse complement strand
AGAGGTGGCTTCGCCCGGTCTCTTCGAGCTCGGAAGCCGTGGCGGCGCCGAGTGTCACGAGGAGGAGCGGGAGAGCGTTCATGGCTTTCTCCGAATGTAGCAAAGATCCGCGCATGCTAGAATTCCCCGGTGGGCGAGCCCCCCAAAATCCGCGTTCTTTCCTCCAGGAACATCTATCGCGGACGCGTGGTGCATCTCGACGTCGACCGCATCGTCGAGCCCTCGGGGATGGAAGTCGAGCGGGAGATCGTGCGCCATCCGGGAGCGGCGGTGCTTCTCCCGGTGACCGCCGACGGGCGCGTGATCTTGATTCGCCAGTTTCGCTACGCCGCGGGGGAGACCTTGCTCGAAGTCCCGGCAGGGACGATCGATCCCGGCGAGAGCCCGGAAGAGACCGCGGGACGGGAGCTCGTCGAAGAGACCGGGTACCATGCCGGCCGGCTCGAGAAGCTCGCGGAGTTCTTTCCCTCCCCGGGAATCCTGGCCGAGCGCATGCACCTGTTCCTTGCGACCGAGCTCGAGAAGCGCGAGGCTTCCCCTGACGCGGACGAAAGCCTGGAGATCGTGGAGCTCCCCTGGGAGCAGGCCCTCGCCCTCGAGCCGGGGAAGGACGTCCGCGACGCGAAGACCCTCGTGGCCCTGTCTTTCCTGAGGCGGCACCCGCTTTTCACGACCACCGAACCTCGTTGAAAAGCACCGTTCTCGGAGCCGCCGCCGGAGTCTCGGCCGGCCTCGCTCTCGTCGTCCGCACCACGCTTCGTGCCCCGGTTTTCGATTCTCGCTCCGGGGCCGCGACGCCCTGGCTCGTGAGCTCTGTCCCGCCTCTCCTCCTCGTCCTCATCGCCGTCGTTCTCTTGAGCGTTCTCGGAGTCTTCCTGGCGCGGAAGGGCAGGGAGGATCTGTTGACGCCGTTTCTCCCCTGCGGGCTCGCGGCCGGGATCTTTCTTCCGGGCGCCTTCGCCGAAGCCCCTTTCCTCGCCTCGTTCGCCGGAAGGTCCCTCGATCTCCTGCTCGCCGTCGGCCTCGCGATCTCGCTCTCGAGGCTCGCGCGAGGGCTTCCCGCGGTTGCGACATCCGCGAGGACGATCGGGCTCGCCGGGTTCGTCCTCTATCTCGGGGTCGGCTACTGGATCTCCTCCAAGGTGGGGCTTTCGGGCGACGAGCCCCACTACCTCCTCATGACCTACAGTCTTCTCCACGACTTCGACCTCGAGGTCCAGAACAACTATGGAGCCGAGGACTACCGGAGCTTCTACCAGGGGAAGATCGAGCCGCGACTGGCCGCCGGCACGCCCTACTCGGTGCATGCCATCGGTGTCCCGTTCCTCCTCGTTTCCGGCTTCGCCGCCTTTGGCCTCTTCGGGGTTCTCCTGACCGAGGCTCTGATCTCGGCTCTTCTCCTGCACGCGATCTATCGAGCTTCGCTTCGGATCACCGCAAGCCCATCCGCCTCCCTCTTGGCCGTCGCCGGCTTCGGGCTCACCTCTCCCGCCCTGTTCCTTTCGGTTTCCGCCTACCCCGAGCTTCCGGCGGCGCTCGTCGCGGCCTTGGCCGCAGAGCGGCTTCTCGACCCCGAGCCGCCTCGTGCTTTCGGCGCCTTCGCCTGGACGCTCGCCCTCGGAGCGCTTCCGTTCCTTCACGTCAAGTTCCTGCCGCTCGCCGGGCTTCTGATCGCCGCCTTCGCCTACCAGTTCGGGCGCCGCGGGAAATCCTTGCTCGCCTGGCTCGCCCTCGGAGCCGCGATATCGGTGGGGTCGTTCCTCCTCGTCACCTTCCTCGCCACGGGAAGCTTCGACCCCACGGCCTCCTATGGCCGCCAGCGGATCTTTCTCGACCGCGTTCCTTTGGGGATCGCGGGTCTCCTCTTCGATCAGGAGTTCGGACTTCTGCTCCACGCGCCGTTCTATCTTCTCGGGTTCGCGGGAATCGTCACCCTGTTCCGGCGGAACGCGCTCCTGGGAGCGCTATCGCTTCTCGCTCTTCTCTCGGTCGCGATCCCTGGCGCGGCCCATCCGCTCTGGTCGGGAGGAACTTCGCCTCCAGCCCGCTTCCTCTTTCCCGCTCTCCCGTTGATGACCATCGCCGCGGCTGCGCTTCTGGGGCGGGAGCGGGAGATCGGAGTGGGCCCTTGGGCGTCCTGGCTTCTCGCGTCGAGCGTGGCGCTCGGTCTCTCGATGGTCTTTCTCTCCGGGGGGCCGTTCTTCCTGAACTCGAGGGACGGGACCGGACGAATCTGGGAGGCCCTCTCGACGTCCTGGAACCTCACGGACTATCTCCCCTCTTTGGTTCGGGCCGACCCGCGTTCGCTCGCGTCCGCGACGGGACTTTTTCTTCTCGTTCTTCTCGCGGTCGGAGCGCAGATCCGGCGCGCTCGCGGTTTCCCGGTCGCCCCGCTCTTCGGGGCTCTTCTCCTCGCCGCCTGGGCGCACGATAGGACCGGTGTCTCCCGCTCGCGCGAGCTCGAGCCGCATTCGGTCTCCCGCGTCATGCACCATCTCTCCGGCCGCGACCAGGATCGTTTCCTCGCCCTTCCGTCCTTCGAGCGTCTCTCGCGAGAAGCTCTTACCGCGCGAGTGTCGCTCCCGCTCGAGGCGGTATCCGACGGGGATCCCCGGCACTGGTGGAGTCGCGCCTACTCTCTTCCCGCGGGCCGCTTTCGCTTGTCGGGTGCTCCGCCGCTAGGAATCACGTTTTATAACGGGGAGAGCGCCTTCCAGTCCGACGAACTCGTCTTCTCTTCCGGAGTCGCCCTCGGCCGGTTTCGCCTCCGGGCGCGAAGCCTCTTCGAGCCCCCGAGGCTCTTCCTTCTCGAGCCCAGACCGTCTTTGCTCGCGGGGCTCGTGGCACTCGCCACTCTTCCCGCCGAGGGCCTCCGGTTTCACGCGCTCGATGACGAGGTCTATCCCGATCCTGGGGGCTTCTGGATCCGGAAGGCCTCGCGCGCTTCGTTCGCGATCGAGGTCGAATCACCCGGAGCGAGGGGCGTGCGAATCCGCATCGCGAACGGGGGTGTTTCGAACGTCGTTTCCGTGGACTCCGATACGGTCAAGGAGAGCTTCAGGCTCGATCCCTGGGAAGAAAGGGACATCGATCTTCCCCTGGACGGGCGGGTCGAGGCTTTCGCCATCGAGAGCCTAAGCGGGTTCCGTCCAAAGGCGCTCGACCCGAGCTCGCGGGACGATCGCGAGCTCGGAGTTCTGGTCCGCGCTCACCCGGGCCTTTGACTAGGACGCCAGCGTTCCGGATAATGAATTCATAGACAAACCGATCCCGAATCAGGCCAGACAATAAGAGGCCTCGGCGCCGTGCCGCGGGAACGCGATCGCCGCCCGAAGGCTGATACGTGAGAGAGTGTCCTTGAGAAACGGTTTCTTTTCCGGTCCCGAGCCTCGACTCTTCGCCCACCGCGGAGCGAGCGCCCGCGCTCCCGAGAACACTCTCGAAGCCTTCCGTCTCGCGCGCGAGCAGGGCGCCTCGTACATCGAGCTCGACGTTCACCTCAGCGCGGATTCCGAGCTCGTGGTCATTCACGACAGCTCCGTTTCCCGCACGACCGGCCGGAGAGGGCGGGTCGAGAACATGAGCCTCGCCGAGATTCGAAAGCTCGACGCCGGCTTCAAGTTCACGATGGATCACGGCCGCACGTTTCCCTATCGCGGCAAAGGTCTTCGGGTCCCGACTCTGGGCGAGGTCCTGGATGCTTTCCCCGAGTTGTGGACCACCGTCGAGATCAAGCAGACTCGCGCGGGCGTCGCCCAAGCCCTCGCGCAGGTCTTGCGAGCCCATCACGCGGAAGACCGGGTGATCGTGGCCTCGCACGAGCACCAGCTCCTCGCGGCCTTCCGCGCGGTTGCGCCTTCGGTCGCGACGAGCTTCAGCAAGGACGAGGTGCGGGAGTTCCTGCTGCGCTTGCGCGGAGGGACCATGGGCGGCTACCGACCCCCGGGAGTGGCGTTTCAGGTGCCGGAGTACAAGGGTCTCCGGCGGGTGGTTTCGAAGTCCGTCATCGAGGCCGTTCACGGCTTCGGCGTCGAGGTCCACGTCTGGACGGTCAACGAGCCGGTGCACATCGCGCGGCTCCTCTCCTGGGGAGTCGATGGGATCATGACCGACGACCCGGCCCGCGCGATCGCGAACGTCGCGGGCCTTCGAGGCCTCAGAAACATCCCGGGCGGAAGCCATGGGTGATCGCCGCCGCTTCCTCGTGGCGAGCTTCGCTTCGGCCGCTCTTGCCCTCGCTTTCATCTCCTGCAACAAGGATCCGGGGCCTCAGGTGGGAATGCCCGCTCCCGACTTCACCCTCCCGGATCTCGAGGGAAAGCTCCACGGCCTCGCCGACCTCCGCGGCCGGGTGGTGGTGCTGAACTTCTGGGCGACCTGGTGCCCCCCCTGTATCGACGAGATGCCGTCCCTCCAAAGGCTCCACCAGGCCCTCGCCGACCGCGGCGTCGCTGTGGTCGCGGTCTCCGTCGACGAGAGATTCAGCGACGTCCCTGCGTTCGTCGATAAATTCGATCTGACGTTCTCCGTCCTTTGCGACGAGGGTAAGAAGGTCTCGCGAAAGTATCAGACGTTCAAGTATCCCGAGACCTATATCCTCGACCGCGAAGGCCGGCTCAAATCCAAGGTCGTGGGGCCGCGCGACTGGGCGGCGCCAACGGTGATCCGGGACATAGTGGACCTTCTCAAGGATGAGCTCCCGCCGCCGGAAACGTCCGGGGAAGGCTGATCCCTCTCGACCGCCTCATGCACATCGCAAGGCACATCGTTCAGGAGCTGGTCTTCACCTTCGGTGAGCCGGAGGTGGAGCGATGGGACGTTCCCATGACCGAGAGTGAGCTCGACGGGGTCGAGCGCCACCGCAACCTCGGTCGAGCTCATGACGTGAGCCTCGTGATTCAGGACGGCGACAAGCTCGCCGTCATCCGCAAGCCGGGATACCCGCCGGGGGCCTATCGCTTTCCCTCGGGAGGGATCCACCCCGAAGAATCCTTCCTCGACGGCGCGGTCCGGGAAGCGCTCGAGGAGACGGGGCTCTCCGTGCGCATCGAGGACTATCTGCTGCAGGTGCACGCGACTTTCGTTTCCGGCCTTCGCCCTTCCGCCTTCGCCCTTCGGGCTACGGCGGACCCGCCGAAGCTTCACGAAGGCGGGTCGGGCTCCGGCCAGGCACGCCGTAGCTCTGCGGAGGCGGCCGGAGAGCGGCGGGCGAAGTGGACCACCCACGTCATGCTGGCGCGGCCGTTCGAGGGGTCTCTCGCTCCCCGGGACACGGTGGAGATCGAGGGAGCGCGCTGGATCGAGTGGCCGGAGCTCACCGACGAAGTGAATCCGCTGCTGCGCGATTCCGGACTCGGAGGGCTCGCGTATCACGCGCGGCTTCACGAGAGGGTGCGCGCGATCCTGCTCACGACGAATCGCGCCCCTGCCGGGCCCTGACGATTTCAAGTCGATTTGAAGAACAACAAAGCTTCCGAGCTCCGGCGTGCCGAGGGCTTGAGGCGCGGCGGCAAGGCGGACAAGGCCCTCGAGATCCTGCGTAGCCTCGCCTCCGAGGATCCGAGAGACGTCGAGCTCCGGCGGAAGATCGCCGACCTTCTCGTCGAGACGGGAAACCGAGACGCCGCCATATCCCAACTGGTGAAGCTCCAGGAGCACCTCGCGGCACAGGGCGACCTTCTCGGGGCGATCTCCTCGGGGCTCCGGGTGGTGGAGCTCGATCCAAAGTTCGAGAACCCGCTGGCCTACGTGGCCAAGGTGAAGCTCGAGAGCCTTCGCGAAGAGCAGAAACGGCTGCAGGCCAAGAGCCTTCCCGCGCAGCCCGTCATCACCCCGCTCAATCAAATCACCCTCCTGAAGGATCTGGGCAGCGACGAGCTCGCGAGCGTGGCGGCGACGATGAGGCGCCACGAGGTAGGCGAGGGAGAGACGGTCTTCCAGGAAGGCGCTCCGGGACAATCGCTGTACTTCGTGAACCGAGGTCTTCTCGAAGTCCGGTGCGGCGCGAACCGGCTGGGGTCGGTGTCAGCCGGAAGCTGCTTCGGCGAGTTCTCGTTCCTGACCGGGGACGCCCGGACGGCGACGGTGCGCACCCTTGAGGCGAGCGAGCTCCTGGAGCTCTCGGCGGATAGCATGCGGTCGGCTGTCAAGAAACATCCTCGACTGCGCGAGGTCCTGTTCGAGCTCTATCGCGAGCGGGCGCTGACCAACGTCCTCTCCGCGTCGCCGCTCTTCCAGGTGATCCCGTCGAAGGACCGCGCCCGTCTCGCGCCTCGCTTCAAGCTCGTCGAGCTTCCGGCGGGAGGGCAGGCGCTCGGAGAGGGAGAGCCGGGCGGATCGCTGTTCTTGGTGAAGAGCGGAGCGGTCGAGGTAAGGACCACGCTTCATGGAGAGCCCCTGGTTCTCGCCCGGCTGAGCAAGCATCAGTTCTTCGGCGAAGTCTCGTTCTTGACCGGCGTTCCCCGGACGGCTACGGTCCACGCCGTCGAGCCGACGGAGCTATTGAAGATCGAGGAAGCGGAGCTCCGCGATCTGTTGCGGCACCATCCATTCCTGAAGGATGTGCTCTCGCGCTATCACCTCGACCGGGTGACGGCGACCGCGGAGTCGCTGAAAGCGTTTCTGAAGAGTGAGAGGGTCGAAGGAATCGTGAGCTAGGCTCACCCGGTCTTATTCCTCGCCGTCGTTGTCGGAGTCGCCCGACCCGAAGGCCTCGTCGGCCAGGGCTTCGGGCATCTCGCTCGGGCTGAAGGCCTCGATCAGGCCCAATTCCACCTCCTGGATGGCGATGGCGGCGGCCTTCCGCGACTTGGTCGCGATCTTGGGCGCCGCGCCCTGCATGAGCTGTCGCGCCCGCTGGGCGGCGACGTTGACCCTCAGAAAGATTCCAGCTTCGTTGATATTCAAATTTGCGAACCTCCGTTAGTGCGCGCATCCGCCCCTGCCCTTCGGGCTTCGGCGGACCCGCCGAAGCGCTTCGCGCGAAGGCGGGAGCTCCGCTCGCTGTGAACGAAACTTCCCATTGTACCACGCGGGGGAACCGGTTCCGATTCGCTTTTCCGGGCCGCTTCGGTGTGGTAACTTGCGCCTATGGCAGAAACGTTGTCCTTTCGCCCAACGGGGAAAACCCGACCACAAGGAGAGATTCCATTGCACGCGGAAGTAGGCCAGAAGATTCGTGAGCTTCGCCTGAAGAAGGGAATGCTCCAGGAAGAGCTCGCTCGCAAGGCAGGGCTGTCGCCCTCGGCGCTGTCCAACTTCGAGCAGGGACGGCGGCGCACGTCGCTCGATTGGCTCCGGAAGATCAGCAAGACGCTGGGAGTCAGCGTCTCCGATCTGATTCCCGAGAGCCGGACGCGAAAGCCCCTCGCGGAGAACAAGGAAGAGGAGAAGCTCCTTGGCCACTGGCGCAAGATCGGAAACATCGACCTTCAGGATCAGCTCCTGGAAGTGATCGAGCTTTCGGTCAGCGGCGGGCGGCGAAACCGAGCCTGAAGCTTCGGTTCAGACGGCGGTCAGGAAACCGCGACAGAAGACTTCGGTGAGCTCGCGGGCGAGCTGTTCCTCGGAAAGCCGTCCGTCCGCTTTGTACCACTGATAGACCCAGTTCAAGGCGCCCAGCAGGAAGAACGTCGCCGCGGTGACGTCGACGTCTTCTCTCGCGTCACCCCTCTTCTGGAGCTGGGTGAGCACCTTGCGGACGTACTCGATGTACTGCTTTTTTCGCTGCTGGATCTTCTCGCGGTAGACCCCGGTGAGCGCGGTCCTCTCGTGGAGGATGATCGTGACCTCGCGCGGGCGCGCGAGAAGCATGTGGACGTGGCGGTGGATGAGCTTCTCCAGATGTTCTCTCGGGTCCTGTACGCCTTCTAGAGGCCTGACCACCGTCTCCTCGAGGAGGTCGAGGCCGTAGTCGGTGATGAGATAGAGCAGGTGCTCCTTGCTCTCGACGAAGTAGTAGAGTCCGGCCTTGGTGATTCCCACCTCGTCGGCGATATCGCTCATCGACGTCGCCTCGTACCCCTTGACGCGGAAGAGTTGAGCGGCTTTCTCGAGAATCTGGGCGCGGCGCTGGTGGAGCTGAGGACGCCCGCCTTTGGTCTCGTCCGCGTCCGGCTTGCTCATGACCGCCGATTGTGTCAACGGACGGCTTTCCAAGCAACTCCGGGCTGCAGTAGCATGCCGGATCGTGGGAATCGAAGGGGAGTGTGATGTGAAAAAACTCGTGCCGTTCCAGCTTGTCCCGTCCAAGAAAAATGTCCCTCCTGGCGAGCGAAGCGCCGAACCCAGCGAGCCATCCTCTTCGGGGAGAATAGTTGGAACGGCACTCGTTCTCGCCGCGTCTCTCCTCGTCGCCGCCTTCACCACCGCGACCGCGCAGGAGTCCCGAAAGCGCTGGGAGCGCCTGTGCCAGATCCGGCACGAGAAATTCGATCGCATCCTTCCCGAGGCGATGCGCGAGAACGGGATCGACATGTGGATCACCATGTCGAAGGAAGGTCTCTACGATCCCCTGTTCCGGGACTTCGGCGAGGGCTACGTGGGGACCATCGGGTACTTCATCTTCACCGACCGGGGCGCCGCGGGAATCGAACGGACCGCGATCGGTCTTTCGGATCGGAGACTCGAGGCCTGCGGTCTCTACGACGTCGTCGAGGACGGCATCGACCTCCAGGCCTTCGTGTCCGAGCGGGACCCGAAGCGGATCGCCCTCAACATGTCGGAAGGCATCGGCGCCGCCGACGGACTCTCGCACTCGAGCTACCTCTACCTGACGAAGACTCTGGGCGAGAAGTACGACTCGCGATTCGTCTCCGCGGAGAAGCTGGCGTCGGATTTTCGGTCGCGGCGCGTGGCGAGCGAGATCGTCGCCTTCGGGGAAGCGGGAGAAATGTCCCGGGAGATCGCGGAGCGCGCGCTCTCGAACGAGGTCGTGACCCCCGGGAGGACGACTCTCGAGGACGTCTCCTGGTGGATGTGGGACCAGCTCCTCGCCCGCGGCCTCGACTCCTCTTTCGGAATGCCCTCGGTCTACGTCACCGGTCCCGAGGGGATCGAGGACACCTCGAACGAGAGGATCATCCAGCGCGGCGACTTCCTCATCATCGACTGGGGTGTTGGCTACCTGGGCTTCTACACCGACATCAAGCGCACCGCCTACGTGTTGAAGGAGGGAGAGACCCGGGCCCCCGCGGGGCTTCAGCACGCCTTCGACCAGGCGGTCAAGGTACGGGAGCTCCTGCGGCAGAAGATCAAGCCCGGACCTACCGCCGCCGTCATGCTGGAGCACCTGAACGACGAGATCGCGAAAGCGGGCTTCAGCCTCATCGAGTTCAACCGCCCGACGGACGCGGACACCACCGACGTCATCATCGGCTGTCACTCCGTCGGGGACCTGGGCCACGGCATCGGCCCCTCGATCGCCTGGTTCAATCCCGAAAGGCTCCAGTACGAGATCCGGCCCAGCAACATGTTCTCGATCGAGCTGTTCGCCTACACCAGGGCGCCGGAGTTCTCTGGCAAGAAGGTGCGGATTCCGCTCGAGGACGACGCCATCGTAACCGCGCGCGGCGTCGAGTGGGTCTATCCGATAAACCGGAGGATCCTCTTGATCAAGTAGCGCCGAAGATTTCGCTCTCGTGGGCGGCGCGCCTCTCCGGCGCGAGGCCGAGCGCCGCTCCCAGCCTTTCGAGCCACGCTCTCTCCGGCGGCGACGCTCCTCCCTCGGAGCGGACGACGAGGGCCCCGAAACGATAGAGGAGCTCTCGGTCCTCGGTCGTCGAGACCATTCTCCCGATCTCCTCCGGCGGCGGCGGGATCGCGAGGTCCTTGTGGATCTGCTTCGTCTCGTCGGGAGACAACCCCGATTCGCCGAGGCGGCCCTCGATGAGCTTCTTCTCCCCGACGTGCATCTCGCCGTCGGCGAGAGCGCCCGAGACCATCGTGCGCACGATGGCGAAGACGAGTGGCTGAGGAAGCTGGGGCTCCGGTGCGGCCGTCGGAAGCGGGGGGAGAGGCGGGACAACTTCGGTCGACGGGAGCGGCGGCAGCGGAGGAACCGAAGGGACTCCGGCCGCCGGCTGCTGCTGCCGCATTTTTTCCGCGGCAATCGCCCCCGCGATCGCAGCTCCTCCCAGAAGAAGAATGTTCTTCCCACCGACCGCCCGGACGAAAGGTTTCGCATTGAAGCCCGTCGAGTTTCGGATCAGATCCGAGAGGAGGTTGTCCAGGAATGCCATCGAAGAAACCTTAACCAGACCGGAGGCCGAATTCAAGCGAGGATTTCAGAATCGGAAGCCGGCTCCGACGGCGAGCCTTAGGTTGTGTCCCCGGAATCCTCCTTCGGTGAAAGCTTCTCGATCCCGATTGAAGACCGGGCCCGGGTACTGGAGCATCAGGTCGGAGACGTCGAAGCGCAGGAGGCTCCGCTCCGTCGGGTAGAGCTCGAGTCCCCCTCCGAGATCGAGGGCGAGGACCGTCTGCCCCTCCGCCAGGACGCAGCTCAAGGGGGGAGGAAAGATCAGGATGCAGGCGACGGGCTCGGAGGCCTCGCCGAACCGGACGAATCCCGGCCGTACTTTGCCGAATACGGAGAAGCGGTCGAACCGCGGCCCGATCTTGACCCCGAAGAGACCTTCGAGCCGGGAGCTCGTCACCGGGACTTCGTCGGGTATGTCGGACGGGAACAGATTCAGCTCGCCCTCGAAGGTGAAGAGCGGTGTCGCGCGGAAGCCGAGGCGGCCGCCGAATCCGAGGTCGGCGGTCTCGAGCTCCGCGAGGTCGTTTACCGCGAGCTGGCCCGAGACCTCGAGCTTCCG
>Ga0326597_10013316_pt1 | contig 10818 bp, 12 predicted proteins | sample RVTome_12_FD_203789 | JGI IMG/M metagenome (GOLD analysis project Ga0326597, IMG submission 203789) | Soil microbial communities from uranium-contaminated site in the Upper Colorado River Basin, Wyoming, United States - RVT100D185 | ecosystem: Environmental > Terrestrial > Soil > Contaminated >... | reverse complement strand
CCGCGAACTGGGACCTCGCGCAATCCCTCGTCGCGACGCACGGCACCGACGCGGGATGGGCGGCCATGGACTCGATCTGGTACGAGAGCCTGACCCCCAGCAAGAGCGCATACCAGGTGGCCTCGGGCGGCAAGTGCAACCCCGCCGCGGTGGTGAACGGCTGCGCGGCCGCCAACTGGTACACGGTGTACCTCGCCGTGGACGACGACGACGGCAACCTCTCGAACGGCACGCCCAACGGATGCCGCATCTGGGATGCCTTCAACGCCCACGGCATCGCCTGCGGCGCCCGGCCGGCCTGCGCCGGCGGGTGTACGCCGAGCGCGGTGGCCAACGCCGGTCCCGACCAGACGATCACCAGCGGCCAGTCCGTGACCATCGGGACCCCGGCGCTGGCCGGCCACTCCTACTCCTGGAGCCCCGGCGGCGCGACCACCGCCCAGATCACCGTCTCACCGACCACCACCACGACCTATACCGTGACTGCTACCACGACCTGCAACAGCGCGAGCGACTCGGTCACCGTGACCGTGGGCGGCGCCCCCGGCCCTCAGATGGCGGTCTTCAACGCGACCCAGCGCGTGCCGATGTGCTCGGTCGTGGGCACATCCTGTGACTCCGGCTCGCTCGTCAACGGGCGCGACGGCAAGGGACCCGAGCCCAACGCACCCAACAGCTACCAGGCAACGTGCGCCGACGGCACTTCCGGCACCTACCACGTGGACGAGTCCAACGATCGGCTGAAGGTCGTGGCCGTGGACGGGGGCGCGCTGCGGGTCGGGACGCAGGTCCGCATCGAGGCCACGGTCTGGGCGTTTACCAATCCTGCCAGCGACAGGCTCGATCTCTTCTACGCCAGCCAGAGCCAGCAGTTCTGGACGTTCATCGGCACGCTCACCCCCTCGGCCGCCGGCGCGCAGGTGCTGACGGCCACCTACACCCTGCCCCCGGGCGCGTTCCAGGCCGTGCGCGCCCAATTCCGTTTCCAGGGCACCGCGTCGCCGTGTGCGTCGGGCGGATTCAACGACCGCGACGACCTCATCTTCGCGGCGAACCCGTAGACGGTCTTCGTCGTTCGACGGGGGGCCTTCGGGCCCCCCGTCTCAGGCGGGGGCGGCGGCCACGACCTGGTAGTTCGGGTCCTTGCGCAGCCGCCAGATGAACGCGTCCACGATGAAGTGGTGGATGTTGATCAGCGCCACCACCAGCAGCAAGGTCTGCGCGTAGGCGAAGCCGACCAGAGGCCCGACGTGGGGCCACACCTGGAACAGCAGGTAGCCGAGCGCGAGGCTCGCCCCGTAGAACGCCGCCGCGTGATGCCACCACGGACGCGGCGTCGCCTCCTGCCGCTGGCGGTCCTTGACGTGGAAGACGAGCGCGATGGCGAGGTACTGGAGCCCGTGAAAGATGGTGGCCCAGATGAACGCGTCCCAGTAGGTGAGGGTCACCCACCACACGCCGTTGGCGATCATCGCCACGAGGCTGATCAGGGGCAGGCGCGCCCTGGCCGTGAACAGGCTTCGCGCGAACAGCGTCATCGGAGCGGCGAAGGTCAGGACGCCGAGCACGTCCAGCGCCAGGTTGCGGGCGCGCGTCCAGCCTTCGACGGGCATCGCGGACGCGGGGACGAACCACTCGATGCCGGCCCCGCGCGCGGCGACGAACGCGTACGCGAAGGGCAGCAGGCAGGCCGCGCGCAGCAGCCGCTTGTCCGCGGCGGAGAGCGCGGACCCCGAGCGGTAGGCGTACATCACGGCGAGCCCGTAGGCCTGGGCGGCGTAGTGGTACGGCGACCACGTGAAGTACAGGGCCATCACGTGGCGGCCGAGGGCGGCCGGATACAGGAGCGCCGCCCCCAGCGCCGCCAGCGCCGCCAGGGGCAGCCCCATGGTGACGAAGGGAAGATCGCGGAAGCTGCCTTCCTTCGTGTAGAGCCGCACCGTGGACGCGGCGAAGTGCGCGCTGTTCACGAGCAGGATGATCGTCCACAGCGCTCCCGCGGGCAGCGCCAGGGGGGCCGCGACCTTCAGGGCCACGACGAACAGCAGGCTCAGGCCGCCGCCGATGATCAGCAGATCGAACATCGGGTGGACGAACGGGCGGCCGAGGTCGAACGCGATCCGGCGCCGGGGAGACGACGGGAGGGCGACGGCGGCCGCGCTCACCGGCCTGCCGCCGCGCGGGCGCGCGCGAGGTTGGCGAGGATGTCCGGCGTCGGCGACAGCCGCGCCGCGGCCTCGAAGGCAGAGGCGGGGGCCGCGGGCTCTCCGCCCAGGGCGAGGGTGATGCCGAAGCTGTTCAGCGTCCCCGCAGTGGGCGCGCCGGTGGCGATGGCGCGCTTGAAGGCCGCCGCGGCCTCCGGATAGCGGTCGCGGGACAGCCAGACTTCGCCCATCCCGGCCAGCGCCACGGCCTCGCGGGGATCGAGGCGGAGCGCGGCCTCGAAGCTGGCCTCCGCCTCGTCCAGCCGTCCACGCTCCATCAGCGTCCAGCCCAGGTGCGCGTGGGGCCCCGCCCTTGGGCGGATGGCCAACGCCCGCCGGAGCGCCGCTTCCGCGTCCGCGTGGTGGCCCGCGCCCCTGAGCCCGACGCCGGCCTGGAGCAGCAGGCTGTCGTCGCCTTCGTTCAGGAGGACGGCGGCCGCGTACTCGGCCCGGGCGGCGTCCTTCTCGATCCCGGCCGAGCGCGACGCCTCGAGCAGCGGGTCCTGGGCGAGACCGGGCAGCGCATGGTCGCGGCGCGCGACCCGGGCGAAGCCCCCGGCCAGCGCGGCGGCGAGGACGAGGAGAAAGGCGGCGAACGCGAGCCGGTAGACGCGGCGGGCGTTTCCGGCGACGGCGGGATGTGGGTCCATGGCGCGGCGAAGATGCGAGTCTAGCGGGGGGCCAAGGGGCCCGGAAAGGCGTGTGTGGCTGGGATCACCGTGCCGCGGCGAGGCCCTCGACGAGTGCTCCGGCCAGCAGCGGCACCATGATCTCGTGATGGCCCGTGAGGCTGTAGCCTCGGCCGACGCCGTGGGTGGGGCGCTGCACGACGTTGGTGTTCGGCCGGTAGGACTGGATGAAGTCCATGTTCACGGTGGTGAAGTCCGCGAGCTCGTGCCCGAGGTTGCGGGCGAGGGTGACCGCCTTCAGGAAGACCTCGGGCAGCAGGACCGCCGAGCCCACGTTCAGGTACACCCCGCCCCCGCCGAGCCGCGACACGACGCCGGCGAGGATCCGGAAGTCCAGGTGCGTGGCGCGGCCCACCGCGGCCGGATCGCAGGCCGGGTGCATATGCACGATGTCGGTGCCGAACGCGACGTGCACGGTGACCGGCAGGCCCAGCCGGCGCGCCGCGGCCAGCAGGCTCACGCCGGCGTGCGGCGGGGCGCGACGCTCGAGGTAGAGGCCGAGGGCGGCTCCCAGCCCCAGTCCGGCCGCGTCGCCTTCGACGATGGCGCGGTTGATCTCCTCCCCGGTCTCGCGGGCCATGCCGAACTCGCCGGTCCCGAGGCCCGCGGCGACGTCTTCCGACGTGTGGCCGGCCACCGCCAGCTCGAAGTCATGGACGATCCCGGCGCCGTTCAGCGCCACGGTGGTGACGAGTCCGCGCTCCATCAGGTCGATGAGGACAGGCGACAGGCCGACCTTCAGGACGTGCGCGCCCAGCCCCCAGACGATCGGCCGCCCCACCTTGCGCGCGCGCAGGATCTCCGCCGCCACCCGCCGCAGCGTGTCGGCGGCCAGCACCCGCGGCATCCCGTCGAGGAAGGCGCCCAATCCCTGGCCCGCCGCGTGGGGTCGGGCGAACTCCGACAGCGTCAGCTGGCTCTTGCGGTCGGCCAGCGGATAAGTGCGCACTCCGGTGAGGTCGAGCGGCTTGTCACCCGGGCCCTTCGCCATCAGGCGGGCATCGCCTCTTCGATCACCTGGCAAAGGACATGGACGACCACCGCGTGGACCTCCTGGATGCGCGGGGTCGCATGATGGGGCACGTCGATGAGGTAGTGCACGAGGCCTTCCATCCGGCCTCCGCCGCCGCCGGACAGGCCGACGGTGAGAAGGCCGCGGTCACGGGCGACCCGCAGCCCCTCGATGACGTTGGGGGAGCGCCCGGAGGTGCTGATGCCGAGCGCGACGTCGCCCGGCTTTCCGTGGGCCTCCACCTGCCGCCGGAACACCGCGTCGAACCCGTAGTCGTTCCCTACCGCGGTCATGATGGACGGGTCGGTGGTGAGGGCCAGCGCGGCCCAGGCGGGCCGGTCGACGGCAAAGCGGCCCACCAGCTCGGCCGCGAAATGCTGGGCGTCGGCGGCGGAGCCGCCGTTGCCGAAGGCCAGCACCTTGCCGCCGGCACGGAGGGACTCGGCCATCCTCCGTCCCACCTCGACCAGGAGCGGCGCGTTCTCGGAGAAGAAGCGCTGCTGGACGGCCGCGCTCTCCGCGGCGATCGCGCGTACTCCGTGCTCATCCATGAGCGCGGATTATCCCACGCGGCCCGCCGCGCGGCGTAGCGAGCTGAGCTAGAGGGGCCGGATGTGTATCGTGAGGAGTATCGAGAGCACGCCGGGCTCGTCGACCGAGACCTGGAAGACGGTGCCGTCCCGCGCGCCCTTCGGGATGCGCAGCGGCACCGGGAAGCGCTTCTCGACCTTGCCCTCGCCGCCGCAGCGGCCGCAGTCGAACACGAACCCGCCCGTGCCTTCGCAGGACGGGCAGATCGTGTAGATGGGAACGTCCAGCGGCAGCACTCCGCCGGCTTCCGCTTCCGTCGGGGTGAGCAGGATCTCGCCGCTCAGCGACCCGGGACGCACCGGGCGCCGGAGGTCCCCCGCGGCGGGACTGCGGACGAACGACCACGAGAGCGGCTCGAAGAGGTCTCCGACCAGGCTCTCGTCGTAGCGCCGCCGTTGCTCGGCATCGGCGAGCGTCTCGTACGCGGCCTGGAGGTCCTGGAAGTCTTCCTTGGTGGCCTTGGCGGAGAGGTCGGGATGGTATTTCTTGGCCAGCCGCCGGAAGGCGCGCTTGATGGCCGCCGTCGAGGCGTTCCGCGCGACTCCCAGGATCCCGTAGTAGTCCTTGGGTTTCTCCATCCTGGGCTACACCATAGGTCGCGGTGTTCGGACCTGTCAAGCACAAACGGGAGGGTCCGCTGCCGGAGTGATCCACTCTTGACAGACCCTCCCCCGACTCCACTATGATCCCCTTCTTCCCCTTCGCAAGCAGCCGGATCCGCAGCAGTTGCAACAGGAAGGAGCTCCACCGCATGCCCGACATCGAAACCGCCCTCCATGCCATCTTCCGCTGGTTCCACATCCTGGCCGGCATCACCTGGATCGGCCACCTGTACTTCTTCAACTTCGTCAACCTGCCCTTCCAGGGCGGGCTGGACAAGGAGCTGAAGCCGAAGGTCAACCCCCCGCTGATCCTGCGCGCGCTGTACTTCTTCCGCTGGGGCGCGATGTGGACCTTCCTGTTCGGGATCGCGCTGTTCGCCCTCATCTACTGGCCGCGCGGAGGCGCTCTCTTCGACGCCGACGGGGGGATGAGCGAGCGCGGGATGTGGGTCCTGTTCGGCGGATTGCTGGGCACGATCATGTGGTTCAACGTGTGGTTCGTGATCTGGCCGCGGCAGCAGAAGATTCTCGGCGCGATGCTGGGAGGGCCTGCGGCGCCGGCCGAGGCCGCGCCCCAGGCCGCGCTGGCCTCGAAGATCAACACCTATCTCTCGGGCCCGATGCTCTGGGGGATGATCGCCGCGTCGCACATCGCGATCTGGCCGATGAAGATCGCGACGCTCGGTCTCGCGCTCATCCTGGCCGGCGGCGCGATCCATGGCCTCTACGCGGCGTCGCGCAAGGTCAAGACGACGGTCTGACGTCCGTTTCCGGGTTCCGGGCCGTCGCCACGGCGGCCGCGGGCGTTCGCGCGCGGCGCCGGGAGCGGATTTCGACGACCGCCGCCGCCAGCAGCAGCGCGACGACGAGCGCGACAAGCGGCCAGCGCAGCTTCGGCATCAACGCGGGATCGGGCGCCACGTGGACGAGGGTGGCGGCGACGTTCGCCTGGGCCACGTCCCCGCCCAGCACTTCCGCCACCACCAGGACTCCCTGCCTCGACGGGCGCGGGACGTTCCCGCGCAGGACCGGGACCTCCGCTGTCGCGGCCCCGGCGGCCGGCACCTCGACCTCGACCGGCGAGTCGGCGTTCAGGCCGCGCGGGGTCAGGACGCGGACGCGAACGCGATGCGCTGCGCCGTCTGCGCTTTCGAGGCGCACGGGCACCGTACCGCGTGTACCGATGGAAGACTCTCCCGCGGAGAGTCGCAGGGCCGCCGCTGCGTTCGCGCCGAGGCTCAGCAGCAGGTAGGCGCGCTGGCTCGTGGTCACCGGCGTGCGCCCCGGCGCGGCCGCCTCGGTGTAATCCAGGCGCAGGCCGAGGACGTGGACGCCCGGGCGCGGCACCCGGGTGAAGTGGAACAGGACGCTCCGCGTCGCGCGGGCCGGGACGCCGTTTGGCAGCGGGACCTGGTCCACCTCGTCGCCGAGCTCGCCCCGGATGTCGACCGCCGTCGCCGCGACGTCGCCCCCGTTGACGACGTCCACCCGCACGTCGAGGGCCTCGTCCGCGGACTCCACCGCGCCCCCCACCTCGAACCGCACCTCGGCCGCGGCCGGCCGCGGATCGAAGACGATGGGCAGGAGAGCGGCGATCAGCAGGGACCCGCGGCGTGCCGAGACCATGGCCGCGATCATGGGCGGCGGCTACTGCGTCTTGACGGGGACGAACGTGACGCCGGCGGACTGGAAGGCGCCGGGCAGCTTCTTGCCCTGCTTGGGGCTGGTCGCGTAGACGGTGATCGCCGCCGCCTTCGACTTGTCCTCGACGGGCGGGAACTCGCAAATGCCCTCGGGCTGGATGTTCAACTGGTAGGTGCTCGTGCGCCGCGTCTCGTACTCGTCGTCCACGCCCTGAACGTAATAGTCGACGGCCTGGGTCTTGCCTTCCCGCGGCGCGGGCAGCGTGCCGCAGAAGTTGATGCCGGTGAAGGCCATGTCGACGAAGCTGTAGAACTTCTCACCCGCGGCCCGGAAGTAGATGCGCACCTTGGCCACCTGGCCGTCGTCGGTGACGCTCGCACACAAGAAGATCGGCTTGCCCGGCACCGTGCAGGGGCTCGGCTGATGGGCGACGTCCGGCTCCTCCGCCGCCACCCCCGACACCATCGCGGCCACGACCGCGACCGCGCTCCATAAGCGCATTGCCGTTCGTCGGGTCACTTCCACACCACCTGGTTCGTGTAACGCTCGCCGCGGGCCGTGCGCACCGCGACCTCCATCGACCACGACGACGTGTCTTCCCTCCACTGCTCGGTCGTGTTCATGAGCAGCGCCTTCTGCCCCGGCGCGACGTCGCGCGTCAGGGGAAGAACGGCGCCGCCCACGCCCTTGCCGTCGATCTTGACGGCCACGAGCATGTCGCGGATCTGGATCGGCGCCAGGCCCTCGTTGAGCAGGTACACCTTCACCGAGTAGCGCTGGCCGCCCTTCACGATGGCGGGATCGACGTCGAAGTGGATCTTGCCCGGAAGCTCCGCGGCCTGCGTCCCCTTCTTGACGTTGACGCCCGGGCTGTCCTCGAACCCGTCGGGCACGGTGCCGCCGCGCCCCTCCAGGCTTTGCGCGGCGGTCTTCGAGGCCACGAACGCGCGCCCCGCCGCCGGCGGCGTCGTTCCCGCGGACGCGCCGGCCTGAGCGAGCACGCGGGCCTGGATGGCCGTGCTCTTTCCGGAGATCGCGCGCTGGTTCCCCGAGTCCAGCTTCAGCGCTTCGTCGTAGAGGGCGATCGCGGCGTCGTACTTCTGGGCCGCGAGGGCCGATTCCGCCTGGCCGAGGAACCCGTTCAGCTGCGCGGCCAGCCGCGACTGCCTCTCCCTGGCCTCGCGTTGCTGGGCGGCGTTCTGCGCGTCCTGCTGGGCGCGCTGGATCCGCCCGATGAGCTGTGGGCCCCGATTGTCCCAGAGCGCCAGCGTGCGCCCGGCGTCCGCCTCCGCCATGGCCCGCGCGAAATCGCCGTCGCGCAGCGCCGCCTCCGCGGATTGGAACCGCGCCGCCGCCTTCTGGCCGGAGAGCGCGCTGTCCGCCATCCGGCGCGCGGCGGCATTGCCGCGGTCGTCCGACAGCGCCCTCTGCGCCAGGCTCATCGCGCGGTCGTAGTCGCCCTCCTCGAACGCGGCCTGCGCGGCCCTCATGGAGGCGGCGCTGCGGCCCGTGGCCGCGGCGAACGTCGGCGGCGGAGCGGCCGTGGGCGGCGGGGTGGCGGGAGCCAGCGACACCGGAGGCGGCGTCGTGACCGGCGCCGTCGTCATCGTCGCCTCCGTCGTCGGGGGTGCTGCGTCCGCGATGGTCGTGGACGACGGCGTCGGCTCGGCGTCGGGGCGGCGGCTCAAGGCGATGAAGGTCGCGGCCCCGAGGAGCGCGACGCCCAAAGCACCCACCACGACGTAGAGGACCGGGTTGCCGGACGACGGCGGCGGGGCCGCGCGCGGGAGCGCCGGAGCCGCCGGCCGTGTCCGCCCCGCCGCGCCGCGGCCTACGGCACGCGGCTCGGGGGCGATGACCGTCGGCGCGAAGGCGGCCTTCGCGCCGGGGACGGCCGTCCGCGCGCTGCTCCCCGGCCGCCCGCCCTTCCCCGCTCGCGGCTCGAGGATCGTCGGCCCGACCTCGAGCGTCTTGTGCCCCGTTTCGTCGCCGGGGATCACCGTGGCCCCGGGGACGTCGGTGAAGGGCTCGGGCATGGGGCCGGCCGGCGGCTCCATGTCGAGGAGGCCCTCGAGGACGTGTTCTGCGGCCGCGGAGGTGGCGTAGGCCTTCAGGTGCTCGCGAAGCTCCATCGCGAACTCGTACGCGGTCTGGTGGCGGTCCTCCAGCTCCTTGGCCAGCGATTTCCTGAGGATCGGCAGCAGCGCGTCGTATTCCGCGCCTTCGGGGACGAGGTCGAAGTTCGGCTCCTCGTGGGTGATCTTGTAGAAGATCGCCATGAGGTTCTCGGAGTGGAAGGGCCGCCGCCCGGTGAGCAGCTCGTAGAGCATGCAGCCCACGCTGAACAGGTCGCTGCGCCCGTCGACCTTGGCCCCCTTCACCTGCTCCGGCGACATGTAGTCGGCGGTGCCCACGATGTTCCCGGTGCCGGTCATGGAGGCCGTGGTCAGCCGCGCCACCCCGAAGTCCATGATCTTCACCGTGCTGTCCTGGTTGATGAAGACGTTGGCGGGCTTGATGTCGCGGTGGACGATGGCCTGCTCGTGGGCATGGGCGAGGCCGGCCAGGACCTGCACGATGATCCCGACCTTGCGGTCGAGGGACATGGGGGGCGGCGTCCGCATCGCCTTCTGGAGGTCGTGCCCCTTGAGGAGCTCCATCGCGATGTACGGCGAGCCGTCGGTGTGGTGGCCGAGGTCGAAGACGTTCACCACGTTGGGGTGGTGCATCTTCGCGACCGCCTTGGCCTCGCGGACGAAGCGCTGGTTCAGCTCGGGGTCGTCGGCGATCTGCGACACCATGACCTTGAGCGCGACGTCGCGCTCGAGGATCGTGTCGTGGGCAAGGTACACCATGCCCATGGCGCCCTTCCCGATCGGCCGTACGATGTCGTACCGGCCGATGCGCCCCTTGATCTCCTTGATCGGCGCGTCGGACCCGGGCTTGGATTCAGGCTCGCTCATGGCATGAAGGGTTCCCCCGTCCGGCGTGGGCTAGCGGACCTTTCCGGTGACGGCGAAATGGTCGCGGCGGTTCCGCGACCAGCAGTCCTCGTTGGACTGCTGGCAGACCGGGACCTCCTTGCCGTACGACACGGTCTTGAGGCGGTCGGCGGCGACGCCGAGGGAGACGAGGTAATCGGACGCCGCCCGGGCCCGGCGCTCGCCGAGGGCCAGGTTGTACTCGACGGTGCCGCGCTCGTCGCAGTGGCCCTCGATGGTCACCCGGATGAAGTCGAACTTCTTCAGGACCTCGGCGTTGTCCGCCAGCACCTGGCGGTCGGCGTCCCGGATGTCCGCGCGGTCGTAGTCGAAGCGGACGTCCTTCAGCAGGCCCAGGCGGTCGAGCTCGTCCGACGCCATCACCTTGAGCCGGTCGTATTCGTTCAACTGCGGAGCGAGGTCGGCGGCCGGCGGCGGCGCTGGCGGCGGCGTCGCGGGAGCGGCGGGCAGCGACGGGGGCAACGGCGGGGGCGCGCTGGGGCCGCGCTTGCAGCCCGCGAACGGCAACGCCGCGACCAGGACCACGGCAACGAGCAACTGCTTCATTCGAGCACCTCCTCAGGGCTTCTTCTCGTCTTCGCCCCGGACTGACTTCTTGAAGTTCCGGATGCCCTCGCCGAGCCCCTTGCCCAGCTCGGGGATCCGGCTCGTCCCGAAGATGAGGATCACGATGAACAGGATGAGGATGATCTCGGAAAGACCTAGACCGAACATGGCGCCTCCGCTTCGGCCCGGCCGCGGCCGGCGGCGAGGCCGGCCGATGATACCGCAGAGTCGCGGTCATTCCTCCCAGTCGTCCTCCTCCAGGGGGGCCAGGTCGAGCTCCAGCGGCGAGAGGCCCACGACCTCGAGGTCGATCCCGCATTCGGGGCAACTGATGATCTCCCCCTTGTCCACGTCGTACTCGTCGATCTCGATGTCGGCCTCGCACTCGGGGCACACGGCCATGCACGCATCCTCCCGGGGGAACGACTTCAGCCGGAGGTCGATGATAGCGTCAATCGCCGGGGCGTCCGCGATTCACCTCATCATCTCGTGTGGCGCTTCATCGTGTGGCGCTTCAGAGTACGGGCG
>Ga0326597_10013315_pt1 | contig 10818 bp, 9 predicted proteins | sample RVTome_12_FD_203789 | JGI IMG/M metagenome (GOLD analysis project Ga0326597, IMG submission 203789) | Soil microbial communities from uranium-contaminated site in the Upper Colorado River Basin, Wyoming, United States - RVT100D185 | ecosystem: Environmental > Terrestrial > Soil > Contaminated >... | reverse complement strand
CCCAGATCGACCACCCGCGCCCCCGGCACCAGAAAGCGGTATTTGTCGTCAAGCTCAAGTATCTTGAAGGCGGCGCGGCCGCGGTAGCCGTCTTTGCGGGCGCGCTGCACATAGGGGTCGTTCAGCTGCCGCTCCAGCCACAAAGTCGAGCTCAGCTTGCGCCCGCGCGCGGTTTTCACCCGCACCCGCAGATCGCGCTGCCCGCGCCCCGAGGTGCCCTTGTCGCCCGGCGGCTTTGCCATTCTATACCAACCCATCTTCGTTCAGCACGCCATCGGCGGCCATTTGTGCATACAAAAGCCCTTCGCGCAGGCCACGGTCGGCGACCGATAGCTTGTCGGTGGGCCAGACCCGCATCAGCGCCTGCAGGATCGCCGCGCCCGACATGATCAGCGTGTGCCGGTCGCGCCCGATGCGCGGGTCGGCGCGCCGCCCCTCGGGGCCAAGCGTCAGAAAGCTGCGAATCACCGCGTCGATCTGGTCGCTGGTCATCTGCATGCCGTCCACCCGGTTGCGGTCATAGCGGCGCAGCCCCAGATGGCAGGCCGCCACCGTGGTCACCGTGCCCGAGGTGCCGATGATCTGGAACCCCGCGCGCTGGCTGCCCGCGACATAGGGGGTGAAACTGGCCAGTTTTTCTTCGAAATACCAGCTCATCAGCGCAAAGCGCGCGGCATCGTCCTCGACATCGCTGAACTGGTCTTTCAGCGTTGCCACCCCCAGCGGCACCGAAATCCAGTCCACCACCCGCGCCGCGGGCGTCGCGCCCTGGTCGGCGTTGAACCCCGCCGACAGCCGCATGATGGCGCGCCGCCGGTCTGCCCCGGGCACCGCGGAAAGGTCGATCCAGACCAGTTCGGTCGAGCCGCCGCCAATATCGACCACCAGCAACTGTTCGGTCTTGCGGCTGACCAGCGGCGCGCAGGAAATCACCGCCAGCCGGGCTTCCTCTTCGGGCTGGATGATTTCCAGCGGCAGGCTGGTTTCGCGGTGCACGAAGCGCATGAAATCGCGGCCGTTGCGGGCGCGCCGGCAGGCTTCGGTGGCTACCAGACGCATGCGCGCCACGCCGTGGTCCTCGATCTTGCGGCGGCAGATTTGCAGCGCCTGCACGGTGCGCGCCATCGACACACGCCCCAGCCGCCCGGTGGCCTCAAGCCCGTAGCCAAGCTGGACAGCCTTTGAGAAGCTGTCAACCACATGAAACTGCCCCCCCGCCGGGCGGGCGATCAGCATGCGGCAACTGTTCGTGCCAAGATCGAGCGCGGCATAAAGCTCGCCCGTCTCGGCGGGTTGGGTGCCGGGTGGCTCTACCGCCTTCGGGAACGCGCCCGCACCCACGGGACGCCTGGGCGTCATCGCAACGCCCTCCGATTTCAAGTTGCGGTCAAGGTAGGCACAGGCCGCGCCCGGCGCAAGCGGCGTTTCGCCGAAGGCACGCGGTGCAACATCGATTTGCCTCATGCTCAGCTTGAAAAGGTTTCCGCCCCGGGGCGGCGCATTGGCGTTGCGCGCCGCCTCCGGCCTGCGCCAGATTGCCACCGGGGTGCGGAACGCGTCGCGGACCCCGCGCAAGATGTCGAAATCCGGCATCGGCGGCGTCGTTTGCGGGCGTAATGCTGGCGCAGGAAGTGGAATCAGCAATGGCGGAGATTACCCTTGTTTTCTGGCGCGACATCCCGGCGCAGGTGCTTGCTGGCAAGGGCCGGCGCGGCGTGAAAATGCCGCTGCCCGAGCGCTTTGAACAGGCGATCGACCGCTGTGCCATGAATGTCGGCGCCAGGGATGCCGATGCCTACATGGCCGATTGGCACAAGGCCCCGGCGCTGCAACGTGCCGGTGACGATGCCGAGGCGGCCGCGGCCGAGGTGGCGCGCATCATTGCCGAATACGACAAGGCGCGGCTGGCCGCGCTGATCGCAAACGACGGCTGGGACCCCCCCCGCCCCTGACCGGAGAGAATGATGGCGCTTGTGAATTTTCGTCGCGACCCGAAGCCGGATGCCAACCCGAGGCCGGATCCGCTGGCCGCGTTCCTCGACGGCTTTTCCATCGAGGTGATGCCGCGCACCGCCGCGGGGATCGACGATTTTCGCGCCATTCTGCCGCGCGGCAGCCGCGTCTATGTCGCCCATATCGACGGCACGCCGATTGACGAGATGGTCGCCACCGCCGCCCGCCTGCGCCGCGAAGGGTTTGAACCGATGCCGCATTTTCCCGCCCGGCTGATCGCCTCGCCGGCGGTGCTGCGCGACTGGGTGGGCCGCTATCGCGGCGAGGCCGGGGTGGATCAGGCGTTGTTGCTGGGCGGCGGCGTCAACAGCCCCGCAGGTGACTTCACCAGCGCCATGCAGCTGCTGGAAAGCGGCGCCTTTGACGGGTTCACCCGGCTGCACGTGGCCGGGCACCCCGAGGGCAACCGCGACATCGACGCCGATGGCGGCGATGCCATCGCCATGCAGGCGCTGCGGCTGAAGCAGGACTGGGCGGCACGGTCGGATGCCAAAATGGCGATCGCCACGCAATTCTGCTTTGAACCGGCGCCGGTCATCGCCTGGGTGAACAAGCTGGCCGGCCTCGGTATCCACCTGCCGGTGCATATCGGCATCGCCGGCCCGGCCAAGCTGCAGACGCTGGTGCGCTTTGCCATCGCCTGCGGTGTCGGCCCCAGCCTGCGCGTGCTGCAGCGCCGGGCGCGCGACGTGACCAAGCTTCTGCTGCCGTTCGAGCCGACCGAAATGCTTGCGGCGCTGGCCGCGCACAAGGCGGCAAACCCCGGCTTCGGCATCGAATCGGTGCATTTCTTCCCGCTTGGGGGCATCAAGACCAATGCCACCTGGGTGGCCGAGCACACAAAAGGCAAGACCACATGACCCGCACCGTTCTGGAATCGAAATCGAAAACCGTCGTCATCGGCTTTGACGAGCCGTTCTGCGTGATCGGCGAGCGCATCAACCCGACCGGACGCAAGAAACTTGCCGCCGAACTGGAGGCCGGCAATTACGCGACCGTCGAGATGGACGCGCTGGAACAGGTTGCCTGCGGGGCGATGGTGCTCGATGTCAACGCGGGCGTGGTCTACAACTCGAACCCCAACCCGAACGAGACCGAACCACCACTGATGACTGCGGTGATCAACCTTGTGCAGGGGCTGGTCGATGTGCCGCTGTGCATCGACAGTTCGGTGCCCGCGGCGCTGGAGGCCGGGCTTGCGGCGGCGCAGGGAAGGCCATTGCTGAACTCGGTCACCGGCGAGGAAGAGCGGCTGGAGCGGGTGCTGCCGCTGGTCAAGAAATACAACGTGCCGGTGGTGGCCATCTCGAACGACGATACCGGCATTTCGATGGACCCCGATGTGCGCTTTGCGGTGGCGAAAAAGATCGTCGAGCGCGCCGCCGATTTCGGCATTCCGGCGCATGACATCGTGGTTGACCCGCTGGTGATGCCGGTCGGCGCGCTGGCAACCGCCGGGCGGCAGGTGTTCGAACTGGTGCGGCGGCTGCGCGAACTTGGGGTGAACACCACCTGCGGCGCCTCGAACATCAGCTTTGGCCTGCCCAACCGACATGGCGTCAACGCGGCGTTCCTGCCGATGGCGATTGGCGCGGGTATGACCAGCGCCATCATGAACCCGGTGCGCTCGGTCGAGATGGAGGCGATCCGCGCCGCCAACATGCTGATGGACCACGACGCCAACGGCTTTGAATGGATCCGCTTCGCGCGCGTGCTGGAAGCGGTGAAAGAAGGCGCAACCTTCGCCGAGGCCAGCGCCGCAGCACAAGCCGCCGGCGGCGCCCGCGGCGGCCGCCGGCGCGCGCGCGGCTAAGGCGGCACGGGCGGCGGGCGGTGTGGTCCGGCGCTGCCTCGACCACGGACAAACAGGGCGCCACGCCGCCGGCACGAACCTCTCTCCCAACTGACCACAACGGGGCGGCGCTGCCCCGGCCCTGCAAAGAGCCGGCGCCGCGGCGTTAAGCCGCCGGCGGCGCCAGCGCGGGCCACCGGCGCGCGCGGCTGCAGTGGGCGCGGCCGGGCGGCTCCCATCGGACTTTGGCAAAGCGGCTGCGAACGGCCAAGCGCCCTGCCCGCGCCATATTCTCACCAGACCAACCGCGCGGCGCCGCGCCGGACCGCCACTGGCCATCACCCGCCGGGCGACGGTCCTGCGCCACCAAACACCCAAGGCATGGGTTTCCCCGCTGGCCCGTTCATTGGCGCGGGCGTCCGCCGCGCGGCAATTGTCGGCGACGGCCCTAGCGTTCGGCCTTCTTTTCCCAATGGCCGCCCTCGTCGCTCCAGTATTGCGCGGGCAGGCCAGCCGCGGTCAGTGTGCGCCATTGTTCGCGGGCGCGTTCCAGCGGTGCCGGGTTGGCGCCGTCGAAAACCACCCAGACGCGCTGCAGCGCCGCCGCCTCGGCGGTATCGATCTCGGCGCCGTCGATTGCCATCAGCGTCTGCGGCGCGTTCGCCGCGGCGCCCGGGGCATGTGTCAGCAGCAGCGGCTGCCGTGCCGCCTCTGGGGCACCTGACAGCCCGTGCGGCAGGAAACCGTCGGCGGGCTCGCGCCAAAGCTGCTCATCAAGCTGCTGCATCCGCGCGCGGTCGGTGCCGCGCAATTCCACCCGCCAGCCCTGCGCCAACGCCCGCCCGGCAAGCGTGGCAATCAGCACCTCGGCGGGCGCGCGGACAAGCTGATAGAACAGCAGCTGCGCCATGGCTTAGCCCCGCGGCGCCTCGAACCCGTCGCGGATCAGCCGGTCCAGCGCCATCACGCCCCAGCCGCTGGCGCCTTTCGGGGCCAATGCCGTTTCCTCGGGCGGCAGTGCCACACCGGCGATGTCGATATGCGCCCACGGGGTTTCGGGCTTGACGAACCGCGCCAGAAACTGCGCCGCGGTGATAGCGCCCGCCGGGCGACCAACCGAATTGCGCATGTCGGCAAGCCGCGATTTCAGCTTTTCGTCATAGGCCGGGCCCATCGGCATGCGCCAGGCGCCCTCGCCCTCGGCAGCGGCAGCCCTCAGCAGCGCGTTGGCCAGCGCGTCATTGTTGGCAAACACCCCGGCATTCTCATGCCCGAGCCCGACGATGATGGCGCCGGTCAGCGTGGCAAGGTCGATCATCGCGGCGGGCTTGAAGCGTTCCTGCGCATACCAAAGCACATCGGCCAGCACCAGCCGGCCCTCGGCATCGGTGTTGATCACCTCGATCGTGTCGCCTTTCAACGAACGCACGATGTCGCCGGGCCGCTGTGCCCGCCCGTCGGGCATGTTTTCCACCAATCCGACAATGCCGACCACGTTGGCCTTGGCCCCGCGCAGCGCCAGCGTGCGCATGACCCCGGCCACCACGCCGGCGCCGCCCATATCCATCGTCATCTCTTCCATGCCCTGCGCGGGTTTGATCGAGACGCCGCCGGTATCGAACACCACGCCCTTGCCGACCAGCGCCACCGGCGGCGCATCGGCGGCACCGCCGCGCCAGTGCATCACCACGACTTTCGAGGGGCTGTCCGAGCCCTGCCCCACCGCCAGCAACGCGCCCATGCCAAGCGCCCGCAGTGCGCCTTCCTCGATGATCTCGACATCAAGGCCAAGTTCTTGCATCGCCGCCAGCCGCGCCGCGAAATCGTCGGTGGTCAGGATGTTGGCGGGCTCGTTCACCAGATCGCGGGTGAAGAACACGCCTTCGGCAAGCGCCGCCAGCGGCCGCGCCCTGGCCGCCACCGCCTCGGGCGCGGCCACCATGAAGCTGACGTCGCCGAACAGCTTCGGCGCGCCGGTCTTGTGGGCACCGAAATCATAGGCCCGCAGCGCCAGCCCGAAGCTGATTTCATGCGCCAGCGGATGCGCCCCTGCCAGCACCACCGCGCCGGTTTCGCTGAGCGCCTTGCCCACCGCGGCGCCGGCCTTGCGCGCCTCGGCAATGCTGCAGCGCCGCGCCAGCCGCACGATCTGCACCGCCTCGGCGGAGATCGCAGCGGGAAACGCCAGATCGAGCGACTCGCCCTGTTTGAGCTTGCCGAACGCCGGGCTGGCCACCGCGCGCGCCAGCGCGCCGCGGGCCAGCCGGTCCAGCCGCCGTGCCGGCTGTGCCAGCGCCGCCCCGTGTTCGGCAAACAGCACCACGCGCCCGGGTGCCGCGACCAGCGCCGCAGTGTCGATTTCGTGAAAATGGATGGCGACGGGGTGATGCATGGCGGACTCCGGCAGGTTGATGGCGCGTCAGGTGGTTGGGTTCCGCCTGAACCTAGCGGCGCGGTGCGAAAATGGAAAGCCGCCGTCAGCCGGCCTTTCGCGCCGCGCCGGATCGGGCTAAGGAAGGGAAAACCATCCGGGGGAATGCAAGGCTTGTCCAGACTGGACCGATACCTGCTTGCGCAGCTTCTGGCGCTGTTCGGGTTTTTCGCGCTCGTGCTGGTTTCGGTCTATTGGATCAACCGCTCGGTGATGCTGTTCGAACAGCTGATTTCGGACGGCCAGAGCGCCTGGGTGGTGCTGGAATTCACCGCCCTGACGCTGCCAAATGTGATCCGCCTGGTGCTGCCGGTCGCGGCCTTTGCGGCCACCATCTACGCCTTCAACCGGCTGGCGGGGGAAAGCGAACTGGTGGTGATGCAGGCCACCGGCGCCTCGCCCTGGCGGCTGGCGCGGCCGGTGGCGGTGTTCGGGCTGATCGTGGCGCTGCTGATGGCGCTTTTGGTGCATGTGCTGGTGCCCGCGGCGCGCGCCCGGCTTTCGGACCGCGAAGCGCAGGTGGCAGACAATGTCACCGCGCGGTTTCTGACCGAAGGCGCCTTTCAGCACCCGGCCGCGGGGGTCACGCTTTACATCCGCGATGTCACGCCGGCGGGCGAACTGCTCGATCTGTTCCTGTCGGACAGCCGCCCGAACGTCAATCCGACCATCTACACCGCGCGCAAGGCGCTATTGGTGCGCGGCGAGGCGGGGCCGAAGCTGTTGATGTTCGACGGCGCGGCGCAAAGTCTGCGGGCCGCCGACGGTCGGCTGTCGCTGACCCGCTTTGCCGATTTCGCCTATGACATTGGCGCGCTGATCACCGTCGATCCGCGCCGCCAGCGGCGGCTGGCCGAATACCCGACGCCGGCGCTGATCGCGCCGGATCCGGCTTTCCTGGCGGCGAGCGGCGAGACTGCGGCCTCGGTGCGGCGGCAGCTGCACGACCGCATCACCCAGCCGCTGCTGGCACCCGTTGCGGCGCTGATCGGGTTGGCGGCGCTGTTGGCGGGCGGGTTCAGCCGGTTCGGGCTGTGGCGGCAGATCGTGCTGGCCATCGCCGGGCTGATCGGGGTGCAGCTGGCCACCAACCTGGCCACCGGGCTGAGCGCCCGCGCGCCAGAATATTGGCCGACGCTGTATCTTCCCGCGGCGCTCGGCATCGGCGGTGCGCTGTTCCTGCTGTGGCATGGCGCGCGCCCGCGCCGCGCGGCGCGCCGGCGCGGTGGGCTTGCCGATGTTTCAGGGGCGGGCGCGCCATGACGCTGTGGCTTTATCTTGCGCGGCGCTTTCTGGCGGCTTTCGGGATGGTGTTCGGGGCTTTCGCTGCGGTGCTCTACCTGATCGATTTCGTCGAGCTGATCCGGCGGTTCGACAGCGCCGGCATTACCCTGCGCCAGATCGCCTGGCTTGCGGCGCTGAACCTGCCAGGCGCGCTTTACACGATTCTGCCGCTGCTGACGGTGCTGGCGGGGGTGACCTATTTCGTCACGCTGGCGCGGCGCTCCGAACTGGTGGTGATCCGCGCCTCGGGCCGTTCGGCGCTGCGCATGTTGGCGGCGCCGGTATTTGTGGTGCTGGTGCTGGGCGGGCTGGCGGTGGCGCTTGGCAATCCGGTGGTCGCCACCACCTCGAAACGCTTCGCCGCGCTTGCCGAAAGCTATGGCCGCGAGGGCGCGCAGGTGGTCTCGATCAGCCGCGAGGGGATCTGGCTGCGCCAAAGCGGCGGCAGCGCCGCGACCCAGGCGGTGATCCACGCTGCGCGTGGCAATCTTGACGCCACCCAGCTGTTCGACGTGACCTTGCTGGTCTTCACCCCCGACGAAGGCCCGGTCCGCCGGCTCAGCGCGCAAAGCGCGGTGCTGGAGCCGGGCGCCTGGCGGCTGACGCGGGTGAAGGACTGGCCGCTTGCGGCATCGGCCAACCCCGAGCGCGACTCGGTGCTGCACGACACGCTGCGGTTGCCGTCGGAACTGACTGCCGAGCGCATCCGCGACAGTTTCGGCGCGCCCTCGACCATCGGCATCTGGGCGCTGCCCGATTTCATCGAAGGTCTGGCGCGGGCCGGGTTTTCCACCCGCCGCCACGCGGTATGGTTCCAGACGCAGCTGGCAGCGCCGCTGCTACTGGTGGCCATGCTGTTGATCGCCGCCGGTTTCACCATGCGCCACGCCCGGCTGGGCCGCACCGGCAGCATGGTGCTGCTGGCGCTTGGCGCCGGGCTGGCGGTGTTCTTCTTGCGCAACTTCGCGCAGGTGCTTGGCGAAAACGGCCAGATCCCGGTGCTGCTGGCGGCCTGGTCGCCGCCGCTGGCAACGCTGATGGCGGTGCTGGCGCTGCTGTTGCATATGGAGGATGGCTGATGCCCCTTCCGTCCTGGCCCCGCTGGCGTGCACTGGCGTGCGCCATGCTGGCGGCGCTGCTGCTGGCGCCGGGCGCCGTGCTTGCGCAGGCCGAACCTTCGCCCGCCGCCACGCTGGTTGCCGACCGCATCTATCTGGCCAATTCCGATGTGCTGGTGGCCGACGGCAATGTCATCGTCTTCTACCGCGGCGCGCAGCTTACTGCCACGAACATCGCCTATGATGCGCAAAGCGGCGAGCTGCGCATCGAAGGCCCGATCCGGCTGGCCGAGGCGGGCGCCGAAGGCAGCGTGCTGCTGGCCGATTCCGCGCAGCTTTCGGCTGATCTGCGCGATGGCGTGCTGCAGGGCGCGCGCATGGTGCTGGCGCGCGAACTGCAGCTTGCCGCCAATACCATCAGCCGTAGCGAGGGGCGTTTCACCACGCTTGAACAGGTGGTCGCCTCGTCGTGCCAGATCTGCGTCACCGACCCGACGCCGCTGTGGGAAATTCGTGCCCGCCGCGTCGTGCATGATGCGCTCAAACGGCAACTGGTGTTCGACAACGCGCAGTTCCGCGCGCTTGGCGTGCCGCTGGCCTATTTCCCGCGGCTGCAACTGCCCGACCCCACGGCGACGCGGATGACAGGCTTTCTGATGCCCGAAATTCGCACCACCTCGGGGCTGGGCACCGGCTTCAAGCTGCCCTATTTCGTTGCACTCGGACCCAGCCGCGATCTGACCCTGACCGCCTATCTGGCTGCCGCCAGCACCCGCACGCTTGAGGCGCGTTACCGTCAGGCACTGCGCTTCGGCACGCTGCAATTTTCCGGCGCAGTCAGCCGCGACGACCTTTTGGCCGACCGCACCCGGCGCTATCTCTTCGGTGATGCCAGCTTTGATCTTGCCGGCGGCACCCGGCTTGGGCTGCAACTGCGGCTTAGCTCCGACCGCGCCTACCTGCTCGATTACGGCATCACCGCCGATGACCGGCTGTGGAGCGGCGCGACTCTGGAACGGCTGGCGGCCGACCGGCTGCTCTGGGCCAGGCTGGGCAACACCCAGAGCCTGCGCGAAGGCGAAAGCAACGCCACCGAGCCGATGCTGGCAGGCGATCTGCGCTGGCTGCGCGTCTGGCAGCCCGCGACGATCGGCGGCGAGCTGGTGTTCGAGGCGCGGCTGCACGGGCACCGGCGGCAGTCGTCGCTGGCCTTCGACGGGCCCGACCCCGATGCCGATGCCGATGGCCGCGATCTGCTCAGCGCCGCGCTGATGCTGGAATGGCGGCGCAACTGGTTGACCGCGCAGGGCCTGCAGCTTGGCGCGCTGGTCGGGCTGGGCGCCGATTTCCACGCCGTGGGGCAAGACAACATGTATGCCGGCACCACCGCGGCACTGCGCCCGCAACTGGCGCTTGATCTGCGCTGGCCCTGGCTGCGCGTCGACGCCGGCGCCACCCAGGTGATCGAACCCGTCGCGCAGCTGGTCTGGAGCACCTCGGACAATTCCGCCGTGCCGAACGAGGACAGCCGGCTGGTCGAATTCGATCAGGGCAATCTGTTCGCGCTGTCGCGCTTTCCCGGCATCGACGCACGCGAGGGCGGGCTGCGCGCCAACCTTGGCGTCAGCTGGACCCGGCAGTCCGAAACCGACTGGTCGGCGGCGCTGGCGGTGGGGCGGGTGCTGCGGCTGCGCGACCCGGGCGGCTTCGGCAGCGGTTCCGGGCTTGCCGGCACCCGGTCGGACTGGCTGCTGGCTGCCCGGCTTGGCACCACGGGCGGACTCAGCATCGCCAACCGCGCGTTGATCGCCGATGACCTCAGCTTCAGCCGGGATGAATTGCGCCTGTCATTGCAGCGCGGTAGCTACGCGCTGACCGCGGGCTACATCTGGATGCAGCCCGATATGCTGGAAGGCCGGCCGCTGGCGACTTCGGAGCTGCTGCTCGACACGACATGGAAATGGGCGTCCGGCTGGACCGGCAGCCTTGGCAGCCGCTACGATTTCACCGCCGGCCGCGCCGCCTCGGCGCGCCTTGGCCTGCGCTATGAAACCGAATGCCTGGCGCTGGATGTTTCCCTCTCGCGTCGTTTCACATCCTCAACTAGTGTGAGGCCCGAAACCGACTTCGGCCTGTCGGTGGCGCTGGCGGGCTTTGGCGCAGGCAGCGGCGGGCAACGCCGCAGCTGCATGCGATAGACCGAACCCGCAGGGCACGCCCTGTGCCCAAAGACAGAAAGC
>Ga0326597_10013314_pt1 | contig 10819 bp, 6 predicted proteins | sample RVTome_12_FD_203789 | JGI IMG/M metagenome (GOLD analysis project Ga0326597, IMG submission 203789) | Soil microbial communities from uranium-contaminated site in the Upper Colorado River Basin, Wyoming, United States - RVT100D185 | ecosystem: Environmental > Terrestrial > Soil > Contaminated >... | reverse complement strand
AACAAATTTGAGTCCTTTGATTTCGATTTTGGGGTTTTCCCGGAAGATATAGCCTTGGGCGACTCCTTAGAATTGACCTACCGTCGCCAGTGAAGCGACCACCACGTTGACGAAGGAACAGCACCTCGAAAAAGCCGCTCAAAATGAGCGATTCCTTGGCCAATTGAATATGGCTGAGCCGCTCTGCCGTGATTGGTCCATCACATTTCTGTTCTACTCTGCGGTGCATCTCGTTGGGGCATATTTTGCAAGCAAGGGAAAGCACTTCCACTTGCACAAACACCGGGACAGCGCAATTGGCAAGGAACCTGCTATCGCTGCCATCTATTTCGATTATCGGGACTTGAAAAACTTTAGCGAACTGGCTCGATATGAACGGCAAGTTGGCTACTTTACGGAGGTTGATGTTCACGATCAGCAAGATACTTTGAACAGAATCAAGATTGCACTTGGTCCGCTTTTATGACTGCGATGGCGGTATCTCGATGCCCTAATTCAAACCCATTGTCGCCCGCACCCCGGAGGAGTTGGCTGAGAGACCCTTGGGCGATCAGCCGCCGATGCCAGGGAATGGCAGGTGCGAAGCGCTCTGCTAAAACATCTGAAAGACATCGTTCGGAAGAGGAAGCTCACCCACGCCACGATTGCCGAGCGGGCCGGAACGTCGCGGACGCGCGTAATCGCCATTCTGAACGACCGGGTCGAAAACGTTTCCAGCGACCTGTTGATCCGGATTCTCGGCTCGTTGGGCTATGAGGTCCGGGTTACGGTTTCGCACATTGATTCCGCAGCGTGACTTGCGCGTGAGTAAGATCATTCGGATGCGCCTAGAACGAACCCATCACAGCATCCGAGAGGCGGGACGGTGGCCACCCCTGCACCAAACCAAACCCCCGCTCCCTCACTGTCGCGGCTCTGACTTCACGTATTTCGACACGCCCCGCAAGTTTGCCTCCGCTGTGTACAGATTGCCGGCGGGGTCGATGGCGATGCCCTCGCCCATGGCACCCTCGGGCGAATTCGTCTTGTGAGCCGGAATGAACATCGTGACTTTGCCGTCCTGGAGGCTGCCGATGCGGATGCCCCGGAGCCAGCCCGGATGGCGGTTGGCGTCCGATTCCGAGTCGGCCGTATAGATCATGTCGTTGTTGTCGATGGCCAGCCCGCTCACGCGGCCGAACTCCTTGTATTCCTTGATGAACTTGCCGTCCTTGGTGAGGATCTGGATGCGGTGGTTGTGGCGGTCGGCGACGATCAGGCGGCCCTGCGAATCGAACTCGAGGGCGTGCGGGGTGCGGAACTCGCCCGGCCCGGTTCCTGTCTTCCCGATGGTCCGGAGGAACTTGCCGGTCTTGTCGAAGACGGAGATGCGTCCGACGAGATTGGGGTCCTCGACGTTCGTATGACTCTCGGCCACGTAAATGTCGCCGTTCGTATCGGTCACGACGTCGGTCGGCTCGGTCAACGCTTCGGGAGGATTGCCCTTCACGCCCGGCTTCCCGAGCGTCATCAGGACCCGGCCTTCGGGGCTGAACTTGATGACGACGCTTCCCTTGCTGCCTTCTCCGGGAAACTTCTGGAGATCGTCCGGGGTCGGGGCGCGCGCGTCGGCCACGTAGACGTTTCCTTCCCGATCAACGTGGATGCCATGCGGCCAGACAAGCATTCCGCCGCCAAAACTCCGCAGCTCCTTCCCGGACGCATCGAAATGGTGGACCGGGTTCACGTTGGTGCCGAGACAGCCCGGGGTCGTTCCCGGCGAGCATCGGTCGAGCGCCCAGACGGATTTGCCGTCGGGGGCAATGGCTACGCCGTTCGAGCCGCCCCACGGCCTTCCCTCCAGAGTCAACTGCGCCCAATCGCGGATCGTTTGATAGGGGTTGGCGCCGCTGTTGACGGGGGCGATGTCCTGGGCGGCCACGTACAACGCGGCACACAGGAGCGCAACGAAGCAAAAGCTTAGGGAGTAATTTTTAGACATTTGCAATGCTCCTTTCGATGAGCGCAGCCACTCGATGAACGCAGCCACCGCCGATGGCTGTCGCGGCTCGGATGCGAAGAACAAACCCATCACGGCACAAAAAAGCGTGCCGTGGCTACCGAACCACCGCTCCCTCACGGTCGCGGCTCTGATACTTCACTCACTTCATATACCCCCGCTCCTTGTAATAGCGCGCGGCGCCGGGATGGAGCGGGACATCGAAGGCCTTCCAGACCGTGCGCGGGTTGTAGGAGAAATTCATGTGCGTCCACTGCAGCAGGTCCTGGTGCTCGTCCATGGCCTTGGCGAGCGTGTAGGCGAAGTCGTCCGGCATGTCGGTGCGGCCGTAGATGACGGTGCCGGTGCGGGCGACGGTCGGGATGGGGCGGTCAACGCCGCGGAACAAGCCGAGCGGGATGTTCTCCTGCTCGAGGTACAGGTCCCTGGCCAGCTTCGCGCGGAGGTCCGGAGCGAGCTCAAGGAAGTTGAGATCGAATTTCTGGCTGGCCTCGTACCAGAGGCGGTATTCCGGGGCGTTGACCATGGAGCCGAAGCCGATGAGGACGTCGGCGTCCTGGCCGTGCTCGTAGTTGGTTTCAAAAGTGCCGCCGAGAGACTCGACGCGCTCTTCGGACAGGCCGTAGTAGGCAAGGATGGCGGGCGTGATGCCGCCGCCGATGCTGGTGGTCGCGACCATGTCGACCGCCAGGCGCTTCTCAACGATGTCGCTCAAGCTGGTGATGCCGGAGTCCGATTTCACGGCGACGAGCAGCCAGGTTGGCTCCTGAATGTTGGCGACCATGCGCAAGTGGCGGCGCGGGCCTTCGGGGTCGTTGGCAAACACGTCCATGCCGAGATAGGCCCACTGCAGGAATTGCGAGCCGGTGACGCCGAAATCAATGGGGCCGTTCGGCAGCGGATGCGGGTCGGTGTCGCGCGGCGGGGGACGGCGCTGCGGCACCGCCTTCGCCGAAACCAGGCGGGCTTCGCGGGGGCCGCCGGCGCAGACATAGCAAATCTGGATGTCCCAGCCGTAGGGCGCCAGGGCCTTCTTGACGACCTCGGACATCGCGCCCCAGGGACACAGGGGACAGGCGCCGCCGATCACAGGCTTGCGGACGGCATAGCCGGTTTCGGGAGTCTGGGCAGCGGCAGGCAACGCAGTGGCGGCCAAAGCCAGAAGAAGCAGAGTGAATTGAAAGGGTCGTAAACGCATCCGATTCCCCCTATCCATCTGTTCCAGGTTCAAATAGAGTACCACATACGCTATACTTCATCCTGTCAATGCGTCGAGCAGATCACGTGGTATCCGTGGTATGACCGTTACAGTCAAGAAGAACACCGCTTTGGTGGTCCCATCCAGCGTGCGGCGCAAAGCCGGCCTCAAGGAAGGAGACCGCGTCGAGTTCCAGGTCTCCGGCAGGCGGATTACCATCGTGCCGAAGTCGCCCAGAGCCGACGACGAGTACACGGCCGAACAGCGCCAGATCATTGACGCGCGCCTCGCCAAAGCCGATGAAGACATCAAGAACGGCCGCGTCCACGGCCCGTTCGAAGTCGAAGAAGCAATCCAGTTCCTCCGCAAGGAAATCAAAGCTCGGAAGCTAGGGTGAGGTTTCTGTCGCCCCTGCCGGGGCTGGGATGCTTTTTCGTTCCCGTCCTCATGGCTTACGCCATGGGCTAGAATCTGCCGCCCCTCCGGGGCTCTCGGGGTTGTCTGCTTGGCCTCGCCCTCCAAAAGCGCATCGTTCGATCCGTCGGGGGATCCGTCGGGTTTGGAGTTATCCCATTCGCGAGCGTTCGAGGAGCGCCTCCGGCCGGCGTTCTGGATTCTGGCGGCGACGGTGGTGATTGTGCCGCTGGCGATGGCGCCGGGCCTGCAATACTTCGACGTCACGCCGAAGCTGGTGGCGCTGGCGGCGGGGGCGTGCCTGGTGTGGATCGCGCTGGCGGCGGCGAACCGGCTTCCGGCTCCGGGCCAGGATCAGAAGACGTTCTTTCGGCTGTTGTGGGCAATGGCCGCGGCGGCCGTGCTCTCCACAGTGTTTTCGCGCGACGCCGTGCTCTCGCTCGCGGGCACCGAAGGGCGGCGGCTGGGGCTTCCGGCGCTGCTGGCGACGCTGGCGATTGCCGCGGCCGTGCCGTCATTGGCGGGAACCGGTCGGCGGCGGAGGTTGTTCGTCGCGGCGATTGCCCTCACGGGCGTAGCCGCGGCCGTCTACGGGATCGCGCAATATCTGGGCGTGGATCCGTGGATTGATCCTTCGCTCTACCGGATCGGGGGAGGCGAGTCGCTGCTGATCCGGCCGCCTGCCACGCTCGGACACGCCAACTTCTTCGCCATTTTCCTGCTGCTGGCGCTGTTCTCGGCGATCGGACTGGGGCTGTCTTCCGGCGAGAATCAAGCGGGCGCGGAGAAACAAGTGCGGTGGGGATGGACGGCGGCGGCGGCGGTGATCGGGCTGGGTCTGGCGATCACGGGAAGCCGCGCCGGATGGCTGGGCGGAGCGGCGGGCGCGGGGGTGGTGCTGCTGCGGGCTTTTGGACAAAGGGCTTCTGAGCAGGACGAGCAGCAGGACGAGCAAACGACTGCGGGGCAACAGGCTGCGCGCCGGGCCGTGGCGGCGGGACTGGCAGCGACGGCGGCGCTGGGACTGGCCTTCCTCCTTTCGCCCTGGGGCCAGCCGCTGCGGAACCGGATTGTCGTGGACGATCCGGGGATCACGGCGCGGGGTCTCATCTGGCGCGACACGATGGGGTTGCTGGCGGCTCATCCGCTGCTCGGGAGCGGGCCGGACACCTTCGAGCTGGCCTTTGCGCAGAGGGCTTCGCCGGAGCTGGCGCGGCTGGCGCCGGACCAGTATGCGGAATCGCCGCACAACGTGTTTCTGGAATCGTTCGTGGCAGGGGGCCTGCCGGGAGGGCTGCTGTTCCTCGCCCTGATGCTCGTGGCGCTGCGGGGCTACCTGCGGCCGTCTTCCACGGAGCCGCTGGGAATCGGATTGCTGGCGGCGTTCGTGGCGGGGCTGGCGGCGGCGCAGTTCAGCGGCGAAACGATGGCCACGCGCCTGGGCCTGCTGACGTTCGCGGCGCTGTCCGTATCGGCTCCGCTGGCCCCGGTGCGGCCTGCGGATCGCGGAATGGCGGGCGGAATCGGCGTGGCGTGTCTCGCGGTGACCATCGTTTTCGGGAGCCGCATGGTACAGGCAGACCGGGCGCTGTTCGCAGCCAGGGAGGCTGCTTCCCAAGGCGACCTTGCGGCGGCGCTGGAACAGGGGCGCGGGGCGCGGGCGGTGTTTCCCTGGACCGGGGTGCATTCCTTCGCCTTCTCGCGGGTGCTGGGGCAGCTTCTTTCGGGATCGGATCTGAGCGGCGAGCAACGAGCCGAGCTGCTGGATGCCGCGGAAGAGGCGGCGCGGGCGGGGATGCTGCACGCCTCGCAGCCGCAGGCCGTGCTGGTGCACCGGGCCTCGCTCGAGGTTTTGCAAGGCCGGGAGCAGGCGGCCGGGGAGTTATTGGAGTCGGCGATCGAGGAGGCTCCTACTTGGTACCGCCCGCGATGGCTGCTGGCGGTGCTGCTGGCAGGGCGGGGGGAGCTGGGCCGGGCCGCGGAACAGGCCGGGGCGGCGCTCGAGCTGGGAGCGCAAGTCCATCCGGAGATTGCGGAGTCCTGCGGGAGAATTCTCGAGATGGCGCGGGCGGAAGAAGCGGACGCCAACGCGCGGGAAATCATCCCGCTGTCCTATGACGACGGATTGGTCGAACCATCCGCAATGCATCCTGAGACGCCGAATGGGCGCTGGGCGTTTCCCTATACGGGCAATTCCATCGTTACGCTGCCGCAGAGCACGCTGACGTTCCGCGTGGACGTGCCGGCGGAGGCGCGGTTCCTGGCGGTGGTCCGGATGCCGCTTCCGGGAGCCGATCCGGCGCGGGCTGTTGTCCGAATCAACGGGGAGGAGCTTTTTACGGAGCTCGCCATACCGCAGACCGCCGTCAATCTGGACCTGAGCCGGTACGCAGGCCAGAGCGTGGAATTGCAACTGGGCGCAGAGCCGACGCCGCAGGGACAGCGCGCGGCCTGGGTGCAGTGGCTGGCCCCACGCATCGTGGCCGGGGCAGGCAGATAGCGGGCGAAGAAACGGTGACACTGTTTTTTGGTTGCTTTGTAAGATTAGTACTTCTAGAATCTCATCTCGTGCCGGTCACACGCCATCTGGGAATCGCGTTCTTTGCTGGATTGCTGCCGGGTCGGAAGCCGGGAACGGTTGCGGCCGGCAGCCCTTGGCCCGTAAGCCCAGACCTGGACTAGAGGTCCTAGCGTGAAAAACATTACCTTCTTCTCATTGAAGGTCAATGCTGTTTGCGGCATTGTGGGTGGTGGTGAAACCGAATTGAGGTTCTTATTGCTTTGCAAGATCCAGTCTTCATCGAATCGCGTCTCATGCCGCTCACACGCCATTTGGGAATAGCACTCGTCGCAGGACTGCTGCTGGGTCTGATGCCGGGAACGGCTGCGGCCGGCGGCGGCGGAGGCACATCGTCTTCCGTTGAGGCATCGGTCGAGGTCCGGACGGCAGCGCTTTCTCCCAAGGCGGTGTTTGCCGCGTTTGAGTCGAATCTGGCAGGACCGGCTGCCCGGCCGGCAGTTAGCTCGGAACAAGACACAGTGGAGAGAGCGCCGGCATTGCCGGAGCGCAGCGGAACGTTTGCAATGGCCGCCGCGCTGGCGCAGGAGACCGCCAGCGTTTTTCGGGCCAACCTGACGGATTCCACCCCGCGGGCGTTAACGCCCCCGACCCTTTCCGTGGCTCCGGATTCCATCAGTCTCGCCGCGACAGTAGGGCCGGCGGTGGAGCGGCGGCGGTTGGAGGTCGCGAGCCTGGGAGGAACGGTGAACACGGTCGTCCGCGCGAGTATTCTCAACGGACGCGACTGGCTTCGGATTGTCTCAGAGCCCGGATCCGTGACGGCAGGTACTCCTTTGCCGCTCGTGGTGGAAGTAGACTATGGCGCGCTTGGCACGGAAGCACGCCTCTTCCAGGGACTGATCCAGGTCACCGATCTGGGGACCGGCTACGTGCAAACGGTTCCCGTCGCGGTGGCGCTGAGCGTGCAAGAGAGCCGGATCGAGCTGAGCGACTCCTCCGTTCTGCTGACGATCGCGGGCGGAGGGGCGCCGCCGCCGCCGCAGACGCTGCGAATTTTCAACCGGGGCGCGGGAGTGCTGAACTGGGCGATTCCGTCGAGCATCGTGCCGCCGTGGCTGCACGTTTCGCCTCTGACGGGATCCGCCGGGGCCGGCTATTCGCAGGCGTCGCAGGTGACGCTCGCGGTGAACGACGCGGTGGCCTTGGGGCTGCCTTCCGGGGTGTACCAGGTTCTGCTGCCTGTGGAGGCGCCGGAGGCAAACAACAGCCCGCAGCTCGTGGCCGTGACGCTGCAGCGAGTGCCGGGATCGACGCCACCGACACCGGGAATCCAGCCGGGTGGTTTGGCCTTTGTGGCGAGACAGGGCGGAGCCGACCCGGCTCCCCAGGACTTCACCGTGATCAACCGGGGAGGCGGGTCTCTGACGGCACAGTTCAATGCCTCGACAGCCACTGGAGGAAACTGGCTGAGCATCAGCGACACCGGGGTGTTGGTTACCCCCGCCTCCGGTCCTTTGTCGACGCAGGTTACGGTGAATCCAGAGGGATTGCCGCGCGGGTTCTACCGGGGAACGGTTCGCGCCACGTTCTCGTCCGGCGAAACGTTGGATGTGGACGTGCTGCTGATCGTAACGCCAGCGCCGGTTTCCTCGCAGCGGCTCTCGGTCCAGCCACCCGTCCATCTGGAAGGCTGCACGCCGGACGAGATGCACCTCATCGCCGACACGATCGGCAATGGCGCGAGTTTGCCGGTCTCATTCCCGAAGGTTCTGGTAGTCTCTTTGATCGATTCCTGCGGCGAGTTCGTTGACAACGCAACGGTGGTGGCAAGCGCGGAAGGCATTGCCATCCCGATGCAGCCGCTCGGGAACGGCACCTACAGCGGCACGTGGGCGCCCGCGCAGCAAAGCGCGGCTTCCACAGTCACCTTTGCCGCGCTGCACCCGACACTTCCGGAGATCCAGCAAAGCTTCCAGGTTTCGACGGCGGCGGCGGCGGAAGGAATTCAACTGCCGGTCCTGGCCACCGCCGGCGTGGTCGAGGCGGCCGGGTTCACGCCCAACCGCCCGCTGGCTCCGGGCGGGTTCATCACGCTGTTCGGGTCACGGTTTACGACCGAGACGGCGGGGGCTACACAGATTCCGCTGGAGCGCGAGCTCGCGGGAGTGCGTGTGAGAATCGGAGACATTGACGCGCCGCTGCATTTCGTCAGCCCTGCACAGATCAACGCGGTGTTGCCGGTCGAGTTCGACCCCGGGGCCGACGTTTCCATCCTGGTGAGCGCGAACGGGGTCCTGACAGCGCCGCAGAGCTACCTGGTGGCGCCGGCCATGCCCGGCATCTTTGTCGACTCCACCGGCACCCCGGCCGTTCTCCGCTTCATTCCCGGGGAGGGGGCACAGGCGGTGACACCTGGGAATCCCGCCCGCATCGGGGACATCCTGGAAATCTTCGCGACAGGTCTCGGCGAGACGGAGCCGCCGGTCGCATCTGGGGATGCGCTTTCTACCGCAAGCGCATTGCTTACCCCGGTGAGCGTCGAGATCGGCGGCATCGGCGTGCCGGTGCTCTACCAGGGGCTCGCACCCAACTTCGTCGGGCTGTACCAGGTGAACGTCCAGGTTACCGACAACATTCCGACCGGCGACGGCCTCCAGATCCGGATCATCCAGAATGGAATTGTCAGCAATTCGGAAAACCCCGCCACGATTAACGTAGTCCAACCGCAGTAAGGCACGAACTCAGAATAAAACCTTGAGAGCCAACTGAAGCCGGCGGGGCTGCTCGTCGAGCGGGGAGGCGCTGATTTGGGTGGACCCGAAGCCCTGCCGTCCAAACGTCGCCTCACCGAACGCCGGGGAGTCGAGGCTGCGATCGGGGTTGTTCAGGTTGGTGTGATTGAAGAGGTTGAAGAGCTCGGCGCGGAACTGAAGCCGTCCCTGCTCGCCGAGGGGCGGGAAGGCGACGCTGCGGCTGAGGCCGAAATCCACGTTCCAGAACCCGGGACCGCGGAAGACATTGCGGGGAAGGTTGCCGATGCTGTTCGGCGCAGGAGGACGGAACTTGGATTCATCGAGCAGGAGAACGCCGCCGGGGATACCGGGGCGGGAATCGAGGAAAGCCTCGTCGTAACTCCCGCCCACAAAGTCGGCGCGGTTGCGCACGAGCACGCCGCCGCTCTGCGGGAAGGATACCGCCCGGCATTCGCTGACGGGGGTATCCGGGGTGGGGCAACTGTTGCCGGTGTGCACGGAGAACGGAAAGCCGGATCGGATCCCCAGGAGCGCGGCGGCCTGCCAATCGGAGAGGAAGCGGAGCCAGCCGTTGAAGCGCGGCGACTGCGCAACGGAGCTGAACACGAGGTTGTGGGTCTGGTCGAAATCGGAGCGGCCGTAGTCGGCGCGCGGATCGAACTGCCGCGTGAACCCGCTCTTGATCTGGAAGAAGGCGTCGCTCGCGAGATTGCTGGTGGCGCTCTTCTGGGCGGAGAGGCCCGGCTGCACGAGGGGATCGCTCTGCATGTCGCGGGTGCGGCTGTAGGTATAGGAAACCTGGAATTGCACTCCGCCGCTGAACCGGCGGTTGAGGGAGACCTCCAGGGCGAGGAAGTTCGAAAGACCCTGATTGGCGCGGTAGCTGATGTCGCCGAAGTCCGGGTTGTAGCGGCCGTTGAGCCGTTCGGCGAAGGGCACGGAGAAGGCGCGGTTGAGCAGGTCCGCGGTGACGAGCTTGCGGCCCAGAGACCCGGTCTGGGTTACCTCGACGATGAGGTTGGGGGTCAGCTCGCGCTGCACGCCGACGAACCAGCTCTGGCTGTAGGGAGTGCGGAGAGCATTGTCGACGAGGACGGTGGTGGCGGGCTGGAGACGGGACACCGGGAGAACACCGGCGGAGGCCGGAAGGGAAAACTGAAACTGGGGGTCGCGGTTGGCGAAGTTGGCCAGGGTCTGGAACGTGAAGTTGTTGTTGCGCGCATCCAGCCAGATATTGTTGAAGATGCGGTCGTAGAAGAGTCCGTATGCGCCGCGCACGACGGTGCTGCGGTCGCCGAACAGGTCGAACGCAAAGCCGATGCGCGGAGCAATGTTGTTGCGGTCGGTGCCGAACAGGGTTCCCTCGGCAAGGCCGCCGGCGGCGATCCGGTCTCCGGGATTCGTCCCGTCTCCCAAAAGAAAATTGAAGTCGCGGCTGGCTTCACGCGGGTTCGGAACGCCGAAGTTCTCGTAGCGCACGCCGAGGTTGACCGTGAGCCGCGGCGTGAGCTGAATGTTGTCCTGGAGGAAAATGCCGAAGTCCTTCTGCAAGTATTGGCGGCGGAAATCGGCATCCGCGGGAATCCCCGCGGTCAGGCGGTTGAGGGAAATGAACAGGAGCCTGGGGTTGTCGAAGAGAAAATCGAAGATGGAATCGAAGTTGTAAATGCCGTCGTGCGCCGGGTCCGTGAGCGAGTCGTGGCGCGCGAGGCGCAGCTCGGCGCCGAAAACCAGGGCGTGGCGGCCGGTGAGACGGCTGAAGTTGTCGAGGATATGGACGCTGGAGTCTTTGAAGGAGTAATCAAAGGGCGTCTCGCTGCCCGGGAGCGAAATCCCGTCAAAGGTCAGCATGGCGGGCACGTCCGGGTGCGGGCGCAGAAAACGGACGGTGTTGCGGCCATAGCCGAATTTGAGCTCATTGGACCCGCCGCCGA
>Ga0326597_10013313_pt1 | contig 10819 bp, 7 predicted proteins | sample RVTome_12_FD_203789 | JGI IMG/M metagenome (GOLD analysis project Ga0326597, IMG submission 203789) | Soil microbial communities from uranium-contaminated site in the Upper Colorado River Basin, Wyoming, United States - RVT100D185 | ecosystem: Environmental > Terrestrial > Soil > Contaminated >... | reverse complement strand
AGAACAGTCCGACCCTCCATGCGACCCCATTCGACGGGGACCACCTGGTGGAGCGGGCGGTCGGCGATCACCATTCCCCCGGAGTGGATGCCGAGATGACGGGGGAACCCGTCGAGACGGTGGCAGAGGTCGTAGATCAGCTCGGCGGTGAGACCGTGCGGCAGCGGCGCCTCCAGGCGCAGCTTGGCCGGGTTGCGGCTGTCCACGTATTTCGACAACCCGTCCACCTGCGCCTGGGTCATCCCGAACACCTTGCCGACGTCTCGCAGCACCGAGCGTGCTCGGTAGGTGACGACGTTGGCGACCATGGCGGCTCGCTCCCGGCCGTAGCGGCGGTAGCAGTACTGGATGACCTCCTCCCGACGGTCCGCCTCCAGATCGAGATCGATGTCCGGCGGACGCCCGCGTTCTTCGGACAGGAAACGTTCGAACGGGAGATGGAGCCGGATCGGATCGACCCGGGTCAATCCGAGACACCGGCACACGGCCGAATCGGCACCCGACCCGCGAATCTGACAGAAGATGTCCTGGTCACGGGCGAAATCGACCAGATCCTTCACCACGAGGAAGTACCCGGCGAACCCGAGCCGACCGATGATCCCCAGTTCGTGTTCGATCCGTCGGCGCGCCGACGGATCGATCGCACCTTCACCATTGCCCGGATAGACATCCCTCGCGCCTTCCCACGTGAGATGACGCAGATACTCCATCTCGTCTCGGAAGTGCCCGGGCATCGGGAACGGCGGAAGCTGTGGGCCGACCAGACGCAGATCGAAGGCGAGTCGTTCACCGAGGTCGGCCGCACCCTCCACCACCCCGGGATAGCGCTCGAACCGAGCGGCCATCTCCTCCGGAGCCTTCAGATGACGCTCGTCCGTCCCCGACCGATACCCGTCGGCAGAGATCAGGTCGCGTCTGCCGGCGATGGCCGCCAACACATCGGCCAGATAGGAGTCCGTGCGCAGGACGTGATGGACCTGGTTGGACGCCACCACCGGCACACCGAGGCGGCCAGACACCTCCCAGAGGAGGTCGTTCCGTTCGTCGTCGCCGGGAAGTCCGTGGTGCCACAACTCGAGATGGAGCCGATCTCCGAACAGGTCTCGCAGCTCGCTCGCCCGACGGATCGCCTCCGACAGGTCACCCTTGGTGGCGGCGCGAGGGACAGCACCCTGCCAACAGCCGGTGAGCGCGTGAACGGCCGCATGAGATGCGGCTTCTGCCAAGTCGTCCCAGGCGTAGACCGCCCTGTCCTTCTCACCGCGGAATTGGGCGCGGGTGACGAAACGGGACAGCACCGTGTATGCGCCGGGCGAGCCTGCGAGCAGGACGAGGTGGTCGGTCGACTTGTCGTCGAGCGGCTTGGTGCCGTGATGGGTGACGGACCTGCCACGCCGACGGATGGGTTCGTCGCGTTCGACTCGGGCGGCATCCCATGCTTCGGCGCGAATGATCGGATCCGCCTCGTCGTCCCGACGCCGACCCAAACCCACCTCCACCCCGTAGACCACCGGCATGCCCAGATGACGGGCAGCCTCCATCACCTTCACCGCCCCGTAGAACCCGTCATGATCAGTCACTCCGAGAGCCGAGTAACCCAGCTCGGATGCCCTCGCCACCAACTCGTGCGGATGCGCCGCCCCATCGAGGAACGAGAAGTTCGTGTGACAGTGCAGCTCGGCGTAGCGAGGTGTCACGGACCGATCACCGGGATGGTCCACGAGTTCGCTTCGCTCACACCCCCCTCACCGGCTCCGCCGGTGGTCTCCCCAACATTCCGTCGCTTCGCTTCCTCGCGAGGGGGACAGACCACAGGTCTCTCCCCCTCGAACCAAGTGAGGGAGTGCCGGGAGGAGCAGTTCGGCACGTAGTGACGGCTGAGGGGGGTCGTCCGGAGATAGACCATATACGCACGATATCACTCAGATCGAACAGGTGTTCGGTCAAAACCCAGAGACAAGACCCGGGGTTCTAGGCTCACCGCGCATGCGGGTGATCGTGGTCGGGGCGGGTGTATCGGGGCTGGCGTGCGCAGCAGAGTTGCGGCGGGCGGGCGTCGACGTGACCATCGTCGAGGCGCGGGATCGCATCGGCGGCCGGGTGTGGACCGGAGAGGTGGCCGGTGCCCAGGTCGATCTCGGAGCCGCCTGGATCCACGGACCGATCGGCAACCCTCTCACCGGCTACTGCCGTGAGGTGGGGCTCGAATGGGTGAGCGACGGCGTCTGGGGCAGCCGCATGCAAGTACACGCCTCCGACGGCAGCCTCCTCCCCCACACCGCCGCCACCTCCGTGGTCGCCGCCTGGAGCGACTTCGACCCTGCGGAGGCGGTCGCTGCCATCGGAGGTGACGCCCACTTCGGAGAGGCCATCGAGTGGTACATCGCAGACAGGAAGCTGGTGGGCGAACCGGCCGCGGCAGTGCGCTTCAGTTTGTCGTGGCTGGAAGGAGGCCTCAACATCGGAGCCCATCCGGAGTCGATCTCCGCTGCCGGCGCCGCCAGCTACCGACTCCACGCCGGGGGCAACGTCGTGCTGACCGGTGGCTATCGGAGCCTGGTGGATCACCTGGCCGAGAGCCTCGAAGTCTCTCTCGAGGAACCCGTCCTGGCCGTGGAGCACGGCGCGGGTGGAGTGATCGTGTCGACTGCGAGCCGTTCGATTCAGGCGGACCGGGTGGTGGTGACCGTTCCGATCGGCGTCCTCCGCCAGGGTTCGATCGTCTTCACTCCCGCCCTCCCCCGCCCGCTCCTCGATGCGATCGAACGGCTGCGTCTCTCGACCGTCGAGAAGATCGTGCTGCGATACCAGAAACGTTGGTGGCCGGAGGATCTCAGGCGTCTCGTGCACATCACCGAGACCCACCGGTTCCCGGTGTGGATGGACCTCTCCGTGCACGTCGGCGCACCCACCCTCGTCGGATTCTTCAACCCGGCGCTGACCTCGATGCCGGACGACCCCGGAAGTCGGCTCGATCTGGCCCGGGAGTCGTTGGCGACGATGCTCGGCGGAGGCCCGAAGCCGATCGGGGCGATGATCACCGAATGGAACGAGGACCCGTACGCAGCCGGCGCCTACAGCTACATACCGGCCGGTGCCACCGCCGAGCAGATGCGGGTCTTTCAGTATCTCGAAGGTCCGCTGCTGTTCGCCGGAGAACACACCATCCCGGAGTACCACGGAACCGTCCACGCTGCATTCGAGTCCGGCCGCCGCAGCGCGTCCCGCGTGCTCGGCGCCTGATCTCGCTACGCTCGCCCGATGTCGCAGATCACCAAGACGGTCAGGCTGTCGGGCAGCTCGGGCCACAGCATCGAGGACGCGGTCAGAACGGTTCTGGCGCGTGCCGCAACCACGATCGATGAGATCACCAGATTCGATGTCGTCGAGGTCTGGGGCTCGGTCGACGACTCCGGAGTGCCCACCGAGTTCTCCGTGACCCTCGACATCACCTTCACCGTGAAGGAATCGGTCCACGGTTGAGCCGGCGACTCCCCGACATCACCGACCTCGGTCACGGCATCGGGGTCATCCCACTTCCGCTGCCGTTCGAGAGCCCGTCGTGGGTCAACGCCTACGTTCTCCGCACGTCGACCGGTACCACCCTCATCGACTGCGGAGTGGACTGGGAACCGGGCTTGACGCGTCTCCTCGACGGACTGGCCGTACTCGACATAGAGCCGGCGTCCGTCGACACCCTGATCGTCTCGCACCTTCATCCCGACCACGTGGGCATGGCGCCTCGGGTGATCTCGATGACCGGGGCAAGGCTGACGATGCACCGGAAGGCGCTCGAACACCATCTGATCTACAACGACACTCCGGGGACACAGCGGTGGCTCGACGGCTTCGGCCGCCTCCACGGCGTCCCCATGGATGCCCTGGGGGCGTTCACCGCTCTCGACCGCCCCGATTGGATGCCCTTCATCGGTCCACCCGACCTGGTGGTGGATGACGGTGACCGGATCGAGTTGGGAGACGGACGGCATCTCGAGGTCCTGCACACGCCGGGGCACGAACACAGTCACATCTGCCTGGTCGATTCGAAGACCGGAATCCTGTTCTCGGGTGATCACATCCTGCCGCGCATCACCCCGGTGATCATGTGGGACCAGACCGACATCGATGTCCTCGGGCTCTACCTCGGGTCGATCCAGAGCCTCACCGGGAACCGGTTCGGACTCACGTACCCGGCGCACGGATCGATCGTCGAGCGAGGCTCGCAACGAGCCGAACAGATCGGGCTCCACCACGAGAGGCGGCTCGACGGGATGCTCGACGTCGTCAGGCTGGGCCCCACCACCGCCTGGAGTGTCATGCTGGAATCGTTCCGGCCGCATCTCGGTCCGCTCGAGCAACGCCTGGCGCTGCGTGAGACCGTGTCACACCTCGAGCATCTGCGCACCCGGAGTCGCGTGACCTCCTTCGATGAGGACGTCCGCTACTACAGACGGATCTGAGTCGGCTCACCGGCCGCCTCCCACAGAGCACGCATGCGCGGTTCGGAGTCGAGGAGTTGGTCGAGCGGGCCATCGGCGAGGACCATGCCTTCGTCCACCAGGAGGATCCTGTCCGCCCTGCGCAGGACCGGCCTTCGATGCGAGACGACCAGACACGACACGTCGCGTCGGGCGAACAGACCATCCCAGAGCTTCGCCTCCGTCTCGACGTCCAGTGCCGAGGAGATGTCGTCGAAGACGAGCAGCTCGGCGCCGGTGGCGAAGGCTCGCGCCGCCGCCGACCGCTGGACCTGGCCGCCGGAGAGTTTCACGCCCCTGGCCCCGACGGCCGTGTCGAGACCGCGCTCGAGGTCGGCGATGTCAGGGTCGAGGATGGCGAGGTCGACCGCATCCCGCATCATCTGATGCGTCACATGGCTGCCGAGCCCGATGTTGTGGGCGAGCGAGTCGCTGAAGAGGCGGGGCACCTGCGCGGTGTAAGCCGTGCGCGGTGGCACCAGAAACGAGGCGGGATCGTCCACGAGCCTGCCGTTCCACATGATCTCGCCCTCAGCCGGAACGAGGCCGAGCAGCGCCCGGAGCATGGTCGTCTTCCCGGCGCCGATGCGACCGGTGACCACCACGAACTCGCCCCGGTGCAGGGAGAACGACACGTCTTCGACCCCACCTCCGGTCGACGGGTGACGGAAACCGAGGTGCCGCACATCCAGGGTACGGAACGGCTCATCGAGGAGAGGGGGAACGGGTTCGGCGACTTCTCCCGTCAACGGCACACGGGCCCTGTCGAGAAGCGACGTGTCCGGGGCGTCGACGGCGAGCCGTCGGATCCGTTCGTAGGCGACGCCGGTTCGCCTGTGCTGGGCGACGATGTCACCGGCGAACGCCATGTACGAGGTGAGCCGGGGCAGGTAGGTCAGGAAGACCGCGAGCTCCCCCACGGTGAAGGTGCCGGCGAGGATGTCGGAGGCGGCGACGAGTAGCACGATGGCGGTGGCGATCGTGGCCATGTTCGTGTTGATCGAGCGGAGGAGCTCTGTGAGGAACGTATCTCGCAGCGCAGCCCGCCGCCTGACCTCGTTCAGCTCGCCGAAGCGACCGAGGACGTGCTCGGTCGCATCTGCCAGTTTCACCGCCTGCACCCCACCGAAGAGCTCGCCGACGAACCCGGCGACGTCCTCGGTGGCGATGCGCATGGCGCGTCGACGTTTGCGGATCTGGGGACTGAGCGACTGGGTCAGTGCCAGGGTGCACAGAAGCGGCACGAGGATGTAGCCGGTGAGGGCGGCATCGATGTGGAACATCACGACGACCGCACCGAGGGCGTACGTCAGAACCCCGCCGAGGTCGACCCAGTTCTCCATGTACTCCAACAGGTCGTCGACGTCGTCTCGGAAGGTGCTGACGGCCTCACTGGGCGAGACCGGAATCCGACGGGAGCGCGGCGCGGTCAACAGCCACGTGAGGATGTTGCGCCGCAGTTGGAGCGAGCTCTCGTTCCAATGGTCGATCCAGTAGACATCGCCCAACCAGAACACGAGTTGCCGTGCGTACACGATGGCGGTGAAGACGAGGACGATCGACCACACCCCCTCGCCGAAGACCTCGCCTCTCGTGAGCCGATCGAACACTGCGCCGATGGCCAATCCCAACAGGACCGGTGTCCCGTGGATCACAGTCCACATGACCCAGGCGAAGAGGAAACGCCCGGGCCGGTATCGGATCATCTCCCATCCGACGCGGAAGGTTCCGAACTGCTTCACGAGAGCTCGCTCCCCGAACCGGCCGCCAACAGCCTGGCGTACCGACTCTGCGGATCTGTCGCGAGTGCGTCACGCGGCGCGTGTTCCACGATCCGGCCGCTCTCCACCACCATGATCGAGTCGACGGCTCGCACCGTCTCCAGCCGGTGAGCCACGATCACGGCCGTGCGTCCGGCGAACAGGCGCTCCGTGGCCGAGGCGATGAGTGACTCGGTCGCCGGGTCGAGACGCGACGAAGGTTCATCGAGGATGACGACCTTCGGGTTCTGCAGGAAGACGCGGGCGAACGCCAGCAACTGGCTCTCACCCGCCGACAGACCGGCACCACCGGCACCCAGTTCGGTGTCGAGACCGATCGTCTGCAGCCACTCACCCAGCCCGACCGCCTCGAGAGAGCCGCCGATCTCCTCATCGGAGACACCCGTCCGGAAGAAGCTGAGATTGTCCCGCACGGTGGCTTGGAAGAGTTGGACGTCCTGGGTGACGACGCCTACCAGTTCCCGCATCGTGCGCCGGTCCAGGGTCCGCAGATCGACCCCGCCTATCGAGACGGTCCCTTCGGTCGGGTCGTACAACCTGGCGAGAAGCCGCGTGATCGTCGTCTTCCCACCGCCCGTTCGTCCGAGGAGACCGAGCGACGTTCCGGCCGGGATCTCGAAGTCGACACCATCGAGGACCCGGCGATCGTCATATGCGAACGAGACCCGATCGAACCGGACGGTCCGATCGGCAGGTGAAGCCATCGTCCCCGACTCGTCGAGGCGCGACGTCCTCGCCCGCAGGGCATCGATGCGTATGATGCCGCCCGCCGCCTTCTGCAATTCCTGGAACTCCTGGGCGACCTGTTCGATCGGCGTGCGCACGAGCGCCACGTACTGGATGATGAGATATGCCGTGCCAACGGTGATCTCGCCCTCCAGCACGAGCCACACGCCCACCGCCAGAGCGATGACGTCGCCAGTCCAGTACGCGGTGTTCGACACCACCCAGAATGCGGTCCGCTTGCGCCAGGCCCGGCGGGTCCGCTCGAAGAAGTCCCTCATCACCTCGACGAACACGAACATCGTGTGTGGTCCCGCACCATTGGCGCGAATGTCGTCCAGACCGTCGAGACGCTCCTCGATGAAGCCATAGAGCCGTGCCGAAGTCTCCCTCTCTTCCTCCGACGCCCGCTCGGCCAGATGGCGCATGCGAACGAGCAACGTCATCACACCGAACACGTAGACGGCCATCGCCGTCCCGAGGCGCCAATCCTGCGCTGTCGAGACGACGAGAACGCCGACGAGCAGGAGTCCGCTGCCCAGGAGGCGGACGACGAAGCGCGAGATGAAATTGGACACGGCGGTGACGTCACCGTCGATACGTTCGATCATCTCGCCGGGTGTCGTGTCGTTGTGATACCCCATGTCGAGACCGAGGGCGTGGCGAGCCAGATCGAGTCGCAGCCGATTCGTCGCCCTCCACCCGACATCGGCCCCCAGGTAGGTGGATACCGCCGACAGGACCTGTTGGGCTACACCGACGAACAGGTATGCGACTCCGCCGGAGATCAGCACCGAGAGAGGCGACACGGCGAGAGCCGAGTCGATGAACCGTTGCAGGATCAAGGGGACGGTGACCTGCAGCACGGTGGCACCCACGAGAACGGTCGCCAGCAGCGCCACCCGGGCGCGCAACGGCACCAGGTAGGTCGTGAGCGTCGAGCGATATCCGGGCGCGGTCAGGAGAGGACCTTGGATGGGAGGACGAACGCTACCGATCCGCGGCCGGCCGTTCGTCCGAATTTCGGTCGGTCAGACGGCCGGTACCCGGTTGCGGGCGTCCCGCCACGCCAGCCAGGGAGCGCCTGACGCCACGTCCCATCCGGGACCATTGAACCCGAGCGTGAACTGGGTGAACCCCATCGCGACGTAGGCGTCGGCGTCCTCGTCGAGAAATCGTTCGAGATCGTCCGGTTCGACACCCACGCCCCACTCGATGGATTCGACGTCCCGCTCGACCTTCTCACCCCAACCCCGAAGGGCGGAAACCTTCGGTTCCAGTTCCTCGGGACGGTCGGGGAACAGGGCATGCCAGCCGTCGGCGTGTCGAGCGACGAGCCGGAGCGTGATCTTCTCGCCCACTCCACCGATGAGCAGCGGGACGGAGCCGATGGGCGGTGGGTTGCCGGCGCGAAGTCGACGACGGATCCTCGGCACCGCCGCCTCCAGTTGGCGAAGCCGATCGGCGGCGGTTCCGAAGACGAACCCGTGCTCGCCATAGTCGCGGGCGAACCATCCGGAACCGATCCCGAGGACCACGCGGCCGTCCGAGATGTGATCGACCGTGCGGGCGATCTCCGACAACAACTCCGGATTGCGATACGAGTTGCACCCGACCAGCGACCCGAGCTGAATCGAGGTCGTCCGTTCCGCCCACGCCGCCAGCAGGCTCCAGCACTCGAAGTGGGCGCCGTTCGGGTCCCCGTACAGCGGGAAGAAGTGATCCCAGGTGTAGAGGGTGTCGTAGCCGAGCGACTCGGCCTCGACGGCTGCGTCCCTGATCCGCGGGTAGGTCCCATGCTGGGGGTGAAGCTGTGCGGCGATTCGGATCTGTTGACCTGGCATCCATTCATCCTGAACCTTCCCCTCGGGGGAAGGTCAAGTAGCGTGCGGACGATGTTCCGGATAGGCGAGTTCGCCGCGCTCGGAGGCGTGAGCCCCCGTGTCCTGCGCAACTACGGCGAGTGCGGGCTGTTCGAACCCGCGTGGGTCGACCCCGAGAACGGATACCGCTTCTACCTCGCCTCCCAGCTACCCGACCTGCGCACCATCCTGGCGCTTCGGGCCCTCGGTGTTCCCCTGGCGGCCATCACCGAAGTCCGCGACGGAGGTGCCCGACTGGCCGACGTGCTCCATGCCGAGCGGGCAACGCTGGAGCGTCGACGTCGCGACATCGAAAGGAGACTCGCGGCGATGGAGATCACTCTGGCCGACGTCGGGGCCGGCGAGCCTGCCGTGGTCGTCCGACGCCTGGAGTCCACTCTCGTCGCCACGTTGTCGAACAGCCCGAGTGTCGAAGCGATGTTCTATTCCCTCGAGAAGATCGTGCAGGCGCATGGCGTACGCATGCCGCGGCCGCCGATCTCGATCCGCCACCCTCATGGCCCCGAAGTCGCCGTCCCCGTCCGCGCTCCGATCGAGGAAGGCGACGTGACGAGCCGCAGACTGCGACAGACCCTGGCCGCCACCTTCCTCCACAAAGGGTCGTATCAGTCCATGGCGGGGGCGCTGGAACGATTCGATCGGTGGATCGATGCATCCGGCTACGACCGGACCGAGCCACTCCGAGTGGTGTATCTCCGCTTCGGCGCCGAAGACGACCTGGCCCTCGACGATCGTTACCTGACGGAGCGCACCGACGAGCTCCTCACCGAACTGGTGCAGCCGGTTCGCTGATCCGCCTTCACATGCTGCGGCGGTATTGGCCGCCGACCTCGTAGAGGGCGTGGGACATCTGACCGAGAGACGCGACCTTGGCGGCCTCGAAGAGGGCATCGAAGAGGTTGGTGCCGCGGGTGGCGGCCTCCTGGAGGGCGGACAGTGCCCCAGGGGTGCGTTCGACGTTGCGTCTTTGGAATGCGCGGACGTTCGCGATCTGCCGATTCTTGGCCTCGTCGCCGGCCCTGACGAGGTTGTCGGGGATGACGAAGGGTGATCCGTCATTCCCGAGGAACGTGTTCACACCGATGATGGGCAGTTCACCGGATTCCTTGAGTCGCTCGTAGTACAGGGACTCTTCCTGGATTCGCATCCGCTGGTACTGGCGTTCCATCGCTCCGAGCACCCCGCCCCGGTCGTTGAGCCGCTCGAACTCGGCATAGACGGCTTCTTCGACGAGATCGGTGAGCTCTTCGATGATGAACGAGCCCTGGAGCGGATTCTCGTTCTTGGCGAGACCGAGTTCGCGGTTGATGATGAGTTGGATGGCCATCGCCCGGCGGACCGACTCCTCGGTGGGGGTGGTGATCGCTTCGTCGTAGGCGTTGGTGTGGAGGCTGTTGGTGTTGTCGTAGATGGCATAGAGCGCCTGAAGCGTCGTGCGGATGTCGTTGAAGCCGATCTCCTGGGCGTGGAGCGACCGGCCGGATGTCTGGATGTGGTACTTGAGCATCTGGGACCGTTCATTCGCCCCGTAGAGGTTCCGCATCGCCCGGGCCCAGATCCGGCGGGCGACCCGGCCGATGACGGCGTATTCGGCGTCGATGCCGTTGGAGAAGAAGAAGGACAGGTTGGGGGCGAAGGCATCGACGTCCATTCCCCGCGCCCGGTAGTACTCGACGAAGGTGAACCCGTTGGCGAGGGTGAATGCGAGCTGGGTTATGGGGTTGGCGCCGGCTTCGGCCATGTGATAGCCCGAGATCGACACCGAGTAGAAGTTCCTGACCTGGTGGTCGATGAACCACTGCTGAATGTCGCCCATCATCCGCAGAGCGAACTCGGTGGAGAAGATGCACGTGTTCTGGGCCTGATCTTCCTTGAGGATGTCGGCCTGAACGGTCCCTCGCACCACTCTGATCGTCTCGTCCTTGATCCGGGCGTAGGTCTCCGGGTCGAGCAC
>Ga0326597_10013312_pt1 | contig 10819 bp, 9 predicted proteins | sample RVTome_12_FD_203789 | JGI IMG/M metagenome (GOLD analysis project Ga0326597, IMG submission 203789) | Soil microbial communities from uranium-contaminated site in the Upper Colorado River Basin, Wyoming, United States - RVT100D185 | ecosystem: Environmental > Terrestrial > Soil > Contaminated >... | reverse complement strand
GACATATCTCTCGCGCATCGCGAGCGTCCTGGGCATCCACCCGGACATCCTGCGTGACCTGAACCCGCATTTGACGAAGCAGCTCACGCCGCCGGGCGAGATCTACGGCGTCCGGGTGCCCGTCGGGCTGTCACCGCAGGTCGTGATGTCGCTGGGCGCCGGAAACGGCGTCCGGGAGACCGCGGACTAGCTTCCCTGACTGTCCTCGCCCTTGAGAGGGGAGGGTGGCCCCCATTGGGTCCGCCCTTCCTGCTCGGACCGCGCGGAGGCGATAATGCGCCAGATCACGTCGCGCACCAGTTCCTCGTCGGTCCCCATTTCGCGGGCGATCTCGGCTACACGTCGCACGACCTTCGCTTCCCGCGGAGGATCCATGATCGGGAGTCCGAGCTTCTCCTTGAGCCGCCCGATCTGGAGCACGAGCGCCCGCCGCTCACCCACGAGCGAGACGAGCTCGCGGTCCAGCGCGTGAATGCGCTCCCGGAGTCGATCCAGCTCGGCGCGCTCGTCCGTCATATCGCCCTACTTTCCCTTGAAGACGGGCTTTCGCTTCTCGACGAACGCGCGCACGCCTTCCCGCCCGTCCTCCGAAGCGAAGGCCTCCAGGAACAGCTCCTTCTCGTGCTCGAGCCCTTCGCCGAGCGGCTTCTCGAACGCGGTCCGGATCGCCTCCTTGGCGAGTCGCAAAGAAACGGGGCTCCAACGCGTCATCCGAGCGGCGAGCTCGAGCGCGCGCTCGAGGTGCGCACCCTCCTCGACGAGCACGTCCACCAGCCCGATCCGGTGCGCCTCTTCCGCGTCCACGAAGTCGCCCGTGAGCGAGATGATGGTCGCCCAGCCACGCCCCACGAGATGGGCCAACCTCTGGGTGCCGCCGCCACCAGGGATGAGCCCGATGCGGATCTCGGCCTGGCTGATGCGGGTCGTCACGTCGGCCACGCGCACATCGCAGGCGAGCGCCAGCTCGGACCCGCCGCCGATGCAGAAGCCGTGGAGGGCGGCGATGACCGGCTTGGGGAAATCGGCCACGGCCTCGTAGATGCGCGGCTGCCGATAGACCTCACGCTGCTCTTCGGGCGTGCGTGCCGCGAACTCCGTGATATCCGCGCCCGCCACGAAGGCCTTCTCGCCCGAGCCGTGGATGACGACGGCCCGAACGGAGTCGTCGTCCCGAAGCTCGGCGAACAGCTCCTTCAGGCGCCGACGCACGTCGGCGTTGAGCGCATTCAGCTTCTCGGGCCTGTTGAGGGTGATCACCGCGACGTGGTCGTCGCGTCTTTCCAGCAGAACGGGGGCGTCACTCATGACTGTACGTTTCCAGTAGGAATCACCAGGTGTAGAAGCCCTGACCCGACTTCTTGCCGAGCTTGCCCTCCGCCACCATCCGGCGGAGCAGAGCGGGGGGCTCGAAAGCGTCCGAACCAAGCGTCTCGTGGAGATACTCGGCTATGCCCAGCCGGACGTCGAGACCGACCAGGTCGGTGAGCTTGAGCGGACCCATTGGGTGCCGGTAGCCCAGCTCCATCGCCTTGTCGATGTCCTCGGCGCTGGCCACGTCCTGCTCGACCATACGGATGGCCTCCATGCCGAGCACCACGCCGAGGCGCGAGGACGCGAAGCCGGGCGCGTCCCGCACCACGATCGGCTCCTTTCCCAGTCGCCGGGCGTAAGTGACCGCGGCGTCCCGGACCTCGTCCGACGTCCGCGGCCCCCAAACGACTTCGACCAGGGCCATGATGTGGACCGGATTGAAGAAATGCATCCCCACGAAGCGCTCGGGTCGCGAGACCGCGTCCGCGATGCGGGCGATGGACAGTGAGGACGTGTTGCTCGCGAGAATGGCGCGCTCGGGAGCGGCCGCGGCGACCTCGCGGAAGATGCGCTCCTTGAGCTCCATGGTCTCCGGGGCCGCCTCGATCACCAGATCAGCCCCCGCGGCCGCCTCGGTGAGGTTGGTCGTGGTCGAGAGCCGTGACAGCACACCGTCCCGTTCGGCCTCCGTGACCTTCCCGCGCTCGATGCCTTTGTCCAGGTTGTCCCGAATACGTTCGAGACCCTTCCGGACGGCGTCCTCGTTCACGTCGTAGAGTCGCACCGCGCAGTCGGCGGCAGCGCACACCTGGGCGATGCCGTGACCCATGGTGCCCGCGCCGATCACGGCGACCGTATCGATGCGGCTCATGCGACCTCCCACAGCGTCGCGATGCCCTGTCCCACGCCGATGCACATGGAGGCGAGCCCCAGCCGCGCGCCGCGCCGCTTCATCTCGTGGAGCAGCGTCACCACGATCCGGGCCCCGGAGCAGCCGACCGGATGGCCGAGCGCGATGGCCCCGCCGTTCACGTTGACGCGCTCGGGATCGAGCTCCAGCTCCTGCATGCAGGGGATGGCCTGGGCGGCGAACGCCTCGTTCAACTCCACCAGATCGAGGTCCGACGCCTCCCAGCCCGCGCGCTTTAAAGCCTTGCGTGTAGCCGGAACCGGCCCGATGCCCATGCGATGCGGCTCCACGCCGGCCACCGCGCTCGCGACGACCCGGGCCAACGGCTCGAGCGCGAGCTCCCTGCCGCGCTCCGCCGAGACGACCAGGAGCGCCGCGGCCCCGTCGTTGATGCCCGAGGAGTTACCGGCCGTAACCGATCCGCCCTTCCTGAAGACCGGGCGCAGGCGGGCCAGGTCTTCCGTCGTGGTTCCGGGCCGGGGATGCTCGTCCGCCGTGATCACGATCGGGTCGCCCTTTCGCGCGGGCACCGAGACGGCGACGATCTCGTCGTCGAACCGGCCGGCGTCGACTGCCTCGGCCGCTCGCCGCTGACTCTCCGCCGCGAAGGCGTCCTGGTCCTCGCGCGAGACGCCGAACTCCTCGGCGATCACCTCGGCGGTCTCGCCCAGCCCGATGGTCCACTCGGTGGGCAGCGCCGGATTCGTGAAACGCCAGCCGAGGACGGTGTCGGCCGTCTCGGGAGTGCCACGCGGATACCCGGTGTCGGGCTTCAGCATGACCCAGGGCGCGCGGCTCATGCTCTCCACTCCGCCCACGATGAATGCGTCGCCTTCTCCCGCGGCGATTGCCTGGAAGGCCGAGGCGACGGCCTGCATGCCGGAGCCGCACAGCCGGTTCACCGTCTGGCCGGGCACCGTCACCGGAAGGTCGGCCCGGAGGAGTGCCATCCGGGCGACGTTCCGGTTGTCCTCACCGGCCTGGTTGGTGCATCCGAAGATCACGTCGTCGATGACGTGGGGATCGATGCCCGAGCGCTCCACGATCGCCTCGATCGTCAGGGCCGCCAAATCGTCCGGGCGAACGGACGCGAGCCCCCCGCCGTGCCGCCCGATCGGCGTTCTCACACCGTCGATGATCCACGCTTCCCGCATGTCCTCTCCTCGAATCAACGATCCAGAGCCACCCAGACGCTTTTCACCTGCGTGTACTTCTCCAGGGCGGACTCGAACCCGAGGTCACGCCCGAAGCCGCTCTGCTTGTATCCGCCGAACGGCGAAGCCGGATCGTACTGGTTGTAGGTATTGATCCAGACGGTACCCGCCTGGAGCTCCGATGCCACCCGGTGCGCGACACCGATATCACGGGTCCACACGCCGGCGGCCAATCCGTATTCCGTATCGTTCGCCTTCGCGATCGCGTCGTCGACGCCATCGAAGGCGATGACGCATACGACCGGTCCGAAGATCTCCTCCCGTGCGATCGTCATCTCCGGTTCCACGTCGGCGAACACCGTTGCGGTCACGAAGTTGCCACCGCCGTCGACCGAGACGCGCTCGCCGCCCGTGACGAGCCGTGCACCCTCTCGCTTTCCGGTGTCGATGTACCGGAGCACGCGCTCGAGCTGAGCCTCGCTCACGATGGCGCCGAGACGGGTTCCTTTCGCCATCGGATCTCCGACCGTCGTACCCCTCGCTCGCTCGGCGAGGGCCTCGACGAAGGCGTCGTGTGCCCCGCGCTCGACGAGCACCCGGGAGCCCGCCGCGCACACCTCGCCCTTTCCATAAAAGATGCCCGAAGCGGCGCCTTTCACCGCCGCGTCGAGATCCGCGTCCGCGAACACGATGTTCGGTGACTTGCCGCCGAGCTCGAGCGAGACCTTCTTGAGCGTGCCGGCCGCCTCCCGCATGACGGTACGTCCGATCTCGGTGGATCCCGTGAAGGAGATCGCATCCACCCCGGGATGTCGGACCAGCGCGGCCCCCGCGGTCTCGCCGAATCCGGGCACCACGTTCAGGACTCCGGCCGGGAAGCCGGCTTCGGCCGCGAGCGCTCCCAACCGCAGCGCGGTGAGGGGGGTCTCCTCCGCGGGCTTGAGCACGACCGTGTTTCCGCACGCGAGGGCGGGCGCCACCTTCCACCCCGCGAGATTGAGGGGGAAGTTCCACGGCGTGATGCATCCCACGACGCCGAGGGGCTCCCGGAGCGTGTAGTTCAGGTGCCGGCCCGCGACGGGGATGGTCGCGCCCTGCACCTTGTCGGCCATGCCCGCGTAGTACCGGAACGTGTCCACGGTGCTCGGGACGTCGATGCGGCGCGACTCGAAATAGGGCTTGCCGTTGTCCCGAGTCTCCAACGTGGCGAGCTCGTCCGCGTTCTCTTCGATCAGATCCGCCAGGCGCCAGAGGAGCCGGGATCGCTCGTGCCCGCTGATCGTGCGCCAGGGACCTGCCTCGACCGCGTCGCGCGCGGAGCGCACCGCGAGATCGATATCGGCCGCCCGGCCTTCCGCCACCTCGGCGATCACCGTTCCGGTGGCCGGGTTCACGGTCGGGAACACGCTGCGCTGCTCCGCGTCGCGCCACTCGTTTCCGATCCAGAGACGATGCGGGATCTCGCTCACCCGGAAGCTCCGGACGTCCGGGGCACCTCTGCGCCAAGGCGTCTACCCGCGAAAAAGGCGGGACCCGGAAGTGATCTCCGGACCCCGCCTCTCACGTGCATCGACAGCTTACTTGCCCTGGAACTCAGGCTTACGCTTCTCGACGTAGGCGTTGAGGCCTTCCTTCGCGTCGCTGCTCGCGAAGAGCTGCGCCTGCAACTCGCGCTCCAGCGTCAGGGCGAGCTCGAAGGGAAGCTCCGCGCCGGTCTGCACTGAGCGCTTGATGAGCCCGACCGCCTTGGTGGCCTTGTTCGGCGTGGTGAACTGCTCGGCGTACTCGAGCACGGACTGCAGGAAGGAATCGCGGTCCGGGGCATCGAGGACGGTGTTGACGAGGCCCATCTCGTGGGCCTTGTCGAAGCCGAACGTCGTGCCCTCGGCCATGAGCTGGATGGAGGCCGGCTTGCCGATGAGGCGGACGAGGCGCTGCGTGCCGCCGGTGCCAGGGAGCACGCCGAGGGCGACCTCGGGTAGACCGCACTTGCCGGAATCCTTTCGCGCGATGCGGATGTCCGCGGCCATCGCGATCTCGAGACCGCCACCCACGGTGTGTCCGTTGAGCGCGGCGATGACCAGCTTCGGCGTATGCTCGAGGCGGTTGAGCGTCTCGTTCGCATGCAGGCAGAAGCAGTACTTCCAGTCCGGGTCGGCTTCGGAAAGCATTCCGATGTTCGCACCCGCGCAGAAGAACTTCTCGCCGGCGCCGGTCATCACGATGACCTCCACACCCTTGTCGAAGCGCGCCTTGACGACCGCTTCGTCGATCTGGCGCATCATCTCGTGCGTATACGTGTTGGCGGGAGGATCGTCGAGGGTGAGCAGAGCGATCTTGCCCTTCACCTCGTAATGGACCAGCACCTTGTCGGACATCTGGGCTTCCTTGGATTCTGATTCTTGGCGTCTTTCTGCGACGAGGCTCCCGTATACACGCGCGAAGCGGGGAGTTCCTTCATGGCGAACATGGATCGGAACGTTATCCGTCGGGAGCGCGACGGGTCAAGCGAGGCCAGAGGGTAGAAGGTTCGGAGGGCTCGATTCGTACCGGTGTGTGTACGGCGATGTCGGCCGCACGTACCTTGAACGGATGGAAGCTTCCATGATGCGACGAATAGCCTGCGCCGCGGTTCTCGGCCTCGCGCTCGCTGCCACGGCCCCCGGGTCCGTGTCCGCGCAGCAGACGTCGGGGGTGGTGCGCATCCCGGTCGAAGGCGTCATCGAGTTGGGCATGGCCCCGTTCATCGAGCGGAGCCTCGCGGAGGCCGAGGCCTCCGGGGCTCGATTCGTGGTGCTCGACATGGACACGCCCGGGGGAAGGGTGGACGCGGCGCAGCGTATCACCGACGCGCTCCGGGACACGGACCTGCCAGTCTACACCCTCGTGAATCGCAGGGCGTTCTCCGCGGGCGCGCTCATCGCGCTGGCCACGGACCGCATCTACATGCGCCCCGGCTCGGTGATCGGGGCTGCGACCCCCGTCGACGGCACCGGGCAGAAGGCCCCGGAGAAGATCGTATCCGCGATGCGCAGCGAGATGCGCACGCTGGCCGAAGAGCAGGGGCTGGATCCGGCGATCGCGGCCGCCATGGTAGACGAGGACATCGCGGTGGAGGGGCTCGTCGAGGAGGGGAAGCTGCTGACCCTCACGACCGAGGAGGCGGTCCGGGTCGGATACGCCCTGGAGATCGAGGATCTGGACGCCCTCCTCGGGGCGCTGGACGCCCGTGCGGAGACCGTGGTCACGTCGCAGGCGAACTGGGCAGAGCGCATCGTGCGCTTCTTCTCGAATCCGGTGGTGGCGCCGTTTCTGCTCACGCTCGGATTCCTGGGGCTGATCACCGAGATCAAGACGCCGTCCTTCGGTATGGCCGGCGCCGCGGGCCTGCTGTCGCTCTCGCTGTTCTTCGGATCCCACCTCATCATCGGGCTCGCCGGACTGGAGGACGTGCTCATCTTCGGGGCCGGGCTCGTGCTGCTGGGGGTGGAGGTCTTTCTGATACCGGGCTTCGGCATCTTCGGCATCCTCGGGGCCATCGGCATTCTCGGAGGCCTGTACATGAGCCTTCTGGGATCCCTCCCGACCGGGTCGGACTTCTCCCGCGCGGGGCTCGTCCTCAGCACCACGATGGTGCTCATCGTCGTGACCGCATGGGCCATGATCCGCTCGCTCCCGCGCAGCTCGAGGCTGGCCAAGAGCGGTATCTTCCTGCTCCAACGCACCGAGCGCGAGACGGGATACGAATCCTCCCACGCACGCTCCGAGCTGGTCGGAGCGATCGGCACCGCCGTCACCGATCTCCGGCCGTCCGGCACGGGGCTCTTCGGCGACGAGCGCATCGACGTCGTTTCCGAATCGTCATGGATCACCGAGGGCACCCCCATCCGCATCCTGAGCGCCGAGGGGTACCGGCACGTGGTCCGTGAAGCGAAGCCCACCGAGATCCCGCAGTCGAATCCTCCCTCCGAAGGGCAGTAGAGATGCAAGACCAGATACTCGCGTTCAACGTCATCCTGCTGATCGGCGCCATCCTGCTGGTGATGATCATCCTGTGGGCCATCCCCCTCAGGCTCTGGATCGAGGCGATCTCGGCCGGCGTCAAGGTCGGCATCGGTTCGCTCGTCGGCATGCGGCTCCGCAAGGTGTCACCCGCCGCGATCGTGCGGCCGCTGATCACCGCGACCAAGGCGGGGCTGGACCTCGACATCAACATGCTCGAGGCGCACTACCTGGCCGGCGGACGGGTCGACCGGGTCGTGGGCGCGCTCATCAGCGCGGACAAGGCCAACATCGAGCTGCGCTTCAACCAGGCGGCGGCGATCGATCTCGCGGGCCGTGACGTGTTCGAGGCGGTCCAGGTCTCGGTGAACCCGAAGGTCATCAACACGCCGAAGGTCGCGGCGATGGCCAAGGACGGCATCCAGCTCATCGCGATCGCAAGGGTCACCGTGCGCGCGAACATCAACCGCCTGGTCGGTGGCGCGGGCGAGGAGACGATCCTGGCGCGGGTCGGCGAGGGCATCGTGTCGACCATCGGCTCCGCAGACTCCCACAAGGCGGTGCTGGAGAACCCCGACGCGATCTCCAAGGGCGTGCTTGCCAAGGGGCTGGACTCGGGCACCGCGTTCGAGATCCTCTCCATCGACATCGCCGACGTCGACGTGGGCAAGAACATCGGAGCCGAGCTGCAGACCGACCAGGCCGAGGCCGACAAGCGTGTCGCCCAGGCGCGCGCCGAGGAGCGGCGGGCCATGGCGGTGGCGCAGGAACAGGAGATGAAGGCGCTGGTCGTGCAGCGGCGCGCCGACGTGGTCCAGGCCGAGGCGGAGGTTCCGCGGGCGCTGGCCGAAGCCCTGCGCAGCGGCAACTTCGGCGTGATGGACTACATGCGGTACCGGAACGTGCAGGCCGATACCTCCATGCGTCAGTCCATCGCCGGTCCGGACGACGGCGGCACGAGCGACCTCACAGAGGAATAGCCGATCGTGAACGAGCTCATCTTCTTCGCCGTCATCATCCTCTTCACCATCATCGAGGCGATCACGAAGGCGCGGAAGAAGCGCGCCGAGGACGGCGAAGAAGCGGACGGGGAAGTATCCGACCGCGAGCGTCTGGCCCGGCGGTCGGGCCCTCGCGAGCGCGAGGACGAGCCGTCCGAGACCATGATCCCGGCGGACATCTGGGAGGAGATCGCCGGGCTGGGGCGGGGCAGGCGGGAGCCGGACGCGGAGCCGACCGAGCTGGCGCCCGCGCCCACGCCGGCGCCCACGCCGGTGCCCTACGGGAGCGCCGGTCGGCGAGCACCGGCGCCCTACGAGGGCCCGAGGGGCGGCTCACCCAGCCCGAAGAGGAGAACGCCACTCGCTCCGGGTCCGACGCGCCTGCCGTCGGTCACCGAGGCGCATCGGATCCACCGGTTGCACCCGGACCTCGGAACGGACCCGTCGGAACGGACACGCTCCGAGCAGGACTGGCGGCCAGAGGTGAGGGACAACCGCAATGCAAAGCGCGTCCGCGCCCTGCTCCGGGGGAGCGAAGGCACGGACGCGCTGAAGCAGGCCGTCATCCTGCGGGAAGTCCTCGGACCCCCCGTCTCGATGCGAGGCGAGTGAGCGGAGGCTACATCTCTCCGCGGGCCATCTTCCGCAGGACCGTCTGCAGGATGCCGCCGTTCACGTAGTACTCGACGTCCACGTCGGAGTCGAGCCTGAGCGTCGCCTCGAACTTCTTCGTCGAGCCGTCTTCCGCGGTGGCCTTCACCGTCACCGTTCCACCGGGCGTCAGGTTGGCGGCCACATCCTCGATGTCGAAGGTCTCCCGCCCGCTCAGTCCGAGCGACTCGGCGCTCTCGCCCTTCGGGAACTCCAGCGGAAGCACGCCCATGCCCACCAGATTGCTCCTGTGGATGCGCTCGAAGCTCTCCGCGATCACGGCCTTCACACCGAGCAGGATCGTTCCCTTCGCAGCCCAGTCGCGCGAGCTCCCGGTGCCGTATTCCTGACCCGCGAGAATCACCAGGGGCGTTCCGGCTTCCTGATAGCGCATCGAAGCGTCGTAGATCGGCATCTCCTCGCCCGTCGGGAAATGCATCGTATATCCGCCTTCCTTGCCGTCCAGGAGGAGGTTCTTGATGCGCACGTTTCCGAAGGTCCCGCGCATCATGACCTCATGGTTCCCGCGCCGGGCGCCGAACGTGTTGAAGTCCTTCACTTCGATGCCTTTGCCCCGCAGGTAGAGCCCGGCCGGCTCGTTCTTCGGGATCGCGCCCGCAGGGGAGATGTGGTCGGTCGTGACCGACTGCCCCAGCAACGCGAGCACGCGCGCCCCCCGGATGTCCGACGGCTCGGGCACGTCGAGACTCATGCCCTCGAAGAACGGCGGCCGCTGCACGTAGGTGGATTCGTCCGACCAGGAGTACCGGCTCCCCTCAGCGGGGAGGGGAAGGGCGCGCCAGTGCTCGTCGCCCTCGAAGACCTCACCGTATCGCTCCCTGTACATCTCCGGCTTGAGCGCGGACGCCACGGTCTCGGCGATCTCCGCCTGGGTCGGCCAGATGTCGGCCAGGAAGACGGGTTTGCCGTCCTTCCCGCGGCCGAGCGGCTCGTTGTACATGTCGATGTCCACGCGGCCCGCGAGCGCGTACGCGACCACGAGCATCGGCGACGCCAGATAGTTCGCGCGCACGAGCGGATGGATGCGGGCCTCGAAGTTCCGGTTGCCCGAGAGGACCGCGCCCACGACGAGCCCATGCTCTTCGATGGTCCTGTGGATGTCGGGATCGAGGGGCCCGGAGTTTCCAATGCATGTCGTGCAGCCGTATCCCACGACCTGGAAGTGGAGCTTCTCCAGCGGATCGAGCAGCCCGGATCCTTCGAGGTAATCCGTGACCACTTTGGAGCCTGGAGCCATGCTCGTCTTCACCCACGACGGGACCTCAAGCCCGAGCTCGACCGCCTTCTTGGCGACGAGTCCGGCGCCGATCATGACGGACGGGTTCGAGGTGTTGGTACAGGACGTGATCGCCGCGATGACCACGGTGCCGTCGGAGATATCTACCTCCCGGCCCTTGTACGTCATGGTGACCGCGCGTCCCTCGTGGGCGCTGGAGACCTCGCCGGCGACCTCGACCGGGACGTTGCCGCCTTCGCTCGCCCATCCCTCGCCAGCGGGGGACGACGCCTTGTCCTGCGTGCTCGCGCTCTCGGACACGGGGAAGTCGAAGCCGCTGGGGACCAGGGCCGGCAGATCGCGGAAGAACGTCGGGCGCATGTCCGCGAGACGGACGCGGTCCTGGGGGCGCTTCGGTCCCGCCATGCTCGGCTCCACGCTGGACATATCGAGCTCGAGCGTCGACGTGAACTGGGGATCGGGGGTCTCGTCCGTGCGGAAGAGCCCGAGTTCCCTGGAAATCCGCTCCACTCGCTGCACGAGCTCGGGCGGA
>Ga0326597_10013310_pt1 | contig 10821 bp, 9 predicted proteins | sample RVTome_12_FD_203789 | JGI IMG/M metagenome (GOLD analysis project Ga0326597, IMG submission 203789) | Soil microbial communities from uranium-contaminated site in the Upper Colorado River Basin, Wyoming, United States - RVT100D185 | ecosystem: Environmental > Terrestrial > Soil > Contaminated >... | reverse complement strand
AGGACGTCGATGTCACCGTCGCCATCCACGTCCGCCGCGAACACGGAACTCACGCTGCCCACTAGACCGAAATCGGAGAGAACCCGGTCAGTGAAGCTCGGGGGCGAGCCTCCGTTGTTTTCGTCCCACGTAACCTCGTCTAGGAATCCACCCCTGGAGCCGGTGACGACGTCCGTGTCTCCGTCACCGTCCACGTCCGTGGCAAACACGGAGCTCCCACCGCTGCTCGGGACCGATCGCTCGGTAAAGCTCGGAGGCGAGCCGCCGTCGTTTTCGTACCAATTTGTACTCCCTCCGCTGCAATGTACAAAGCCCGCTAGCACGTCCATGTCCCCGTCGCCGTCGACGTCGGCAGCATGAACCGACCAATAAAAGCGCTCACATGAGGGGTTTGGGCTAGAGATCACTCGCTCGGTGAAGCTAGGCGGCGAGCCGCCGTCGTTTTCGTACCAAGTGACTTCGCCTTCGACGGTCTGAAAAAACGTTCCCTCCGCGGCCGCGACCACATCAACGTCCCCATCACCGTCGACGTCCGTGGCGTAAACGGACCGGGCCCCGACGGCCGTATTTGACAGCACCCGCTCGGTGAAGCCGGGGGGTGAGCCGCCGTCGCTTTCGAACCACGCAAACTTGGATCCCGACGCGGAGAGCACGTCGATGTCGCCGTCGCCGTCCACGTCCGTCGCGTAAGCGGATGAGGCCCCGACGGCCGATATGACCCGCTCGGTGTAAGGCACCTCCGCAGCTTTGCCCGGGGGCGGCACCGCCAAACTCAACACGATACTCGCCAACACAACCCGAACTGGCACAAAGAACTCTGTCTTTATCCTGGGATGCTCCATGGTCTTCCCTCCATCGTTGACTTCTTCGCCTACATGCGCAACAACGCATGGCACCCTCGCACCGAGTGCGTGGGCAGGCTTCGTTATCGACTGCAGGTTTCGGATAACTTCGGAGCGGACCGGGCGCTACGCACGCCGAATCTGGCGAAGCGCCAGTCGCGCCTCACGAGGAATGCGGTCCAGCCCGGAGGCCGCAGCCCAGATGCTAGCCATGCAAGGCGCGTGGTAGAAGTCTGTATTCTAAAGGAATTGGAAGGCAAATGTTAAGCTTTTGGTTCATCCGGGATTTCCGGGATGACCCTGCTACTTCCGTTGGATCGCCGTAAGTCGTTGTACCACGGTTGTTTATGGGTGCGCCACGAGCCTGGAACCTCGGAAAAATAGCCGATTGCGGGCGTTTCGGCAGCTTGGCCTCTCCGGGCGACTTGCGTCGGTGGAGCTCGACGGAGAGCGGTCTACGGGCCTGCGTCAGCGGCACAACGTCCCACGGCGCCCCCCGAGATTGAAGAATGATCCAAACATTCTGTAACTTCTCAGCCAAGTGCAACTGTTTTTAAAGAACTCCGCTAAGGTCTGTGGCGACCGATCCACAGCGTCGGCACACCAGTGCTTGGATTCCTTCGATCCAGCTTCCGACGTCGACTTCTTATCCAACTTGGCCGCGTTCTTTCTCACTTTTGCAGGGTCGTGAGGTACACCGCGCGGTCAAGCGCGGTCTTGACCGCGCTCGCGGCCACAAATCGGCGTAAACTCGCGTAAAGAACATTACCCTTGCAATCCGTAAACCGCGTTGGTATTGTCGTTTACGAGCCTTGGCCCGCCGGGTGACCCGGTTTGTAAACCGCAGGTCAACGGTTCGAGTCCGTTCGGTGGCTTTGTGCCGGTGCGTGCCTTCAAGGGCCGATGCGTGGAAGGGACGCCGTGGACGCCAAGCGGGGAACAGGGCGAGCCGCACCCCGTTCCGGTGACGCACCATGTCGCCGGGGAAGTCGTTCCGAGCCTTCGTGGCTTCGGCTTTCAAGTCATCAAAATCAACCGAATCAAAGAGGGGGCACGGTATGTCGGGCGGACCGATTCGCGATTCCCCCACCTCAATCGGGTTGACATTGAGCCGATACCGTACATATTGCCCAGATGGGCACATCGTGAATCGGACCGTGTACCCACCGGAGCAGCGTTTGCTTCAACACGGTTCTGCCCGATGTGCGGCTAAGGATCGGACTGAAATATGGAAGGTACAGTGAAGTGGTTCAACTCAACCAAGGGCTTCGGATTCATCACTCCGTCTGACGGCGGCAAAGACGTGTTCGTTCACAAGAGCGAAGCACCAGATTCGTTGAGAGATGGCCAGCGCGTCGAGTTCGAGGTTGGCGAGGGCGAAAAGGGCCCCATGGCCACGAACGTCCGAGTCGCTGATTAGGTTGCTGTCGAAAGGACGATTCCCTGGAGTATCTCAGGGCGGCATCCACAGATGATCGAGAAAGAAAACAAGGAGCACCGACACGGACAATCCGACGAGAATTGATTGGCAACCACTCCTTCATGGCGGAGACGGCCCGCCCCTGCTTGTTTTTCATCGCTCTGGGAATCGTTATCATCGCCGTTGTGGTGGCGGTTCAAGGGGCGGTGGGTTCGGAATGGCGAGGCTGAGGCGAGCCTTAAGATGCGAATGATCGATCGCGGCTACTCGCCGGAGCCAATCGGCCAAGTATTGCAAACCAAGATGGGCCCCTCGAATCGTGGATGGTGCCGAGGGAGAGAATTCGTCACTCCCGCCTCCGGCTGAGCCATTTACGAGATTCGGGGCTCAGATTGGCTGCATTCTCGGCCCTGACATTCGCGGGCGATCACCCCGCCTTGAACAACGTCACGATCGTTTTCCGTATGCGCTCGGGAAGATCGGGCCAAGCTGCCGTGAACCACCGACCATTCCGCAACGATTAGCGGTTCCCACAAACCACCTGCAAGTTGCATGGCGAGTTGTTCACAAGTAGGCTCTTGACCAGGGTTTCTGCGTGAGACACCGCGGTTTTATGAACCGCAGGTCATCGGTTCGAGTCCGTGTTCTTGATTGAACGGCGCATCCGTTGTGGTTGCGAATGGAACAAGAAATGCTCCCTTCCAATCATGGAGCACCCCGCGGAAGTAGAAGTTGTTCGATGATCGACGCGCTGCAGGAGAACGATGACATGATCCACCGTCCGCGCCGCTTACGGCGAACTGAGACCATTCGCAACCTGGTTCGTGAAACCCGCTTGACACCCGATCGTTTGATTCTCCCACAGTTCATCGTGGACGGGGAGAATCGTTGCGAAACCATCGAGGCCATGCCCGGTCGCTGTCGTTTGTCGATCGACCGAACGATCGACGAATGCAACGAGGCACTGTCCCTGGGCGTGAAGGCCTTCGCGCTTTTTCCCGACGTCGACGCCACCCTCAAGAGCCGCGACGGGGGCGAGGCGTTGAACCCTGACAATCTCATCTGTCGGGCGATACGCCTGATCAAGGAAACCCGCCCCGAGGCGTGTCTGATCGCCGACATCGCGCTCGATCCTTATTCCAGCGTGGGCCACGACGGGATTGTCAGCGAGGACGGCGTCGTGCAGAACGACGAAAGCGTCGAAGTTCTGGCGAAGATGGCCGTGGTTCACGCTCGGGCGGGTGCCGACATCGTAGCACCCTCGGATATGATGGACGGTCGCGTGGGTGCCATTCGTGATGAGTTAGACGATGCCGGTTTCACGGAGACGGCCATTTTGAGCTATTCGGCCAAGTATGCTTCGGGATTTTACGGGCCGTTTCGCGAGGCGCTGCATTCGGCGCCGGTGGATGCCCCGGACGTGCCCAAGGACAAGAAGACCTATCAGATGGACCCCGCCAACGCTCGTGAGGCGACGATTGAGGCCATGCTTGACGAGGCCGAGGGCGCGGACATCCTGATGGTCAAGCCGGCGCTCCCTTATCTCGATATCATCCATCGCATGCGCGAGCAGACCGCGCTGCCCATCGCGGCGTATCAGGTCAGCGGAGAATATGCCATGATTAAGGCTGCTTCATCCAAGGGTTGGCTTGACGAGCGTGAGTGCATGACGGAGGCACTCCTTGCCATTGCTCGTGCCGGAGCCGACGTGATCCTGACCTACGCCGCACTGGACTACGCCCGTTGGTGGCATGAGGCACCGTTGGGTTAAGAGCCTATCTCAGTTTCAATTCTGGCACGGGCTTCCGGCCCGTGAACAAACCGGCAAGATGCCGGCGGCACACCACTCTGGGATAGGTTCTATGGCTTCGTCGTGAATTACCACCTTTGCGGCGGACGTACTGCGCGACGATCCCCTTTGAGCACATAACACTCGAGTGATGGGCGACCCCCATCGATCCCCCTTGCAAAGGGGGAGGGAGAATAACCAACCATTGTTGGAAACTCTTTTTGTAAACGTATTCGGACGCAGGAACGGTTAGGCCCTCTAAAAAACGCTGTATTTGCCGTGTACTACGGGCGCAAGAAATTTAAAATGAATTCTGAACTTGTGGCGCTTGACTCCGACAAAAAGCAACTTGACCTGGTTTCAACGCCTGCGTAGCATGGAGTGGACACAGCGACATACAGGTGACGCCTGTATCCAAGTACGCGGTTTCTGAATCCGATCCGGGAAACGGGTCATGGCGTGAACAGTCGCTTGGTACGGCCGAAAAACAGAATCGACGGAGATTCATGTGGCTCGGCCGAGCAATGAAGCCCATGTTTCAAAACGTGATCATAACTCGTCCCGCCAGAGGCGTCGCCTCAACGCGAAGAACGCTGCCTAAGGGGAAATACCGATTGACCGCGTGGCATCTCCGGTTCGCGGAAAAGCTGCAATCGCTCAATACATCGAATCAGCTACGGATGCAGCGCTTTGTGGACCAGACGTTCATGCCCATCTTCGAGGAAATTGAAACGCTCACGGCGAATCTGGGGCTGTTTTCGTCGTCGTCGATGTCGCGGTCCGGCACCCTGACATTCCGTTTCGTGCTCGAGAAACAGGCGACCCTCTTGATGACCATTTGTCCGAGGGAACTGGGTTGCGATGTGCTGAGTCAGTTCTCGATCCCCGGCTTCAGGACGATCTCGCCGACGTACGATTCGACCGATACGCTAGACAATCAACAAGACTGGGCACGCAGGGTCTTCGAAGAGGCGCTGGATAACTTCGCGGACGCGCTGGCCGAGGCTACGGGCGAACAATCGTACGGTGCTGATTCTTCCAAACGGTCATGCCACATGGGAGCGGCCTAAGACCGTCAATAACTTCCCATTCCCTTAGATCATTCGCTCACGCCGCGGTCGCGCGACCGTATTGGCGGTGCGGTGTTCAGAGCACCGCGCTCGCATGCTCGTTGTCCTGCACATCTCCGCCTCAGTTATTGCGCATGGCGGCGTCGTGATGGGCTGCGCCAACGGGCCTTGAAGACTTAGCCCATGGTAATCGCTGAGCCACCCTGGGATGTGTTCGTTGTCGCTCTCAGGGAGAATTCTCGCCGTCGTGTTTCGGTCTCGTTTCATGAGAATGACTTTGACTCGTGTAGTGCTACGCGGGCGCAAGCCTAATGACATTGTGACATATAGTGCCCGCAGGCTCGCGCCGGCGGCTCTGACTCGGCGTGCCATTTCACCGGAACGATCCCGGACGCTGCACCCGATCGCTGCACGTAGACATATGCCATCCAGGCCGTTACTCTTTCTTCTATGAAGAACGACACAGCTAGACCTTCGCTGGCCACGGTTCTCGCGGCTCGCCCAGCCGTCTATCGATACGTCCACCGTACGCCCTTGCACTACAATCCGGGGCTTAGTGAACTCGTTGGGGCTTCCGTGCACGTCAAACACGAAAACCATCATGCCATCGGAGCTTTTAAGGTTCGCGGCGGAGTTCATCTCGCAACGCACCTGACCGATGCGGAGCATCGTGCCGGCCTGTATACGGCCTCGACGGGCAATCACGGGCAGTCGATCGCGTTTGCCGGTCAAGTTACCGGAACGAAGGTGCGCGTCGCCGTCCCCGAAGGAGCCAACCCCGCGAAGATCGCGTCGATGCGTCACTTGGGTGCCGAGGTTGTGACGCATGGCGTCGATTTTGACGAGGCCCGGGAGTGGATGTGCGGAGAGGCGGACAGAGCCGGCGCTCGCTTCATCGGACCGACCGATGCGGAACTCATATCCGGCGTCGGGACCTACGCCCTGGAGATTTTGGAGGACTTGCCGGAGACCGACGTCATCATCGTTCCCGTCGGTGCCGGGTCGGGTGCGTCGTCGGTGTGCCTGGTCGCCAAGACCATCAAGCCCGAGGTACAGGTGATCGCCGTTCAAGCGGAACGCGCCCCCGCGGTGTATCGATCATGGAAGGAAGGGGCGGTCGTTCCCGCACCCATGGAGACCGCGGCCGAGGGATTGGCGACACGCGTTGCGTTCGACAATACGCTTGAAATCCTGCGCGATGAGCGAATCGGGTTGGATGACTTCGTACTTGTGGGCGACGAGGCCATGGCAGAAGGCGTTCGTCTCTTCCTTGAGCACACCCGAAATCTTGTAGAGTTGGCGGGCGCGGCCTCACTGGCGGCCGCGTTGAATCTGCGCGACCGCTTGAAGGATAAGAAAGTTGTGTTGGTGGTAAGTGGTGGAAACGTCACGTTGCAGCAGTTGCGCAGTCTTCTTGCCATCGCGTAACCACGTCACAACGGTCGTGTAGTTGTACGGGGTCGAATCGGTTCCGAATGGGTCTCGGGGGGGATGGTGCCCGGTCTTGACCTCGTGCGGTGCAGTTGCTAGAGTCCCACTCCGTCTTGGCCGCATCATGTGTTTCTGTCTATGCGACCGATGAAATACGCGGGAGATGCTGTTCGCCGGCGCACACGCAAGGCTTTTTGCCGGTCACACCGTTAATAGACGGCTTGTCGTTCCTCCGTAGGGGGTGCGATTGCGGCGATCTACATCCGTTCCAACGACGCAGAGTGAAATAGGAAGTTCACGGGAGAGCGAGAAGTTGTCCACCACATCAATCCAAAACGAGTTGCCGTTGGCAGGCAGAGTGACACCGGCTCAGAGCGCGCACGCGGGACCGAGAAAGGACTCTCTCTTGCGTACGATGGCCGGCTGGTTTGATACCTCGGCGAAGACCTATTCGCAAGGGGAGATCGAGGACGAATACAGCGTCGATTGGTTCAGAATCGTGCCGTATGCCGCCATGCACTTGACGTGCTTCGCCGTAATCTGGGTGGGTTGGAGCCCGATTGCCGTTGCGGTTGCGATTGCGTTGTATATCTTCCACATGTTTTCGATCACCGCCTTTTATCATCGCTACTTTTCGCATCGGTCGTTCAAGACTTCGCGTGTCGCTCAATTCATATTCGCGGTGTTGGGTAATTCCTGCGTGCAACGCGGACCGCTCTGGTGGGCGGCGCGGCATCGTCATCACCACCGCCATTCGGACGAGGAGGTTGATGTCCATTCGCCAATTCGGCACGGCTTGTATTGGAGTCACGTCGGCTGGATCACTTCGAAGGGGGCTTTTAAGTATGACCCCAAAGCCGTCGCCGACCTTATGAGATTCCCTGAGTTACGCTTCATTGATCGTTTTGACAATCTGGTCCCCGTGATCCAGGCGGTTTTGATCTTTGCGCTGGGATACGTGCTTCAACAACGTGGATGGGAGACATCGGGATGGCAGATGCTGATTTGGGGATTCTTCATTTCCACGATCGTCTGCTCGCACGCCGCGTTTACCATCAACTCGTTGACGCACATGTTCGGCAAGAAACGATACAAGAATAAGGATGAAAGTCGAAACAGCTTGCTGCTCGCCCTGCTGACTTTCGGCGAGGGTTGGCACAACAACCACCACCACTACCCCGGCGCCGTACGTCAGGGATTCTATTGGTGGGAGATCGACATCACCTATTACGTCCTCTGGTTGATGGCCCGTACCGGCATCATTTGGGATCTTAACGCGGTGCCCCCGCACGTCCGCGAATCGCACCACGCCGATTCACTTTCGTGACAAGAGCGTGCCGCAGCCACAATCCAGTCGAGCTTTCCCCGTCTATTGCCCCCTGAGCCGCAGGCATTAGCCTGCGCGAACTCACGTAGTAGACGAAACTCCCTTGGCGGCGTGATCCGTGGCTTTAACCGTGGGGGACACGAATCCGGGATCCAATCGGCTCCCCCACCGCTAGAGCGATGTGCCACCCATCGGACGTAGGTCGCCCACTTACAATCGCTCAGCGATCGCGGCGGCTAGGGATGCGAAGTTGCTGTGCGGCGCTTCGAGCCACGGTTTAAGCTTGACGGCGCGCACCCTGGCCGACGTCGTGGGGCCAATGCTTGCCAATCGAATGGCACTCATATTGATGCCCGACGCGTTCATCGCATCGACCGCCGATGGGCTTGCGATGCACGCCGCGTCGATCCGGCTCACTACGGTCTTGTCGAACGCACGGGGTAGCGTTTCGTACAACACCGGGCTGGTGAGTTCAACGTCAGCCCAGGTGTCGGGCGACTTGGTGCGCGAGGAACGTGGATAGCAGACGCGCCCCGTGGTGACAAGGGTCCGTAGATCGTCGAACAGGCTGACCGCATTCACACCCGAACTCACATGTTCTACGCGAAACCCCCGCGCCACGGCCGCGGTTCTGGACACTTCACCCACCACCGCCACGCGCGGTACACGGGCGGGTTCGCGCGCCACGGCCTCGATGGCGTACACGCTGGTGAGCACGAGCCAATCGCCCGGTTTTAGCTGACGCAGCGCATTCGAGGCGTCGTTGACCACTTGTCGAGCAAGCACCGGCTCATGCACCACGCTCAATCCGGCGTTGCGTAGCGCCGTCGATAGCGGTCCATCCGACCCTTCATCACGTGTCACCCAGATCCTCAAAGTGAGCCGCCCAATTCCTGTATCAAGCGATCGGCCAGGGATGCACCGATCACCTCCGGATCAGTGCCGTTCTCGTGACCTTCTGCGACACGCTCTCCGTCTTCGCTAAACAGTTGCCCGTGTAAACTGATATCGGATTTCTCGACGCAAGACAGGGCTCCGATCGCCACTTGGCAACCCGCACCGACGCGGCGAAGAAAAGCTCGTTCGGCCCGGACACCGCTATGAGCGGTCGGTTCGTCGATGGCGGCGATCAATCGCTCGGTCTCACCATGGAGACGCGTTTGGATGGCCAGCGCACCCTGCGACGGCGTGGGTATGAATCGATCGGTGGGAAGATCGATGCGATGATCGACCTCGATTCCCAAACGCTTGAGCCCGGCGGCGGCAAGCACCACGCCGTCAAGCCCTTCCGTCTCGATCTTGGCGATCCGCGTGGCCACGTTGCCGCGAATGGGTACGATCTCCACGTCGGCGTGCATGCGGAACTGGGCGGAACGCCTGGGACTGCTGGTTCCGATTCGAAATCCGGGCGGAAGGCTTGATAAATCGAACGCGTCACGTGTCACGAGCACGTCATGAACAAGCTCGCGGCCGGGAACCGCAGCGATTACCAGGCCGGGCGTCTCGGCGCTGGGTAGGTCTTTGTAGCTGTGGACGGCGAAGTCAATCTTCTTTTCGCTCAGGGCTTGCTCAATTGCGCCGACGAATCCGCCGACGGGCCAGTCTTGGTCGAAGCGCTGATCGCGGGCCTCGTCGCCGTGGGTTTTAATGATAACCTCTTGGATGGTGAGCGAAGGATGCCGCTTACGCAATCGATCAATTACCCACCGTGATTGCCAAAGTGCCAAATCGCTGCCACGTGTTCCCAATCGGAGTGTGGTCATGCGCCACGCCCTTCCCAAAACGAGCGGGCGGCCGCGACGATCTGCTCAATGGCGTGGTCATCGTGGGCCGCCGAAACGAACATCGCCTCATAGCCCGACGGCGGCAGCCAAACGCCCCGTCGAAGCATCCCGTGGAAGAAGTCGGCAAAGCCGGCATGGTCGCATTGCCGGGCGTCGTCAAAGTTTCGGACCGGCCTGTTGGAAAATGAGAGTCCGAGCATACCGCCCGTGGCGTTCGCTTGTAGGGCCACCCCGTTGGCATTCGCCGCGGTCCTGAGTCCATCCGCCAGGCGTGTCGTCTTATCCTGAAGCGTTTCATAAAACTCGTCGGTGTTGCATAACTCCAGCGTCGCCAGACCAGCGGCCATCCCGATCGGATTTCCGCTCAAGGTGCCGGCCTGGTAAGTCGCCCCGAGCGGACTGACCTGCTTCATCAGATGGCCCCGACCGCCGTACGCCGCCACGGGCATGCCACCGCCGATCACCTTCCCCAGGCAAGTCAGGTCCGGGCGAACCCCACAAGTGTTTTGATACCCACCCCACGCGACGCGAAACCCAGTCATAACCTCGTCAAAAATCAACAAGGCCCCGCAGCCATCGCACGCCGACCGCAATCCTTCGAGAAAGCCCGCGACCGGTTCGACGTAGCCCATGTTGCCGGCAATCGGTTCCACCAAGATCGCTGCAAGGTCCGAGCCGTATTCATCAACAATATGCTCAACTGCGCCGAAGTCGTTGTACGGCGCGAGCAATGTGCTCTGAGCGAATGCTTCGGGTACGCCCGCCGAGTCCGGCGATCCCATCGTAGCCGCACCCGATCCGGCCGCTACGAGTAGTGAATCGACGTGCCCATGATAGCAGCCGATGAACTTGAGAATCTTGGACCGACCCGTCGTGGAACGTGCTAAACGAATGGCACTCATGGTGGCTTCGGTCCCACTGTTGACGAAGCGAACCAGCTCCACAGAGGGCAACGCACCGACGATCACGGATGCCAGATCCGCCTCCGCAGCGCAACACGCCCCGAAACTGAGTCCGCGTCGGACCGCCTGCGTCACCGCTTCTACCACATCCGGGTGGGCGTGACCGACGATGGCCGGTCCCCAGCTTCCCACGAGGTCGACATATCGATTCCCATCAACGTCGTAGATGTAGGCGCCTTCGGCCCGCTCGACGAAC
>Ga0326597_10013309_pt1 | contig 10822 bp, 7 predicted proteins | sample RVTome_12_FD_203789 | JGI IMG/M metagenome (GOLD analysis project Ga0326597, IMG submission 203789) | Soil microbial communities from uranium-contaminated site in the Upper Colorado River Basin, Wyoming, United States - RVT100D185 | ecosystem: Environmental > Terrestrial > Soil > Contaminated >... | reverse complement strand
CGATCGGTATTGGCTGAGATGCGCCAGCACGATCCAGATTCTGGCGACCGGCAGCCAGAGCACGAGAAATATCCTCCAGAGCGGATGAACGTGATGCGCCGACGAGGCATCGAGGTCCCACGCATACCGGCGAAGCACCCGGGCGGCCCTGTCTTCAGTCTCTCTCCACGCCGCTGTCACCTCCCGCGCGTGCCAGCGCACCGGCGCAAAGAAGATCTTCAGCTTCAAGCCGTCGAACAAGCCGCTAAGCAGCGAAGCGCGCAGGGTTCCGCCCTTGATCAGGTTGCCGACGATCGGAAGCATCTTGAGTGGATTGGGAAACAGGCTCTGCGGGCGATCGGCCAGAGGCGCCCAGCTCACCAGCATCATCTCATCCGAATCCGTCACTATATGGATACTGGAGGCATCGCCGAAATTTTGATGCACATAATCGCCGTCCATCGTCCAGTTCTCGAGCGCGCTCGTATCGTGTTCCTTGACGACCGAATAGTCGCAAAGGAACGGCGCCCAGCTCAGCGAATGCAGCACGATGCCTTCTTCTCCCGGCACCTTCCACCAGCAGGCAGACGGAAAGCTGGTGAAATACGGCGCATCCCATTCGTAACGCTGCGTTTCGCTATGAAAGCTGTGCAGACAGGCCGCCGCCATCTGCCGGCCCGTGATCGCAAGCGATGTTCCCTGCTTGGCCCGTTCAGATGGACGCTCACCCGCCTTGAGCGCGCCTGCCGCCATGAGATGTTGGAACAACGGCTCCTCCCCGAAGCGAAGCGCGGCGACCAGGACCACTCTGGCGCCGGCCAGCGCATGCCGGCGCAGGGCCGTGACTGTCCCGTCAGAAATCATCAAGTCGGGCGTCAAAAATACGCCGTACGCCCCGTCGCGATGCGCCATCTGCGCCGCAAGCTTATGCCCGATGCCCATATGTTCGCAGCCGGATTTCCCCGGCGGGGCCGGAGGAATTTCGACGAAGCAAGGCTCAATGTGCAGCCTGAGAGTCGCAAAGATCCTGGTCGTGGTGATCATCTTCCAATCGTGAGGAGTCGTGCAGAAAATAAACTTGTGCTTCCCCCTGCCCAGAATGGGAATGTTGCCGGGAGCCAGCAGGCTCGGCAGGCAATAGTCGGCGAGATAGTTGCGGAATGTTTCCCCCCAAAAGACCACGACAAAATAGAATGGTCGGAGGGTTGCAGACGGAGCAGGAGCGCTCACTGAGGGACGGACCAGACCGGATGATATCCCGACGCCTTCAGCGCCCATCATCAGAGCCCCCAACCAATCGAAGGGTAATCATGCCACGCGGCTCTCTGCAGCCAGTGTTTGACAAGGCGCGACAAGCTTGATACCAGTAAGAACTTCTCAGGACCACAAGGCACGATGGACTCGAACGGAAAGAATTCCGAAACCACCCCGGTCGCCCGCTTGACCAGCGTGATGGATACGGTGCGCACGGAGGGCCTGGGCTGGGTCCTGCGGCGGCTCCGCTACCGGACGCCGCTGACGCCAGCCGGCCGGGCCGTGCACGCGGGCTTTCGCCGGATTCTCGGCCTCGCGCTCAAAGCACCGCGCGCGATCAGGCGAGGGCTCGGCAACACGCCGCCGGCAGACGAGGACACGCTGTACGCCTTCTACGATCTCCAGGTGGCTCCGATTTCCTACGACGTGAGCTGGTTTGCGGCCACGGCTGATCGGGCGCGGCGGCGGATGGGCTTGAGCCGGCTCCACTTCGTCATCGTGCCGGGCAGCAAGGACGGCCTGCGCGAAGAACGCAAGGCTTACGAATCTGTCGTGGATGCATCGGCGCGGCTGTGGCGCCTCCATAACATCGTCGTGCCTATCCTCACGCTCGTGCCGTCTTTCGCGGGGCTCAGCATCCTGCCGTCCAGGGATGCGGCGGGCGCGCTCTTGGCAGCCGCCGGATGGCGCGTCTACCCGGCCCACTATGAGCCGGGGTTGCCGGTGGCGCACTGGCCATCGGAACTGCTCACCGAAACGTGTGCCCCGGGCGAGGAGATCGGCGCCCTGAGGAGTTCTCCTCAGGGATTGCGCTATGTGGAGCGCTGGCTCGCATCGCGGCTTGCAGGACGGCGCCTTATCACCATCACCATCCGGGATTACAACTTCATGCCCGCCCGCAACAGCAACCTGGAAGCCTGGGCCTCGTTTGCCAGCCGGCTGGACGCGACGCGATACCTGCCGGTCTTCGTGCTGGACACGGAACGGACGCTGGACCCGCTCCCCGCCCCTCTGGCCGGCTTCGAAGTCTTCCGTGAAGCCTCCTGGAACGTCGGACTGCGGATGGCGCTCTACGAATCCAGCCATGTCAACCTTGGCGTAAACAACGGACCGATGTTCATGTGCATGCTGAATGCCCGCGTCCGCATCCTGATTTTCAAAGTGCTGACGCCGACCGTGCCGCAGACGACGGAAGAATTGATGGCCACGCTCGGATTCAAGATCGGAGAACAGGTGCACTTCGCCACCCCGTTCCAGCGCCTCGTGTGGGAAGACGACCGCCTTAAAACGATCGAGCGCGAGTTCGTCACGCTGGCGCGCCGGATCGAGGAATCCGGGACGACGCCAGTCCGCCCGTAATACCGCGCCATCGTTGCCGCAGCCACAAGCGGAAGTTCTTCAACACCCCGTCATTGACGATCCACAGCATATCCAGTGCTTGCTGCGTTCGGCGGCCGATCGGCCTGGTACACCGGGCAAACAGGCTTGCCGCCGATGTCTCGACCGGGCTTATCCGGTTCTGATCGGCAGCACCCATCCGCAGAGGCATCGCAAACAGTTCCCGCTTCAAGGGATCCATCGCGCGGGAAAACAGGAACGATCGCAAATTAGTTTCCTTGAACCACCGGCTGACGGCAGGCACGTAATCCGTCCTCAGGCGCGTGAGCGGCAGATAGGACAGCCGGCTTTCCGGCGTGAAGCTGATCAGCGTCATCGTGCTCGACGCATGCACGTCGCGCCGATCGGGAAAATTCCGATGGATGTAGTCTCCGTCGATGGTCCAGTCCTGCAACGTGGACGTGTCGTGCGTGGCGAGCGCGGAGTAATCCACCAGTATCGGAGCCCAGCAGGTCGAATGCATGAGCAACCCGCCCCCGGGCACCTTCCACCAGATCACGACGGGCGAACGCGAATAGAAATAGGGAGCGTCCCACTCGTAACGCCGGGTCTCCGAATGCATGTGCGGCATGGCCAGCGAAATCAACTCCTCCGGCTTCAGCGCCATCGGTTGTCCCGTCCGCTGGGTACCGCGCGCCGTCAGCGAAGATAGAAATCCTTCGTTGGCAAACCGCGGACAGTTCGCCAGAACGACTCTTTTCCCGGCCTTTGCCAAACCTTGCGCCTCCGCGACGACACCGTCGGCAAAGACCGTGTCCGGATAGACAAACGTGCCGTACACACCGGCGCGATGGATGGTCTGTGCGATGGTTGCATGGCCCTCGGACATGGCGCGCATCTTCGACGTCTCGTCGGCAGGCCGTTTCATCTCAATCAACACCGGCTCGATCTGCTTCGCGAGCAATTGAAACACCGGGTGCCCGCGCATCGCCGCCCAATCATCGGCCGTTGTGCAGATCAGAAACCGGCTGCCTGGTTTATTTTCCAGGGCCGGAATGTTGCGCGGGGCCAGCAGCGACGCCAGGCAGAAGTCGAGAAAATAGCCACGGAACTCCTCTCCCCAGAACACAACGCCGAAGTAAAACGGCCTCATGGCGCGACCCGGTCATCACCTGCCGGTTGTCCGTTCGCGTCCGTCAGAGGCCGAAACCCCTTCGGAGGCCCATAGGTCCACGAGTCGGGTGTAACGTGCACATGCACGGTGGCGGTACCACGCCCCCCATGCCTGGATGAAAATGCGGGGAACACAGTCCCTTTAATGCCGTGAAACGCCGGGTGCGCCCCGTCGTCGGGATCTCCCGCCTCCAGCCAGTTTCCGTTTCGTCCAAGCCAGATTTTCCCGGCATCCATGTCGAGTGCGACCATGATGACCTGGTCAACCTTCTCTGCGGCCTTGCCGTAACGCGTCTTCCGCCCTCCATGAAGGAGGTGGCAGTCTCCACGCCATCCCCATCCATGCCGGCTGGAGCCCAACTCCCTGACGGCGAGATGCTGCGGCGTCACGACCCCGACGGTCGCCGTATCCATGGCGGCGCCCAGATTGGGCGACAGTACTTCCCAATACCACCGGCCGGTCGAAAGGGCCGGCCCTGTCAACCAGATGCGATGCGATCCGACGCCGGACTGATTCTCATATTCTCCGTTGACCGCCTGCGCGCGAGCGGCGATCGTCGTCGCCCGGTGAAACAGGGACAGCGGCCACGGCACGCGGACCCGTATGAACCGGACCACACGGCCGCAGATTCGTTCCAGCAGCGACGGATCGGTGTAGATCTTCCCGACGATCGAGCCGGCGCGCGCCTCCGTATTCTCCCACGCAGCCGAATCGGTGCGGCCTCCATGCATCCGCACGCTCAACGCGAAGATGCGCCGCTTCAGCGGATCCATGCTCCCGCTGTTCTTGACGGACCGGAGGCAGTGGACTTTCCAATAGCGGCGGACGAGCGGCCAGCAGTTGTACCAGCGGGGGGCCAGCAAATCTTCGGGAAGATGGCCGGGCAGTTCGCGGGCGCCCGTAAAACTGACGAGGCAGATTTCATCGGAGTCGCGCACGACGTGCACGCGGTCATCCAGCGAAAAGTTCCTGAAAATATAATCCCCGTCGAGCGTCCAGCGATCGAAGGTTTCCGTCTGGTGCTTGGCGAGCGTGGCATAGTTCACGAGCAGCGGCGCCCAACTGAAACTATGCACGACAATCCCCTCTTCGCCGGGCACGCGCCAGAAGCAGCTGTAGGGGCTCTCCGCGAAACAGGGCGCGTCCCAGTCATAGCGGAGCGTTTCCGGATGCATGTTGCGGAGCGCGATCGCAGCCAGCGTTCTCGGTTCGAGTGTCAACGCCGCTCCCGGGTCCGCCTTACGTAAGGCTTCGATTTCTGGCATGCAGCCCTCGGAAGTGAACCGCATGGCCACGCACAGCACGACGTTGCTTCCGTTCAAGGCCAGGCGTTGCAGGGACGCCACCGATCCGTCCGACAGGACAAGGTCCGGCGTCAGGAAAATCCCGCAGGCCTTGTCGGCAAACGCCCGCTCCGCCGCCAGCTTGTGTCCCTCCGACATCACCAGATACTTGTGCGCGCCGGGGACCGGCTGTGGCATTTCAAGAAGGACCGGCTCCCCCACGCGGCCCAGCGCCTGGTACGCCGGATCGGACTGGATGGCGGCCCAATCCTCCGCCGTGGTGGCGATAAGAAACCGGTGGAGGGCTGTGTGCGACAGGGATGGGAGATTGCCCTGCGACAGCAGCGAGGGAACCAGAAACCGGAGAAAATACTCTCGGTGTTCCTTCCCCCAGAAAACGACGATGAAATAGAACGGACCCGGAGAGGTCGTCATGCGGCCGGCCTGATTTTCCCGATCAGCCGGCGAAGCTGATCGCGCCGATGTGGTGATAATTTACTTACGGGATAGGTCGCCACAAACCATCCGAATGAGCGCAGGCTCTGCTCCGAGAAAAACCAGCTCGTCCGTATCCACGCGGCGGCCAGCCGGCCCGGCTGCTTCAACGCGCGGCTCACAATGGCCTCGGCCCGCTGTTCGACCGCTTCCCATGCCAGCGACACTGGCTGGCTGTGGAACCGGATTGGAACGGCATAGAGGCGGCGCTTCACAGGATCGCCCATGGGCCCGTGAAGCATTCTGCGGATGCGATGAATTTTATAGGCGGTTCCGAGGCCGGGAAGCCCTTTCAGCATCCTATGCGTATCCGGATACGCATAGTCCTCCGCGCGGGTGAAGCTGGCCATCATCAGCCTGTCCGAATCGGCAATCGCCGTGAGGTCACGGTCCGGATCGAAATGCATGGCGATGTATTTTCCGTCCGTGGTGCCGCCGTGATCGAAACAGTCGGCGTGGTGCGTCCGCACGTCGCCGTAGCTGACAAGCAGCGGCGCCCAGAAAAAGCTGTGGATCAGCGCGCCGCCGTCTCCGGGCACGCGCCAGAGCGCCGAGGTAGCCGTCGTGCAGAAGGCCGGGGCATCGAACTCGAATCCCGCCGTTTCCGGATGCAGGTGCGCAAAGGCGATCTCAACGAGCAGGCGCGGCGGCAGGCAGAGCGGTTTCCCTGGCTCCAGCATTCCCCTGCTCCGGAACGCGGCCAGGCATTCCTCCTGCACGAACCGGCAGGCCGCCGCCAGCACTACCTTGCTGCCTTGGCGGGCGAGCCGGTCCAACTCGGAAACGGCACCGTCCGACAACACCATGTCCGGAGCCAGGTAGACGGCGTAGGCCCCGTCGGCATGGGCGCGGATCGCGGCCGCCTTGTGTCCCGCGCTCATAAAAAAGAGGCGCAGCGCATAGGCCTGTCGGGCAGTCAGCGTGACACCGATTTCCCTGCCGATCGCCTGCAGTGCCGCAAAGGCCGCGGGGGAGACCACGTCGTTCGGCGAGACGGAATCAGGAATCCGGACGGCCCGCTCCTTTTCATGCCGGCCGGCCGCCCGACGGAACTGCTCCTGATAGGGACGCCGCAGAAAGTCCGGAACGGGATGCCGCAGCTCTAGAAACTCGGGGACCGCGAACGTGCGCAACAGCTCGAACGTCGGATCGGCCTGGACAGCCTTCCAATCCTCGGCCGTCGTGCAGATCAACAATCGGCAGCGCCTGGCGCCGGACAGGGCTGGAATATTTCGGGGAGCGAGAAGGGACGGAGCGCACAGCCTGAGGAAGTGGTTGCGAAACTCTTCGCCCCAGAACGAAACGATGAAATAAAATGGCCGCTCGACGGCGTTCACCCCGCGTCCATTATTTCTTTCCACAACAGAGGCAGAAATTGTAGTGCGACATGGCCTGGTGCCCGGTATGCACCACCTCGTCGTTCATGGAAAAGACAAACACCTGATCGAAATGACGCTGCATCAGGCGCTTGAGGTCCTGCTGATCCTTGCAGTTCACATGCCCCTGCCGGCTGTGCGCCGAGGCATGGGCCTGCGACTGGAGCGACGGCGTGCCGATGATCGCGACGCCCTTCGGCTTGAGCGGAGCGATCATGTTGGCAATGAATTGCGCCTCGGATTCCGGCGGCACGTGCTCCAGGACATCCAGCGAATACACGGCGTCGAATAAGCCCGGAACAGGGGCGACCGTCACATCGTGCTGCAGGCAGGCGAACGGCCACCTCGGCGACATGGTGTCCCTGGCGGATTGCACGAATTCCGGATCGAAATCCACTGCGGTCACCTGCTTGACCGCCTGGACCACGATGCGGGTGCCGAAGCCGTCACCGCAACCGACCTCCAGCACATGGCCGGATCCTTCCAGCATTTTTGCCACAAACTTGTACCGGGACAGATAGAAGACGAAGCGCTTCGGGTCGTCATGCCAGGACCACCCGCTCATGAGCCCCATCCGTTCAGGGCGCTTCTTCATCAACTCGATCGCGTCGCGATACTGGGATTCGCCGGCTCGCTTCTTACCCATCATGCCACCCGTTCGCTCAGCAGCCCTTGGCGGCGATCGACTGCCGCATCATGCGCGCCAATCCGTCCTCGAGCGTCGTGAAGGAAAATCCCGGGAAGGCGCGACCGACGGAGGAAACGTTAAATCGCCGGTGCGTGACCGGCAATTGCCGGGGTGCTTGCTCAATGCTTGGTTTTGGCTCGCACTGATCGGCCACGAGAAGGGCGACCTCCGCAAAACTCAACGACCGCCCCGTCGCCACGTTCAGCACGCCGCGGCAGCGATGCGCCAGGCAGCCATGGATCACAGCCGCCACATCCTCCACCATAATATGGTCGCGGGTTTCCTCTCCCTGCCCAAACAGCACGATCCGGTTCTCCTGCCGTGCCATCCGGAAAAACCGGTTGGGGCCGTAGGCATCGTGCGTGTCGTGCGGGGCGCAGATCTGCGTGGACCGCAGCACGGCCACGGGACAATGCGCAAGACTGAGAAACAGCCGTTCACGCTCCAGGTGCATGGCCGAATATGGATCGGACGGCCCTGTCGGGCTGGATTCCGTCACATCCTCCACGGAACGGGGATAGACGGCATCGGAACTCATGTAGACGACGTGCGCTACGGGCCGCCGGGCCAGCGCCTCGCCGATGTGGATGCCCATTTGCACATTCTTCGCCATTGTTGCCTGATCCCGCCCCCGTCTCAGCGGAATGCCGGCCAGAACGACCACCGCGTCATCCGGAAGGAGACGACCGGCCAGTTGCTCAGGCGCATCGTCCCCCAGCAAGTCGAGATCGCAGGAGCCGATCCGAACGGCCATTTCTCCGCGATCCGTGAGGTAAGGAACTAGAGCCCTGCCGATAACCCCGGTGGAGCCCAGGATCACTACCCGTTTGGGCGGAATAGCCTGTTTCACAGTATGGGACAGCATGACGACGTCGGGAGATAATGCCCTGGTTATGTTCGCTTGGAAGACTTGGCGGGATAGGAGTGCGGGACATCGGTCACGGAGTTAATCACCGCAACGCCTTTCGGAGCGCCGGCCTGCAGAATATGAGAAACACCACGCATGCCGGCCCCGCCCGGCTTAAATTCTTTCACGAGCAAGTTGCGATGGCACCACAGCCATCGGATCGTGAAAATCGGGCACACGAGGCTGACGCCGGGACCTGCCCAGCCTGGACTTGGGTGATGGAACCCCTGCGCTTCAACCAGCCCCAGCTTTCCTTTGAGCCACCACCATGTGAACCGCCGATAGCGCCACAGCCACCGGATCGTGAAAATCGGGCACACCAGGCTGACGCCGGGCGCATTCCATCCCGAGTCCTGCCAATTGAAGTGGCGTTCCTCAACCACTCCCAATTTCTCCTTGAGACGCCACCACACGAATCGCCGGTAGCGCCAGTACCAATAGAGTATGGAGTAAACATAGATGATCCGCGTGGCCACATACCGGCGTGGCCGAACAACGACCAGCCAGAACAAAATGAGCAGCCACCACAGGAATTTATTCGGTGAAGACCCGTCGGAGAATCGCTCAACAATCCAGTTTGAGAAACGGCTTTGGCCGGTTCCCGAATAGGTATAGACGTCGGAGACGAACTGCCCCTCGAGATGGCGGACCTGATCGCGGGGATGGTAGGCGCTCGATATGATGGCATCGGTATGTTTCCGCCACTCGTGCCAGGCCGGCGTGAGATCGGCGCTGTGCAGGTACACCGGCTGCGGGAAAATGGACCCCTTCAGAGGATCCATGATGGAACTGTCCTTCAATTCCCGTATCCGCTGGGCCTTGGCCGGGACGGCGAAGCGGTTCCACCACCACCGCCTAGTATCGACGGTCAGATCGAAATGCAGCTCTGTTTCCTTGGTAAAACTGACGAGCACCAGCTCATCGCTGTCCCGGGAGACATAGACGTCGTTCGGATCAGGGAAATTCCGGTGAATGTAGTCGCCGTCGAGCGTCCATTCGTCGAACGTGCTCGCATCGTGACTCCCGAGCGCCGCGTAATCCACCAGCAGAGGCGCCCAACTGAAGCTGTAGATGATCATACCCTGTCCATCGGGAACCCACCAGTAGACAGAGATCGGCATGTCGGAAAAGTACGGCGCATCGAACTCGTACCGGAGTGTTTCCGTGTGCAGGTGCTGCAACGCCATGCGCATGAGATCACGGGCCGGCAGGACTAGAGGCTGTCCGTATTTGAGGTAGCCTCCCCGCTCCATCTCCTCCAGAAGCGTTTCCTGCGCGAAACGGATCGCCACGGACAGCACCACTTTCTTCCCCGCTTCGGCCAGCCGTTCCATCGCCGCCACCGAACCGTCCGACAGAACCATGTCCGGGGTGACGAAGATGCCGTAGGCGCGGTCCGCAAAGGCCCGCATGGTCACCTGCTTGTGCCCCTTCGACATGACCAGCATCTTGAGCTCACTGCCACGGGGAAAGGGCATCTCGAACCAGACTGGCTCGACATACCGCTTCATCTGCTGAAACAGGTCCTCGGACTGCAGCGCATCCCAGTCGGCCCGGGTTGTCACAATCAGAAACTTGCTCTTCCGCGCCGGATTCAACGCAGGAATGTTGTTGGGAGAAAGCAGGGAGGCCAGCAGCAGATCGAGAAAGTACTGGCGATGGACGTCTCCCCAGAAAATGACGGTAAAGTAGAATGGTCTCAAGATGTTATTCTCCATAACAGGGACGGTAGGATTCCTTAATGGAAGATATTTTTCAAGCTAAATGCTCTTCGGAACCTGAACCTTTCGCCATCGGCCTGAACTCTGTATACTGACCACCGCTGTTTCGTAGGCACCGCATCGGTTACATCATCGGACGCATGACCAAGCCCGGTTTTATCATCGAACCACTCGGGGTCAGGGATTTGGACCTGGCCGGCATCAAGGTGTTTCGCGCCGAGCCGAAACGGGATATCCGCGGAACCGTCCTCCCGACCTACAACAAGCTGTTTTTCGCCCAGTTGGGATTGAACTTCGACGTCGTCCACGAGAACCGCTGCCTGTCGCCCAAGACCGGCACGATCCGCGGATTTCACTACCAGCTCCCTCCGCACGGCCAGCCCAAGCTCGTGCAGGTGGCCCGGGGTCGCATCCTGGACGTCGTGGTGGACCTTCGCCGAAGCTCCTCCACGTTCAGCCGACACCTGAAGGTGGAGCTCGGTCCGTCTTCCTGGAGCCAGGTCTTCATACCGGAAGGTTTTGCCCATTGCTACTGCACGCTCGAGGAGGACACCGAGGTGGTCTTCAAGCTCGGCGCTCCCTACGCGCCCGACTTCGCCGTGGGACT
>Ga0326597_10013308_pt1 | contig 10822 bp, 7 predicted proteins | sample RVTome_12_FD_203789 | JGI IMG/M metagenome (GOLD analysis project Ga0326597, IMG submission 203789) | Soil microbial communities from uranium-contaminated site in the Upper Colorado River Basin, Wyoming, United States - RVT100D185 | ecosystem: Environmental > Terrestrial > Soil > Contaminated >... | reverse complement strand
ACCGCCGGACGTTCTTTCATGGCAACGCATTAGCAAACCTTCAGACCGCCGGTAACAGCGGTACGGCGGAATTCCTGCGCAGGATGCAGGACCTGCTTGCGCAGGCTGGGGTGCCCCCGGATGTGCAGCTGCCGGGAGCGCTGCATTTCCTGGATCGGGTGGTCTATGCACAAGCGTATACGATGGGGTTTCGCGACAGCTTCCTCGTCGTTGCGTTCGTTTTCATGCTCGCGCTGATTCCGGCGTGGATCATGGGCAGAACCAGAGCGAGTCAAATTGCGTAGCGTCCGGATTACAGCAGGCAAAACAATCGCCTTTCATTGATCCCGTTAAACCTGTCGGTAGCGAATTCGTAATCAAGCGGCGACTGGGATTTGAAAAAGACCACGGTAGTGCTGGCGCCAGGCATGGCGAGCAAGCGCGGCTGGAGCAGGTGATGATGCGCCGACGTGTTGGGCTGGCGTGGCGCCGCCGAGCGCGCGGTGCACGCGATGCTCGTTGTAGTAATCCCGGAATTCGGATAGCTTGTGCGTCAGGTCGACGGCATTCCAGAAAAGTATCCGATCGAGGTATTCGCGCCGAATCGTGCCGATCAGCCGCTCAACGAACGGTGGATTACCAGGAGGAGCAGATCGCGCATAGGTCGAACCGTACCACGCCCGCCAATTTCCGCAAGGCTGCGCCGCAGGGGCCATTCACGCTAAAATTTACGAATTCGTCATGCACAGGCTCCGATAGAACGATTCGCCCGCCGATATTGTTCGAAAACTAATTACGTAAGGAGGACGTTATGCGTTACTCATTACTTTGCATCCTAGGAGCTTGTCGGACTTGCGTCCGACAAGCTCCTTCGGCAAAACCGCCCCCGGAAAGAATTCGAAAATGTCATCAAAAAACCGTCGAAACGTCGTTCTTGCGTGCTGACCGAGGTGAAACGGCTGTGGAACTAAGCATTGTTCACAAAAAAATGGGGCGGTTTTCCTTTTAGCAGCCTGTCGGACTGTTAAGTCCGACAGGCTGCTAGGCGCAATTTTGATTGCATCTGCCGACCAAACATGGGCGCAAACTTACCCGAGCCGTCCTGTGCGGCTAATCGTCTCCTCTGCGGCTGGCGGCACCGGCGACACGATCGCGCGGGCAGTATCAAAAGTAGTTGGCGAGGAAATAGGCGCCAACATTGTGGTCGACAACCGACCTGGCGCCAGTGGAATGCTAGCGGCTCGACTTCTCGTTGAAGCAGAGCCAGATGGCTACACGCTGCTTCATACGTCGTCCGGGTTGGTTACCAATGCGAGCTTCCGCAAGAAAATGCCCTACGACATCACAAAGGACATTCTTGCGCTTGCAAACCTCGCCCAAAGCGAAGGGTATGTGGTCATGGTGAACTCCTCACTTCGTGCAAACTCGATCAAGGAGCTCATTGCAGTTGCGAAGAACAGAAGGCTCTTTTACGGTTCCCCTGGCATCGGCAATGCCATTCACATGCCGGGAGACAGAATCCTGTGGGCTTGGTTGTCTCGGCACTGGTCAAGATGGCTTGCCGTGCTGACGTTTGTGCAACCGTTGACGGTCATCGCTTGGCAACGAACACGATTCCGTGAGCATTGGGCGAACCAATCCCGACTGGGGCTCACCGACGTATCGTCGGGGAGTTAGGCAAGCTTGGCATTAAAGTCGCGAAATCGACGGTAGAAAAGTATCGAATCCGTTCGAGCAAACCGTCGTCCCCGACGTGGCGGGCGTTTCTGACGAATCACATCGCGGATCTCGTGTCTTGCGACGCGATATTTGGGGAAACATTCCGTAGACGCGTTGCGGGTTTGGGCATCGAAGAGATTCTGAGTGCACCGCGAAGTCCATGGCAAAACCCGTACGTCGAAAGGCTGATCGGAACGCTACGCCGGGAGTGCTTTGATCATGGGATCGTGTTGAATGCAAGCCACGCCAGAAGAATTCTCACGAGATACTTGCTGCATTACCACCGATGGCGAACGACATCGGATTGCGGCGGGTACAGTCTTGCTCACGAAATCTGTGTTGGGCGGATTTCATCACGAGTGCTCGCCAGCGTCCGACGCCGCCTAATTACCATGGAATCGAGACGACATTCGCACATCACGAGTATTTGCGCACCACACAATACACGCCGCATCGAGGGTTGGATGCTCGCGTGCACTCGCTTGTCGCCGCTCAGATAGCTTCACCGTCAAAACCTGCCACGAACCACGCAAGCTGCTGTCCAATTGTCGGTTGCATCGAATCGTCAACGTTAAGAGATCACATTAAACTTGCCAGCCATTCCTGATCGCTGTTTCTCAACCATCGCCCGTTTATCGTGCCTGTATACCTGCTTCTTTGATCAGCTTTGCCCACCTGCCGATCTCGGATTTCAGGAACTTACCAAGTTCTTCGGGCGTGCCGCCGGCGGGGATAAGTCCATGACCTGCTAACTGCTTGTGCGTTTCCGGCAGTTTCAGGATTTTGACTACTTCCTCGTTAAGCTTGGTGATGATCGGTCTGGGCACCCCGGCAGGAGCAAAGAGTCCAAACCATGCCACGACCTCGAACCCGGGAAGCCCCGCCTCCTCTACCGTTACGATAGTCGGTAACTCTGGCACGCGCTTCAGGCTCGTTACCGCGAGCGCGCGCAACTTTCCGGCGTTGACCTGCTGAATCGCGGTTGGGATCGTCGAAAAGTAGATCTGCACCTGCCCGGCAATCAGGTCTATCACCGCCGGCCCGCCGCCTTTGTAAGTAATACTGACGATATCGATGCCGGCCATTTTCTTGAACAACTCTCCGGCGAGATGAGCCGTCGTGCCGCCGCCCGTGTTAGCGAAGTTGAGCTGTCCCGGTCTTGCCTTCGCCAAAGTAATCAATTCCCCTACAGAGGTCGCGGGTACCGACGGATTTACCACCAGTAACAGCGGCACGAGGACCAGGCGCGAGATCGGGGCAAAGTCCTTAATCGTGTCAAACGGCAACTTCGAATAAAGGCTGGGATTAGTCGGAAACGAGGTGATCGGCACCAGCAGCGTATAACCGTCAGGGGAAGACTTGGCGACGATATCGACACCGATATTGCCCGCTGCGCCGCCCCGATTGTCAATAATAACTGCCTGACCCCAGGCTTCACTGAGCTTTCGTCCTATCAGGCGCGCGGTGTAGTCCGTTCCACCACCCGGCGCGGCCGGAACCACGATGCGAATCGATTTATTCGGATAACCCTGCCCATGGGCAATCCCGACAAAAACGCCGCACCCCAGCGCAATGAGTCCGAGCAGCCTACGCCGCATGTCTTGCTTCATGGTATTGGTATCTCCTTTATAGTGAGCCTCGTGTAAAACGCATCATTCAAGCTGAATTATACTTCTGATTTCACTGTCCAAGGTAGGTCGTTATCCAGTGAAATCTCTCGGTGACATAAAGGCTGTTTTGGACGAATTCTAGGACGTGCCCTTGGCTGCTGTCCCAATCTGACGACGCTAACGACCCAGCACCACTGCGTCCAGTGCCCAGGCACCGGCGCCGATAGATCCCAGCCCCAGAGGGTTGATCTCCATTTCGATCAAAGAGTCACCCAGGCTCACCGCAAGCCGGCTCAGACGGCAGATCACGTCCGCCGCGGCTGACAGATCCGCTGCGGGGCGCCCTCGAAATCCGGACAGAAGCGGGTAGCCCTGCAGTTCGCGCAGCATCTCGGTTGCTTCATCATGGGACAGGGGCGCAGGCCGAATAGCGAAATCCCGCAGTACCTCGGCGTAAATGCCGCCCATGCCGACCAACACCACCGGCCCGAACTCCGGACTGTTCCGTACTCCCACAATCAGCTCCGCAACCGTCAAAACCATCCGCTCAACTACAACCCCTTGCACGGCTCCTTCAGGTAAAACGGCACGCGCCCGGTCCGTCACCATGCGGAATGCCGCCACTACGGCGTTGCGATCCGCTAGACTGAGGGCAACGGCTCCCAGATCTGACTTGTGGTTAAGTCCAGTGGCCACCACCTTCACGGCCACCGGGTAGCCAATCCCATCCGCCACCGCTACAGCCTCCACCTCATCCTTGGCCAGACCCCCGGCGGGAGCGGGAATGCCCGCTACTGCCAGCAACGCCTTACCCTCGGGCTCAGTCAGGGCGGGTCCTCGAACGGACAATCGGCCAATGAGATCGTGCGGTATATGAATGGGTGGCAAAGGCGTAATTTCGGGTGCCCCAGCGGCATCGGGGCGGGAGAACACGCCCCGCAGGACCTGCGCCAGGGCTCCAGCCGAATCGAAAACCGGCACGCCCTGATCCCGCAACGGTTGGAGGTACTTTCGGGCCATGCCGTCAACGGTGTATACCGCGAGGGGCTTATGCAACTCGCGGCAAATCTCCTGAATGACCGCTTGCTGGAGCGGCGACCGGGCAGCACTATTGGAGAGAACCACCACCATTGCTCCGACGCCTGGGTCCGCGGCTATGGCTGCCAGTGCGCCGCGAAACGCAGACACCTCACCAAGCCCGGCGGTGGTGAGATCGAGGGGATTCTGGGCGCTTCCCCAGGCGGGGAGCAGCCCGCGCAGGAGGTCTGTGGTCTCAGGGGCAAAGGACGCCATGCTTACACCCACTTCTTCCAACAAGTCGGTCACCAGAATGGCACCGCCGCCAGAGTGAGAGACCACTGCTACGCCGCGATTCGCAGCACCGGAGCCGGCTCCGGATAGAACCTGGGCTGTCTCGACCAGGTTGTCAAGATCGTCCACCAGTACGACGCCAAGGCGCTGGGCCACTGCCAGAAAGGCCTGCTCATCACCCAAAATGCTCCCCGTGTGGGAGGCTGCCGCCCGCCTGCCGCTGCCAGAGCGGCCGAGCCGGCAAAGTGCCATAGGAATCTTCCGGTCAGCAGCCTGTCGACAAATCGCAATAAACGATCGCGGCTGTTTAAGCCCCTCAATCACGGCGCACAGGGCTCGCACTTCCGGGTCTTGAAGCATCCATCCGAAATACTCGCTCAGATCGATGTCAGCCTCGTTGCCACTGGCAACGGCGTATCGAAAGGCAATGCCCCGGTCGGCGCCGCGTGAAAGACATGCGCTGCAAAGTGCCCCGCTCTGGGAGACCAAGCCGATGCGTCCCACGGGAAGCGGCCATTCTATGGGGGCAGATGATGCCGTCAGCATGATGCGATCTCTCGTATTGAGTATCCCTAGGCAATTAGGACCGGCGATACGAACGCCTAACTTCCGCGCCAGCGCCACCAGGTCCGCTTGGCGCCGGATGCCCTCCGGTCCCGCTTCAGCAAAACCGGAGCTATAGACAATGGCTGCCTTGGCGCCCCGGCTCGCGCAGGCCTCGAGTGTGCCCAGAACCTCGGCAGCCGGAACCGCCAGGTAGGCTGCATCGATCTGCCCGGGAATCGCTGTCACCGCAGGCCAGCAGCGGACGCCGGCAATCTCCGTTACCGTAGGGTTTACGGGATATATATTCCCTGCGTAGCCATGCCGCAGCAGGTTGGATAACGGGCGCCCCGTTACCTTGTCCAGGTTGGCCGAAGCCCCGACGATGGCCACTGCCCTTGGTCGAAATAGTGGGTCCAGCAAATGCATGTCCCGCCGGATCTCCCGGTAATTATTGCGCCGCCACCACCGGGCTGGCGCATGGACTGCTCCCGGCCTAGTTAAGCCTGGCGCCCGCTCCCAAGGGAAGCCCCTTGCTGAGCGCGTAGATATCGGCGATGGTCATGTTATAGGAGGGTTTCCGCCCCTCCAGTTCACCTCTCCGGGCTACTTGCTCTTGGTGATACTCCCACACCGTGGCCGGAAGCGGGATGTTTCCCGGGTCCAAGTAGCGGAATGCTCCTGACCAATCTCGAACGGGCATGACCCGCGCCCGATTGTGCTGGTTGGGCGAGAAGGGAATGTCAATGACGCCCGCCTTGAAGGAGGCAACCACCCCCCGAGCCAGATCGCCTTCGCCCAGGTCCAGCACCCGGTCCATCACGGCACGTACCTCATGGCGCAGCATCTCCGCTTCCGTCCGCAGTTGCTCTGTTTCCGGGAAAGCCGAACATGCGGCATACTCCAGTATGGTGCGGGTCGCAACACATCCCTGAACATTGGCCTCCCGGGTTGGCACGCCGAAGGCTTCGTCGGGTGTCTTGACGATGGTCATGCTAGCCCCGCCCCAAGCAGCGACTGCCGCCCCGGCACAAATGATGCTGTAGGCTTTGGCCTCATCCTCGGGAAAGCCACCCATCCACTGGTGTAGCGAAGTTGTTACCACAGCGTTGGTGTACCCCAGACGGGCGGCGTACTCCTCGCCCATCTCCCGCATCACCTGCAACGCGGCAATGTCCTGGTGCAAAGACCCGTTCTGGCCGTAGCCCAGCAGACAGTGATTCGCACCCTGACCCATTTGCAAAAGCCCATCAATAACGGTGACTACAATCTGATGGCCGGGCGGAACCACCGAACACAGGGGAATGTAATGCTCACGACTCACAGGGCAGCCGTTGTCTTCGTAGTAGCCCGCTAAGCGATCAACGTACTGCCAGTTGTAAATGATTTCTTCCATTGAAGTATCTTTGGAATAAGCCAGATCACCCATAGCGCCGTGCGAGTGCCCGGTGTACCCCGCTGCCAGCATGATTTCAGCACCCAGGCGAAAGTCTGGCGTGGCCGTACGCACAATGAGGGGGCGTTCCAGGGCTTCTACCACCTGTCGGCACCCTTTCACCCCATAGCTGACCGACGGAAAACCGTTAAGCATGGAACGGCCGCGATCCAGGCTTTCCTTGCGGGCAGCCTCAGCTTCGGCAAACCTCCGGTTTCGGGTGTAGCTATCAATGGTAGATGGCAGCAGGTCGGCGTCCCCGTGGTCCTGCAGAAACCGCAGGAGCTCAATCTGCTCTTCTATCAGAGCGACGCCGGCACGGGGCTGGATCAGCACCCGTCCAGCCGCCTTGGCCGCGGCCAGTGCGTGGGCAGCGTTGCGCCCGCCCGGAAGTCCACGGTGATAAGCCAGGGCCTCCTCCAAGTCCACGCCCTGGCCGGTGGGCCATTGCGCCAACACAGCCGGGCGCTCGGCCACGAAATAGTCAAGATCCCACTTACGCTGCAAGATTTCCATCCCCCGCAACCTCCGTTGAGTACAGACCCCTTACCCGGGTTAATACGAAACTAACTGCTAACGGCCAGTCAACCGGCCTTCGGAGAAAGCAAACACATCTGCCGCGGTCAGGTCGCAGTCCAGGGCCTTGCCGGACAGGCGGGACCGGATTTCCAGCTGGTTCTGGTGAAATTTCACAGCTTCGGCCGGCAGGGGCAGGTTGCCATGATCCAGAAACCGGATGGCCCCATTCACATCCCGGGCGGGCATCACCTTATTGGCAATTGGTAGCCAGCAGGAGAACGGGCAGTCCAGTACCCCGTTCTCAAACGCCGTGGCAACGCCAACCACCACGTCACCGTCGCCCAACTCGATGACCCGGTTCACAATGGCGCGTGTTTCAATCTCAATGTAGTGCATTTCCTCAGCGAGTTCGGGGGAGCCGGGAAATTTCTGGTTGCATAGCATGGTGATTACAGCCTTCGTTGCGCGCAAGGCCTGTGCATTCGCCTGGGCTGTCGGCAGGCCAGTGGCCTCCTGAACCGGCTTCACGATGACCTGGGTGGCCCCCCCGAGGACGGCCGCCATGGAGTTCCAGCAGATCAATGCGTAGCTCCGCGCCGGGTCGTAGGGAAAGGCCCCCGTCCACTGATAGAACGTAGTGGATACCGTCACATCCGCAAAGTTAAACCGTGCCATGTACTCGTCGGCCAGCCGTTTTAGCACCCGGACACCTGCTACATCCTGGATCAGATTCCCGGTGGCGGTATACCCAGGACTGACGAACTTGATTCCCTGCGCAGCCTGAATCAGACTGTCAATGATGATATAGGACAGGCAGATGCTGGGGGGAATGAGTGTGCCCGACAGCCTGCCGTACACTTCATGGTTGATCGGCCAACCGTGCTCCGTGTACCAGGCGCCCAGGCGAGCAACGTATTGCCAATTGCGAATCGAGTCAGCCAGTGCTACGTTCTTATGATGTGATGTCGGCATAATGATGCCGCCACAGGGCACATCGGAGAAGCCGGAAGCCCAGGCGATCTCCATCACAAGACGGGAGTCTGCAGCGCCGGACCGCACGACAAGCGGACGATCGACAGCCTCTCGCACGCGCCGGCAACCCTGGATACCGTAGTTGGCTACCGGAAAACCGTTGAGCACGTTGCGCCCCTCTCCCCGGCTCTCTTCGACGTCCAGTTCAGCCATTTGATAGTTAATCTCACGCGTATAGGTGTCAAGGTTGATGGGCAGGACATCGGCCTGTCCATCGTTTTGCACTTCCAGCAACACCTTGATCCATGCGTCAACGACGGCGATGCCTTCTCTAGCAGCCTGTTTACCTGGTAAGTCCGACAGGTTGCTAGGCTGCATTACAGTCCGGCCCTCGGTCAGCGCCTGCTTTAGCACCCAAGCCTGATTCTGATGGGGCGGCAGCGTACGCAAATAGGCGACGGCCTCGTCCAGGTGAACCTCCTGGCCGGTGGGCCACGTACCCAAGACTTCCCCCCGCATTGCCTGGAACTCTTCGTCCGACCAACGGTGCATTCTTAGGTCTGGCTGATCTTTCATATCTCCTCTAGGTTCTCTCTAAGGACCGTGTACGCAACGTTCGGAAAGCGTTCAGCTAGGAGACCCATTCCGTACAGGATGTAGCGCCGGTCGATCCAGTACTGGGGATGCACGGGTCTAAGGCTCATCGGACCTCCATGGGTCACGGCCTCCAGCACAGCCCGGAGCCCATTGCCATACGCAAAGACGCCGCCCGTTCCGACTACGAGCTTCAGCTGCCGCAGGTCCTTGCCGTATTGAACGAAAGTTTTCCCTTGAGCGGTCCACACTTCCTCCAGCACACCGCAATGCCGATCCGTGGCCACGGCCACCGCAGCCGCTGCCAGAGCCCTGTCAATGTCGAACTCCTGCTCGGAGTCCGGCGTGGTTGCGGTCTGGAGAACCCGGCGCTCCACGGCCTGCGCCAGGTCCTCGGGCGCCAGCGGCACGTCCTTGAAAAGCCCGTAGGCTCCCCCGACCTCCAGAATGCTCTGGGCGTTGATCCGCACGCCCAGGTCACCTTCAACGGTGCGCTTGACCCGTGGTTCCGGCAGGCCCTTCAGTACCACACCGGACGTAGTCGGTGTCCCGGCGGCTATGGTGTGAACGTCAGTGGTGGCGCCCCCCACATCCACCACCATGGTCTCGCCCAGTCCGCTTGCTCCGGGCGGACCATCCGCCAACAGTTGAGTGCCCCGCAACACCGCCATGGGGGTTGGCATGATGATGTCCTCAACCAGCTCGCGAGCCCGGTCTAGCCCCTTGGCGCGAACGATGCGCTCAATAAACAGCTGGCGAATAAGGTCGCGGGCTGGTTCCACGTTCAAACGGTCTAGTTCTGACAGCACATTCTCGGTCAGCCGGGCATCAATGCCCGCGGCGAGCAGAAGATCCACCGCTTCCGGACCTACACTCTTGTTCCCCGCTACAACCACGGGAGCCTCCAGACCGGCCGCGGCCATGCTGCGGGCGTTTGACAAAATCGTGTCGGTGTCGCCGCCGTCCGTGCCGCCCGCCAACAGGATCACGTCCGGGGCCAGGTTCTTTAACTCCGTAATCTCCACCCGACTCAGCTTGTAACCGAAGGCCTTGATCACCTTGGCGCCGGCCCCCAGCGCTGCCCGGCGGGCCGCCTCAACCGTGAGAGAGGGTACCAGACCCACCGCGACCATACGCAGTCCACCGGCAGCACTGCTGCATCCCAGCATGAGGGCCGCGGAGGGGGTATCGATGCCCTGACTGCTTAATTGCCCAAGCGCCTGATGCAGCCCGACCGTAACGTCGGAGTCAACCGTCGACGGGGCCTGTGCTGTGCCCAAAAGCCGGCGCCCGGCAAGGTCCACCGCAATGACTTTGGTAAAGGTGCTGCCGAAATCCACCAGGACCGCCAGCTTCATTTTGTTGGTGCTCAAATGCGGAGGTCGGCGCGCAAATCCAGAATGACCTGATCTGGCATGGTGCCGGGGGGATATGCACGGTCAAATCCCATGTCCAGGAACGTTCTTTCCACCAGTGCCCAGTCCTGTCTGCCTACCATCAGGTTGCCTCCGCAATACATCAGAATGTCGTGCAGACCAGCTTCGCGGCATTTTTCCCGAAAGCCCCTGCAGTCAATCTCGCCATGCCCGTACAGAGAGGACACCAGGATGGCGCGAGCGGCTGTCTCTTGAACTGCATGGATGAAGTCTGCCTGGGATACGAAGATTCCCAGGGTTACCACATTGAACCCGGCCTCTCGCAGAGCATACGCCAGGATTGAATTGCCAATGATGTGTACGTCGGCTCCCAGAACCCCGGTAACGATCGATATCTGTTCTCTCATAAGACGGACCACTGCATAGCCTTCTTGCCGTTCAACCTGAGTTTCCTGAAAATCATCGCCGCGTCCAGCCGTCGATCGTCGCTTTGAGCTCCACAATCTCGTCTTGCCGGGGCGCGCTTTACAATAAAATATTTTCCGTCGTCAACTGGCCGGTGGCGCCAGCGCCGGTTCCTCCTGGCGCGTCGGCTCGAATACGAGCACCATAAGCTGCCTCCCCGCTTTTCCTGAAGGATTCTAGTTCGGCGAGTTGCCAACCGTCAATGGAACGAAATCGCCGAGCGGCTCCGCGACGCCGGGTCAGCCAGAGCAGCCAAATGCCGTGTAACATAGAAAATATTCGGGCCGCGCACATCATTC
>Ga0326597_10013307_pt1 | contig 10822 bp, 8 predicted proteins | sample RVTome_12_FD_203789 | JGI IMG/M metagenome (GOLD analysis project Ga0326597, IMG submission 203789) | Soil microbial communities from uranium-contaminated site in the Upper Colorado River Basin, Wyoming, United States - RVT100D185 | ecosystem: Environmental > Terrestrial > Soil > Contaminated >... | reverse complement strand
TGGTGCGTTTGAACCAATCGATCGACAGCCTGCGCGACATGGTTACCACGGCGATTTCCGTCACCCTGTCTTTGATCACCTTGCAAGAAAATGAGACCACCAAACGCTTGGCGGCTTACGGCGCACTGGTGGCCGTACCGACGATGATCGCCGGGATCTATGGCATGAACTTTCAGTACATGCCGGAAATTCAGTGGGTGCATGGCTATCCGGTGACGCTGGCCATCATGGGGCTGCTCGACGTCTATCTCTTCTGCCGCTTCCGTAGAGCCAAGTGGCTTTAGAGCCTGGTCCTCCGATTTATGCAAGCTAGTCGAATTGGTATGTTAGTGGGTTGATTCGCGCCCCTGTTTTGATAGGCATGGCTTAGGGCTTGGACGCGCCGACGAGGGAGGATGCAACATGGTCGAAATGACGACCGTTCTGAAAAAGATCGACGAAGAAGCCGGTGTCGCTTGGTTGACGTTCAACCGGCCGGAGAAAAAAAACGCCATGAGTCAAAAGTTCATGGCGGAGTTGATCGCCGCACTCAAGGAGCTGGCCGACAACGATAAGATCAAGTGCATTGTCACGATGGGATCGGGCGATTCTTATTCATCCGGTCTCGATCTCTATGATCTCCGCGATAGTTGGAAACGAAAAAGGAGCTGGGACCAGCGCGGCTCCACGTACGAAATCGTCCGGCTGTTACGCAACATCCCCCAGGTGACCGTGGCAGCGGTGCGCGGTTGGTGCCTCGGCGGAGGATTGGCGCTGATCAACGGCCATGATCTCTGCGTCGCCGCGGTGTCATCGAAGTTCGGCATGCCCGAGGTGATCCGCGGCAGCTACGGCGCTGTCGCGACCTCGACGCTTTTCCATAGCGGCATTCCGTTCAAGAAGGCTTTTTACATTCAGCTAACGGGCAGAAATCTCACGGCTGTGGAAGCGGAGCGGGTCGGATTAGTCTCTCAGGTGGTGCCCGACGATCAACTGACGGCTGCCGTCGAGCAATTAGCAGGAGAACTCGGTAGCCGCAACGCGGTGACGCTGGAGAGCGCCAAGATCGCCGCCTACATGCAAAAGGATGTGGATTTTATGACGGCACTCAAAACCGACGACCTGGTTTCGCACCGCATGAGATACTACACGAATCCGCTGAGCGACGTGGAAGGCTATCTCCACTCGCAAAAAGGCGGCGGCACCACCGGCTACGCCAAGCCGGAAGATAAAAAGAAGTAATGAGTCCTGAGTAACGGACTGAGATAAGGGGTCAGGAGCCCTTCCGAAAGGCTCCTGACCCCGTCCGCTGCCTCAGGACTGTCGTTGAGGAGGAAACGTGAAGCTGCACACTCCGCTCTGCGATCTGTTGGGCATCGATGTGCCGATCATTCAGGCCGGCATGGGCTGGGACAAAGAAGGAATGACCACGCCGCCGGAATTGGTTGCGGCGGTATCGAATGCCGGCGGGCTCGGCTGCATCGGCGGTAGCTCGATCCGCCCGGAAGTAATTCGCGAACGCATCCGCGCCGTGAGGAAGCTTACCGACAGGCCATTCGGCGTCGATATCACGCTGCCGAAAATGGAAGACGTGAAAATTCCCGACCCGGACGAAGTTCATAAGGAGATTGAAGAGAAATATCCCTTGCATGCCAAGTTCACGAATGAACTCATTCCCAAGCTCGGCTTGATGCCGCAGCCGCCGGATCGAAAGAGCTGGGTCAAGACTCCGGCGGCGACGCGCGAGCAGCTTAAAGTGATCCTTGAGGAAAACGTGCCGATTCTCATCATCGGCCTCGGCGATACGGCGGGGGTGGTTCCGCTGGCGCATGAACGGGGCATTAAGGTCATGGCGCTTGCCGGCGCCGTCAAGCACGCGCTGAGCCACGCGCGCAAGGGCGCCGACGTGATCATCGCGCAAGGCTACGAAGCCGGCGGGCATACGGGGACCATCGGCAATTTCCCCCTGATCCCGCAGATCGTCGACGCGGTGAAGCCGAAGCCGGTCGTCGCCGCGGGCGGCATTTGCGACGGGCGCGGCGTGGCCGCGGCGCTGGCGTTGGGCGCCGTGGGCGTTTGGTGCGGCACGGCTTTTCTAGTCAGCCGGGAATGCGGGATCAATCCCGTTTACAAGCGCCAGATTCTAAAAGGTAGCTCGGAAGATTTCGTGCGCACGGCGTACACCAGCGGTCATTTTGCCCGGCACTATCGCAGCGATGTGATTAAGGCATGGATGAACTCCGGGCTTGACGCGATGCCGACGCCTTATCAGGGCAATGCCATGGACGAAGTCCGCCGCGCCGCCGAGGCGGCCGACCGTGTCGAGCTGCTCCATGTTCCGGGCGGGCAGGTCGCCGGCATGTTGAGCGAGGAAAAGAGCGCGCGGCCGGCCGAGGAGATCGTCGACCGGATGGTCGATGAGGCGTCGCAAATTTTGAACGACATTCGCAGTCGATATGTAGGAGCGTAGTGGGGAAAATTCGAAGCACGAAAGCGGCCCCGCAGACCGAAATTCGAAACAAATTCAAATGACCAAAATAAGTCAATTTCCAAACAGGCGTTCTTCGAATCCGGTGTTTTGGAATTTCCGGGTTCGGAATTTATTTTGGCCCCGGTTTGTTTCGAATTTCGATATTCGGATTTCGGATTTTTATCGCGGCATCATGGCAGAAGGAAGTTTTAAGGAACAAATTTAAGGTGGCAAAATGAGCGGAGCATTTCTCGCAGGTTATCGGGCGCTCGACTTGACCGGCTGGGGTGGCCAGCTCTGTGGCCGGATTCTCGCCGATCTCGGCATGGAAGTGATCAAGATCGAGCCGCCGGGCGGCGATCCGGTGCGCGAGCTGCCGCCGATCATCAAATCCAACGACGGTAAAACCCTCAGCGCGACTTTCGCCCACTTGAACGCCGGTAAAGCGAGCAAGGTGCTCGATCTGAACGATGAAGCCGGCCGCGAAAGTTTTCGCCGCTTGGTGCCGACCGCCGACGTCGTCTTGGAAAGTTTTTCACCCGGTGACTTGGAACGGAAAGGACTCGGCTATCAACGGCTCGCGGAGATCAATCCCGGCATCATCATGGCATCGATCACCGGCTTCGGCCAGACGGGGCCGAAGAAAAATCTGGCCTGCAACGATCTGATCGCGCTGGCGCAGAGCGGCTTTTTATACATCTCAGGCGATCCGTCGCTTCCACCATGTAAGCCACCGGAAACCCAGGCTTTCTACTTTGCAAGTATCTTCGCGGCGGCGGGCGTGCTGGCGGCGCTTTACCGGCGCGAACGCACCGGCCGCGGCGACCACATCGACATGTCGATGCAGGAAGGGTTGGCCACACACGAGCATATCGTTCGGCTGTTCGCCAACGAAGGGCAAATTCTCATGCGCCAGGGCAGCCAACATGGAACGGTGGCGCCGGCAAGAATTTTTCCCTGCCGCGACGGCTACGTCTATCTCTACGTTACGCGACAGCACTGGAAGTTGTTTCTCGGAATCTGGCAGGAACACCCCCCCGAGATGGATGGGCCGGAGTGGCTCAACAATCTTTACCGGCGCGCTCATGCAGACGAGATCAACGCGGCGGTGGAAGCCTATACACGGAAATTTACCAAGGAAGAGTTGACCAACCTGCTCCAACCCAAGGGAATTCCTTGCGTCCCGGTCAACACGCCGTTGCAATTCACGAACGACGAACAGGTACAGAGCCGCGGTTTCATGGCGACGGTAGAGCACGCCGGCTTTGGCGCCGCCAAGCAACCGGCTTCTCCTTTCGTGATCGACGGCGCTCGGCCCGCGCTCGGCAGCGTTCCGATGCTCGACAGTTGGCGGGAAAGCGGCGGGCGGCAACCCTTCTCGGCGCCCCAAAAGACCGTTGCGCCAGGCAACGGCCCGCTCGACGGCATGCGCATCGTCAGCTTCGACCATGTGCTGGCGGGGCCCTACGGCACCACGATCCTGGCCGAGCTCGGCGCCGACGTGATCAAAATCGAATCGCGCAAGGGCGGCATGGACCCGTTTCGCTTCTTCGGCACCGGCGAAGATCCCAATCTGTCGCCGCGTTTTTTGGAATTCAACCGCAACAAGCGCTCCTTCACGGTGAACTTGAAACATCCGAAGGGACAGAAAGTGCTTCATGATCTGGTCGCTAAGGCCGACGCCGTGCTCGACAATTATAGCGTCGATGTCGTGGGACGGATCGGCCTCGCCTACGAAGATCTTTGCAAGGTCAAGCCCGATATTATCAACCTGCGCATGCCGGGCCTTGGCACCACCGGGCCGAAGCGCCATTATTCGACCGTCGGCGTGAACATCACTGCGTTCACGGGACTCACTTACCTTTGGAATCATCCCGGCGTTACCGATCCGCCTATCGGTTCGCAGGCGGTTTATCCCGATTACGCTTCCGGCGTGTTGTGCGCCATCATCATTATTTCAGGCGTGCTCTACCGCGACCGGCAGCAGAAAGGCGCGTTCATCGATCTCGCTCAGTCCGAGGCGACGGCGTTCATGGTCGGCGCGAATCTCATGGAGGCGGCCGCTTCCGGGCGCGATCCCGAGCCGATGGGCAACGCCTCGATCTCCGCTGCGCCGCACGATTGCTATCCTTGTAAGGGTGAGGATCGCTGGTGCGCCATCGCGGTGGACAACGATGAACAGTGGGCGGCGTTGGCGCAAATTCTCGGTGGTGAAATTGGCGCAGATCGACGCTTCGAAAGCGCGACCGGTCGTCTTGAGCACCGAAACGAATTGAACCGAATCGTCGAGCGCTGGACCCGGGAGCGGGACGGGTTTGAAATCATGGATCGTTTGCAGCAGGCCGGCGTGCCCTGCGGCGTGGCGCAAACCGGCGCCGACGTGACCGCCGATCCGCATCTCATCGAACGCGGCTTCATCGTCGGTGTCGACAACGAGCGCATCGGGCGCGTGGTGTTGCCCAACTTTCCGCTACGTTTCGCCAACGCCCGAATGACCCGGCGGTGGGAGTTTCCGGTGCTCGGCCGCGATACCGAAGCTGTGCTGCGCGACGTCGTCGGCTACGACGCCGAAACAATCGCCGCGCACAAGAGGGATGGAGTGTTGGAATAAACGCCACTCGAAAAGTACGAACGGCGAGCGGTGTTACTCCTTCCCCCTCGACGGGGGAAGGCAGGGATAGGGGTGCTGGAGTTAATCAAAGGCACCGCCACCTTTATCCCTTCGACTTCGCTCAGGACATGCCTCCCCCGTCGAGGGGGAAGATAAGAGCAGACATAAGACAAAGTAAACGACAGCGTTCGGGGTGTGTCATGCGAAACGCGTTGGTGAGTTTTCTGTTTGTCATTTGCTTAGCTTCATCCTCCGGCGCCCAACCCAAATCCCTCGCCGATCTCGCCAACTATCGTGGCGCGGACCGGGAAGAAGTACTCAAGGCGGGCGCGCGCAAGGAAGGGAAGATCGTATGGTACACGAGCCTCACTGCGCACCGCGATATTGCCAACGTTTTTGAAGCGAAGTATCCGGGCATCAAAGTCGAGACTTACCGAGCCGGGTCTACGGACTTGACACGAAGACTGCTGGCGGAAGCGCAATCGCGGCGCAATCTCGCGGATCTCGTTGAAACGACGCCGCCGACGTTGATGTTCATGCGCGAAAACAAGCTGCTGCTGCCCTACTTTTCGCCCCACCTGGCGGCCTACCCCGATGATTCGAAAGAGGAAGCCGACGGCACCAGGGTCTACTGGACCACGGATCGCGAGTCGATTATTGGCTTGGGTTACAACCGCAACCTCATCAAAGCCGCCGAGGTGCCCAAGAGCTTCGCAGATTTGGCGAAACCGCAACACAAAGGTAAAATCGCCGTGAGCGGTGATTCCACCGGAGTCCGATTCATCGGCGCCATGCTCCAGGCCAAAGGCGAAGAGTTCGTAAAACAGTTGCGGGCGTTGGATATGAAGATGCACATGATCTCCGGCGGGGCGATGCACGAACTCATGGCGGCGGGCGAAATGCCGATGTCGATTTCTATATTTCGTAATCATGTGTTGGCGGCAAAATCCAAAGGCGCGCCCACGGAATGGGTGCCGATGGATCTCAATGCGACCAACGCGGGCGGCGTAGCATTGCCGGCGGCGAGCAACAATCCTTACGGAGCGCTCCTGCTGGCTGATTTTCTTCTTGGCCAGGAGGGACAGAAGATCATGGAGGAGAGGTTTCGCTTTGCCACCCCGACAAAAAACTACGGCTTCAAGCGCTGGTATCCGGAGAAGGGCCTCACCATCGAGCAATACGAGAAGGCCGATGAGCGGTGGAAAAAGCTTCTCCGGGATATCGTGCACAAATAATCCGTTCGTGATCTTGCCATGAGCCTGTTGGAATGCCACAACCGGAAGTCAGAATATTTTTCTATGGTGAACGGTGGAGTCCCTCTCCTGAACGCAATCAATTTATCCTTCCGATTGACAGACTCATCTCACCTGAATTAGAGGTTGGCGAGTATGAAGATCATTTTCATTTTGTTCGCGCTTGTATGGGTTGGAAACTGTAGAATCGGTCTCGCTGCCACCGTCGACGACGCCGCCAAAAGGGAAGGTCAGTTGGTGCTTTATGGCACCACTGCGGTGGACCATCAGGCGAAGATCACCGAGAGCTTCACGCGCAAATATCCGTTCATCAAAGTCGATAACTTTCGCGGTAATTCTGAGCGGGTGCTTAACCGTGTCCTTACCGAAGGGAGAACCGGCACTTACCTGGTCGACGTCATCAACATTGACGGGCCGAACGGTCTGCTGTTGAAGGATAGAGGATACCTCCAGCCCTACAAGTCCAAAGAGACGGAATCCTTTCCCGAACAGTTTCGCGACCCGGAAGGTTTTCTGCCCTGTTGTCTCCAGGTCACGACGAGCGTGATCGGCTACAACACGGCGCTCGTGCCGAAAAACGAGGCGCCGCGCTCGTTTCACGATCTGCTCGACGCCAAATGGAAGCGGAAAATCGGCGTCGACGGCGACAGCTCGGAATGGTTTGCCGCGCTAATCAACATCTGGGGCAAAGAAAAGACGATTGATTTCTTCCGTGCTCTGATGAAGCAAGAACCCTCGAAACACCGCGGCCGCACGTTGCTGGCGCAGATGCTGGCCGGGGGCGAATTTCCCATCGTGGCCGAGTTGTTCGGCTACCGCGTGCTGGAGTTCCAGGAGCGCGGCGCGCCGGTGGAGATCGTCAATGCCGATCCCGTGGTCGCCCGCCCCTGGCATCTATTGCTGGCCAGCAAAGCGCCGCATCCCAATACGGCGAAACTTTACATCGACTATCTCTTGTCCATGGAAGGACAACAGCTCATGGCGGGGTTGGGGCGCGTGGTGGTTCGTCCCGGAGTCAAACAGAAATATCCGCGCTTGGTGGAAGGCGTCAAACTCTATCCTGCCAAGCCCGAACCGGCCAAGACCTATGAGGAGATCGCAAAACTTTATTATTCTATCGTGAAATAACGCGGCGAAAATAAAAGGAGGAACGAGCATGGCAGCCTATCAAACATTATTGGTTAACAAGAACGACGGGGTGACGACGATTACGTTCAATCGCCCGGAAAAGCGCAATGCGATGAGCCCGCAGCTCCACCGTGAGATGTACGATTGCCTCAACGACCTGCGCTACGACAAGGAAACGCGCGTGATCATCATTACCGGCGCCGGCGAAAGCTTCTGCGCGGGGCAGGATCTGAAGCAGTATTTCATCGAGATGGACTCGCAACCCGAGCGTGTGCGCGATGAGGTGAGGGAAAAGTCGCGCCAGTGGCGCAATGAAATTCTCAGAAAGATGCCGCAACCGGTGATTGCGAAGATCAACGGTTGGGTATTCGGCGGCGGATTCACCGTGGTAACCGGTTGCGACATCGCGATTGCGGCGGACGACGTGCAATTCGGTTTGTCCGAGGTCAACTTCGGTCATTTTCCTGGCGGCGAAGTCACCATTGTTTTGACGGAGCATCTGCAACCGAAGCACGGGCTCTACTACGCGCTGACCGGCAAGACGATGACAGCCAAAGAAGCCGAGCGCATCGGCCTGATCACCAAGGCCGTGCCGCGCGCCGACTTGGACAAAGAGGTGATGGAGCTTGCCAATAACCTCAAAGAGAAAGCGCCGTCGGCGTTGAACGCCGTCAAAGAAGCGTGGTACTACACTTTCTACTCGAACCCAGAAGTCGCCTACGAAATCTCCGGATTGATTTCCGACAAGGCCAAACTTGCGATCGGAGGCCGCCCAGGACTGCAACAGTTCGCGCGCAAGGAATACCGGCCGGGGCTGGGATCGTATAAGTTCGAAGAAAAAAAATAAAGTGGTTCAAGCCGTTCAAATCGTTCAAGTCGTTCAAACCGTTTTCACGGAGCGCCCTTCGATACGGCGTCGCAGACGCCGCCTACTCAGGGTGGCCGGTTGTCCCGAGTAGCGCAAGGCGCGTATCGAGGGAAGCGGTTTAACGATTTGAACGGCTGGAACGGAGCGAAGCGATTGAACGGAGTGAAACGGTTGAACGCTCGGAGTAAAGCTTCGGAGGGAAAGCATGGATTTCAATCTGCCTGAAGAACTGCAGATGCTCAAAGACACGGTGCGGAAGTTCGTCGATAAAGAACTGATTCCGATCGAGATGCATACGATCGAGAACATGGAGCTGAAACCGGACATTCGCGAACGGCTGGAGAAGAAAACCAAGGAGATGGGGCTCTGGATGTTCGACGTGCCGGAAGAATACGGCGGCGGCGGCCTCGGCAGCCTGGCGCAGGTGTTGGTCTGGGAGGAGCTATCGCGCACGGTTGCGCTTCCTTCGCGCGGGCAGGGAATCTTCGGGCCGGAGATTCGGCCGATTCTCTACGCGCTCAACCCGGAACAGAAGAAGCGATTCATGGATCCGATCATGCGCGGCGAGAAAAAGCTCTGCTTCATGCAGACCGAGCCCGATGCCGGATCCGATCCAGCTTCGATGAAAACCCGCGCCGTGCGTCAGGGCGATCATTACGTCGTCAACGGCACCAAGCGCTTTATCACCGGAGCAGGCGAGGCCGACTTCGGCCAGTTGATGGCCGTCACCGATCCCGCGAAAGGGGCTCACGGCGGCATATCTTGTTTTATGGTCGACATGAAATCGCCAGGGCTCACGCTCGTGACCAAGTTCAAGACGATCATGGGCGAAGAGCCCTGGCAGATCGCCTTCGACGACATGAAGGTCCCCGTGGAAAACCTCGTCGGCAAGGAAGGCGAAGGATTCAAGCTCGCGCAAAAATGGCTTGGCATTGGCCGGCTAAAGCATGGCGCCCGCGCGTTGGGGGTGGCCGAGCGCTGCATTGAAATGGGCGCGAGCTATTCGAAGCAGCGCGTAACGTTCGGCAAACCGCTTTCCGAGCGGCAGGGGATTACTTTCAAATTGGCGGACTCCTATGTCGAGCTTCACGCCGCTCGCCTGATGGTTTACCAGGCGGCGTGGAAGAACGACCAGAAGCAAGACATTCGTAACGAGGCTTACATGGCGAAGCTGTTCGCCGACGAGATGTCGTTCCGCGTCGTCGACCGGGTGTTGCAAATCCACGGCGGCATCGGGCTGACGCTCGATTTGCCCCTGGCCAAGTGGTTTGTCGATCAACGCAGCCGGATGATTACCGAAGGCGCCTCCGAAGTCATGCGCATGGTGATCGCCCGGGAAGTTCTCAAGAAATACAACTAAATTAAGGCGGAAGGTTCAAATCGTTCAAAACGTTCAAGCCGTTCAAGTAGTTTAAGAACTCCGAAGTATTTCGGACGATTTGAACGCTTTAGACGGCTGGAACGATTTGAACGAGTTCCCGTTTTCGGGCTGGAGGGTCGCGATGAGCTTAGAACTTACTTTTGCGCTCGGCGCTATTGTCACACGAGTGCTGCAAGTGATGGCGGGGGCTTTATTCTGTTGGCTCGGTTTTAAGCTCTTCGCGCTGGTGCCCGGCGCAGACAGCGGCGGAGAGATGAGTTTTTCGAACCAGCTGAAGCTGAATTTTACGAAAGTTGGACCCGGAGTATTCTTCTCGGTATTCGGCGCGGCTATTTTGATTCACGGGATAAGCAATCCGCCGACTCTGAGCATCAGGGAAGGCTCTGACGTTGCTCCTGCGTCAGGTAGTGGCAGTGCCCCGCAGGCCGGGACCGTCTCGTCAGCAAGAGCAGAACGAACCGTTGTCGTCGCCGGGAGCGGACAAAGCACCGGAGACGATTTGGCGCGGCAAACCTTACGGAACGACGTTATTCAACATATCCGCTTCATCAATCGCATCGACGCGTTCCTACGGGCGGATCTCAAGGCTTTCGAACGCAATGATCTCGCGGTGCAGAGCAGGGAGATAAAACTAAAGTTGATGGGCCTGGCTTGGGGGGCGGCGTGGGGCGATCAGCCAACCTTTGAGTCATGGGCGAGGGGCAATAGCAGCGGAACACCCAATCAAGAAGCCAGGGCGTTCTATTCAAGTAAGTAGAAGGAAGGGATGACGAAGCCAGTAAATTTTCTTTCCGTCATCTTGTGCTCGCTCGTTTTGTTCGCCGGCGATACTGTACAGGGCCAGGTGCCGATCTATTCCGACGCCTTGCAGACCGAGTGGCAAAGCGAATTTCGCGGCATGGTCATAGACAATTACCAGCGCCTCATGGTGCCGCGAATGACCAACGAGGAAATCGCGCGCCTGCGAAACGTTCGCTTTGAATTTCCAATAGACCGTGAAGCCGTGGCGTTTCGTTTCTTCGCGGGAGAGACCGGCCAGATTGTCATGCCGGTAGCGTCGCTCTTGTTTTTAAAAGACCTTGCCGTGGCCTATGCCTGGCTCAACACCAACAATTATTCGCCCCAGACGGTG
>Ga0326597_10013306_pt1 | contig 10822 bp, 9 predicted proteins | sample RVTome_12_FD_203789 | JGI IMG/M metagenome (GOLD analysis project Ga0326597, IMG submission 203789) | Soil microbial communities from uranium-contaminated site in the Upper Colorado River Basin, Wyoming, United States - RVT100D185 | ecosystem: Environmental > Terrestrial > Soil > Contaminated >... | reverse complement strand
TTCATAATGGTTCGTTCGGAAGGAAATGGACCAATGGTCATTGGCGCTAACGGAACCCAGTTTTTAGAAAATGGAAGAGTTGAAGGGAACGATCCACTCAAAAATTTCAGTCCCAATGCTCCCGAACATATTAAACGAAGCGACACATTTCCACATGTGCCTGATATCCTAGTAAACAGTCTTTATGATCCAGAAGCCGATGAAGTAGCAGCCTTTGAGGAACTGGTTGGCTCACATGGCGGATTGGGAGGTTATCAATCACTACCCTTTGTTTTATACCCATCCGATTGGGAAATGCCTAAAGAAAAAATAGTGGGTGCTACATCAGTCTACTCATTATTGAAAGCATGGGTTAACCAGTTTTCAGATTCAGAAGCCTAAAGCCATATAAAAAAATACCAAACGGTTATTGACCTCGGGTAGATTCGGGTTTCTTCACACAGCGTGTTTTTCTCAACGATAGCCGAGGTTTTCGAACCTCGGAAAGAATGGGTAGGTCGCGAATCCATTCGACAATGCCTCTCCTGAGCTATGCCGAAGCGCTCGGGACAGACCTACCCGTGACATCTGGTAAACCGGCCAGCAAGCATGTCCTGAGTAACACCGAAGGAACCGGGTGACTAGCCATTTTTGCAACATTTTTGATCCCAATACCAAGTGTAGGAGCCGACCCCACAGCCGACAGCATGTCATACAAACCCGAAGAGAAGTTTCAGTCCCGATTAACTCTAATACCTGCCCCACACTCTCCTTATTACGATGAAAACTGGAATTAGCAGATATACTGGAATCGATGGCTTAACACCAGTCAATGCAATAGAACAACCTCCGCCGCCTTGTGGGGTGTTATCATTACTATCCAGGTGGTCGAAAATCCCATCTCCGTCTGAATCAAGAAATTCAACGGGTGTGCCAGTTGCTGGATGACAACTATCTGCCACTCCATCACCATTCAGATCCTCCGAATCATCTTGCACCCCATCTCCATCCACATCTAATCCCCCCATTGTTTCATTAGCATCCGTTACCCCGTCGTTATCTGAATCCGAATCAACGAAGTCGGGTGCTTCATCATTGTCTGTATCCGTTAGAGGTAATGCGACACCTCCTTGGTCAGGATCCTGAGCATCATTGAGCCCATCTTCGTCTGAATCAGCAAAATTATCAACAACACAGTCACGATCCTCATCAAGACCACCACCCTCTAGAATGTCACAAATACAATCCCCATCCGAATCCAGATCGAGCTCATTAGGAAGTCTATCTCCATCCGGATCATCGGGAATTTCTCTCTGCAAAGATACTGAATCTCTTTGAGAATTCATTTCAGTGGAAGCGGATTCTTCCGTATTAGGTATGCCGTCATTATCTGAATCAAAATCATTTTCGTTGGTTACTCCATCATTATCTTTATCACCGTCACACCAAAATGTAACTGTATAGTCTTGACCACTAATCGGCGGGGCGCTTTTTGGACAGGTATAGAGCCCACCCGATAATCCAGGTGGGCTATTGTTATCATCGAATGCCCAGGCATAGATTCCACCACCATTCGTATTGTTGCCACATGCCTTTTGGATGTTTTCAATATATATAGTGGAAGGTTTCTGAGTCATTGTAATAGGATCTGTAAAAGACGGCCAGACAGCGGTTCTACCGGTTGCTGCATCGCATTCTCCATAGGGATCGCAGAACTGATATGGAGCGCTCAGGCCACAAGCAGAGAGGGTGCATGTCCCCCCTTTTCCAAATGTAGAGAAACAATTTCCAGCTGGTTGAACTGGTGATATGTTATAAGGGGCGGGATTGCAGCCAAGCCTCGCCTGCTCGTCTGCAGTAAAATTAGTGAATGGTGGAACCCCAGGGAAAGCCGCCATGGTTCCAGGCGACAGACATGTTCCTAAATGGGTATCCGTATCTTTTCTGATGTCCCATTGATTAGTCATAGGATTCCAAAGAACTAGATTGTACGGACATACGCCATCTAGACTCTTACACTGTCCCCCTGCTATTATGCAATCCTGATTGTCAGGGGTAATTGTTACTCTTAAATTGAATCCGGCGACCGCACTTACATCGTAGTTATCTAAACCATTACAGTTTGGTTCTCCGCCATCAAACGTAAATTCGGCCAGGGTGACTGGCTGAGGTTGCGTGCCATCTGTTCCACAATTATTAAAACCACCGCAATCACCCCCGGTACATTCCAAACTTGGTCCATTTACGGTACAACCTGTTCTAGCTGCAAAATCTGCTGAGGTATAACAAAATGGAATGGTAAGACCCCTACTCTCACCCGCAGGTATTTCCCAGGTTGGACTTCCATCGCTCCCCCAAGGGGGTGGTAACCCACCAGCACGATTTCTTGAACAATTGCCAGTGGCTGCCTTTCCCGCGCTACTTGCATCACAAAGCAGAGGCGCATCTCCATTGAAACCATTATACGCCGCAATCCAAATTGATTCCGTACCACATTTATTTGTGAACGTTATCTTATGATTGGCAGATGATGGGGAAGGGGTCGGTGTCGGTGTTGGAGAAGGTGTTGGCGTTGGTGTGGGCGAAGGTATCAGACATATTGAACCGGGATCTGACATGCAAGTCGTGAATTTGCATAAATCTTCGAAACTATCGTTGCAGCCACCCGGCAAACTTTTCGTGCAGCAGAATTGATTAGGGGCGCAGCCACTGCAAATTGTAGCATCATCTCCAGTGCATGCCGGAACGGAAGCAGGCTGTTGACAATCCTGTCCTAGCGCATAGCCGTGCCTGTCAATCCATGTAGAAATAACTGAAACAAGAACAAACAATACTACAAATTTGACCCAATTGTTTTTAGACATGATTGTTCTCTCCGTTCTTAGATGTTTCTATTGGAGGGACTTACCTTTAGCTTGACGAAGGACGAGAAAACGTGATATATTCCTTAATCAATTTTTGAGAACCTAGCCAGCTACCATAGCGCGCTCACTCGGTCATGTTTTCGTTTTTCTCCATCCATACCATCTAAAACAATTTTTTCGCTAATTATAACCTATGAATTTCATAAATGTGAAGAAAATCTTTTTTGTTAAAAATCTTTCCAGCGGAGCCTTTGATGAACGTTATTTGATTCGGTCACGTTCCTCTAGATCTTAACTGAACGAATTAGCCGAGAAGCTCGTGTTTATAATCGTTCAAAATAAATTGGATACTCCCGATACGAACATTCGGGGATTACAATTTGGGATAGGCTACTAGTCCCCTCGACTGAACTCGGGACAGGCTTGTTCGTGACATCTGATAAACCGGCCAGCCATCCTGATCTGCTGCACCCATGCACGAAAAGAAGCGTCAGTCCCCATTTTTGTATTATTCCCCATCAACGAATGATGATGAAAACCTGTAGTTTTCCACCAGATTTAAAAAGCTTGTGCGTGGCCGACCGGACTTGCCTTTCACAGCAAAAATTAGCTAATATGATAAGGGTATCTCTCAATTATTTAGTATTTCTTTTGGTAATTGATAGGAATTTCAAAAAATCGAGGAATGATTCTGTCTCAAGTAAAGCCAATACCAGAGGGGATGCACACAATAACCCCTCACATAGTTTGCAATGGAGCATCTGAAGCGATTGAATTCTATAAAAAAGCGTTTGGAGCATTAGAAATTGCACGTACGCATGTCCCAAGTGGCGATAAAATTCTCCATGCCATGATTAATATTGGGGATTCTATGGTCATGATAGTTGATGAGTTCCCTGAATGGGGAACTTTAGGACCGCTGTCTCTTAAGGGATCACCGGTGACTCTCCACATCTACGTGGATGATGTTGATGCTTTTGTTGCCCGTGCAACTAAGGCCGGTGCCAAAGTCACAATGCCTGTTGAAGACACTTTCTGGGGTGACCGCTATGGAAAGCTTGAAGACCCTTTCGGTCATAAATGGTCAGTGGCGACACATATTCGAAACGTTTCTCCCCAGGAAATGGAAAAAGCCGCAAAAGAAATGTTCTCAAAGTAAAAGTATTTTTGGCCAGAGCTTTTCAAACTTTCGGTCAACTAAATACCGAGTTTCAGGAATGAAACGGAAATTTAAGAGCTTTTCTGACTTTTATTCTTTTTACCTTTCAGAACACCGCGATCCGGTGAATCGTAGATTACATTTCTTCGGATGCTTGGCAGTAATTATAGTAATTCTCTATTCTCTACTTGCTCAAGTGTGGCTTGCTCTTATTCTTGTTCCATTAGTTGGTTATGGCTTCGCATGGGTCGGTCATTTTTTTATAGAGAAGAAAAAACCGGCTACATTTAAATATCCGATTTATAGTCTATTGGGTGATTGGATCATGTTTAAAGATATTATTACAGGTAAAATCAAATTTTGATAAATTTCTTATTTTAGACTTTTAATGTCGAATAGTTAGCCAATTAATCTATCTCATAAAAGTCTGATCTCGAGTCATCTTGATTTTATCCATACTGTGTAGGCTAATAAATTTTGATAAGATAATCATAATCTATTAAATTTTAAAACAAGTTTATTCATTTCTTGAACATTTGAACTTACGGAGAAATAAAGTTTTAAGAAGGTTATGTAATGATTTCCAGAGGCAATAAAGAAGATAGCGCAAAACAAACTTTGATCAATTTGAAAGAATGTCATGCAATCCTTGAAAACGACCACTTTGTTTATGTATCTGGGCATCACGGAAGCGGGTGGATTAACAAGGATGCAATTTATCCGGATACGAGACGCATCATGAAACTTTGTAAGTTGCTTGCAGAGGCTTTAGCGGACATCGATGCAGACGTTATATGTGGTCCCGCTATTGGAGGTCTTATTGTGTCCCAATGGACCGCTTATCATCTTCAGAAATTATCTGTATTTGCTGAACATGATCCATCGAGGCAAATTGAAGGTGAAGCCGGACAGGGCGGCGTATTGAGAGCACCTTTTATACTGAGACGTGGCTATGATAAATTGGTATCAAACCGCAGAGTAATCGTTGTGGATGATATTATAAACACTGGTTTTTCTGCTTTATCGACTATCGAAGCTGTTGGGAAGGCGGGCGGAAGTGTAGTTGCTTTAGCCGTTCTAATAAATCGTGGGAATATTGATACCGCCGAATTTGGAGTGGATGAGTTTATTTTTCTTCTCGAATATGACATCCCTGTATGGCCCGCATCAGAATGTAATTTATGTTTGAAAGGGGTGCCGATAAATACTGATTATGGCCACGGACGCGAATTTCTCAATGCTAAATCTCGTTGATTCTTTAGGAGTGATGAAAAACAAGCTTCATCTTCGAGCCCATTTTTTTTCTTTATCACGATTAGGATAAAGGTTCAGAGAAAAAATCATTTCCGTCGGTATTCCTAAACCAAATGATAGATGAGCATAAATATATATTTGAAGTTGGTAATGCTTTTCTGCAATTCCAATTTCGGACTGAGAGAATCAACACTGGGTGTAAGGCAATCGTTATAAATCTCTGCAATCGCTTTAAATTCATCAAAATTTATAAACGCCGGTTCATACAACTTAAGAGGCCTAACATTTTTATTTGCGCTCTCAATTCTTATCCTCTCTCCATCTAAGATGGCTAAAAACCAGCGTTCCGTATCCGGCAATGGCAATTCAATCCCGTCTCCAACCTTTACCCTAATCTGAATCCATTCTTCTTCCTTTGAATCGCTAAAGGCGATTTTCCTATCAAGTAGCATCTTTAATATCCTCCGAGGTCTGAGATTTCTAAATATAAAAGAACATTACAGGGTACACAACCTTTTTTGAAAATTTCAAAACATATAATGAACCCGTACGTTAATGCCCGTTCTGGGAAACGGTCCTTGGTCGCCGATTTTGTCAAACAAGCTGATATTGCTGTTTGCAATATTGGATCTTATTGCTAACATAAGTAAAAAAGTTTTAAGGTAATTTAACGTCATGATTAATACATACACGAGAGAAATCAAAAATGAAACAAATTTTCTTTTGCTTTTTCGCTATTTCAGTGCTTCTTCTACCTGGTATAAGACAAACAATTATTAAAGCTTTATAATAATTAATTTTGGATGTAAACCAAAAACTTGTATAATTCTTAAATGGTCCAATCATAATCATCAAGAGTCCGACAAGGGGAAAGCAAGATGACATCAATATTGAGAAGTGAAGGAAAAGACCTCGAAATACCCCCCTTAGACCTAAAAGCTCCGAGCAAAACAGAAACGGCTACATTCGCCCTGGGATGTTTCTGGGGACCCGATGCGCAGTTTGGTATCACTCCCGGGGTGATAAGATCACGAGTCGGAATTGCTGAAGGAGTTATTAATGAAAGTCATTGGAATTGATCTCGGAACTTCAAACTCGGCGGCGGCTGTTCTCCGGGGACGACAACCGGTCATGATTCCGAGTGCCGAAGGCATAAGCCTCGGAGGAAAAGCATTTCCCAGCTACGTAGCATTTACTGCAACCGGTCAAATTTTGGTTGGCGAACCTGCGAGGAGACAGGCAGCTGCTAATCCGGAGGGCACTGCTACCGCTTTCAAGCGCAAAATGGGTCAAAGAGAAAAGATTACATTAAGAGACCGAGAATTTTCACCCGAACAGCTTTCTGCTTTCCTTTTACAGAAGATTAAAAGAGATGCTGAGAACTATCTTGGCGAAAAGGTTGAAAAAGCCGTCGTTACTGTTCCTGCTTATTTTGATGACAATCAGCGAAGTGCCACAAAAGACGCATGCCGCATTGCCGGATTGGAAGTAGTAAGACTTGTTAACGAGCCAACCGCAGCATCCCTGGCTTATGGACTGGATAGGATAGGGCAAGAATTGAAAATTGCCGTAATTGATTTTGGAGGCGGCACACTAGATGTCACCATCATGGAGTTTGGTAAGGGAGTATTCGAAGTCAGAGCGACCAGCGGTGACACTCAACTTGGTGGAACAGATATGGATAGAGAAATTGTGAAACACTTGTCTGAGACATTCAGACGAGAAACTGGAAGGGAATTGGAGGCAGACATCAGGGCCGCAGCTCGAGTCCGCGAGGCAGCTGAGATTGCAAAAATTGAACTCACCGCTAATACGACAACCCATATCAGTCTTCCTTTCCTTACCGACGTTAACGGACAGCCTTACCATATGGACTTGGATCTTACGAGAGCTGAACTTGAGCGATTAGCCCGCCCGGTAATTGAAAGATGCCGGCGACCTGTTGAGCAAGCCCTTCACGACGCTAATTTAAGGCCCAGTGAGATAGATCGTATCGTGTTTGTTGGTGGTCCAACTCGTATGCCAGTTGTCCGGGACTATTTCGAGAAATTATTAGAAAGAAGCGCAGAGATGGGAGTCGATCCAATGGAGTGCGTCGCGAGCGGGGCAGCTATACAGGCGGGTGTGCTCACGGGGGAAATAAGTGATATAGTGCTCGTAGATGTGACACCCCTCACACTCGGGGTTGAGACCCTTGGAGGAGTTGCAACACCTTTAATAGCACGCAATACCCCCATACCTGTAAAACGCTCAGAGATCTTTACTACTGCCAGCGATATGCAGACAGCGGTTACTGTTCACATATTCCAGGGTGAGAGGCCTATGGCCGCTGACAATACAAGCCTGGGTGAGTTTAACCTCGATGGTCTGCCCCCTGCTCCTCGCGGTGTCCCCAAGATCGAGGTAACTTTTGACATAGACTCGAACGGTATACTTAATGCGTCGGCAAAGGACACAGCCACAGGTAAATCTAGGTCTATACGAATAACCGGATCCACTAGGCTTTCGGAGGAAGAAAAACAGCGCATGATAAAAGAGGCTGAACAGTATGCTGAGCAGGACCGAAAACGTCGCGAAGAAGCTGACAAGCTGAACGAAGCTGACTCGATTTCTTATCAGGCTGAAAGGATGCTTGCCGATTTTGGCGACAAGCTCACAGAAGATCTGAAAAAACGGATAGAGACATCCTTGAAAGAAACCCGCGAGGCATTATCAAAGCGAGATGTAACGCTCGTTTCACAGCGTTCCGAAGCCCTTAAATCCATCCTTCAGGAAGCTGGCAGGGTAATTTATGAGCAAACATCAAAAGCACAAGAAGGTGGTCCACAGCCACAACCCAATGTTAGCACACCCTCCGGTGAGCCAAGGCCGACCGGATCTGGTTCGCGTGGCCGTGTCGTAGAAGCTGAATATACTGAAGAAAAAAAAGGCTAACACATTAAACAAGAACTTCATTCATGGCAAATGCGCAACGCGATTACTACGAGGTTCTCGGCGTTCCTCGTGACGCTGATGAGAAAGCCATCAAGAAAGCCTTTAGAGAGCTAGCTTTGCGCTACCACCCAGACCGAAATAAGGATCCGGGAGCGGAGGAACGCTTTAAGGAGATTGCAGAGGCTTATGCCGTCCTCTCTGATCCGAAAAAAAGAGCACAGTATGATGCCAGAGGGTTTCCGGGGGTTGCCGGATTCTCGGCAGAGGATTTGTTCGGTGGCATCGACTTTGGAGAAATTTTCGGAGGTCGTGGTTTTGATTTCGGTTTTGACTTTGGGGAAGGCGGATTATTTGAGCGTTTTTTCGGTCGACGGCGCGCCCGACGTCCCCAAGGTGAGAACATTGAGATCGACCTTGTTGTCCCCCTTGAGAGGGTGCTAATTGGCGGTAAGGAAACTGTAAGTTTCGCCAGTCTAACCGAGTGCGCATCCTGCCATGGATCTGGTGCGAAGCCTGGCACGTCCCCTCGCACTTGTGACTCTTGTAGGGGTACCGGTCGATATGCAAAAAGCCATCGTGAAGGAGGCGTGATCTTCCAAGAGATAACAACTTGTAGGGTCTGCGCCGGTCGCGGTAAGGTAATCGATACACCCTGTGTAGAATGTAAAGGCCTGGGCGAGGTTGAGAAAACCGAGACTCTTACAGTCAAGATACCCATCGGCTTCGAAGAAGGGATGGCACTGCGAATTCAGGGTCGTGGTTATCCAAGTAAAGATCCTGGAGGAACGAAGGGAGATCTCTATGTCGTTTTACGCACGGCCTTGCACCCAAGATTTGAACGAAGAGGTGAAAACCTCTCGCGCACAGAGACAATTGAGGTTGCCGATGCTGTACTCGGAAAGAAATTAGAGTTAAAAACCCTGGACGATATTGTGAAGGTAACGATACCTCCCGGAACACAACCAGGTACGTTGTTAAGATTACGCGGAAAAGGCCTGCCAGAATTTGGCGGCAAAGGCCGGGGGGATCTTTACTTATCAATACAGGTTCACATTCCTGAAAAACTCTCTCCCGAGGAGCAAAGGCTTTATAGATCACTCCAGTCAATAGAAAGAAAAATCGAACGCAGTTGAATTTCAATGCCTTCGAATCATGAGACAAAACAACGACTCGGGTCACCATTTTTCCTGACGCCGGATAACTTCTCGACGAGGAAAAGAAAAATCTGGAATATCTTATCTAGCGAATTTGCCTTAGGACTTTCAAAAAAGAAATAATTATTCTCGAAAAGTAAATGTCGTATGAAATGAAAAATAAAGGATCGGAGCTGTAGAATGAAATCTAAAAAAATACATTTTCTTTTTTCGCAGGGTCACTGGTTAATTGCTCGCTGGATCTGCAAAATAACGGCTCATATTCGGGCCACTGCAAAGATACCGATGGGGCGAAGTGGAAAATTACGATGATCCCTTCCAAAGATTCAACCTGATTTTGAAGGAAGGTATATGGTGTGTCCTAAATGCTATTATGTCCCCAATGAGTTGAATATTTTCTTTTAAACTCCATAGAGCTTGCAAACGATTTTGATGATATTTCCGCCGGTTTTTCATTAGCCTGTAGCTGGTATAAGACAAACGATTATTAAGGCTTTATTCCAGTTAATTTTGGATGTGAACTAAAAACTTGTATAATTTTTAAATGGTCCAATCATAATCATCATGAGTCCGACAAGGGGAAAGCAAGGTGACATCAATATCGAGAAGTGAAGGAAAAGACCTCGAAATACCCTCCATAGACCTAAAAGCTCCGAGCAAAACAGAGACCGCTACATTGGCGCTAGGATGTTTCTGGGGCCCTGAGGCGCAGTTTGGTATCACTCCCGGCGTGATAAGAACACGAGTCGGATATGCTGGAGGACAGCAACCGGATCCAACATATTATAATCTCGGTGATCATATTGAGACTGTGCAGATTGAATTCGATCCGAAGGTCACCTCGTATCAGGAATTATTAGATATATTTTGGCATAGCCACAACCCACATAAGCCAGGGTGGCTTAGGCAATACATGTCGGCAGTCTTCTATTATAATAATGCTCAAGAAAATTTGGCGCGGGAAACATTAGACAGAGAGTTTAAACGGACAAATAGAGAGATATTTACAGAGATCATGCCTTATACGAAGTTTTATATGGCAGAAGGTTATCATCAAAAATATTACCTCAGACAGTATCGCGATTTAGTCAAAGAATATATTAAGATTTATCCCGATGAAAATGATTTTTTACATTCGACTTCAGCAGCCCGTGTGAATGGCTATGTAGCTGGTTATGGCAATTTGAGAATTCTAGAGGAAGAGATTGAAAGACTTGGCCTATCGGATAAAGGAAATGAAGTGCTGAAAGAAATTGTTTTAAGATTTTCCAAGTTGGACTGATATTCAGCTCATTTCAATAAATAAACCTGTTCACAGCCAGAGGGAATAATCATGATGGTTAAAAAATCAATTGATCACAAAGTCCTGACTTCCCCAACTTGCGGGGAGATCAGAGAGATCCTGAAGGATCGAGAATACATTCCACTGGGTATTGCAATTGCCCTATATATAACGCCGACTAGGGCTCACTTTCATA
>Ga0326597_10013304_pt1 | contig 10822 bp, 7 predicted proteins | sample RVTome_12_FD_203789 | JGI IMG/M metagenome (GOLD analysis project Ga0326597, IMG submission 203789) | Soil microbial communities from uranium-contaminated site in the Upper Colorado River Basin, Wyoming, United States - RVT100D185 | ecosystem: Environmental > Terrestrial > Soil > Contaminated >... | reverse complement strand
ATTGGTCACGCAGACCGCCGTGGTCACAGTTAACCCGGCGGGCCTGTCGGCTTCCCAGTCCACACTGAGTGCCTCGCCCTCGACTATTCAAGCGAGCAACGGAGCGATCGACGCCACGCTTACCGTCACCGCCAAGGACGGTTTCGGAAACCCGATCCAGGGCGCTGCCGTGGTCCTTTCGGCCACCGGGTCGGGCAACTCCCTGACCCAGCCCGCGGGCACGACCAACGCGAGTGGGGTGGCGACGGGCGCCCTGAGCTCAACGATCATCGGAGCCAAGGTCGTCTCGGCCATGATCAACGGTGGGCCGATCTCCAGCACTGACACCGTCACCGTGGTCCCCGGCGAGGTCTCCGCCTCGCAGTCGACGGTAAGTGCGTCGCCCTCGACCATCACGGCGAGCACCGGGTCGAGCGTCTCGACCATCACCGTCACGGCCAAAGACGACCAGGGCAATGCGATCCCGGGCGTCACGGTCGTGCTGTCCGCGACGGGCTCGGGCAATACCCTCACTCAGCCCGCCGGGATGACCAACGCCAGCGGCGTGGCGACGGGTACCCTGCGCTCGACCGTCGCCGGGGTCAAGGTTGTCTCGGCCACGATCGACGGGACCGGGATCGACCAGACCGACACCGTTACGGTGAACCCGGCGGCGGCCGACCGACTGGCATTCAGCGTCCAGCCGACCAGCGCGACGGTGGGGAACACGATCACGCCGGCCGTGCAGGTGGAAATCCGCGATCAGTTCGGCAACCGCGTCACGAGCGCGACGCACAACATCACGCTCGCGATCGGCGCCAACCCGGGCGGCGGCACGCTCTCCGGGAGCACTACGATCGCCGCCGTGGCGGGCGTGGCGACGTTCAGCAACCTGAGTATCAACCAGGTGGGGACGGGCTACACTCTCACAGCCTCGGCCGCGCCGCTGACGGGCGCCACCTCGAGTGCCTTCAACATCACCGCCGGTGTGGTCTCGGCCTCCCAATCTACGGTGGCGGCAGCGCCCACCTCGATCACTGCCGGCAGCGCCACCTCGACGATCACCGTGACCGCCAAAGACGCGGGCGGTAACCCGGTGAGCGGCGCGACGGTGGTGCTCTTGGCCAGCGGCACCGGCAACACGATCACCCAGCCCGCGGGGCCGACCGACGCGAACGGAGTCGCCACCGGCACCCTGCGTTCCACGGTTGCGGGCAACAAGACCGTGACGGCGACCGCCAACGGCGTCACCCTCACCCAAAAGCCGGTCGTGACGGTGACCCCCGGTCCGATCTCGGCGTCCCAGTCTACCGTAAGCGCCTCGCCGGCTTCGATCGTGGCAGGCAGCGGCACCTCGACCATCACCGTGACGGTGAAAGACGCCTTCGGCAACCGTGTGAGCGGGGTGACTGTGATCCTCTTCGCGACGGGCACCGGTAACACGCTGACCCAGCCGTCGGGGCCCACCAACGGCAGCGGCGTGGCGACCGGCACGCTCAGCTCCACGAACGCCGGCACGAAGGTCGTTTCCGCCGTTGCCGGCGGCGTCTCGTTGACCCAAACGACGAGCGTGACGGTGACGTCAGCGGGCAGCTCGGCGGTGATGGTCGGCGCGGGCGATATCGCCGTGTGCAACAAGTCGGACGACGAGGCAACCGCCGCCCTGGTCAACGCGATCCCGGGGGAGGTTTTCACCCTCGGCGACAACGTCTATGAGAACGGCACGACCGCCGAGTTCAACAACTGTTACGATCCGAGCTGGGGGGCCTTCAAGTCACGCACACACCCGTCCGCCGGCAACCACGAATACAACAGCAACGGCGCGGCGCCGTACTTCGCCTATTTCGGGGCGGCCGCGGGCACGGCCGGAGAGGGCTACTACAGCTACGACCTCGGCGCCTGGCACATCATCGTTCTGAACAGCAACCTCACAGGCTCCGCCAACACGGCGCAGCTGCAATGGTTGGGAACCGATCTGGCGACGCACTCCAACCTCTGCACGGTGGCCTACTGGCACCACCCGCTGTATTCCTCGATCGGCGGTTCCGGCTCGGGCGGCGCCGTCATCAGCAGCGTTCGGCCGTTCTGGGATTCGCTCTACGCCGCCGATGCCGATCTCGTCCTCAACGGGCACCGGCACGTCTACGAACGGCTCGCCCCGATGCGGCCGGACGGGACGCAGGACAACACGACCGGCATCCGGACGCTCATCGCCGGCACCGGTGGCAACAGCGGCGGCGACCTCACCAACACCTTCCCCACGAGTCAGGTCCGCGAAGGCCGCACCTACGGCGTTCTCAAACTGACGCTGCGCGCCAGCAGCTATGACTGGCAGTTCATCCCCGTGGCCGGGTCGACGTTCACCGACAGCGGGACCGAACCGTGTCACTGAGGTCTTCGGGCCGGCGATTCTAGGGCGCTTGGGTTCTAGCGCGGATGTACAACCGATAGAGTGGCGGCAGGGCGCGCGTCGCCAGCACCTTGAGGCGGCGGCGCAGCAACGCGCTCGTCCAGCCTCGGAATTGCGCCAGCTCGCCGACACGCGCGGCTGCCGTTCCCACCTTGACGCTGTAACGCCCCAACATCCAGCCTTCGCCCAGGCGGCGGGGCGTGAGCCACGGCTCGGAGGTGAAGAGATACCGCAGGCCCGCGCTGCGCGCGGACTCGAGTACCCGCCCGGAGATGTCTCCCCCCGGCACCGATGCCGACAGGCACGGCTCCCCGAGCAGCTGCGCCAACAGGTCGCAGCTCGCCCGCCATTCCTCCACCATGCGCTCCGGCGACTGGTCTCGGAAAATGTTGGGATGCGTGTGCGAGTGGCTCCCGATCAGATGCCCGCCTCGCCGCAGTGCGCGGATCTCCTCGGCGGCGAGGAAGGTCCGGCTGCCCACGAGGCTCGTGACGATGAAGAAATGCCCCCGCCATCCCCGGCGCTCGAGCTCCGCGGCGGCGTCGAGCGCGCTCTTGCCGCCGTCGTCGAAGGAGAGGAAGATGTGCCGGCCCGGTCGCGTGAGGTCCACCGCGGTGACGAGCTCCGGCCGTTCCGGCGCCGTCGCGATCTGGTCGAGGCAGCGGGCGAACGCCTGGCGCGAGTGTTTATAGGCCATCGCCCCCGGTCGCTGGAACCCCGAGGACGTCGGGTCGTCGGTCACTTCGTGGAACATGAACGTCGCGACCGCGGCCGGACGGAGCATCGTTCCGCCTAGCGGGACAACGGCAGCTCGGCCGCCGGCTTGCCCGACGACCGGCGCGTGGGCAACAGCAGCTCCACCACGCGCCGCCAGAACCCGAATCCGTAACTGACGTGCATCACGGGGAGCACGACCGCGAGTGCGAGGCCGACCCCCGGGCTGTGTTGCCAGGCGGCCCTGGCGGCCGATCCCAGCACGACGGCGGCGTAACTGCCGCCGACGAACGCGAGGGCCAGCGCCGCCGGAGGCCAGAGCAGGGCGGTGACGCCGGTGACGGCGAGCGCCAGCACGAACAACGGCGGCACGAGCTGCCGCAGCGTCATGAACCGCCCCAGCTTCTTGGCCACGAGCGGTTTGAAGTAGCCGTACTGGTAGAACATGCGCGCCGTCTGGCGCAGCGTCGCCCGGGCGTAGTACTGCGATTCCACGTCCGGGACGAGCAGGATCCGGCCTCCGCGCTTGATGAGCCGGGCGTTGAATTCGCCGTCCTGATGCCGGATCAGCTCCTCGTCGAACAGCCCGACGAGATCGAAGGTCTCGCGGCGAATGCAGAAGAACGCGATCGTGTCGACCCAACGGGGCGTATCGGTCCCGATGCGGAAATATGACGTGCCGACGCCAAACGGATGCGACATCCCCACGGCCATGGCGCGCGCCATCGGGCCGTCGCCGGCGGGGAGGGTACGCAGCACCCCGCCGACGTTGTCCGCTCCGTATTTCTCGAGCGCGGCAACGAGGCGGGAGATGTAGGTCTTCGGGTAGACGACGTGCGCGTCCATGCGGACGAGCACCGCGCCGGTGGAGGCGTGGATCGCCAGATTGAGCGCGACCGGAGTGATGCGCCGGGGATTGTCGATCAGGCGGATCCAGGGATGACGCGCACCATACTCCTGCAGGATGGCGCGCGTGCCATCCTCGCTCATGCCGTCCACGACGAGGACTTCCAGTCGGTCCTGCGGGTAGTCGCTCTGGAGAATCGATTCCAGGCACGGGCCGATGTAGTGCTCTTCGTTGCGGCAGGGGACGATGACGGTGACCCGCGGCTGGTTCGTAAGGGGCATGGCGCTACCGCTCCAGGGTCGTGGCGTCGGCGGCCACTACACCCACACCGGACGGATTGGTACAGCCCGACCAGCCGCGCCGTGATCGCCTCCTCGGCGAGGTGCGCGACCGCAATCCGGCCGGCGACCCGCTGCCCGCGGCGCAGCACTCGCTCCAGTCCCGCGGCGATCGTTTCCGGCCGCTCGTCGGCGCACAGCTCGCACCCATCGATCCCCGTAAGGCGCTCCGCCACGTCGCCGATCGCAACCGACACGACGGGCAGATCGCAGGCGAGCGCTTCCTTGACGACGTTGGGGGAGCCCTCCTGCATCGAGGTGAAGACGAACGCGTCGCAGGCATTCATGTAGAGCGGGATGTCGCTATGCGGCACACCCCAGGCGACCACGAGCTCGGCCGGCAGCGTTCGATTGAGCAGATCGACGGCTGTCTTTGCCAGGGGGTAGCGCTTGCGCGGCTGGTCTGGGTTGCCGGCGAACAGCACCAGCCGCTTGTCGAAGGGCCAGCCGAGGCGGCGCCGCGCTTCGTCGCGCGGCAGGCAACGGAACAGATCGAAATCGAGTCCGGAAGGCAGGACGAGCACCGGCGCACTGGTCCGGAAGTAGGCCTTCATGTGCTCCGAAACCACGACCACCGCGTCGGCCCGTTTGGCGACGAAACGCGCCACGCGTTGCGAGACCTTCCCGGCAAGGGTATAGCGGCCGTCCGCGCCGACGATGCCCAGGAGGTCACTCCCGCGGAACGTCACCACCAGAGGCAAGCGCCGGGGCAGGGCCAACGCGCCGCTTTGGCCGAACTGGGCATGTACCAGGTCGTAGCGTCCGGACCGAATCATGGGTCGCACCTTGATCCAGGCCCTCAGATAGTTCCAAAACTGCTTGGCGCCGCGGAACTGGAAGACGTCCACCTGGACGCCGGCCCGCTGGAGGAACTCCGCCTGGCGCTTGACGAAGTGGGTCGTCTGCGGCTGACCTGGTTGTGGCCACCCGGCGGTGATCATCAGCACGCGGATCGGCGTGTCGGCGGTCCGTTTGGGCTCCAACACCCGGGGAGACGTCATCTCCGGTGGACCGGCAGGGCCGGGGGTTCCGGGACGGCGGTTGGTCGGATCGCGGCTGGGCTAGACCCACTGCCCGAGCGGTCGCCACCCGCCGTTTCGACTGGGGCGGTGCGGCCGCGCCGCCTGCCACCCAACAGTTCGCCGATTCCCTGGGTCCACTCGCCGACGGCCGGCCACCGATCGTCCGGTTGCCAGGTTTCGGAGCGCGTGCCGGGCGGCTGGCGCCCCAGCAGTTCGCGCACTCCCTGCAGGATTGTGGGGTAGCGGCCTGGATACCCCGGCGGTGCGCCGGCGAGGATGTACAGGAACCGCTTGATGTCGCCCCACACCCAACGCAGGGTCACCCCGGTTGCGTATCCCGTGCGGCGCTCGACCGGGCGCCCCCGGAGGATCTCGGCCCACCATTGCGGAAAGTCCGCGCCCGCCGAGACGGCCAGCTGCAACGATCCCCAGAACCGGCCGTTGACTTCGATGAGGTAGGGCGGGTGCACGCCGTCGTCGCGGAACTCGACCATGGCCGGCCCGTGCCATTGCAGCGCGTTGAGGAGGCGCTCCGCGGGTGCGAGCAGGCGCGGATCCAGCGCGGCCGAGCGGCGCAGGCTGCTGCCCGATCCCGACGGTCGGACGTCGCGCAGGCGCTCGTGCGCGAACCAGGCGACGGCCCGCCCGCGATCGCACAGTGCGAACACGCCCTTCCCCTGTCCGGGGACGAATCCCTGAATGATGGGCCATTGCGCGCCCTGGCGCCGGGCCCGGACGGCCGCGGTGAGGTCTGCCATGTCCTTCGCGTAGCCCGGACCGGGATCCGCGAGGAATCCGGCGCCGTCCCACGCATTGCTGAATCGCGCTTTCACGACGCACGGAAAACCGAGCTCCGACGCTGCCTGTCGCGCCTCTTCCAGGGAGGCCGGCACGCGAGTAGGGGGCCCTTCGACCCCGCAGGCGCGCGCCGCGTCGAGCGTGCGCACCTTGTCAAACGCCTGCAGCAGCATCTCCTGCGGAGCGCAGCCCAGGGTCATCCCGGCCGCCTCCCAAGCGTCCCGTTCGAGGTTGCAGAGCAAACAGGCACGCTCGGTCAGGGGAAACACGATCCGCACCCGTTGCGTCACCGCCCAGGCGCGCAGCGCGGCGAAGGCCTGCGGCGTCTCGGCGGTCAGCCGGAATCTCGATCGACAATAGCGCGACCAGGCGGCGAGCGGGCGGCGGCGGTCGCTCGCCACCAGGACGGGGTATCCGGCGCGGCCGAGCGAGCGCACGCAGGCGAGCGCCTGCACCGTCTGCCCATCGAGCACGAGCACAGGCTCGGTTGCCGGGCTCATCGCCCCCCGCTGCGGTCGCCGACCGCGTGGAGCAGGGCGGCTTTGGTCGCTTCGAGGTCGTCGTTGACGATCCGTACCGTGCCCGGCACCCGGGCGAACACGCTGTGATAGGCGTCGGAGCGCCGACGCAGGTACTCGACGGTGAACTCCCCTTTGCGGCGAAACGACTCTTCAGGAGAGATGTCGAGGAATACGGGCACCGTCGGCTCGGGCGTGATCCGCTCGAACAGGCGCGTCCAGAGCCGCTCCCGACCGTTGGATATGTCGACGAGGGTGTCGTAAAAGTAGCGGTCCATGATCAGGACTCGGCCTTTGGCTTTTTCGACGTACGCCCGGTAGCAGAGAAAGACGAAGAGGTCGATCGGGTAAAGCAGTCGCCGGAACGACTTGTTCCAGAGGATCGCGGTGCGGACTCGTGACAGGAGTCCGCGCAGGCCGCGCGGCGCGGGCCGGCGGAGTTTCTGCGAGCGCGGATCGGGAGCACCGGGCGCGAGGGAATCGGGCCGTCGCCCCAGTACGCGGTCGCGCAGGGCACGCAACGACGCGTACACCCCCACCTGATCGTTCAGGTGTAGCACGACCACCGAGTGGCGCTGCCGTTCCAGTGTCGCGCTGAGGAACTCGATGAGAGTGGACTTGCCCGCGCCGTCGAGACCGGAGAACGTGATCAGCACAGCGTCAGGATCCCTGTCGAAGTGTCGGCCGCCGCACGGGTTGCTGGTCTCGAGAGGACACGCTCGGCCTACGCACCCTCTGTGCTAGGGCCGACTGTGCCGCATGATGATCCAAGTGATTACCTGACATGTAGTTATGGGTTCGCCCCATGCCTGGGATCTTGTGGCATTCTCCGACAGTAGCGCTCACGCAACACGTGCGACCGTTCTAGCCCCATCGCGCGCGGCGAGCCTCCGCCGGGCTCGGCTGGACTGGTCGAGCCCGCTTCGCCGTGAGGTACACATAGCTCGCCATCGCGTAGGCCAGCAGCACCCACTGCAGCTTCAGGGCGATGTAATTGCCGCTCAGGTTGCCCACGAGAATCGCCGCCAGCTGGGCTGCGGGGAGAATGCCTTCCGTACCTCGTCGCGCTTTCCATGCACTCCGGCAACAGAGCCAGAGTCCGATCAGGAAGGGTGTAGCTCCCAGCACGCCCGTCGCGGTCAGGATTTCAAGAAACAGGTTATGGGTGTCCCGCGAAAGATGCAGCCGTGGAGGGAGGCCGAGGCGCACGGCGAGGACATAATGATTGGCCGGTCCATATCCGATCAGCGGCCGATCCTTGAACATCTGGAACGCGACAGGGAAGATCTCCTCCCGTTTGGCGAGGTTGCCCGCCGCGGCTTGCTGGAGGCGCTCCTTCATGAGTGGGGATTGTAAGGCACCCCAGGTCGCCACGCCTATGGCAATCAACGATACAGCGGTGTTCCGGATCCGGATGCCCAACGTACTGCCTGCCAGGGAGAAGGCCCAGAGGCCGACGGCCAGCGCGAGCAGACCGCCACGGGAGCCTCCCATGATCATGGCGAGACCGATGAGCGCCGCGATCGGCCAAGCGGTCCAGCGTGGGCGGAGGGCGACCTTCTGACGGCCGACCACCAAGCCAACCGCGATTAGCACTCCCGCGCACAGCACGCGGGCGGCCCGGTTCGCGTTCTGGCCGAGCACGGTCGCCCGGCCCGAATCGGTCTCAAACGCCTTCCCGATTCCCAGGACGGTCATCACTGCCAGCAGCACCGAGGCGAAGAGCAGGGTGAGCAGGACCTTCCTGACCACTCGTTCATCCTGCATCAGGTTGAAGCACGCGCAGAAAATCAGCAGGCCCTGGATGTAGAAGAGCGAGGAGCGCAACGCGTCCGAGGTGTATTCCGCGCCACCCATGACATAGGCCATCCAATAGACGTACTGGTACGCCATGAACCACCAGAATGCGGCGGGGCGTCGGCCGTAACACAGTCGTGGCTGCAGCAGCGTCACCACAAGAAACGCTGCGCCGCTGAGCGTCGTGAGCTCGAGCGGCAGACTGCCCGGGGCATCGAAGGGAAGCGAGAAGAGGAATCCATACAGCGCCCAGCGCAGCAGACGGCCGGCGCGCTGCGGCTGCGCCGGCGCCTGCCCCCCAGACTGGCCCCCGCTCGCCGGAGGGGCGGCCGTCCGGCCGAAACGACTCAGGCGCTGTCGCATCGGACCGAATTCCTCACAGATCGGCCACCGGGCCATTCGTTGGCCTGCCGGGTCCCAGGGCGGCGAGAATGACCTCGGCGATGCGGTCGGTTGTGTTCTCGTTCGTCTGGATTTCCACGATGCGCACATGGCCGGCCGCGTGCAGGTGAGCCAGGACGGTCCGGTACGCGCTGCGGTAGCGGCCGAGGAACTCGGTCACTTCACGTTCGGTCCCGCCCTTGACTTGGTGGCGCTTGCGGCGGTTCCGAATGCGCTCCGCAAGCACCTCGTCCGGCGCGTCGAGCCAGACGACGACATCCAGCTCTTCGGTCCACCGGGTGAGCTCCGCGCCCCATGCCTGGCCGAGTCGACCGCGGCCGCGGTCCGCGTTCTGGAAGACGGCCAGCCGGGTCAGACTGAATATCGGGCCTTCGTCCAAGATGATCGCCCGGCCGGCGGATCCGGCTTCGCGGGCCAGGGCTGGGTGGAAGGTCCTGAGCCGCACCAGCTGCCGCATGCCCGGCCACCACGAGCGGGGGTCCTCCGCGAACAGCTCGGCGGCCGCCGGCGCGAGCGCGAGCGAGTGCCACAGGATGAGCGGGAGGAACCGCAGCCGGTCGATTCGTAACCCCGACTGAACGCGTGCGTCACGTGCGCTGATGGCCCGCATCAACGTCGTCTTTCCGGCGCCCGCGGGACCGACCAGCTCCACGATCAGCGGGCGCCCGGAGGCCACGCCGTTACTGGGTCGTGCTCTCAGCTCCGCGAAGGACATGCCATTCCTCAGAGGCACTCCCAGACGGCCTGCTTCACGTCGAGCAGGACTCGCTCGAGCGTCTGGGCCGCGTTGATCTCGACGATGCGAGTCACCGCGGGGAACTCCAGTTTGGCAACGATGTCCACCTTGCGCCGCAGCTGGTCGAGCGGGGTATCCGGCTTGCGGCCGGCGGCGACGTTCACGGGCACGTGGAGCCGCACCACCACGTCCGGTGGGACGAGCTCCGCGAGGCGGAATGACGCTCGTTCCCGTTGCGCCACGACCCGCCGCAGCCAAGAACGGGATTCCAACCAGGGCGCGAGGCGCGGGCCGTCATTGAGGCCCGCGAACTGGGTCTGTGGGAGCCGGTCCGACAGCACGACCAAACCGAGGCTGCGGGCGCGGCGCATCTGGAGCGCCCAGCGACGCCGTTCGCGCGCCAGCGTCAAGACCCACAACAGCCGTCCCACCAGCCTCGGTCCCGACACGTCCTTCGTTCGCGACGCGGTGGGCGCCCGGTTCTCGGGCGATGCCTTGCGGCGCACGAGTGATGCGACCATTTGCAGCGATCGCCGGGGTCGCGAAGCGGCCCCCTTGCCGCTGCCACCGTAGGTCGACGCGACGGCGATCTCGGGCGATAGCCATGCGGCGATTTCGTTCGTCAGCGTGGACTTCCCGGCTCCGTCGGGTCCGACGAAGGCGATGGCGAGTCCGCCCTGTGGGGGGGTCCGTGTCGACTTTGTCGGCGCACGGAGGAGCCGGTGCTTGATGCGCCACCAGATCCAGGTCCACTCCCGGAGCCACATACGCCGCGTCGCGCCGGCGGCGGTGTACATGCGGTAAGCGCTCAAGTTCGGGTCAACGCTGTGGCGGAACGCGCGCAGTTGGCCAATCGTCGGTCCCGGGCCGGCAACCATCGACAGGAGCAGGTGGGCGGCCCGCTCGCCGACGAGCGGCGTGGCGACCGCCACCAACCGATCCGAGCGGACGCGTGCCGCGAGCCAGCCCAGCTCACGCTGCATCGAGCCGCCGAAGTAACGGCGTCCCACCATCGCCAGAGGGAAATCGCGAAGCCGCAGTTTCAGCGCCGCGCGCGATACCAGGATGAGGAGTTCGAGGTGGGGGTCGGCCACGTACGTCTCGTGCTCCTCGTGCATCACCCGGGTCGCGAGCATCGCTGCTTCCCACGGCAGGCGATGGCCCTTCAGGAACTTCTCGCCCAGCGTCAGCTGGTAGTGGATGTGAAGGTGGGTCAGCTTGCCGGTGCTCGAGTCGAAGCCAACGTAATCTTCGATGCCCG
>Ga0326597_10013303_pt1 | contig 10823 bp, 9 predicted proteins | sample RVTome_12_FD_203789 | JGI IMG/M metagenome (GOLD analysis project Ga0326597, IMG submission 203789) | Soil microbial communities from uranium-contaminated site in the Upper Colorado River Basin, Wyoming, United States - RVT100D185 | ecosystem: Environmental > Terrestrial > Soil > Contaminated >... | reverse complement strand
CCTTCGCCTTCGGCTGGTCGCCTTGCGTGGGACCCATCCTGAGCGGGATCCTCACGGTGGCGGCCAGCCGCGAGACCGTGCTCCAGGGCGTGGGGCTCCTGGCGGTCTACTCCGCGGGCCTGGCCGTGCCGTTCCTGCTGACGGGCTGGAGCATCGAGTACTTCTTCCGGGTCTTCCACCGGGTGAAGCATCACTTCCGGACCCTCGAGCTCGTCTCCGGGACGCTCCTGGTGGCCATCGGCCTGCTGGTGATGACCGATCAGCTCACCCGGCTCAACAGCTACTTCGTGTTCCTCAACCGGCTGGTCGGCTCCCTGGAGCGGACGCTCCTCTGACCCGGCCGGCGGAACGCGGGAGGATCCTCATGGCGCGCGCACGCTGCTGGCTCCCGGCCGCCCTGCTGGCGGGCATCCTCGCCTGCGGGTCGGGGCCGGACCCGGAGGAAGCCGGCGTGCAGGCGGGTCCGGCCGCCCCGGACTTCACGCTCCAGGACCTGGACGGCCGCGAGATCCGCCTGGCCGCGCTGCGCGGCAAGACGGTGGTGCTGGACTTCTGGGCCACCTGGTGCCCGCCCTGCGAGTTCCAGATCCCGATCCTGAACGAGGTCTACGACGCGTACCGGGCGAGGGGCGTGGAGATCCTGGGCATCTCGGTGGACACGGAAGGGGCGGACGTGGTGCGCTCCTACGTCGAGAAGCACGGCGCCCGCTACCCCATCCTGATCGGCAGCGAATCCCTGGCGCGCTCCTTCGGGGCGCCCGGCTTCCCGTCGCTCATCCTGGTGGGTCCCGACGGGACCATCGATCAGGTGCACGTGGGGCTGATCGAGGCGCCGGAGCTGGAGAAGGCCATCGCCGAGGCGTCCGGCTAAAGCCTCCCCCGGGAACGGTCGAAAGCGCCCGAGGCGGACCCGGTCCGCCGGGAGGCGGCTGCTTGGCGATCCAGCCGGGCGATACCGACTTCGAGGTCCGGCGCTCCCACGAGCGGAGCCTGGAGCCGGGCGAGGTCATCTTCGACGAGGGGGACTCGGGCGAGCTCCTCTACGTGATCCAGTCCGGCGAGGTGGAGCTCACCCGCTCGGGTGCCTCGGGCCGGCGCCTCGTGGGGCGCCTGGGACCCGGCGAGTTCTTCGGCGAGATGAGCGTGGTGCTCGGCGGGGAGCGGCGCATCCGGGCCACCGCCGTCACACCGGTGCGGCTGCTGGCGGTGGACGGGCAGACCCTCGAAGGGATGTGCGTGGAACGGCCCGAAGTGGCGATCCGCCTCATCCAGCGCCTGGCAGGCCGGGTGATCGACCTGGAGAAGCGCCTGGCCGCACTGGGCGGCGACGACCTGCTGCCGCCCGTCGTCCGGGTGCTCCTGCGCCTGGCCGAGTCCCAGGGCGCGCGAGGCGCGCGGATGGCCACGACCCTGCGCGAGCTCGCGGCCGAGGCGGGTCTCTCCATGCGCGAGGCCCACCGCGCCCTCCAGCAGCTCTTCGAGCGCAAGGCCCTGCGCCTCGTCGACGACGTGCTCGTGGCCGACGATCTCGAAGCCGTCTCCGCTTGCCTCGACACCGAGTGAAGGCCGCGTTGACCCCCACGGGCGAGGTTTGATAGCGTGAGCCCCGCTTCGTCGGGGGGGCGCGCACCTGTCCACGCCGCAGCGGATCGTCGCCGTGCTCGCGCTGGGTCTGGCCCTCGCGACGGGACCCGCCGGCGCCCAGCCCCTCATCGACACCGGAGGCGGCGCCCCGCTCAGCATCACCGCCGATCAGGTGGAGTTCGAGCAGAGCCTCAACGTCTACGTGGCGCGCGGCAACGTGCGCATCGAGCAGGAGGACGGCGCCACCCTGACCGCGGACTGGGTCGCCTTCAGCAACGTCACCCGACACGGTCTGGCCAGCGGCAACGTCGTGGTGGTGGACGAGGAAGATACCCTCTACGCCGACTTCCTCCAGTTCAACGTGGACAGCCTCCAGGGCGTCGTCTACCAGGGCCAGCTCGAGAACTCCCGCACCGGCTTCCGCATGGAGGGCGCCGAGGTCCGCAAGACCGGGGAGCAGACCTACGTCTTCAAGGACGGGGTCTTCACCACCTGCCGCTGCCCCGAGGAGGGCCGCGATCCCTGGTCCCTCAAGGCCAAGGAGGCCGACCTGGAGGTGGGAGGCTACGCCACCGTCCGCAACTCCACCGTCAACGTGCTGGGCGTTCCCGTGCTCTGGATCCCCTGGATGGTGTATCCGCTGAAGAACGACCGCCAGACAGGATTCCTCTTCCCGACGCTGCGCAACAGCTCGCGCAACGGCTGGGAGGTGGGGCTGCCCTTCTTCTGGGCGGCCCATCCCCAGGTGAACGTCCTCACGACGCCGGCCTACTCCACCAAGCGCGGCCCGCTGATCAAGCTGGACGCGGACTACGTGATCGGGGAGATGGGCCGTCTCGACGGGGGCCGGCTCGTGTCCGTGGTCGTCCCGGACGACAAGGAGGTGGAGCCCGACAGCGCCGCCGAGCCCTTCAGCGCGACCCGCTGGGGGGTCGACTTCAGCCACGTCCAGGAGCTCCCGTTGTGGGACCTGGACCTCAAGGCCCGGGCCAACGTGGTCTCCGACAACCGGTTCCCCTTCGACATCCCCGAGCTGGGCGAGTACCGCAGCGACCGCTACCTGCCCTCGGTCGTCTCCCTCAGCAAGCGCTTCGGCGAGTTCGGGCCCTTCGGAGCGTACACGGCGGTCCACTGGGTGGACGACCTCCAGGCGCCCGACGACCAGGACCGCGACGACTACGTCCTCCAGCGACTGCCCGAGGTGATGTTCTCCCAGAGCGCGCAGCCGTTTCCCTGGGCGGAGCGCCTGATCACGTCCTTCGACGTCCAGTACATCAACTTCTGGCGCCTGCGCGATCCGCTGGGCGAGCTGCCCGGATCCGTGCTCGTGGACGACGCCTTCCTCGACACCGGGATCGACGCCCTGCCGGACGGCCTGGAGCGCAACGGCGACGGCGACATCGTCACCACGGAACGGGAGATCCTCCAGCGCGAAGGGACGGTGATCACGGCAGAGGAGGTCCTCGCGGAGATGCTGATGCAGGACCCCACCCTGGATCCGGTGGCGACGCTCGACGAGCTGCTGGCGACGCGCTTCAACCCGGACCAGAGCCTGGACAACGCGCCGGGCGGCCCCGAGGGCGACGGGCGCTTCCAGGAAGGCGAGCCCCTGGCGGACAAGGGGCACCGGGTCCTGGTGAATCCGCGCCTGGCGGCGCCGTTCCGCCTGGGCGACACCCTCGAGGTCTTCCCGGAGCTGGGCTACCACGGCACCTTCTACCAGACCGACCTCCAGGGCTTCGCCCAGCGCAACCTCGTGACCGGCCGTCTCGACCTGCGCTCCCGCCTGCACAAGGTCGTGGATCTCCCCTTCGGGATGGGGGCGGCCGACCACCTGATCGAGCCCCGCTTCTCGTACGTGGCCCTCCAGCACGTGAGCGGAGACGACGACGGCAACCCGCTCTTCGTCCCGCGGCCCCTCGTGACCCAGCAGCGGCTGCGGCAGTTCGAGATCGACAACGTGCTGCGGGACCCCGCCGACCGGATCGAGGACTTCAACGGCATCTTCGCAGGCGTCTCGAACCGCTTCTACACGATCCAGCCGGAGCTCGAGGAGGCCGAGGAGCCGCAGGAGGGCGAGGGCGCCGCGGGGGGGCGCCCGGCCGGGGACGAGGCGGAGGAGAAGCTCTGGGTGGCCAGCCAGCTCCTGGCGGACTTCTCGGCCGGCTTCGCGTACGACTTCCTCGACAACCAGCCCGGCTGGTTCGTCATGGACGGCAGCGTCTACCCCGCCGAGAACATCCGGGTGACCTACAACCTGGGCTACGACCTGCAGGACACCCGGATCGAGGAGGCGCTGCTCGGGGCGGGATGGTTCACCCCCACGGGCCACAACCTGGGCGTGCGCTACCGCTTCCTGCGCCAGATCCCGCAGTTCTTCGAGGACTTCCGGCGCAGCGACGAGCGCTTCGAGGACTTCGAGGCGGGCTTCACCCGGATCAACCAGGTCGAGCTCTTCGCGCGCTGGGCGGTCACCCGGAGCTGGGCCCTCTTGTGGAGCTTCCGCTACTCCATCGAGCAGAACCTGCTCCTGACCAACCGCGGGAGCGTCGAGTACATCTCGAAGTGCAAGTGCTGGGCGGTGCGCGTGAGCGGCTCCAACGAGCGCAGCCGGGGCTTCGAGTTCGGCTTCGAGTACATCCTGCTCGGCCTGGGCGACGACACGGTCCGCCCCTTCAGCAACCGCTAGGCAGGCGCTGGCGCCGGGCTTCGATCTGCTAACCTGGGCGCAAGACTTTCCACCCGATCCGCCGTGGGGGCCGTGCCGCCCCCGACGAGGCCGCCTTGCTGCGCCCCACCCAGGACGCGTTCGAACGACTCGCCACCCGGGGAGACCTGGTGCCGGTGGTGCGGGAGATCCTCGCGGATCTCGACACCCCGCTCTCGCTCTTCCGGCGCCTGGACGACGGCCGCACCACCTTCCTCCTGGAGTCGGTGGAGGGCGGCGAGAAGTGGGGCCGCTACAGCTTCATCGGGGTGGGGGCCCGGGCCGTCTTCCGCGCGCGCGGGACGGCGGTGGAGTGGAGCGAGGGCGGGGAGACCCGGCGCCTGGAGGCCTCCGGCGACCCCCTGGCGCTCCTGCGCGAGCGGCTGGCCCGCCGCCGCCCGGTCCTGCCCGAGGGCCTGGGCCTGCCGCGCTTCGTGGGCGGGGCCGTGGGCATGGTCGGCTACGACTGGGTGCGCTTCGTGGAGCGCATCCCGGAAGGCAACCCGGACCGCATCGGCATGCCGGACCTGTGGTTCGTGATCCCCGAGACGCTGGTGGTGTACGACCGGGTGCGCCACGCGGCGCTGCTGGTGCGGATGGTGGAGCTGGATCCCGGGGACGACCCGGGCGCCCGCTACCGCGAGACGGCCGCGGAGCTGGAGGCGCTGGTGCGCCGGCTCCGGGAGCCGCTTCCCGCCGAGCCCCCCACGCCGCCCGTGCGGGCGCCCATGGGCGTGGAGGCCAACGTCAGCCGCGAGCAGTTCCACGAGATGGTGAAGCGCGCCAAGGAGCACATCGAGGCCGGGGACGTCTTCCAGGTGGTCCTCTCCCAGCAGCTCCGCCTGCCGCTCCAGGTGGACCCCTTCACCATCTACCGGCACCTGCGGGCGATCAATCCCAGCCCCTATCTGTTCTTCCTGCGCTGCGAGGGGCCCGTGCTGATCGGCGCCTCTCCGGAGGTGCACGTGCGCCTGGAGGACGGCCGCATCGACCTGCGGCCGATCGCGGGCACCCGCCGCCGGGGCGCGACGCCCGAGGAGGACCTCGCCCTGGAGCGGGAGATGCTGGCGGATCCGAAGGAACGCGCGGAGCACGTGATGCTCGTGGACCTGGGCCGCAACGACGTGGGTCGGGTGGCGGAGATCGGCTCGGTGGACGTGAACGAGTTCTTCGCCGTGGAGCGCTACTCCCACGTGATGCACCTGGTCTCCAACGTGCAGGGCCGCCTGCGCCCGGAGTGCGATTGGCTCGACCTGCTGCGCGCCACCTTCCCGGCGGGGACGCTCTCGGGCGCCCCGAAGGTGCGGGCCATGGAGATCATCGAGGAGCTGGAGAACGTGCGCCGCGGCCCCTACGGCGGCTGCGTGGGCTACATCGACTACTCGGGCAACATGGACACGGCCATCACCATCCGCACCATCGTGGCCAGCGAGGACGAGGTCTTCCTCCAGGCGGGAGCCGGCATCGTGGCGGACTCGGATCCCGAGCTCGAGTACAAGGAGTGCCAGAACAAGGCGCGCGCGATGATCCAGGCCATCGACATGGCACGCGAGGGAGTGGACTAGGTCGAGGCTCGCCGTGCGACTCCTGATGATCGACAACTACGACTCGTTCACCTACAACCTCGTCCAGTACCTGGGCGAGCTGGGCGCGGACGTGGAGGTGCTGCGCAACGACGAGGAGGAGGCCGGCGCCCTGCTGGCCCGCCGGCCCGCCGGCCTCGTCATCTCCCCGGGTCCGGGCGATCCGCCGCAGGCCGGCGTCTCGGAGCGGGCGGTCGTGGCCTTCGCCGCCGCCGGGATCCCCGTGCTGGGGGTCTGCCTGGGGCATCAGGCCATCGGGACCGCCTACGGCGGCCGGATCGTGCGCGCCCGCACCCTCATGCACGGAAAGACGTCGCCGATCGAGCACGACGGGCGGGGCGTCTTCCGGGGCCTGCCGTCGCCGTTCGAGGCCACGCGCTACCACTCGCTGGTGATCGAGGCGTCCTCCTGCCCCGCCGCGCTCGAGGTGAGCGCCCGCTCGCCCGACGGCGAGATCATGGGCGTGCGGCACCGGGAGCTGGCCGTCGAGGGCGTGCAGTTCCACCCGGAGTCGATCCTGACCCGGGAGGGGAAGCGGCTGCTCGGCAACTTCCTGGCGCGCTGCGCGGAGGCCGCGGCGTGAGCCTGCTCGAGGCCATCGAGGCGGCCGCGCGGGGCCGCGAGGTGGAGGGTCGGCTGCTGGAGGCCGCCTTCGGCGAGATCATGGACGGCAAGGCCTCGCCGGTGGAGATCGCGGCGCTGCTGGTCGCCCTGCGCACCAAGGGCGAGACGGTGGGCGAGATCGTGGCGGCGGCCCGGGCCCTGCGCGCGCGGGCCGAGACGGCCCCGCGGGCGCGCGGCGACGCCGTCGACACCTGCGGCACCGGGGGCGACGGCGTCGGCACGTTCAACGTCTCGACGGCCGCCGCCTTCGTGGTGGCGGGGGCGGGCGTCCCGGTGGCCAAGCACGGCAACCGCGCCGCCAGCAGCCGGGCGGGCAGCGCCGACGTGCTCGAGGCCCTGGGCGTATGCGTGGACCTGCCGGTGGCCGCCGCGGCGCGGGTGCTGGACGAAGTGGGGATCGGCTTCTTCTTCGCGCGGCGCGCGCATCCGGCCATGCGCTTCGTGGCTCCGGTGCGCGACGAGCTGGGGATCCGCACGCTGATGAACTGCCTGGGGCCGCTGCTGAACCCCGCCGGCGTCAAGCGCCAGCTCGTGGGGGTCTACGAGCGGCGCCTGGTGGCGAACCTGGCCGCCGCCCTGGGGGCCCTGGGCGCCGAGCGCGCGCTGGTGGTGCACGGCTCCGACGGGCTCGACGAGATCACCACCACCGGGGTGACCCACGCCGCCTGGCTGGCCGGCGGCCGGGTGGAGGCCCTGGTCATCGACCCGGCGGACCTGGGCATCCCGCGCTCCGCGCCCGCCGACCTGCGCGGCGGCGACGCCGGGCAGAACGCGGCCATCGTACGCGGGCTGCTGGCCGGGGAGGCCGGGCCGCGGCGCGAGATCGTGGCGTTGAACGCCGCCGCCGCCCTGTGGGTGGCCGGCGCCGCGGCGGACCTCGCCGACGGGCTGGCGCGCGCGCGCCGGAGCCTGGACTCCGGCGCGGCGGGCGAGCGCCTGGCGGCCCTGGTGCGGGCCAGCGCGGCGGCGGGAGCGGGCGCGTGACGATCCTCGACGAGATCCTCGCGCACAAGCGCAGCGAGCTGGAGGCGGCGCGCCGGCGCGTGCCGCCGGAGGCGCTGGCGCGGCGGGCGGCGCAGGCCCCGCCGGCGCGGGGCTTCCGCCGCGCGCTGGTCGAGGCACCGCGCCCGCGGGTGGTGGCGGAGATCAAGCGCCGCTCGCCGAGCCGCGGCGAGATCCGCGCGGACTTCGACCCGGTGGCCTGCGCCAAGGCCTGCGCCGAGGCCGGCGCCGCGGCCCTCTCGGTGCTCACGGACGAGCGCTGGTTCGGAGGCCGCCTCGACGACCTCGGCGCGGTGCGCGCCGCCGTGGACCTGCCGCTGCTGCGCAAGGACTTCGTGCTCGACGCCTACCAGATCGACGAGGCGCGGGTGGCCGGGGCCGACGCGGTGCTGCTGATCGCCGCGGTCCTCGAGCCCGACGCGCTGGCCGCCCTGCGCCGGCACGCGGCGCGGCGGGGCCTCGACGCCCTGGTGGAGGTGCACGACGAGGCCGAGCTGGAGGCGGCCCGGGCCGCCGGCGCGGACCTGCTGGGCGTCAACAACCGCGACCTGCGCACCTTTGCGGTGGACCTGGCCACCACCGAGCGGCTGGCGCCGCGGGTGCCGGAAGGAACGGTCCTGGTGGCGGAGAGTGGGATTCTTCGGCACGCCGACGTGGAGCGCCTGGAGCGGGCGGGCGCCCACGCGGTGCTGGTGGGCGAGGCGCTGATGCGCGAGCCAGACGTGGCGGCCGCGCTGCGCCGGCTTCGGGGGAGGACGTGAGCGGGAGCGTACGCATCAAGATCTGCGGGATCACCCACGCCGACGACGCCCTGGCGGCCGTGGACGCCGGTGCGGATCTGATCGGGCTGAACTTCGTGCCGGGCTCGCCGCGCTGCCTCGACGCCCGGCGGGCCGAGGCCATCGCCAGCCGGGTGGACGGGCAGGTCGAGCGGGTGGCGGTCTTCCGGGACGCGCCCTGGGAGGAGATCGAGCGCCTGCTGCGCAGGGTCGAGGTGGAGCGGGTGCAGCTCCACGGGGACGAGGAGCCCGAGGACGTGGAGCAGCTCGACCTGCCGGTGATCAAGGCGTTGCGGGGGGCGGACCTGGAGGCCGCCGAGCGCTTCCCGGGGACCATCCTGCTGCTGGACCACCCCACCGAGGGCGGAGGCCGCGGCAAGCCCTGGCCCTGGAGCCAGGCGGCCGAGCTGATCGCCGCGGGCCACGACGTGATCCTGGCCGGAGGCCTCAACGCCGACAACGTGGGCCAGGCCATCGCCGACCTGGGCGATCTCCTGCCCTGGGGCGTGGACGTGGCCACGGGCGTCGAGCGCGACGGCCAGCGCAAGGATCCGGCCCGCATCAAGGCCTTCATCCAGGCGGTGCGCGCCGCGGAGGACTCGCAGTGAAGAGCCAGCCCGATGCGCGCGGGCACTTCGGCGCCTACGGCGGCCGCTACGTCCCCGAGACGCTGATCGCCGCCCTCGACGAGCTGGAGGAGGCCTATCCCCGGATCAGCGCCGATCCCGGCTTCCAGCGCGAGCTGGACGGCCTGCTCACGAGCTACGCGGGGCGGCCCACGCCGCTCAGCTTCGCCGCCCGCACGAGCGAGATCCTGGGCGGCGCCCGCATCTACCTCAAGCGCGAGGACCTGGCCCACACCGGCGCCCACAAGATCAACAACGTCCTCGGCCAGTGCCTGCTGGCCCGCACCATGGGCAAGCGCCGGGTGATCGCGGAGACGGGCGCCGGCCAGCACGGGGTGGCCGCCGCCACGGCCTGCGCGCTCTTCGGCCAGGAGTGCGTGGTCTACATGGGCAGCGAGGACATGGAGCGCCAGGCGCTCAACGTCTTCCGCATGGAGCTCCTGGGGGCCGAGGTGCGGCCGGTGGAGAGCGGATCGCGGACCCTCAAGGACGCCATCAACGAGGCCATGCGCGACTGGGTCACCCACATCGAGACCACCTACTACTGCATCGGCTCGGTGATGGGGCCGCACCCCTACCCCATGCTGGTGCGCGACTTCCAGCGGGTGATCGGCCTCGAGGCGCGGCGCCAGATCCTGGAGGCGGAGGGCCGCCTGCCCGACGTGCTGGTGGCCTGCGTCGGAGGCGGGTCCAACGCCATGGGCCTCTTCCACCCGTTCCTCGAGGACGAGGGCGTGCGGATGATCGGGGTGGAGGCGGCCGGCGAGGGGATCGCCACGGGCCGCCACGGCGCCACGCTCGTCGCCGGCGTTCCCGGGATCTTCCACGGCAAGCGCACGCTGGTGCTGTCCGACGACGACGGCCAGATCTTCCCCGCGCACTCGATCTCGGCGGGGCTCGACTATCCGGGCGTGGGGCCCGAGCACGCGTACCTGCGCGACGCCGGGCGCGCGGAATATACCTCCGCCACCGACGCGGAGGCGCTCGACGCCTTCCAGTTCCTGTCCCGCACCGAGGGCATCATCCCCGCCCTCGAGTCGGCCCACGCCGTGGCCCACGTGCGCCGGCTCGCGCCGGAGCTGCCCCGCGACGCCATCGTGGTGGTGAACCTCTCGGGGCGCGGCGACAAGGACACGCCGCAGGTGCGCGAGATCCTGCGCCGCGGGGGGGCGCCGCGGCACTGATGGGACGCATCGGAGCGCGCTTCGCCCGGCTCCGGGAGCGCGGCGAGAAGGCCCTCATCCCCTTCGTCACCGCGGGGGATCCCGATCTGGACACCAGCGAGGCGCTCGTGCGGGCGCTCGAGGCGGCCGGGGCCGACGCCGTGGAGATCGGGGTGCCGTTCTCGGATCCCATCGCCGAGGGCCCCACCATCCAGCGCTCCAGCGAGAGGGCGTTGCGGGGCGGCGTCTCCCTGCGCCGGGTGCTCCAGCTCGTGAAGGGGCTGCGGCCCAAGGTGGAGATCCCGCTGATCCTGATGGGCTACGCGAACACCTTCCTGGCCATGGGGGAGGCGGCCTTCGTCGAGGCGGCGGCCGCGCTGGGCGTCGACGGCACGGTCATCGTCGACCTGCCGCCCGAGGAGGGCGAGGCGTTCTTCGCCGCCCAGGAGGCGGCGGGCATCGATCCCATCCTGCTGGCCTCGCCCACCACGCTGCCGAAGCGCCTCGCCATGCTGGCCGCGCGTACCCGCGGCTTCCTCTACTACGTGTCGCTGACGGGGGTGACCGGCGCCCGTGCCGAGGTGGCGGCGGGCCTCGAGGCCGGCGTGCGGCGGGCGCGCGAGGTCTGTCCACTGCCGGTCTGCGTGGGCTTCGGCATCTCCACCCCCGAGCAGGCGGCCCGCATCGCCCGCTACGCCGACGGCATCGTCGTGGGCAGCGCCATCGTGGACCGTATCGAGGCGGCGCGCAGCCCC
>Ga0326597_10013302_pt1 | contig 10823 bp, 6 predicted proteins | sample RVTome_12_FD_203789 | JGI IMG/M metagenome (GOLD analysis project Ga0326597, IMG submission 203789) | Soil microbial communities from uranium-contaminated site in the Upper Colorado River Basin, Wyoming, United States - RVT100D185 | ecosystem: Environmental > Terrestrial > Soil > Contaminated >... | reverse complement strand
CCCTCCTTGCTGTAGCCGGGGACCAAGCGCCCGGCGTCGACGATCAGGTGCTTGCGGCTCTCGTAGTCGATGCCGTTTTCCTCCATCCACTGTTTCAGCCGCTCGGGGCGAGAGAAAATCAGCACGCCCTTGCCGGCCTTCAGGCGGTGGCGCGCCTCGGCGCGGATGAGCCGGGCATCGTCCTTGAGATTCTCCTCCATGACTGCCGCCGCCGGGACCCAGAGGTCGTTGATCCTGATGCGCTCGTCGTCCTGGTACGCCTTGGCGTGCTCAAGCCAGAAGAATTCGCCGAAACCCTTGCAATGGTCGTTGTCGATATGGGTGATGCACACGGCGTCGTAGTAGTCACGGCTGGCTTTCGCCAGGTCGCGGCGCAGTTCCGCCGGAAGATCGCACCGAAGATCGTTCTCGTCGTCGCGATTCCGCGTGTCCGCGTAATCCACGAGCAGCTTGCGCCCATCGGCAAGATCGATGCGCAGGGTATCGGCGTTGCCGAGCGGGAAGAAATGGACTTTGGCCGTCATATCGTGCTCCTTGCACTCTTGCGTGGCGCCCCCGGCGCCGGATCGGGTGAGTTGTCGAACTATAGCACCATGTAGAACAAAGAGCGAACATGATCCAGGTTACGTCGCCAAATCGAGGCCGCCCTGTCGTTCTACCCTTCTATGCCGCGCAGGGGGCCGTTTCAGAATTTGCACAAATCTTTTCCGAATCGCGGCCTTGCCGGGGCATAGGTATGTGAGGCGCTGAACGGCGGAGGCCGATGGGTAAGACGAGCGTGATGCGGGACGCGCCTGCGGGCGACTATCTGGGCGCCGCCGAGATCGGCGCCGCTTTGGATGCCTTGTCGCCGGACGACAAGCTGAAGCTCGGCGCGATCGAAACGATCAGGAGGAGCGGCACCGGCTTCGGGATCGGCGAGTTGCTGCACGAGGCGGTTTGCCGCGCCCTGGCGGGCGACCGGAACTGCCCGCGCGACGTGCCGTTCATGGCGTTCCTGGTCGAGACCATGCGCAGCATCGCCTCGCACGCGCGGAAGAAGCAACGCCGCTCCGCGCCTCTGACGGCCGTGCCGCGCGCCGGCGGCACGGAGGATGGCCAGGGTGATCCTCCTGCGACCGGCCTGAGCCCGGAGGAAGCCTTGATTGAAAAGCAGGATGCCGCCGCCGTGCAGGCCATCCATGACCATTTCGATGATGACCCCGAAGCGCAGCTCGTGTTGATGGGCTGGGCGGACGGGCTGCGCGGCGGCGCGCTCCGCGAAGCTACGGACCTCGATCAAGCCGCGCTCGACTATGCCGCCAAACGCATCAGGAGCCGAATGAGAGCACTGTACCCGGAAGGGTGGATCACATGAGCACATCCCGGAAGCCGACCGCCAGCGAAGAGCTTGAGCATATCGAGGATGCGTTGGTTGAGACCCTGTTGAATGCCACGGGAGATGAACTGCGCGCGGAGATAACGGCGGCAGGGATCGACCCTGACGCCTGCACCGCGCAGATGGAATCTGCCATCGCTTCGGCCCGCGCAGAGTCTTCTCGCCAACGTCTGGAAGGTGCGCGCGCCGCTCTCACTGCGTGGCGCACAAAGGGCAGTCCTGCAGGTGATGCCGAGCGTGAAGCGGCGCAGGCGCGGTTGCAACGATTGCGGTCAGGCGATCGCGCGCTTGACGAAAAGCTGATGATGGCGGCCCGAAAAGGCGAAGGACTATCCGATCGCGATCTTGAGGGCCTGCTCGAGGATTTGGCCGAACTGGAACGCCTGGAGCGAGAGGATGGCGATGAATGAAGGCGTTGCGGCCCGCCGAACGCATGCTCCTAGAGTTGGGCATCGAGCACCCGGATCAGATCGATCTTGAGGCTATCGCTTGGACCAGCGGCGCTGCGGTGAAGTACCGACCTCTGGATCAATGCGAGGCCATGATTGTCGGCACGGCGCGGCGGGCGGTCATTACCGTCAACAGCAACGCACTGCCAAGGCGTCGGCGTTTTTCCCTCGCACATGAGATCGGCCACTGGCATCTCCATCGGGGCCGCGTTCTCGTGTGTGGGGCGGCTGATATCGAAAACCCAGCGCATGGCGCGCTCGATCCCGAGAACCAGGCCGATCAGTTCGCCTCCGATCTGATATTGCCGGACTTCATGATCCGTCCGCGCATTATGAAGATGAAACGGCTGACACTCGCGGCCGCGCGGGAAGTCGCAGAGGAATTCAAGACAAGCCTGACTGCAACGCTGCTCAAGCTAGCGGATGTCGACTACTTCCCGATTGTGATCGTTTGCCACAACAAGCAGCGGCGCCGCTGGTTCAGACGCGCGCCTATGGTGCCTGGCTGGTGGTTTCCGAGGGACGATCTTGACCCGGAAAGCTTCAGCTTCGAAATGCTTTTCGGGGGCGCAGCAGAGAGTTCTTTTCCACGCAAAATCGGCGCCGATGCGTGGTTTGAGTTTCGTCACGCTGGGCGCTACGAAGTCCAAGAGCAGTCATTCCTCCTGCCCAACGACGAAGTCCTGACCGTTCTGTTGTTGCCAGACGAAGGGCTGGGTTGAGACGAGCTTCCCTTGCTCGCCAATCGGCACATGTGGAGTCATTCTCATTGGGGGGTGCGCGTGTAGACGCTTACGGCATTACAGCAGACCATATGGACACGTCCTCGCCTGCCTTCGCACGCGCCGGAAGGGCGCGTCATGCGTCTCTTTCGATATGAAGCGGAAGCGAAACGACGTCCTTACCGTCGACGCGTGCTCGGAACGGCATGAGCCAAAGACTCAGACGGCTTGCACGATCGGCTCATCACACAACGAGACGACCGGCAGCGATTCGCCAAGGGTCGCGCGGGCAATATCAACCAGATGCTGATGGTGGGTGAAAAAGAGCACCTGGGTGGCTTTGGCCAGTTCCGCCAGGACACGAAACCCTGAGGCCGCACGCTGGTCATCGAAGTTGATGAACAGGTCGTCGGCAACGAAGGGCAGAGGCGGTGCCCGATCCAAGTAGTCGGCAACCGAGGCGATCCGCAGCGCCAGATAGAGCTGGTCGGCCGTGCCGGTGCTCATACCCGGCACATTCACGGTCGCACATGACGGACGCACGCCGATCAGATGGGCCCGGTCCTGCTCATCGAAATCGACGCGAAGGTCGTGGAATGAACCGCCGGTGAGAGTGGCGAAGAGCTGGCCGGCGCGTTTGAGCAAGGGTGCCTGTTTCTCGCGGCGGTAGCGGTCGATCGCCCACTGGAGCAACAGGGCCGCTGTACGAACCCGCGTGTACTGCTCCGCCACTTTCTGCATCTCGGCAAGAGCCTCCTGCCGCCCCGCCGCGGCACGCGCAGCGGCATCGTCGCCACCAATGGCCTCGAACGCTTGCCGTGCCGCGGTACGGTGCTCTCGCGCCTCCAGGAGACGCTCATGCAGGTCCTCCAGCTCCTGCGCCAGCGACGTTTCGCGGGCAGCCACCTGATCCAAGTCCACGGCTTCGCACTCCATCTCCAATTCGACGACCGGGATGCCGTCTCCCTCCTCTGCAAGGGTATCGAGCACCTGCGCCTGTTCCGCCTGCAGCGCGCGCAGCCGATCCGAATTGTCGATGGCGGCCTTGAGCTGATCAATGTCCCCCGCACCGGCAGCTTCCTGGAGACGGTCGATGAACTCACGCGCACCACGGCGCGCCGCCACGCATTCCTCGATCTTCTGTTCTAAGTCGGCAATGGCGTCGTCCTTCTCCTTCTGAAGGTCCCGTAGACGCTTCGCCTCGGCGAGGCGGCGCTCTATTTGGAGCACCGCCTCTTCGGGCTCGGTCTGGGCCAGTTCGGGGGCCACGGTCGCGGCCAGTTGCACGACGTCTTGGCCAAATGCGGTCACGTCGCGTTCGATCTTACCGATGCGTTCATGGCGAAGGTCGTTGACCTTGACGACGCTCGTCCGCATTTCGTCGATCGCATCGGCCTGTGCGGCAACCGCTTCAGGGTTGGTGGCGGGATCGAGCCCCAGCGCGACGAGTGCGGCGGCCCACTGGCTCTGCCATTCCGACCATGCCGCCTCGGCCTTCTCAAGCGCTTTGCGTTTGCGCTCGGCGTCGGCGGCGGCTTGGCGATATGCCTCATCCAGTTGGCGCCGACTTTCGGCGCCTCTTTCATGTGCCCGGAGCACATCGGCCGCCGCTTCAAGAACGACGGCGAGCGGTTGGCCGCCCAGACTCTCCGCCCTGGTGCCGAGCGCCGCGAGCTCATTGAGGACGGCAGTCCGAGCATCCGATTCCTGACGACGCAACGCGGCGACTTGACGCTCGACAGTAGCCCTGCGCTCGATTGCGCTTAGCGCTTCCCTTCGAGTGGTAAGCCACTCCAGCATTTCGTCGGGCGCTAGCGGTTCGAACGGCGCATGCGACCACATCTCCCGCCACGCGGCATCCAGCACGCAGCGTTCGTCGCCAAGCGCCTCCTCTTCCTTACCGAGAGCCTCGAGCAATTCCGTCTGCTCCGCGATTTGGCGGGAGATAACGGCGAGTCGTGCGGCGGCCTCGGCCTTGTCGAAACGAAGATCGGCAAGATCGTCCGCCGAGCGGACCGCCGCCTCATAGGCATTGGCGACGCTGTCCTCGGAACCAGCGAAGGCGCTAATTTCATCGTCAGGCACGGACCCACCGTCGACGAATCGGCGACGGATGAGCGCCCATCCGGTGTCGCGGTGCTCGCGGGCCCGGGCGAGTGTGTCGGGGGCGACCGCTGCCTCGTCACGTGCGAGGCGCTCGTAAGTCTTGCGTTGCCGCTCCAGCTCCTGCTCTGCTGCTCGAATGCGCTCGCGGCAGTTCTGCACGCGTTGGTCCAGCGCGCGGACCAGGTCGCGGTGCTTCTGCACCGTATCCCGGGGCGGCGCAGGCATGGCACTGAGCGTCGCCTCGTCCGCCAACGCCGGTTTGAGGGATGCGAACAATCGATCGAAGTCGGCCTGCGCGTGCTCGATGTCCGCTTCGCCCGTGCTGATCCGTGCGGCTAGATCGCCGATATCGCGTGTGGCCTTGGTAACCGCCGTGAGCGTCGATACGTCCGCCGGGGCGTCCTGCGCCTCCAATTGCCGCTGGAGATCGCTGGCCTTGCCGGCTGCCTCCTCGGAGGCGGTTTCCGCACTTTCCACCGCGGACAGGCGCTCGCCTCTCCGATTCAAGAGCGTACGCACCGTGCTCACCTTCGCGCGGGCGGGGATACGTCCGATGAGCTGGTCGACATCGTCGGCATCCCATTCAAGTTCCGTTGCCAACCGCCGAAGGTCCGCTTCGGCACTGGCGAGCTCGGCTCGGCGCTTCGGCAGATCGGCCTTTCCGTCGCGGATCTTGATGCGCCGTTCATGAAGCTGCTCGATGTCGTGCTCATGCAGGATGAGAACCTCGTCGAAGCCCAGCGCGGATCGCTCCTTGCAGGCGGTATCCAGCTGCCCCTTCAGCGTCTCGATACGCGTCGCGGCCGTGGCATCATCTCGCTCCGCAGCTTGCAGTGTCTCCAAGGCCTCTTCGGGAAGCACCGTTACCTCGCCCAGATCGGTGATCGCTCGGTCGAGCTCTGCTTTCCGGCGGACAGTCCGATAGACCCGCCGGATTCGCCCCAGCTTTCGTTGCTCGGTGGCTGTGCGCTCGATCTCGCCTTCGAGCGCGGCATACGTGTCCCGGGCGGCGTCATTGGCGCGCTTCAGCTCCTGCCACTTGCCCGCGGTCACGGTGTGGGCGCGAAGCGCTTCGTCCGCCTCTTTCAGGCGGTCCTCAGCCTGGGAGTACTTTCGCCGCGCCGCCCGGCGCGAGCCCCAAAGGCCGTCCGCTTCGTCGGCAAGAGCTTTCAACGTCTCGCGCAGGCCTGACAGTCCGGCGCCGGCCGAAAACAGCATCTGGCCGATCTCGTCTTGGGCCTCGAGTATCTCGCGGCCGCCTTGTCGTAGACGTGCATGGTCCAGGCTGAACATGCGCGCGAGAAAGCTGCGATCAGCGCCCGCCAGGAACGGTGCGAGGGCCGCTTCACCCGCAGGGATCGGGATTTCCTCCGGCGTGAGCAGAGTATCTTTGTTCCCCTTCCGGCGCCGCACTTCGAGCTCTTCGCGGTTGTTCTGTAGAATGGCGCCGAGTCGCATGCTGCTATAGTCGTGCAGAAAGTTAAGCGGCGAGTTGTGGGGGATGCCGAAGAGCAGGTCTTCGATAGCCGCGAGCGCGGTCGACTTCCCCGCCTCGTTGGGCCCGAACAAGACGTGGAAGTCCGGGTCATGGCTGGGCAACTCAAGCGAGACGTCCGTGAAGCGGCCGTAGCGAAGCAGATCAAGCCGGCAAATCCGCATGGCCTACTGCCCTTCTGCGGCAAGGCGGGCCGCCAGATACCCCGCCACTTTGCCGATCAAGCCGGAATAATCGCCGGTCACGGCGGCCTTCAGGACGGCGTCCTCGGCGTCCGCGCGGATTTCATGGGGCATTTTCCGAACCAGCTCACCGAGGTCGGCGCCCAGCTGTTCCAGCAGGCTTGCATCTGCGGTGGCATCCTTCAGCATGCGTTGAAGCTCGCCCAGCGCATCCTCTCGGGCGCGAAGGGTGGCCGGATCGATCTTGGGCGTCGTCGCGATGACGACACGCTCGACCCAAGCGGCTTCCTCGCCCAATGCCAAGGCTGCGGCGCGCGCCTCGGCAAGGAGATGATCAGTCGACACTAGCAGCCCGTCATGGACCTCAGTCTGGCCCGTCAACTCAATACGGCAGGCGAGCAGCCGACCATCGGAGTCGCGCGTCACCGCGTCCTCGACGGCGGTGCGCACGCGGTCGACAACGTCGACGGTCTGCGTGCAGGTTTCGACGTCCACGGACAGCAGGGACCAGCGCACGACGTCGACGGGAAGCGGGAGCAACTCCGTAAGCTCGCCGTCCTCGACCGTTACCAGGTACGCGCCCTTCGGGCCGGTTTCACGAATGTGTCGTCCCTGGAGATTGCCGGGGAAAACCACGTGAGGCCGTTCGTGAAGAACGTTGGCCTGATGGACATGGCCGAGGGCCCAATAGTCATAGCCCTTGGTGACAAGATCATCGAGCGTACAGGGGGCATAGTTGGCGTGGCCGCCCATGCCGCCGAGGCCGGTGTGCAGCACGCCAATGTTGAACGCGCCTGCAGTCGGTTCCGGGTAGGCGAGGACCAGATTGTCGGTCACGTCGCGCTGGCGGAAGCTCTGACCGTGGAGGGCAACGCCCAATTCCTTCAGCTCGAAGGTCTCCGGCTTTCGTGCGGAGAACGTCTTCACATTCTCGGGAAGGACGAGACGGCGGGTAATCTGGCTTTCCGCGTCGTGGTTGCCGTAAAGAAGGAAGGCAGGAATATTCGCTGTCGCAAGCCGGCCCATCTGTCGCACGAAGAAAAGGCCCGTATGGTAGTCGCGCCAGTCGCCGTCATAGAGGTCTCCTGCAACGACGACAAAGGCGGCCTCCTCCCGAATTGTTTGTGTGACCAAGTTCTCGAAGGCTTGCCGTGTTGCAGTTCGAATGCGGTCGGCCGCAGCACCCTCTTGCCCGGTTAGGCCTCGCAGAGGGCTGTCGAGATGGACATCGGCTGCATGAACAAAGCGGAATGAAGTCAAGTGCCCCTCTTAGTAACTATACCGCCAGCTAACCTGTGCCGTTTGTCGCGCGCGGAACAAACTGACTCATGAAGGAAAAGCCACAATAAACTGGGCGTTTCTCGAAAGCAGAGTCTCCTAATTCCATAGTACAATCGCCGCGGTTAGCTGGTTCGCTCAGGTCGCGCCCGTTTGATTAGGTCATTTACGCGGGTGATCATCTCCTCAAGATGTTTCGGCTCGGGCGGCGCTCCGGCCTGCTCCTCCGTGTGACTATGCCCCTCGATATAGGCGGACAGCTCTTCGTAGGTGCTGACAATGTCCGCAATCAGACCATCATCCCAGTTCACCTTCTTGAGGCCAGTCACGATAATCCGGTCCGTCCAGCGGTTGACAACCTGCTTCAGCAGATAGTGGGGGATGATCTCTTCCACAGTGCGCCGCAATTCAGCTATGCCACGCTGAATCAGCTTCACGCGCGCGGAGCCTGCGGCAGCCTTCGCCTCAGCCAGAGTCTTCTGTGCTTTCTGTGTATTGCGATAGTGCGGCGTGGTGGCCGGACAATCATCAAGGGAGATTTGACCAGGTCGGCCTTCACCATCCCTTTCGATCCAGTGCGTCAGCATATCGACATTTTCATCGTCCGCCGCGCCAGCAAGCATGGTCAGGAACACGAGGTCGTGTGTGAAGACGACAACCTGACGGTTCTTGGCCTCCGCGACTAGGCGGTGCGCGATGCGGTCTTTGCGCTGATGATCCTGCGAGGTGACAGGGTCGTCGAGAACGATTCCGGCGTTGGCGGGATTGAGCGCGATCTCGGTCAGAAAGTCGGCAAGCGCCACCGCCCTCTGTTCACCCTCGCTTAGGATCTTGTCCGGACTGTGCCCTCCTTTGATACTGAGCGAGCGGACGGTCTGACCGCGCTGTCCCTGGGTACGGAATTCGACCGGCAGGTTGCAGTCCAGCGTCTTGCATTCATCAGCAAACCGTTGCCGGTAGTCTTTCGCAATGACGGTCGAAAAGAGTTCGCTCTCCTTTTCGGTGAGCGGACGGGGATTGAGGCTGCGCCGTGGCGCGCCGGACGCCTCTTTCGCCCAGGCCAAGTCATAAACAAACTTTTCGACTTCGGGCAGGAGCTGTTTCAGGACCTGCCGGTGCCGAAGCGTGATCCGCTCCGCTTCGAGCGCCTTGAGCGCATCTTCGACTTTCTGCTCCTTGAGCCGCGCTATGTCGGTGTCGATCTGGACGATGAGGGCGGTTAGTGGCCCGTCAACATCCTCGAACGATGCCGGCGCAATGTCGCCCGCTGTGTGCTGCAGGATCGCGACGATCGCCGTTCGGTCGCGCTCCATGGCTGCGATGAGCGTACCGATCTGCTTGGCCAGCGCTGGATTGAGGCGCGTCAGGCGAGCGTGGACGGTTGTGTCCGCCGAAAAGAAATCCAGGCGGAGCGCTTTCAGCGCTTGAACGAAATGATCGAGCTGAGCGCTTGCCTCTTCGGCCTCGCGCCGCGCCTCACTGGCAAGGAATCCCCAGAAGCGCCTGATAAGGGCGGCGGAAGCTGCATCGAGGGGCCGATGGCACAACAGGCAGTAATCATCATCCAGCGGGTACTTTTCATGTTCAACCTGTGCCAGCGCGTGGGCAGCAGCTAGGAAACTTTCCCATTCCGGCGTTCCGATCCCCTTGAAGAAATCCTGCTTGAATGACTCGGCACCTTGCGCTGCCACCAAGCGGGCTTTGTCGGCAAAGGTGGCGAGTTGGGCGCGATAGCCGGTGCGCTTTTCCTCGGTCAGGAGTGTACCACTGTCGGCTAGTCGCTTTTGCAGCGCCGCTATATCGCGCTTCGCATCCTCGAGCTGCTTTATCGCCTCAGCAACGGATTTGGATTGCAGATCCTTGATCTGCCGCTGGACTTCTTCAAGCCGCGCCGTTTCGGTTTCGCCGAACACGGCGAGGCGACGCAGCTCCGCGGCGTCGGTATCACCAGTGAGCGCGGCAACGAATTTTGAGACTGGGCTTTCCGGTGCAACAAAGCTGTTGGTGAAAGTGTTTTGCCTATTTCGGCGCTCTGTCTCTGCTGTAAGCCGGTTGGTGATTTGGCTGTATACACGCGCCATTTCCGGGAACACGTCGAACCCTGCCGGTTTGAAACCTAGAGGACTTTGCTCGACCAGATGCGTGCGTGCCACAGCCGTATCGAACACCGCAATTCTCTTGAGCTCGGGATGCTCGGTGGAGCCATCGAAGACGAACGGCGTCTGGTTCTGCGCGCCGTCGGCTATCACGATGCTTGCAGCTGGCTCATCCTTGGATTGCTCGTCGTAGACGTTCGGCAGGATGGGGTGCTGCGTACGGCTAAAGCAGACATTGGACAGGATGCGCGTGAAGCCGCTCTTGCCGACGCCGTTGCCGCCGTACACAACCGTAAGGGTCGGCGAAAAGGTCAGTTCGGCAGCCATGGGCAACGCGTTGATCGCGCACAGATCTCCGATTCGCTTCAGCCAGATCGGCGCCGGAGCTGCGGAATCGGGCCGACCAGTGATTGTTGCTGGAACGTCGATCGGCGGGTCGGGAGCCTGGCCGAGATTGTTGCCGTGGAGGAATAGGCTGTACGCTTGATCGATCTGCTCATCCGTCAGCCGCCCGAAACGAACAGCAAGGGCAAGCACAAAACGCTGCCACGGCTTAAATCCCTGGGCCCAGACATCAAGTTGGGTCCAGATTGTCGTCGGCGGGTTCTGCGCCTGCGATTCCTGGCCCTCCGCCATGTCCCCCCCATTCTGTATTTGAATGTTCCCTCAGCCCATATCTTCGCGCGAGTGCTCACTCTACCATCGGGACTTGTAATTGTGGCAGCAACCGCCAGTACAAACAACAGGAGCGCTTTGCCGATGTCCGGCGTGCGGCCACAGGAAATCGAATCGCCTACAGACGAGTGGTGGATATCGCATGTTTCCCTATGCCAAGCGGAGCAGACCTACCCGGCAACCACGTCAGCGCCGAGGGCACCCGACCGTCCGAAATCAGATTTCTGCTGGTAGCTATATGGTAGCTGAAGCGAATTCCGGATAAAGAGAAGACCGCCTTTCGGCGGCCTATATTATTGATTTTACTCTGGAATTTTGGTTGCGGGGGCAGGATTTGAACCTGCGACCTTCAGGTTATGAGCCTGACGAGCTACCGGACTGCTCCACCCCGCGTCGATTCGTTGTTCGCTGCGTAAGTCCTTCGGAACGCCAAGGGCGGCAG
>Ga0326597_10013301_pt1 | contig 10823 bp, 13 predicted proteins | sample RVTome_12_FD_203789 | JGI IMG/M metagenome (GOLD analysis project Ga0326597, IMG submission 203789) | Soil microbial communities from uranium-contaminated site in the Upper Colorado River Basin, Wyoming, United States - RVT100D185 | ecosystem: Environmental > Terrestrial > Soil > Contaminated >... | reverse complement strand
TGCGCTTGCGCCAACACGATGTTCCTGTTCCCAGTTCCAGCACGCTCTACAGAAGATGGGAATCGGTAGCGGGAACTCCATCAAAAAGCTTGCTTATGAGCACATCAAAAAGCGAGAGCATGCTCAGTCGACGACATCCTCAATGCAAGAAAATTCCCGGACGTCATTGCGCGCAGCACCTATCCCGTTGACATCCACAATCCCGAAGGCACGGGCACCCTGTTAAGGCGCTTGCCGCCGGGAGAATCGTATGACATTCCGATGCGCTGCCTTCTGCCGCAGGACATTGAGGGTCTCGTCCTGGCCGGCCGTTGCATCTCCGGCACGCACGAAGCCCATTCTTCCTACCGCGTCATGCCTGTTTCCATGGCGACCGGTCAGGCCGCGGGCGCCTGTGCTTCTCTTGCCGCCAAATCAGGCAAACTTCCGCGCGAAATTTCCGCCTCGGAAGTGCAGGCCGAACTGGTGCGCCAAGGAGCGAACCTGGGCGCGGCGCATACAGTCGAAAAGGCATAGAACCTATTCGAGCAATGGCGATCAAGGCGTTCAAGTGCTCCGAAGACGTCGAGATCGTGGACTACCACTGACGCCAAGAAGAAAGGGATGCCTCCATGAATATCACCCTGGCCCTTACTCCGCTGGTATCGCTGATCGCCGGGATACTCATACTTGTCATACCCCGGCTGTTGAACTATATCGTCGCCCTCTATCTGATCATCATCGGACTGATCGGACTCTTCGGCGCCGGCAATTATCGCTTCTGATCAGATCCCAAAGGCATCAGCTACAGCGATCACAGAGAGCACGGTTCACGCATTCGCGTGCTGATCCCAGATCTCGCGGAACCGCGCAGCGACCGTCTTAAAGGAGTTGAGCACGGCGGGATCGAAGTGTGCCGGACTCGTGCGCCCGTCGCCTCCGATGATGATGTCGTGGTGCGAGCGCGCGATCTGCGCGCCCATCTGCAGGTAGGGCGAGTCGCTGCGCGCGAGGATCTTTTCCCCGATAACCGTGTGCGTCTGCATCGTCTCCCTGGGGAGAACCATATCAGAACTTGCGAGGAATCGCCGGGTCTAATTTCTCATTGCTGCAACAGAAGCGTCTCGGGAGGCGATTGTCAGCGTGTGGTTACTAGAAGGTTCTAAGCATGTGCTGCCCGGGTTATGCCTCAGCAGCCCTGGCAAGGGGTCGCATGATCGATTCCACGAATCCGTATGGCTCGACCACGAGCAGCGCCTCGTGCAAGTGAGGAGAACGCCATGATGCTCCGAAATATTTTCACCATACTGTGCTGTCTGCCGTTAATGGCGGCAGCCGTTGACGCACTTGAACTGAATGGGTTGCGACCAAGAATTTCCAAGAGCGCTTTGAATCAGCGCATGCCGGCACTGAAGTGCACTCCGGAAACCAAAGTGCAGGAATACTCCGAATGCACCTACGTACGCACCAACCCCAACCAGGAGGCCGTAAATGCATTGAACAACCTGGGCGGAGAACTCGTGGAGTCGTGGGAATTCAGATTCGATGGTGACGTTCTCGGCCGAATAGTCGTATCCCTTGATCCCATAGCCTTTGACAAAGTTGTATCCGCTCTACGAGCGAAATTCGGCGAACCAACCGGCAAGTCGAGCGAGACTCTGTACAACCGGGCTGGCGCTCCAGTCATTTCACGACAGTTCACCTGGGGACGCAACGGTCAAACAATGGTCGCAACGGAATTTGCCGGCCGCATGGGCAGGTCGGTGGTAAGTCTTGCATCGGACGCCCATCTCAACAAGGCTCGCGCGTAGCTTTGCGCACGAGGTGCTCGTAGCGGTAGGGAGTGTGTTTGCAGAGCAACTCGAACCACTCGGCACGCGGCATGACCTGCACGTTGTGCTTCAAGCTGGCGTGTATCTCCGAGCGGTAGATTACCGTGCCGCTGGCCGCGTCGTAGGTCATTTACTGCAAGGATATCGGGGCGCGCAGCGTGTATCCGGCAAGTCTCTTGCGACCCTTGGCCACTTCGGGCGCCACGCTCACCTCGTCGTGCGCCGAGAAGCTCCATGGCGCCAGGCAAGCATGCGGCGGCGAAGCTCTTTCGATACCGCCCGTTCTCCACCAGAAAAACGAGCACGGCGCGCCGAAAGCTCTCGGCAAGAAGATTTGCCGGAACTCGCGGCAGTACGACGAAGCGACCGCCGGGAAGAAACACCCCGTCGGCGGCGAGCACGTGAGTTCGATCGGCCTTCAGGCGGACAGGGCTGAGATTGTTCTTGCAGGTTGCGCTGGCCGGTGTCGCGGCGGTCGCCAGGTGATTGTGCCGGATCGCCGGTTCGAGACCGACAGCACGGCTGCGCCTCAACCGATGTTTCTATGCGGACCGTTGCGCCGCCCCTGGTCTGCCGGGTCGAGCCGGTCAGCGGCGCAGCTGCTCAATCGTCAGCAAGCATCGAATACGTGTGTCCAGGTCGCTCACCGCTAAACTTTTGGGATGCGCAACGTCTTGCTGATCATCAAGGTTCCGGACAGCACGAACAGCAGGGCCAGCGGGTGCAGATCCGCAGGCCCGACCGTCCACACGCCCCAGTAAAGGTTCTCGCCCACCCGATCCCGCCAACCTGCCCACGCCAGCACGCCCGTCAGCAGTACGCTGGTGGGAATGGGTGTGCCTTCGAAGTAAGCAACCTTGTCCCGACCCTCCGAGAGGCTCTCGGCGGTTACGTTGAATCGAGCCAATCGGCTCACTCCGCAACATACGAAGTAAATCAGCGCTATCCAATCCCAGCCTCCGCGCAATCCGGCGGCGAATGCCACTGCTGCGGGGGCAATGCCAAATGAGATGATGTCCGCCAACGAATCGAGTTCGCGCCCAAGCGCCGAGTGCTGGCGCCGCCATCGCGCGACATGGCCATCGAGCACGTCGAATGCCAGCGCGACCGGCGCCATCGCGGCCGCGGCGAGGAAATGGGCCGCCGACTGAGTGCCCACGTAAATCATGGCGAAAAAAACTGCCGCCACGCCGCAAGCTGCATTGGCCAGCGTGAGGAAGTCGGCCAGGTGGAACCCCCGAATCATCGAGAAATGTCGGGGCGGATTAGCGGGTGGGCGCACCGCCTCCATGAGGTCAGCGCCAATCGACAGCGCCGAACCGGTCGTGGCCCAGGCGGGTGTAGTAGATGCCGATTGTGCCCCGCGTTTGCGTCCTATCGCCGATATCGGGAAAAGTCGCATCGCGGCGATTCCACAGATATTTGACCGCGATTGCATGTTGCTTGTGAATGCGCCACGTAAGTGTTGTGTCCACGCGGGCGATGTTGTCGTGTCCGGGCGGGCCGCCAGCGGCCACACGGGTCACGAAATACTCCCGCCCCGTCACATCGAGCGAGGCCTTGTCGCCAAAAATCAGGCGCAGCGCCAGGAGTGCCTGTGGCGCGACGCCGTAGTGGTAATCGGGCTCGCCGGGGCCGCGGACGGTGCCAACCGCGGCATAGCCCGCCCCCGCGAGGGCCGTTCCTTGCAGTGCGATCGAATGGGTCAGCCAAAGCTGGCCGGTCGTGCCAAGTGACAGCGCCGTGCTCGACACGCGAAAGAATTGAGGTGAGATGTAATCATAGCTCCCGTACAGCCCCCACACGCCCCGATAGTTCTTGCCTACGTCATAGTCTCTTCCCAAAAGCAGTCCGCGAGTCATGACGTTTTCGAACACGTTGGAACTCGAGGCAGTGGCTTGGAAGGCAAAATTGTCGAAAGGCCGCTTGTAATAGTAACCGGGTTTGCCCGGCAGCCCGTAATCGATGGAGTAGTCTGCGAGCGCCTCGGCGCGTCCGGATCTCGTTGAAGAGCCGGGGCTGTTTTGCGGCGCGGCGCTCGCGCCTAGCGCGAAGCGGCTGTAGTAGGCCGCGCCGCGGCTGGAGAAGATGGTGTCGAAACGGTCGCCAAAGGCGAGGCGATTGAATCCGGTCGACGGGGAGATCACCGCCGCGGAAACCTCACGCCAGAATCGGGGCGTGCCGTTTGCATTCTCGAGCACCAGGCTCGCCATCCGGAACAGTGCCTCGCCCAGAAAGGTCCCGCCGATACCGCTTGCGACCTAGTCGTTCCGGGAGGGTGGGGTGGTTTCGCCCGCAATTTCCCATAACATGCTGCCTGCAAAAGTGTAGCCGAACGACTCCCAGTATGTGAGACCGGCGGACCGCGCAAACCCATGGTACATCGACCCTTGGTACGGGTGACCCAATTGGTTTATCTTGAAGGGATCGTTCTCGGTAACCCAGCTTCTGCGCAGGTTACGCCTGATCGTCGATAGGTTAGTGTCATACTCATCGCCGTCGAAGTAGCGCCGGTTGAACTGGTTCAACAGCAGTTCGAACCCCATGATCTCGAGGGCCGGGATGGAGTAGCTCTTGCCGGCCCCTGATTCCGAGGACACGGCGTCGGTCGATTTCCCGATCGCGGGTGCGGTGGAATCGGCCTCCGCCGGCGCGGATTCTACGGGCATTGCGGCGGCCGGGTGTTCGGCGAATCCGGTACAGGGTATCGTCAGGACGAGCACGATGGCCGTGTTGAGTACCGCCGCTCCGAACCCGACTCGGGGTGTTTGCCTAAGTCCGCAGTTGATCGCCGAAAACATGATGCCAAGGGGACTTCGCCGAGCCTCTTGCCAGGCAACTGTCAGTATGAGTGTAGCGCAGAGGCAATGCAAGAGGCCGGAATCAATTTCGCGAGAAATGACTCCGGCCTCTAAGTGAGCGCTTCAGGCGCTCCGTCTCTGACTCGAATCGGAAACTGGCAGGTTACCGGTCACTGGAGACTTGAATGCGGTTTTCGACCGCCACAACGCCCTTAACGTTACGGGCAATTTGAACGGCCTTGTTGGCTTCTTCCTGGCTCCTTGCGGTTCCGCTCAGTTGCACGACGCCGCTGTTGTCCGTATCGACTTTGATATGACGCATGCTGACCTGTTTATCCCTTGCAAACTCGGCCTTGATCTTGGTGGTGATCACCGAGTCCTTGACGAAAGCCTTGGGGGACGAACGGTCCTTGTCTGCATCTTCAGCATGACTGGCTATTGGCGCGAGCAGAGTACCCAATAGAAAACAGCCTGTGACGAGTTTGGTCTTCATGGTGTACCTACCTTTCTGAAGTTATAGATTGGGGCCAAGCGCTGACGTCATTGCGCCTTCAATCCATGCCAGTCAGCTCAACCGGTACCACCCACCGTAAGCCGCAACGAGCGTGCCACACTACGTAAGATCCTTGATATCAATCACTTAGGAGAGATAATCCAACACGAGCATGGGTCAAAGCCGTCGCCGATTTGTGACAGCAGCTGGGGCTGCGCCGCCAAGTTGTTGAGCTATCGGACATCCCGATGTCGCCTCGCGGCGTCAATCGTGCTCTCTGGCAGCGCCAGGCACACGAGCGAGTCAGCTTCTCGCCTTGGCGAAGCCGGATCCCGCCCGTATGGAATTTCTCTTCGGATTAGCGGCGGGCTGCGAAGCGCGGGTAGACCTTCCTCACGTTGCCTTCAAAGATCTTGGCCCGATCTTCTGCAGCGAGCCAGTCGATGGCGTCGAGGTGGCGCTTGGTGTCGTCGTAATGGTGTCCCGTCTCGGGGTCGATGCCGCGCTCCGCGCCCACCATCTCGGAAGCGTAGAGGATGTTGTCGGCCGGGAGCACCTTGAGCAGCAGCTCGACGCCGGGCCGGTGATAGAAACGATAGATCCTGTGTAGGGCCGCGTACATTAACCTCTGGTGTCAACGGCGCTCTGCCCGAGCCTCACCCGGGCTGGGTAAACGCTGGGTCTAACGCGTATAGGACGAGCCACTAAGGATACGCAACTCAAGTGCAATGCTCATCGCCAAGGACAGAAACACTCCGATGCATGCCGCGGCTAGTACGTCAGTGGGCCAGTGCACACCAAGGACGAGACGCGAAATGGCGACAAGGGATATCCATGTGATCGCCACCGACAGCGCGAGCTGTCGCGCCGCAGGCCTGATGCGGGTCGCGCAGAGGGCGGCGGCGGTCGCAAATGCAGCGACTACCAGCGTATGCCCACTTGGAAAACTGGAACCCCAATACCATTCCGCGTCCCACAACGCCGGGCGCGCTCGGCCAACGACGGTCTTGACGAGGTAGACCACGGCCCCATCACTGATCACTGAGGCAGCAAGTAGCAGTGCCTCGACGCGCCGCCTAACGCTCAACAGAGCGATCGTCGCAACGGTCGCAAGCGGTACAATGACTCCCGCAGAGCCGGTAAACGTGACCGCTTCGCAGAACGCTGTCAGCGTGCTCGGAACGTGGTTGTGGAGGAGCAGCAAGATGGCCTCGTCGATCGGACCCGATTCACCGCCGAGCACATCCTCGCTCACTTTGATCGTGGACACCGCCAGGACGAGGACAAGCAAGATGCCAAGCCGGCGTTTCTCCAGCGGTTCCAACCAGTCAAGCCGCTTGCGGCGCACGTACACGCCGAAGGCGTAGTAGAGACAGGCGCTGATCAGCGCCAGCTTTGCGATGTCTTTGATCAGCTCGAAGATCACGTGAACTTCCGCGAATAGCGCTGACGCCGGTGCTCCGGATTGATCTTCTTCATCTTGCCCATCGAACACCTCCAAGCGCATTGTCTACATTCAAAAGTGTCCGAAAAAAGCCGGGGTAGCGCAGTTATCTCGACGATCTCGTTCTGATCCCCTTGGGCATCGCGCTGGCAATTGTTTTTGTGCGGGCCTTCCTTGAATCGGCTGCCTTGATTGGATTCGTGGTGCGGGAAGCTTGACGGTACCGCTCGCTCGACGATATTAGGTCTCATCGCGCCATTCAATCGGATAACGGCCGATGCTCTGCGACAGGAAATCGTCCAACTCTTCGAGCGTAAGCGCTGCTGGCGGCGGTGAGCGGGCCGGGACCCGCTTCTCCAATTCGGTGTGATAGCGTACAAATGAGCCGAAATCTCGGGGAAATTTCCGCTCATCGACGCCCAGGAATGCGCCTTGCCCGCGGGCTCTCCCGAGGATGGACCGCCAGTGCTCGACTGGGACCAGGCCGATTCCATCCACGCCGTTGGACAACAACATCATATAAATCTCATCGAACGCATCGCGGCCGTCGAGGTAACGGCTCAGCGCCTGCGCAGAAGGTTCCGTGTTGAATGCAAGCCAGAAAGGTATCGATGCGCTCGTCAGGGCGAGCCAAGGCTCGAGCAGCGCGAAACACTCGACGAGCAATCGACTCGAGCGGATTCCCCGCTTGCGGTACCACCACTGGTAGAGATCCGCCACGAACGGGCTCATTACTTCAGGGTCTTCGAAAAGGACGCGCTTGACCTTATATCCCCGTTCTTTGGCGAGCTTCATGATGTCATTTCGCAACTCGGCCACAAATCCCCATTCGGCCTCCGGCTCCTCGCCGGTGGACTCCGGCGGTTCCCATTTCTGCAGGCTCGACTTGTAGCGCCCCAGGAAGCGCTCCACCCGGCCGCCGCCTTTGAAATACTCCGTCAGGGTCGCTCCTCCATATCCGCCAGCCTGGAAGATGTGCCGGTCAGCAACGCGCGTCGCGGGCCATTTCAGCGTGCATTCTAGGACAAGAATCGTGGCTCCCCTAGCGAGGCCCGAGGCAAGGAAATCCTCGAACTTTCGTCCGAGTCGCAGACGCTTGATCCGGAAGTACGCCATGCGCTCGACCATCAGTCGATCCTGAACCGGGTCATGCATCTGATGCACCTGTAGAGCCGGGTTCGCGTCGAGGAGGGCCTGCACGGGTTTCCGGCCCCAGTCCAGATCCTCGGAAATGGCGTCCGGCGAAAGATGGCGCCGTACCGGCACGAGATAGGTTTGGGGAAGCCACGGCATGCCTAACGCCGCGCCAAGATGAACTGCCGCGCCGTTCGAGGAGCCGATCATGGCCCCCGGCCAACTGCGCGCCGGATATTGCTGAACGACCCAATCGGACATTTCCTCCGCGTTTATACGCCGAATCTCTCGCGGTGGTATGCCTTCCCACCACCCGCTCCAACGATAAAGGGCCTCCCGCAGCCGCTCCGGCAACGCGTTTACCAACGTCGCTGCGAATTCCGGCGCCGCCAGCGCAACACCAGCACCCGGAAAAGAGCGTCCATGAAAGTGACGCCCGAGGGCATACAGCATCGACGACGTCGAATCGAAATCCGCGACGTAGCGCCTAGCCGGGTGGGCCATCTTGTCTGCTACAGCAAGCAGGGCTGCGGTGCAAAAACGTTTCCGATCATTTCATTTTTCTGAACCCGTCCCCATAGGGAACTTTTCTTTTCCCGACGAAAGTGCCTGCCACATAACGCGCATCCGCCTTCGCCTTCCGCGAGACGGAAGGGTTGGTGCGTCTTGTCAATACATGAATCGCGCGAAGTCTTCCGACAACAACTTTCTCGCCCATCTTTCTTGCTTTTCCGACGAGTTTTCTCCGTCTTACTCCTGCCGTCTCGTCAAAGCTGACGCCAAGCGCCCCGGGCTTGAGCGGCGGGATAAATCTTCTTGAGGGCGGTGTCCTGCCCGGCAGTCCGAGATCCTTCACCTTTTTGGTGTGAGCCTTTACGCTCGCTGCCCGCACTCTGACAATCTTGCCTCTTCTAGAAGCAGTGAATGCTTTCCTTTTGTAGGGCCTTACATGTACAGTCAGCTTTGCCATAAGTTCACCTCAGTGAGGAATAATAAGAAGACGAATCTGCCGGCGAACGCTCTTTTGCCTGCGGACACGGACGGAGAAGCGTCTTGTTCAAGTCCGGAACCTCGCGAAATGTGATTTATGTTCATGCTTGCGTCCGCTGCTTGGGAAGAGGACGCGAGAGCGCGGCAAGCCGCTCGAGCGACTGGTTGGTCTGGGTGACGTAACCTGCGTAAAGGTTGAAGTGCTGTTCGAGCGTTGCATCCGAAATTCCCTTGAGTCCGCTCAAGTCAAAATGCCGAGGCTTGCAGTGCATGATCATCCTCCTTGAAAAGGAGTCTGCAGGACGCAGCCACATGTCGGGACGGTGCAGCTCACGCCTCGGGTGTGCTGCGTCCAGCACAAGAATTTAGTGCACACGGTTTCCGGTAACGTTCCCGCGTCTCATCCCATACACACGCAGTTTCTGCACGATCTTCCGTTGGGCAGCGATTTGTCGCCCGTAGCCGACATGGGTACGCGCATCGCTTCAGGCAGATATCAGGAGCATCCCATTCGAGATGTCGCCTGCGCGCGCCTCCATGCGCCAGGATCGCGCCGCGCGCCCCAACTGTCGCACCGCTAAGCACATGAACTCGATCTCGGTTGACCGACACTTGCCCGGTACGGTGTAGTGCTGTACCTACAAGAAGTGGAAGCTCGGCATCCTTTCGGTTTTTTTCCCCCGAGCTGTTCTGGCGTCAGCGGCTCGGGATCGCGTGATTGAACTCCAGCTTTCAGGAGATACAAGCTAGCTGGCCCCCCATCCCAGTCTGCCGCTGACCTATCACCCCGTCCCCGACATCGCCTGAGTGCGAGCGCGCGCGCCGGCGCTTGACCCGCTTCGCGCGTCAAGTGCATGATGTGATTTTCTCCAGCAGAGTCCGCGCCGGCGGAATTAACGGTTTCATCAAGTCGCTCTCGGACAAGAATCGGCAGGACGGATTTAAAACGGTGAACAGCGAAAGGTACTGAACTCCCTTGAAATGGCGTATACACTTTCACAGAACGATCCACGGCGTGAAGTGAATTGAGGCAGCATTGATTAACAGGCTAATATTGTCAGTTGGTCGGTGCAAGGTCGGAGGATGCCTGGCAGCAGGGTTACTTGTCGCCCTTGCCGGATGCGGTTCGCTGCCGATCATCGTCCCCGACATGGAATTGCGCCCGGACCAACCGGTGCAACTCGAGGGCGCATTCGGCCCCCTGACTCTCCAGCAAAGCAAAGCGATCCTCGACCGGTTAAAAAGCGGCGGGAAAGAGGCCAGCATCTTCGACCGGCATCTGGCGCTGGAAGAGGCCATCGTCGGGAGCCCGCTGGTGGTGGGCAACAAAGTGGTCCTGCTGCAGGACGGCCCGGCTACCTTTCAGGCCATGTTCACCGCCATCCGCGATGCGAGGGACCATATCAACATGGAAACCTACAACATTGAGGACGATGAGGTGGGAAATCGCTTTGCGGACGCGCTCATTGAGAAGCAGGCACAGGGCGTGCAGGTAAATTTCATTTATGACAGCGTGGGGGCGATCAACGCTCCCAAGGCATTCTTCAAGCGCCTCGCCGACAGCGGCATCAAGGTCCTGGAGTTCAATCCGATTAACCCGCTGAAGGTCAGGAAGGGCTGGGACGTCAATCAACGCGATCACCGCAAGCTGCTGATCGTCGATGGCCAGTCTGCGTTCCTCGGCGGGATCAACATCAGCAGCGTGTATTCCGGCGGCTCCTACACTCAGCGATCCAGGGGGCGCACCGAGGGGGAGCCTCCGTGGCGCGATACCCATTTGCAAGTGGACGGACCCGTAGTCGGCGAGTTTCAGAAACTGTTTCTCGCGACCTGGAAGAAGCAAAAGGGCGAACCCCTCGCGCCGCGGAATTATTTGCCGCAGCTCAGCAACAAGGGAAAGGAGGTGGTGCGCGCCATCGGCAGTTCGCCGGATGAGGCGTACACTCTGATGTATGCGACGCTGCTTTCGGCAATCGGCAGCGCCGAAACCAGCGTGAACCTGACGAATGCCTATTTCGTCCCTGACCCGCAGTTGCTCGCCGCGCTCAAGGACGCCGCGCAACGCGGCGTGGACGTGAAGCTCATCCTGCCGAGCTACTCCGATTCCTGGATGGTGTTCCACGTGGGACGTTCCTTTTACGAGGAGCTGT
>Ga0326597_10013300_pt1 | contig 10824 bp, 10 predicted proteins | sample RVTome_12_FD_203789 | JGI IMG/M metagenome (GOLD analysis project Ga0326597, IMG submission 203789) | Soil microbial communities from uranium-contaminated site in the Upper Colorado River Basin, Wyoming, United States - RVT100D185 | ecosystem: Environmental > Terrestrial > Soil > Contaminated >... | reverse complement strand
AGACGTCCACGTCTTCCGGCGAGGGGCCCTTATCGAGACTACCGAAGAAACCAATCACCGGGCATTTGATGCTGCCGGCGAGGTCGATCGCCGGCGGATTGCCCGCGCCCATGGCCTGCCGAATGCGTCCTCCGTAGAAAATCGCGCACGCCTTGAGCTTCGGATTCGACATTGCACCCACCCAGGATACGCGCCCGCCCCAGCAATGCCCGACGATGCCGATGCGGTCTGCATTCACGTTGGGCATGGCGGAGAGCAGTTCGTAAGTAGCCAGCAAGTCAGGCATAGTCCAATCGTCGCGAAACTCGTTGCGTTTGACTTCCATGTCCGCGCTCTTGGGCCACCAATGAAAGATGAACGGCGCCGCCACGACGTAGCCGTTTTCGGCGTAACGCGCCGCAATGGCCAAGGTGAATTTGTCGTTCTCGATGCCCGTGTGCCCGATCGGAATATGCTGGCAGAGAATGAGTCCCGGATGCGGGCCGGGGCCCTTGGGTTCAAAGATGAACACTTCCATCGGACTGCCTTTGACGCTGATCGTTTCAATGTGCTGGGCCATACTGAACTCCTCGCTGATTTGGGTGTTTGCGTCTTCACCGTTCGGCTGCTATGCGAATAATACGCGGCAGCCGCGGCGATTGCGGCTGCGTCGTGCCGAAGTCGGCCGCGTCGCTAGACCGAAGCCTTCCTTGGTGCGTTCAGATGCATGCCGAGTGCGAGACCCGCGGCGAGCATGCAGATCGCGCACACGGCCAACCAACCGAAGCGCGCAAACGCGCTGCTCGCCAGAAACGCGCCCATGGCGTTGCCGGACCAAACATGCGCGCCGAATAGTGTATTGGCACGCGAGCGCGCCTCAGGTACCGCTGAATTCACCAGGGTCTGATTTGCGACCATCGACGCGCGCAGTCCGCAATCGAGCAAGACAGCGCCAACGATGACCACGACCACCGACCAGGCCGACAACCCCAGTGTCATCCAGGCCGCGAACAAACAGCCGATCCCAGTGACCACTACCAGCCGAGCACCGGAGCGATCCATCCAGCGGCCTGCGGGGCGTGCGATTAGGAGGCCGGCGGCCCCGGGAATGCCGATCAGACCCGCCTCAGTCGGGCCGAGCCTATGAAACGCCGCTAACATCGGGGCGACCGTAGCCCAGAATGCGCCATAACAGATTCCAAGCAGGAACTGGACCGAAACGGTGCGACGTATGTCGGCGTGCGTGCGCAGCAACTGCATGACCGACCACAGCAATGCGCGATACGGCGCACTCGAGGTTGGGTGGGAATGCGGTAGGCGCGCGATTAGCAGCGGCGCGAGTGCGACAATCATTGCGGTCGACAGTACGTAGCTGAAGCGCCAGCCGAAGTGTTCGGCGATCAGGCCGCCGACGATGCGGGCAAACAGGATGCCGACGAACAGTGCGGAGAGCTGTGTGCCGACGGCGCGGCCACGTTCGGCAGGGCGGGCAATGTCGGCGACGATCGCAATCATCAGCTGCGCCATGGACGAGCACGCTCCGGTGATGAAGCTGGCCGCCACCAATACCCAGATCGATGGGGCGGTAGCCATTACCGCCTGCGCGACACCGAGCACCCCAAGTTGGCAGAGCAGCAGAGAGCGCTTATCGACCCGGTCGCCGAGCGGGACCAGCAGTATGGTTCCGACAAGCATGCCAGCGAACGACAGCGTCGGCACCCAGCCCACGGTTGCGGCATCGGCCTGAAACGCCGTTGCGATCGCAACCAGCATCGGCGACTGGTAGTGGATACCTCCCGCGATCACAAACGCCGCGAGCGCGAGTAACACGATCAGGGCCGGCGGCGAACCAGCGCCTGGAGCCAATGAATGTGAGGGCGTCATTGTTGTGGGTCGTTAGCGCGACGCAATGCGACTCGGGCCGATTCACATTGCGCCCGGAGGGATGTCGATGCCACGCGCCGCACGGCCGCGGTGGTTCGCACCAATGGAGCATATCGTATTGCGGTTATCCGCGCATGCGTGTCGAACGCTCTTTACGCCGCCGGCCGGAGTCAGTACCCTGGCTTCATACTTCAGACCCGAAGTCTCTAGAGGAGGCGCATCGATGCTAAACGTTGCAGTCATTGGAATGGGCTGGTGGGGCAAAACGCTGGTCACCGCGATGCAGAAAAGCGCGAGATTCAAGGTGGTCAAAGGCGTAAAGCGTCATCCCGAGACGGAAGCCGAATTCGCGCGTGCGCAAGGTTTCGAGATCGTTTCCGACTATGCCGCCGTGCTGCGCGATCCGAATGTTCACGGCGTTGTGCTCTGTACGCCGCACACGCTGCACGCCGAGCAGATCGTCGCGGCGGCACAGGCCGGCAAGCACGTGTTCTGCGAGAAGCCGCTTTGCTTGACAGCGGCTGACGCACGTCGTGCGGTCGCGGCAGTGAATGCGAGCGGGGTGAGCATTGCGGTTGGCCACGAGCGCCGCTTCGAACCGCCGATACTGGATCTAATGCGCACGATCAAATCGGGTGAGCTCGGTACGCCCTTACAGATCGAGGCCAACTTTAGCCAAGATAAGTTTCTGACGCTGGAGGCCGACAATTGGCGGCTCACCGCGAGCGAGGCGCCAGCGGGGCCTATGACCGCGACTGGCATTCACCTGCTTGACCTTTGCGTCGGCGTGTTCGGCGAAGCCGAATCCGTGCTGTGCAGCGTCAAGCAACTCGGCAGCCATTTGGTTAACGGTGACACGCTCGCCGCGGTGGTTTCGTTCAAGAAGGGCGGGCACGCGCTGATCTCGGCGATTCTTGCCACCCCTTTCGATGGGCGCTTCGCCGTGTACTGCAGCAAGGGTTGGATCGACGTGCGCGACAAGGCGCATCCGAGCACGCCCGCGGGCTGGACACTGACCAAAGTGGTCAGTGGAGAGAAACGCACCAGCGTCGAGTATCCGGCGGCATCGGGCGTGCTAGCGAACCTCGAAGCCTTTGCCGATGCTGCCGAGGGCCGGGCACCGTACCTGATTACGCAGGAGCAGATGGTATGGAACATCGCGGCGCTGGAGGCGGTGGTCGAATCGGCCGCTACCGACCAGAAGGTCATGGTCAAGTAACGGACGTTGTGCTTGTATGCGGGATGGCGCGCGGGCAAAATTGCGGCAAAGGCGCCGGGCTCCAATGCTGCTTGCTTAAGCTTCCTTCCCGCGTGTGCGGGGGTAGGTGAGGATGGGGGTGAGATCGACTTTGCCCCTCCTCAACCCTCCTCCGCGCTGCGCGCAAGGGAGGGAGCGCGAAGAGTGTAATGGGAGGCCGGATCTAGTTCCCTGTCCACAAAGAGGAGGCGTGACAACATGGCACACGAGAAAGCAGCTGCGGCCGATGGCTGCGACCACACGTTTAAGGCGATCTACGACCATGAAATTCCATGGGAAAGCGACGACGTACGCGGGCTGCTGACGCTGCCGCCGGGCGTTCAAGTCAAGGTCTTGAGCTACGACCCGGTGATGAAGCGCCTCGATATGAAACAGCGCTTTCCGCCCGGCTATGTCGAGCCGGCGCATACCCACAAGAGTTGGCATTCGATCCTCGTGACCAAGGGCCGGATGTGCGTGGCCGGCAAGGACCTGCGCCCGGGAGATTATGTGTTCGGCTGGGACATTCCCCATGGGCCCTACGAGTATCCGGATGGCTGCGAGGTTTTCATCGTCTACATGGGCGATGCTGCCCACGTCTGGGAGAAACAGGATTTATTACAGCACAAGAACACCTGGAAGCCGGAGACTGAAGAAGGCAAGAAGGGCGTTGATGAGCACATCAAGAAACGCCAAGCTGGACAAGTGTGAACGGCTAGGATCGGGCATCAGCCGGCAGGCTTGGCATCCCGCACCAGTTTGAACATCTGATCACCGAAGCGGCTGCGCGCTTCGTCATATAGCGGTTGGACCGCACGCACGAACGCCGCGCGTTGCTCCGGGGTCAGGTCGATGACTTCGCCGCCAGCGTCCTTAATGGCCAACCGTGCGATCTCTTCTTCCTCGACGGCGAGCTTGCGTTGTTCTTCGATTGCCATCCGTGCGGCTTGCTGGATTCCTTCTTGCAGACTTGGGGGCCAGCGCTCGAATTGCGCGCGGTTCAGGTAGATGCCGCGCGAGAGGTAACAATGCGCACTCAACGTGTGGTAGCGATGGACCGTATGCGCGCCGTAGTCGACTGTATTCGCCAACGGGTTCTCCTGCGCATCGACCGCGCCTGAGACGACCGCTTCGAGCCCCGGTTTGAGGTCGAGCGAGAAGGGGATCGTTCCCAATAGCTCAAAGCTGCGCGCGTGAACCTTGCCGGGCATCAAGCGCACACGCATGCCCTCGAGATCTGCAAGCGAACGAACCGGGCGCAGGCAATTGGAGATGTGCCGATAGCCGTTCTCGAAGTAGCCGAGCACCTTGTATCCGGGAATGTGCTCCTCGATCTTGCGACTCAGATAGCTGCCGAGCGCTCCGTCCATCGCAGCCCGCGCATGCTCCAGTCCATCGAACAGAAACGGCAGATCGGCGAACTCGAGCTCGGGCACACGATCGGCAAGATAGCTGGTGGACTGGTAGGCGAGGGTCAGAATCCCGTGCTCGGCCATCCACAGCAGATCACCGCCCTTGTAGCGGAGATCCATGATGTTCCAGATGTACTTGACGTCTACGGCATTGCCGAACTGCGCTTCGAGTCGGTCGCCCATGATCTTCAAGCCCCGGCTGCACGTCGTGCTCGGCGGGCCATAGCCACCCATGCGGATCTGGATCGGTTCGCTCATCTCTAGAACGGTAAGCTCGCGTCAGGTTTGACTTCGAGAATAACGCGCCGAAAGTCCTCCTGGATGCGTTTGATCGCTTGCTGGTTGTCGGCTTCGAAGCGCAGGACGATGACCGGCGTTGTATTCGACGAACGCGCCAGCCCGAAGCCATCCGGATACTCCACGCGCAGCCCGTCGATGCGAATGACCTGGTGCTCGCCGCTGAACTTCGCACTCGACTGCAGTTCCTCGATCAGCGCGTAGTTCTCGCCTTCCTTCAGTTTTATTTGCAGTTCCGGTGTGCTGAGCGCATCGGGAAGCCCATTGAGCGCAGCACTCGGATCGGCTTCACGGCTCAGAATTTCCAGCAGGCGCGCACCTGCATACAGACCGTCGTCGAAGCCATACCAGCGTTCCTTGAAAAACACGTGCCCGCTCATTTCGCCTGCAAGCAGGGCGCCGGTCTCGCGCATTTTCGATTTCACGAAAGAGTGCCCGGTCTTCCATAGCAGCGCTTTGCCACCATGGCGCTCGACCCAGGGCGCGAGGTTGCGAGTCGACTTGACGTCGAAGATGATCAGTGCGCCCGGGTTGCGTGCGAGCACATCCTTGGCGAAGAGCATCAGCTGCCGGTCCGGATAAATGATGTTGCCTGTCTTGGTGACGACTCCGAGCCGGTCGCCATCACCGTCAAACGCAAGACCGAGCTCGGCAGGCGAATTGCCGACTGCGCGGATGACGTCCTCGAGATTCTTCGGCACCGACGGATCGGGATGGTGATTCGGAAACGTTCCGTCGACCTCGCAGAACAGCTCTTGCACCTCGCAGCCGAGCTTACGGTACAACGCCGGCGCGAATGCGCCGGGCACACCATTCCCGCAATCGACCGCGATCTTCATCGGGCGCGCGAGTTTGACATCCGCCACGATGCGCGCGACATATTCAGCGGCGATGTCGCGCGGCGTGTAACTGCCGCTGCCTTGCGTGAGATCTCCTTGCTCGATACGTCGTTTCAGTTTCTGAATGGCTTCACTAGCCAACGTCTCGCCGCCGATCACCATCTTGAGCCCGTTATAGTCCGGGGGGTTGTGGCTTCCGGTGACCGCGACGCCAGAGTTCGTGCCGAGTTGGTAGGCCGCAAAGTACACCATGGGGGTGGTGACGCAACCGACGTCGATCACGTTTATGCCGCTTGCTTGCAAGCCACGTGCCAGCGCCTGAATCAAGCTTGGCCCCGACAAGCGGCCGTCGCGGCCGACCACCATGCTCGACTGACTGCGCGCGCGAGCCTCCGAGCCGATCGCCCGCCCGATGTACTCAACCACTTGCGGGGTCAGGGTTTGGTCGACGACGCCGCGAATGTCGTACGCCTTGAAGATTTCTACGGGGACAGAGGGCATGGATGTCCTGTGGACTGGGTCAGTGTCGTCGATTATGCCACGATGACTTAAACGCAGTGAGCGGCGCTCAGGGTCAAGTCGAAGAAATCCAGTATCCGCCGCGGCATCCATTCGATCGACCCGGGAAAGGCGCCGCTAACGAAGCCCACATGTCCGCCCTGCGGGGGAAACTCCAGGTGTACCGCGGCAGAGACCTGGTCTTGCTGTGGCAGCGCCCACGCCGGAAGGAACGGGTCGTCGAGAGCGTTCAGCACCAAGGTCGGCACGCGGATGTGCGCGAGCCAGGGTTTGCTGCTCGAGCGTGTCCAATAGTCCTCGGCATCGCGAAAGCCGTGGATCGGCGCGGTGACCGCGTCATCGAACGCCCGCAGCGTATTGGCGTGTCGAGCAGCCTCTCGATCGAACATTTGCGGGAACTTGGCGAGTTTGGCGATACTCTTGCGCTTGAGCGTGCGCAGGAAATTGCGGGTGTACACAGCACGGTTGAAGCCTCGATCCAGCGCATTGCCTGCCGCGACCAGATCTAGCGGCGCAGACACCGCACAGGCGGCAGAAACTGTTTCCATCGAGGCCGGCGCATACTCGCCGAGCCATTTCAGCAGCGCATTGCCCCCAAGCGAGATCCCGATCGCGAGCATTGGTCCGCGCCCATGCTGCAGGCGCAGTCTATTCAGGATCCATTGAATCTCAGCCGCATCGCCCGAATGGTAGGCTCGGGCGAGCCGATTCGGTTCCCCACTACAGCCTCGGAAATGCACGATCACTCCGTTCCACTTCCGCTGTGCCAGCGCGTGCATGAGGCTGCGGGCATAGTGGCTGCGAGAACTGCCTTCGAGGCCGTGGAACAAGACGACGAGTGGACCTTCTGTGGCGCTCGTTGCCAGCCAGTCGAGGTCGATGAAGTCGTGGTCGGGCGTCTGCCAACGCGTCCTGCGCAGGGGGAGTCTAGGGCGAGGGGCGAACAATGCCGCGTAAATGGTTTGCAGGTGCGCGTTCGGTAACCACGACGCGGCGCGATAGCTTTCCATGCAGCAGGCACTTATTGCAGGTTAGCGGTTGTTGGCTCGCAGGCGACGTTTCGCGTCCGCGTTGCAATTAATCTCAAGTGACTAAGAGCCGATGAAGTCTATATCCACCTCGAGAAAGGCGATCAGTATACCGATACGCATCGCGCCGTGAATCCGCCAAGTGTCGTGCCCGCCTTGGTGCTGGAATGGATTCAGCATTTAATTCACCACTGAATTGAAGGCGATCGAGACCAAACTTGCCACGGAGCCGCAGACCGGGCGCTTTTGCCACGGCGATACAGTCACGCTCGCGGACTTATGGCGCACCTTTTCCTTAAGTTCTTCACTCCAACTCCGTTAATCGGGAGGTAGTGCAGCCTACCGCGTGCGCTTGCCTGTCGATAGCCGCGCCGGCGTCGACAGGGCCGCCGCGTGCCCAAACGGAGATAGAGCCATGATGATGCGCTGGATTAAGCTCGCAATGTCCGCCATTTTTCTGCTGGTCGCGCCGTTCGCGTCCGCCGCAATGTACAAATGGGTGGATGAGAAGGGTATCGTCCATTATGGCGACAGAGCGCCCACGCAATACGGGAATACGCTGGACGTGCGGACCATCAACAAGTCTGGTGTACTCTCGGCACGACAGGCGCAAGCCAACGTTATCGAGCAGGATCCGGAAAAGCAAAAAGCGGAAGTCAAACGGCAGCTTGAACAGGCACGCCAAGATAACGCCCTGCTTGCCACATACGCGAGCGAGCAAGAGATCGAATTTGCCCGCGAGCGCGAACTGAATCGGCGTCAGGAGATAGTGGCAACGGCGACCGCGGGCCTCGCGAAATCAAATAACCCCGAGGACAAGCGCAAACTGGGCAGCTTGCTTGCCAAGGGGCAAAAGGACGTCGACGTGATCAACGCCAAGTTCGATGCATACAAAGCGCGTTTCCGCGAACTCAAGAGTACGCCGAAAGTAGCGCAATCTGCGGACACGAAGCGCCACATGCCGGCCCAGTAGCCGCGCTACGATGTAGCAATCGGGCTCGAGCTTTTATTGTGCGAGTTGCCGGCTAATGCAGCATGGTCGGCGCAGATTCGGCAGGCGGTTGTTGCGCCGGCGCGTTTGCGACCGGGGAGGCATGATGCGCGATCATGCGCCAGCCGCCACCGATGTTCAGATAGACGTTGGTTGCCGCTACGACGCTGGCCGAGCCGCGTTCACCGATGAGTGCGAGGTACTCGTATGTGCTGTGCACCGCGAGCAGGCCGCCGCGCATCTGTTGAACGCCTCGCAACTGAACCTGCATGTTGGCGCCGTTGGCGAAGATCTGCCGCCAGGACTCGCGGATCTCGTCTAAACCCAGCAAGCGCGCCCCCCCTGGATGCACGCAGTAAACCTCCTCGTCCTCGGCCCAAACGGCCATCATCGCTTCTAGATCGGCGCGCTGAAAGGCCTCGTAGAATGCCTGTTCGGCTTCTTGCGGACTCGTAAATGATGCCTTGGCCATGACGGGCAAATTCTAGCAGGCGCGTGCCGGGCAAAATACCGCCACGAGCGCATTCACGCTGAGCCTGTGAGGCCGGGAATCCCACGCGCACGAATCTGCGCCCAGACACGCTCGGGACCGAGCTCATTGAGACAGCGCGTATGCCCAAGCGGACACTCCCGTGCATAGCAAGGGCTGCAGGCCAGCTCGAGACTCAAGACGGTCGCAGCCGATGAAAGCGGTGGCGTAAATCCGGGGCTGCTCGAACCGTAGAGCGCAATTAGGGGGCGATCGAGTGCGGCAGCGACGTGCATCAGCCCTGAGTCGTTAGTCACGACCATTGCGGTGGCCGAGAGCAAATCAATGGCTTCGTCGAGTGTGGTGCGCCCGCAAAGGTTACGCACTTGCGTCGCGCGCGCCGTCGCTTCGATTTCGTCGCCCAGGGCGCGGTCATTGGCGGAGCCGATGAGCCAGATCTCAGCGCCGGCCTTACCGAGAGTATCGGCCAGGGCTGCAAAATGGCGGGCCGGCCAGCGTTTCGCGGGACCGTACTCCGCTCCCGGGCACAACGCGACTGCGGGGCGCTCGCTCGGGAGATCGAAGGCGTCCAACAACCGCCGCCGGTTACTCTGATTGACCGTCAGCCGGGGACGCGGCAGCGGTCGCGGCAACGCCACTCCAGCCGTCTCGGCGAGTGCGGCGAAACGTTCTGCCATCAGCGGTAAGCGTTTTTCATCGAGTCGGCGCACGTCGTTGAGTAGACCTGCACGCATCTCGCCGCGATATCCGCTACGCGTGGGAATTGAGGCGAAGTATGGCGGTAGCGCCGACTTCAGGGAGTTCGGCAGCACGATAGCCCGCTCATAGCGGCGAGCCTTGAGGGCAAGCCCCAGCCGCCGCCGCGCGAAAACTCTCAGCTCACCGTGGCGGAATGGATTGTCGATGACCGTGTTGACTTCTGGCATACGCTTGAGCACTGCCGCGGTCCACGGCGGCGCGAGCACGTCCAGCGCAAGGTCCGCGATACGCTCATGCAGGCGCATGAACAGTGGCTGTGCAAGCACCGTATCGCCGACCCAGGAGGGACCGACAATTAGAATGCGGGTCATTGAAACATTTGCAAGCTGCGCCGGGCGAGTGCGGAATTTTCTTAGCGCGTGCGCAGCGCTCAATGCCCGCCGCCTGTGGCGCCACCCTTCAAAGTGTAACGCGTCCCGCAATACGGGCACAGCGACACGCCGGTCTTGGCGATATCCAGAAACACACGTGGATGCGCATTCCAGAGCAGCATTGAGGGCATCGGGCAATGCAATGGCAGGTCCCGCGGCTCGACCTCGATGTGGCGCGCCTTATTGGCGGTCTTTTCTTCGCTCATGAGCGCAACGACGCGGTAATGCTCATGCGGCCACGCTGGTATTCCAGTCGCGGTGACGCTCTGCACGTCCGTTCACGCAATCAAAGAACATTTTTTGCAGCTTTTCGGTGACCGGTCCCCGGCGCCCGATACCGATCGTGCGATTGTCCAATTCACGAATCGGAGTAACTTCAGCAGCAGTTCCGGTGAAGAAGGCCTCGTCGGCACTATATACCTCATCGCGCGTGATGCGCTTGGCGATAACTTCGATGCCGGCCTCCTGGGCTAGCGTGATGATCGCGTCGCGGGTAATGCCCTCGAGCGCAGAGGTGAGCTCCGGTTCATAAAGCTTGCCATTACGGACGATGAAGATGTTCTCGCCCGAGCCTTCCGCGACGAAGCCATCGACATCGAGCAGCAGTGCTTCGTCGTATCCATCCTGGTGCGCTTCCTGGTTGGCCAGGATGGAGTTCATATAGGTACCGACCGATTTCGCCCGGCACATCGTGACATTGACGTGGTGGCGGGCGAAAGACGAGGTCTTGACGCGGATGCCCTTTTCGAGCGCGTCCGGTCCGAGATAAGCACCCCAGGGCCACGCGGCGATCGCGACATGCACCGTACAGTTCGCGGTGTTTATGCCCATCGCCTCAGAGCCGTAGAACGCGATTGGGCGGATATAACATGCTTCGAGTTTGTTGGCGCGGACCACCTCGCGCTGGGCCTCGAGCAGGGTCGGCTGGTCGTAGGGGATCTTCATGCCGGTGATGTGCGCGGAGCGAAACAGCCTATCGGTGTGTTCGCGCAGCCGGAAGATCGCAGTTCCGGCCTTT
>Ga0326597_10013299_pt1 | contig 10824 bp, 9 predicted proteins | sample RVTome_12_FD_203789 | JGI IMG/M metagenome (GOLD analysis project Ga0326597, IMG submission 203789) | Soil microbial communities from uranium-contaminated site in the Upper Colorado River Basin, Wyoming, United States - RVT100D185 | ecosystem: Environmental > Terrestrial > Soil > Contaminated >... | reverse complement strand
CGTGCTCCAGATCGACGCCCACGCGGACCTTCGGGAGGCGTATCAAGGGTCGCGCGACAGTCATGCGTGCGCGATGCGTCGAACGCTCGAGCATGTCCCGTGTGCGCAGGTGGGGATCCGGAGCCTCTCCGAGCCGGAGGCGAAGGCCCTGCCGTCGCTGCCGACACGCGTGTTCTACGACATCGACATGCGGAGGGATCCCGACTGGATCGCGCGCGTGGTCGACTGCCTGACCGACACGGTCTACGTCACCATCGACTGCGATGGGCTCGACCCGGCCATCATGCCGGCGGTGGGGACCCCGGAGCCCGGCGGCCTCTCGTGGCACGAGTTGCTCGCCGTCTTGCGGGCGACGTTCGAGCGGCGCACCGTGATCGGCTGTGACGTGGTCGAGCTGTGTCCCCTCCCGGGGATGGTGGCACCCAACTTTCTCTGCGCGAAGCTCGTCCACAAGCTGCTCGGCTACGGCCTCCTGGGCTCACCCGCTTCCGCCTGATGATCATCCGAGCGCCGGATTTCCGGCATGTCGGCCACCCCACGTCGTTTTCTCTCCAGTTCGACGTCAGCACGGACCTTGCTCTAGCAGAGTCAGGTCCAGTCAGCCTGTGTCGGCCGACCGGGCTGCGTCTGCCGCGCCGAGCCCTGGAACCCCCATCATGCCCAACCCTCATCACATCGCCGTCGACGGGAACGAGGCCGTCGCTTCGGTCGCCCACCGCCTGAACGACGTCGCGGTCATCTACCCGATCACGCCGTCGTCGCCGATGGGCGAACTGGCGGACGAATGGTCCGCGGTCGGACGGACGAACATCTGGGGCACTGTGCCCCAGGTCGTCGAGATGCAATCCGAGGCCGGCGCGATCGGCGCCGTCCACGGCGCGCTGCAAGGCGGCAGCCTGGCGACGACGTTCACCGCGTCCCAAGGCCTGCTCCTCATGATTCCCAATCTCTACAAGATCGCGGGGGAGCTCACGCCGTGCGCGATCCACGTGGCCGCGCGAACCGTCGCGACGCACGCGTTATCGATTTTTGGCGACCACTCCGACGTCATGGCGTGTCGCCAGACCGGCGTCGCGATGCTCGCTTCGGGATCGGTGCAGGAAGCGCAGGATCTCGCATGCGTCGCCCAGGCGGCGACACTTCGAGCGCGCGTCCCGTTCCTCCATTTCTTCGACGGCTTCCGCACGTCCCACGAAGTGTCCAAGATCGTCTCCCTGGCGGACGACGACCTGCGCTACATGATCGACGAGGCCGACATTCGGGCTCATCGGCAGCGCGCGTTGTCGCCCGACCATCCCGTCGTGCGCGGGACCGCGCAGAATCCCGACGTCTTCTTCCAGGCCCGGGAGGCCTGCAACACCTTCTACGACGACGCCCCCCGGGTGGTGCAGGACACGATGGATCGCTTCGCCCGGCGAACCGGTCGCGCCTACCACCTGTTCGACTACGTGGGCCATCCCGACCCCGAACGGGTCGTAGTCCTCATGGGATCGGGTGCCGAGACGGCGCACGAGACGGTCGACTGGATGGTCGGTCGGGGCGAACGGGTCGGCGTGATCAAGGTGCGCCTCTACCGGCCGTTCTCGGTCGAGCGCCTGGCGGCCGCCCTTCCCTCGTCGGTCAAGGCGGTCGCCGTCCTCGACCGGACGAAGGAGCCCGGCAGTGTCGGCGAACCACTCTACCTCGACGTCCTTGCCGCACTGCGCGAGGCACTCCCGACCCCCGACGTGCGGACCGTCATTGGCGGTCGATACGGACTCTCCTCCAAGGAATTCACGCCCGCGATGGTCGTCGCCGTGTTCGACGAACTCCGCCACGCGGAGCCGCGTCGACACTTCACGGTCGGCATCACGGACGACGTGACGCACCTCTCGCTCGCGGCCGCTGCCGATCTCGACATCGAGGACGATCGGACGACGCGAGCGATCTTCTACGGTCTCGGATCGGACGGGACGGTAGGCGCCAACAAGAACTCGATCAAGATCATCGCCGACGCGACGACTCACGCCGTCCAGGGATACTTCGTGTACGACTCCAAGAAGGCCGGGGCTGTCACCATCTCACATCTGCGCTTCGGTCCCGAGGCCATCCGGTCGAGCTACCTCATCGGACGCGCACGTTTCGTGGCGTGCCACCATTTCAGCTTCCTCGAGCAGTACGACCTGCTCGAACACGCCGCCGACGGAGCGGTCTTCTTGCTCAATGCCCCGTTTGGACCCGATGCCGTGTGGGACGAGCTGCCGGCCGAGGTCCAGGCCACGATGGTCGCCAAACGCATTCGACTCCATGTCATCGATGCCGAGCGGGTGGCGAAGGACTGCGGGATCGGTCGGCGCATCAACACCATCATGCAGACCTGCTTCTTCGCCATCGCGGACGTCCTGCCCAAGGACGCGGCGATCGAGGCGATCAAGCACGCGATCGCCAAGACGTACGGCAAACGCGGTCAAGAAGTCGTCCGACGCAACTGCGCCGCCGTCGATGTGACACTGAGCCTCCTGCACGAGGTCGGCGTGCCCGACCGGGTCACGGCGTCCCGCCGCCGGGCGCCCGTCGTGCCCGCGGTCGCGCCGGACTTCGTGCAACGGATCACGGCGATCATGCTCGCCAACAAAGGGGACCTGCTGCCGGTCAGCGCGTTTCCCATCGACGGCACCTGGCCGACCGGCACCGCCAAGTGGGAGAAGCGCAACATCGCGCAGGAGATTCCCGTCTGGGACGAGGTACTGTGCATCCAGTGCAACAAGTGCGCACTGGTCTGTCCGCATGCCGCCATCCGCGCCAAGGTCTACCCCGCCGGGTCGCTCGACGTGGCGCCGGCCAGCTTCAAGTCCACCGACTTCCGCGGGCACGAACATGCGGGCGAGCGGTACACCATCCAGGTGGCGCCGGAAGACTGCACGGGTTGCAACGTGTGTGTGATGGTCTGCCCCGCGAAGGACAAGTCGAACCCGCGGCACAAGGCGATCGACATGCACCCGCAGCGGCCCATCCGCGACACGGAGCGGCGGAACTACGAGTTCTTCCTCGACCTACCTGAAGTCGATCGCCGCACGGTCAAGTTCGACGTCAAGGGCACCCAGTTCCTGGAGCCGTTGTTCGAGTACTCCGGTGCCTGCGCCGGCTGCGGCGAGACGCCGTACATCAAGCTGCTCACACAACTCTTCGGCGACCGGCTCATCGTCGCGAACGCCACGGGATGCTCCTCGATCTATGGCGGCAATCTTCCCACGACGCCGTACACGACCGACCGCCATGGGCGCGGCCCCGCATGGGCCAATTCCCTGTTCGAGGACAACGCGGAGTTCGGCCTCGGCCTGCGCCTCTCGCTCGATCAGCACGTCGGCGAGGCGCGCGCCTTGCTCACGGCCCTGTCGCCCAGCATCGGTCAGGGCCTCGTGGAAGAGATCCTCGGCGGCGACGCCTGCACCGAAGCCAACGTCGCCGACCAGCGCAATCGACTCGCGCGCCTCCGGACCGCCCTCGAGGGTGCGACGGGGAATGAGGCGAGGCGCCTCGAGGGGCTGGCCGACTACCTCGTGGAGAAGAGCGTCTGGCTCGTCGGCGGAGACGGTTGGGCCTACGACATCGGATACGGTGGGCTCGACCACGTCCTCGCGTTGCAACGTCGAGTGCGAATTCTCGTCCTGGACACCGAGGTGTACTCGAACACCGGCGGCCAGCAATCGAAGGCGACGCCCCTGGGGGCGGCCGCGAAGTTCGCCACGGCGGGTAAGACCCTGCCGAAGAAGGACCTCGCGTCGATCGCCATGCTGTCCGGGCACGTCTACGTCGCCACGGTGGCCTACGGCGCGAAGGACACGCAGACCGTCCGCGCCCTGGTCGAAGCCGAGTCGTACCCCGGCACGTCGATCGTGATCGCCTACAGCCACTGCATCGCGCACGGCTACGACATGTCGTACGGTCTGGAGCAGCAGAAGTCCGCCGTCGGATCGGGCTACTGGCCGCTGTTTCGGTACGATCCGAGACGCGCCGCCGAGGGTCAACCCCCGCTGCAGATGGACTCTCCCGCGCCCAGGATGGCGTTGACGCAGTTCATGGACAAGGAAGCGCGGTTCCGGGTCGTCCAGCAACAGGACCCGGCGCGGTTCGCTGGGCTCGTCGACGCGGCTACCCGGGAGGTCCAGCAACGATTCGCACGCCTTCAGGCGCTGGCGCAGCCGGCGCTCCCAGCCGATACCACCGGCTCGACCCGCTCGTAGGAGGCACCCGTGGACCTCGCCACGACCTATCTCGGACTCGACCTTCCGCATCCCTTCATGCCCGGCGCCTCTCCGTTGGTCGACAACCTCGACCTCGTCAAGCGCCTCGAGGACTCCGGGGCGGCGGCCATCGTGATGCACTCGCTCTTCGAGGAACAGATTGCCCACGAACAACTCAGCGCCGTCACGCACCTCGACGCCCACGCCGACTCATTTGCCGAGGCGCTTTCGTATTTTCCGGCACCGGCCGCCTTCGCGCTCGGGCCCGAGCAGTATCTCGAACGGATCCGTCAGATCAAGGAGACCACCGCACTCCCCGTCATCGGGTCGCTGAACGGCACCACCAACGAAGGGTGGCTCCACTACGCCGAACTGATCCAGCAGGCCGGCGCTGATGCGTTGGAACTCAACATCTATTTCCTGGCCACCGACCCGGACGAAGGTGGCGTCGCCGTGGAGTCCCGCGTCCTCGACATCACGCGCACCGTCTCCGCATCGATCACGATTCCGGTCGCGGTCAAGCTGTCACCGTTCTTCTCGTCGCTCACGCACCTCGCGCGGCAGATCGAGGCGGCCGGCGCGGTCGGCCTGATCGTGTTCAACCGCTTCTATCAACCCGACATCGACGTCGAGGCCCTCGAGACGCTGCCGAGCCTGCAATTGTCCGATTCGTCGGAGCTGCTCCTGCGCCTGCGCTGGCTAGGCATCCTGCACGGCCGCACCGGTCTGTCCCTGGCCGCGACCGGCGGTGTTCACGACTCGCTCGACGCCGTCAAGGCCATCATGTCCGGCGCCCACGCCGTGCAGATGGTGTCGTGTCTGCTCCGACATGGTCCCGAGCGCCTTCGCCTGGTCATCGACGGATTCACGGCCTGGATGGAGGAACACGAGTATGCGTCGGTGACCCAGATGCGTGGCAGCATGAGCCTGTTTCACACACCGAATCCTCAGGCGTTCGAGCGCGCCAACTACATGCACGTCCTCCAAGGGTGGCGGTCCCCGGCCGGGACGATCTAGACTTTCGGAGCCGCGCGTGGCGGCCACGACTGACACATGGGAAAACGATCACGACGGCCTCGGGATCACGCCAGTTCGCTCGGCGAACTCCGCCAGGTGACCGACCACGGGTCCGGACACGGGACATCCGAGGTCACGGGCGTCGTGTTCTCGATTGCAGCGACGCTGTTCGGCCTCAGCGTCGGTTACGTGATTGCGCTCCAATCGCGGCCGCGGACCCCGCCCGCTCCGACGACGGTGGCGCAAGCCGCGCCGGCCCAGGGTGGCACGTCGACACCCGTGCTGGCCGACGAGCAGGAGCTCGCCGCGCTGCGGGAGATCCTCGGCCGCGACCCGAACAACCTTTCGGCCGCGACCGCGTTGGCGAACCGCCTGTACGACGCGGGACGATACGCCGACGCGATCCCGTACTACCAGACAGCCGTCCGGCTCGCTCCTTCGGACCCCGGGCTCAGTACGGACCTCGGCACCGCACTCTGGTACAGTGGACGCGCCGACGACGCGTTACGGCAGTACGAGCGTTCGCTGGCCGCCGACCCGACCCACGCGCAGACGTTGTTCAACATCGGCATCGTGTCACTCGAAGGCGCGAGCGATCCCGCGCGAGCGGTCGAGAGTTGGGAGCGGTTGCTCACCACCTACCCGGCACACCCCGAGCGCGCCAGGATCGAGGCCCTCATGGCGCAAGCCCGAGACGCGATGGCCTCGCGGCCGCCAACCCGCTGAGCCGGTCCGGCCCCCATGCCTCCACTGCTCGTCTGGCTGCTCTTCGTGACGTGCGCGCTCGCGATCCTGTTCGCGGGCACCAAGCTCTCAGTCTATGGCGACGTCATCGCCGACCGCACCGGGCTGGGCCGCACCTGGATCGGCGTGATCCTGATGGCCTCCGTGACCTCCCTGCCCGAACTGGTGACGGGCGTCAGTTCCGTCACCATCTACAATGTGCCGGACATCGCGGCCGGTGACGTCATCGGCAGCTGCATGTTCAACGTGCTGATTTTGTCGATGCTCGACGTGCGACACCCCGTGCCGCTCTCGACTCGCCTCCATCAAGGCCACGTGCTGTCGGCCGGATTCGGCATCCTGCTGCTCGGACTGGCGGCGCTGGGCCTCGCGGCCGGCCCGCGCATGCCCAGCGTTGGATGGATTGGACTGCCGAGCGTGGCGTTCTTGGGCGTGTACGTCGTGTCGATGCGCACGCTCTTCGTGCACGAGCGCGCGCGGTTGGCGGACATCACCAAGGACAAGGCCGATGAACTCTCATCCGAAGGACTGACCCTCGCGCGGGCCGTGGTGCGCTACACGGTCTACGCGCTACTGCTCGTCGTCAGTGCCAGCCTCTTGCCGGGACTGGCCGATCGGATCGCCGAAATCACCGGGCTCGGCCACACGTTCGTCGGGAGCCTGTTCGTCGCCATGTCCACGTCCCTGCCCGAGGTGGTTGTCTCCATGGCCGCCGTCCGGCTCGGAGCCGTCGACCTGGCCGCCGGCAACCTCTTCGGCAGCAACCTCTTCAACGTCGCGATCCTTGGCGTGGATGATGTGTTCTTTACGGGGGGACCACTGCTCGCCTCGGTCTCCAGCACCCACCTCATCACGGCAGCAACCGCGATCGGCATGACCGCGGTCGCGATCATCGGCATGACGTTTCGCGCGGGGCGCAAGCGGTACGCGTTCTCGTGGGACGCGATCGGCATCATGGGTTTCTACGCAGCCGGGACCATCATGATCTACCTGATGCGCTGACGGTCCGACCTACGCCGCGCTCGACGGCAGCGTGAGTACCGGCCGCCCGGCCTCGTGGATGACCCGATGGGTTGTCGAGCCGAAGATCAGGCGGTCGAGGGCGTGGCTCCCATGGGCGCCCATCACGATCACGCCCGCCTCGCACTCCTCCGCGACCTGGACGATGACGTGTCGGGCTCGACCGCGTTCCACTCGTTCCACGACCGTGCACCACGTACGAGCCCCGGCCGGCACGGCCGACGCCAATCTGACCCGCGCCGCCTGCTCCAGGTTCTCGAGATACGAGGCCCCCGCCTCCGCGACATCGCCGAAATGGGCCTCGACCACGTGGAGAATCGTCAGGGTCGCGTCGGCCTCCTGCGCGAGCCTCAGCGCGGCATCGAGGGCGCTCGCCGCGGCCGGGGAGAAGTCCGTCGCACACAGAATCGCCTTGAAGCCGGCCTGCACCGCGGGCGCGTCGGACCTCTCACCCGGCGGAATCGTGAGGACGGGACACTTCGCCTTTCGCAGAATCTTCTCAGCCACGGAGCCCAACACGAGGCGCTCGAATCCGCTCCGCCCGTGCGTCCCCATCACCACCAGGTTCGCCGCCCCGTCTTCCGCTTCGCGAAGGATCTCCCGGACCGGGTCGCCATCCCGCAGACCTGTCTCGATCGTCACGCCGGCCGTGCGGGCCGGCGCCACGAAGTCCTCCAGTCGTTGGGCCAGTTCGTTCCGCGTGATCGGCAGCGGATCGCCCTCGCCAGGCACCGGAGCGAGCAACAGCGCCGGGACGTGGATTACGGTCACCCGCGAGTCGTACCAGCGGGCCAGCGCCACGGCGTGATCGAAGGCACGCGCCGACGTCTCCGAGAAGTCGATTGGACACAGGAGTCGATCGAATTGCATCGTCGTGGGCCCTACCTCGAGCGACAACTGAACGGATCTGCCCGATCAGAAAACGAAGGGAGGCCGGAACCGCGACGTCCTCGACCTCCCCTCGACGCACACGCCGGCTGAGCCGTATCACCGCGTCGACATCGAGTGGCGCCCCCATTCGCCAACCGCCATCGAATGCGGCCCGATCGACCCAACCGGCCGTGTGACCTCTGACGGTGACCATCACCGGGCACCGTCTGTGTACCTCACCCGACTCCGGCGCTCGTCGCGCCGGCCAGGCCTCCGATCACGCGGCGCGGCCGCCCTTCCGCGTGTCATCCGTGATGTCCAACCGACGCGTCGTCGATGCACGCGCCGGCACCGGAATGTCGATGCGGAGCACGCCGTCGGTGAACGAGGCCTTCGCCTTGTCGATCACCGCGGTCTCAGGGAGCGGCACGGCTCGGAAGAAGGTGCCGTAGGTTCGCTCCGTGCGGTAGAACCCCTCACCCTTCTCCTCGTGCTCGACCTTCCGCTCACCTTCGACCACGAGTTCGTGCTCCTTGATCTCCACTTTGACGTCGTTCGCCGTGAGGCCCGGAAGGTCCACGCTCACGCGGAGCGTACCGTCGGCCTCGAGCATCTCGACCTGCGGCATCCAGTCGGACTTCGACGGGCCGCCGAATCGCCATGAGGACGGAACCGACGCACCGGCTCCCACCTCTTCGAACATCCGCTCCATGTCCTCGAACAGGCGCCGCATCGGCGGAAACGGCGTCATGAGCCAGGAACCAAAAGGCTCTCGCCGTGGCGTCGATCGCGGTTCTGTCTTCTCAACCGGTGTCTTCTCGGCTGATGTCTTCATCAACATGGTCGGCCTCTCTCACTCCGACCGGGAATCCCCGGTCCCGGGGGTAGTACCACGCACGCGCTCATCTGCCAGTCGTCTGCACCACCTCCTTCACCGTCACATCGACCGGAATCCCGGCTCGCACGCTCTCCGTCACGACGCAGAAGTCCTCGAACAGGTCCGTGCACCGTGCGAGGCGCCCGGACGATTCGGGGTCGATCGCCGGCGCCAATTCGACGGAGATCCCTGCGATGCGGTACCGGCCCGCCTCGTTGCGGCTCATGCGGGTGATCACGTGAGCCACCAGTCCGCCCAATCCCGCCCGCGACCGCCGCAGGCAGAATGCCAAACTCGCCGCCAGACAATTGCCGACGGCGGCTCCGAGTACGGCAGCCGCGTTCGGTGCCCCACCGGCCCCCAACGGCGCAGGTTCGTCGAACCGCAACGGTTCGGCCCCGGCGACACCATCGAACGTCGCCACGAACTCGTACCCGTCGACCAGGTCGAGCGTGACCTCGTGCCTGATGTCGTCTCGAGTCATGGCCTCGTTCCCCATTCGCGCATGCCGTCGCTCGCTCTCGCCTCGACGCGGTTAGCCATCGAGCTGAAACGCCACGGTCACCGTCAGAATGAAGGGCGTCGGCACGCCATTCAGCGACAGCGGCGAATACCGCCACTGGCGAACGGCCGCCATCGCCGCGTCGTCCAGCAGTCCGGCCGAGCGAAGCACACGGACGCTCTCGACCCGGCCATCCGTGTCGACCGTCGCCTCGAGGATCACGAGTCCCTCGATCTGCGCGACCAGCGCCAGTTCGGGGTACGTCGGCGCGACGCGCGCGACGACGGCCGGCGGCGTGATCGCCCCGCCGACACGCACGGGTTCCGCCCTGGCCACGACCGGCGGTGGCGGCACCTCGGTCGGCAGGCCGCCCAGCACGCCGCCGAGAATGCCGCCCGGCACTCCGCCCTCGACCCCGCCGACCTCACCTCCGCCGGCAAAACCGCTGGCGAGCCCGCTCTCCGGAACGATCTCGTCGGGTACTTCGATCGGCGCGGCGAACGCGTTCGCCGAAAGATCTTCGAGCCGCTTCGCTGCGGCCTCGGATTTCGCGGCGGGCGCCGGCGGTGGCGGTGGCGGCGGAGGTGGTGGTGCGGCCGCCACGAATGCCATCATCGTGGGAACCTTCGGTAACTGATCACTGGGTGTGAGGAACGGAATCGCCAGGAAAGCGAACACGAGCAGCGAGTGGCCTGCCACAGACACGAGAACACTCCGTACCTGTCTGTATGGCGGAATCTGTGAACCTACACCGGCGATGGTCTCGAACATGGGGGGACTCCTTCGCTCAGCGCGCCGACCGCCGACGGAACCGGATGCCACGAGAGGCATCAACCGCCAGCATCCGCCCGGCCGCTGTACCTCATGAACGCAAGGCCGATGCCAAGCGATTTCCAGGTAATTCGACGCGTAGGCCCGTTTTTCGAGGGCGCCGGATGGCCCCTCGCGGTTTCGCGGCAACACTGCCGGGTTCCCGGCGAGACGGCCGCGATCAGGGAAGAAGCTCGATCAAGATTGCCGCCGCCACGATGGGCTCGACTGCCAGCTCGGTTTCGTCGCAGCGAAAGATCACGCCAGGGCGCACCTGCAGCACGGTCACCACGGCGCCTGCTGTGACCCCGACCGCGGCGAGCCGCTCCGTACGCCCCCCGACGTCCGGCACGACGCCGAGCACGACGCCTCGCGCGCCGGGCCTGAGACCGAGCAGCGTCAGACAAGTGTCAGAAGCTGACACCGAGCACCCGGAATCCATGATTCAACACCGCTCCCGTCACGATGGCGATCGGCGTCACCAGTGCGAGAATGGCGAACGCGACCTTCGCCCCGCGCTCTCGTACGATCATCAGAAAATTGGCGACGCAGGGCATGAACAATGTCATCACCGTGAGGGCGACGAGCGCCTGCACACCGGTCAACTCGCCGTCGCGCGCCAGATCGAAGAGCCCGGCCGCGCCATAGTCCCGTCGGAGAAAACCCATCACGAGCACGTCCGCCATCCGCGGCGGCAGACCCAGGAGCCCCGACACCACCGGCTCTCCGGCGCTCGTGACTATCGTCAACACGCCCGTCCG
>Ga0326597_10013298_pt1 | contig 10825 bp, 8 predicted proteins | sample RVTome_12_FD_203789 | JGI IMG/M metagenome (GOLD analysis project Ga0326597, IMG submission 203789) | Soil microbial communities from uranium-contaminated site in the Upper Colorado River Basin, Wyoming, United States - RVT100D185 | ecosystem: Environmental > Terrestrial > Soil > Contaminated >... | reverse complement strand
CCCGGCACCCTCCTCGAGGGCGCGGATCGCGTCGAGCAGGTACGGCACCAGCAGGCGGTTCACGATGAAGCCCGTCTTGTCGCTCGCGCGCACCGGGGTCTTGCCCAGCGACCGCGCGAACTCCACCGCCTCTTCGAAGGCCTCCGGCGAAGTGAGCGGCGACCGGACCACCTCCACCAGCTTCATCAGCGGCACGGGATTGAAGAAGTGCAGGCCGACGAAGCGATCGGCGCGCTTCGTGGTGGCCGCCATCTCGGTAATGGAAAGCGAAGACGTGTTGGAGGCGAAGATGACATGCGGCGCGCACACCTTGTCCAGGGCCTGGAACACCTCGCGCTTGGCGTCGAGGCTCTCCACCACCACCTCGATGACGAAATCACATCCCGACAGCTTCGCGAGGTCCGTGGTGCCGGTGAGCCGGGCCATGACCTCCTTTTTGCGCTCCGGGGTCACCTTGCCCCGCTCGACGCCCTTGGACAGGAAGGACTCGATCTTGCCGACGCCCTTCTTCAGCGCCGCTTCGTCCACCTCGCGCACGACGACGCCGTAGCCCGCCTCCGCGCACACCTGCGCGATGCCCGATCCCATCAACCCGCAACCCACGACACCCACGGTCTTAATTGTCATTGACTCCTCGGCCGCAAGCAGCGAGCGACGAATTCACTTCGGCGCGAGCGGCAGGGGGGGTTCGGGGGGTGCTCATCTGCCGTTACCCCCCGACATTTCGAATGATCATCGCGATGCCCTGCCCGCCGCCGATGCATGCGGTGGCGAGGCCGTACCGGCCCTTGCGCCGCCGCAGCTCGTAGGCGAGGGTGAGCAGGAGGCGGGTTCCGGTCGCGCCCAGGGGATGCCCCAGCGCGATGGCGCCGCCGTTGACGTTCGTGCGGTCGCGGTCCAGGCCCAGCTCCTTCTCGACGGCGAGGTACTGTCCCGCGAACGCCTCGTTGACCTCGACGAGGTCCATGTCCCCGAGCGAGAGGCCGGCCGCTTCCAGCGCCTTGCGCGACGCCGGCACCGGGCCGATGCCCATGATCTCCGGCGGTACGCCGGCAACCCCCCACGAGACGATGCTCGCCATGGGCGAGAGGCCGCGGCGCTGCGCCTCGTCCCGGCCGGCGATCACCAGCGCCGCCGCCCCGTCGACGATTCCGCTGGCGTTGCCGGCGGTGACGAAGCCGTCCTTGCCGAACGCGGGCTTCAGCGCGGCGAGGCCTTCGATCGTCGTCTCCGGACGCGGATGGTCGTCGGCCTCCACGCGGACCGTCTTCCGGCCCTGAGGGACGTCGACGGCCACGATCTCGTCCTTGAAGACCCCGCGGCCGATGGCGGCCGCGGCCGCCTTCTGCGAGCGCAGCGCGTAGGCGTCCATCTCCTCCCGTCCGATCCCGTGCCGGCGAGAGAGGTTGTCCGAGGTCTGCGCCATGTACAGTCCGCACTGCGTGTCGAGGAGCGCGACCATGAGCGAGTCCTCGAGCTTGCCTTCGCCGAGGCGCAGGCCCGCCCGCGCCCCGCGAATGACGTGCGGGGCCTGGCTCATGTTCTCCATCCCGCCCGCGAGGGCGATCCGCGCCTCGCCGAGGCGGATCATCTGCATCGCGGAGACCACGGACTGGATGCCCGAGCCGCACAGCCGGTTCACCGTGAGCGCCGGCACCTCGATGGGCAGGCCCGCCTTGAGACCAACGTGGCGGGCGCCGTAGATGGCATCGCCCGAGGTCTGCAGGGCATTGCCCATGACGACGTGGTCGATCCACGCCGGCTGCACGCCGCACCTTTCGAGGGCGGCGCGCGATGCGTGGGCGCCCAGCTCCAGCGCCGACACATCCTTGAACGCGCCGACGTACTCGGCCATCGGAGTGCGGGCTCCGCCCAGGATGACCACGTCCTCTGCTGCCATGAAGTGAGCTCCGCGAGCGCGAAAAGAGGCCGAATCATACCATGCGCTTGACGGTCTCCCGCGCGGCGCATAGCCTCGTCTCACCGGTATGCGCGCCAGGACGTGCTTCCTTCCATCGGCGATCGTCGCGGCGGCATTCGTCCTCGGATGCGCGCGCACGTACGACAACCCGTTCGCGGGAAGCAACCCCACCGACCCCCCGTCGGCCGCGGCTTCCATCGTGTTCACGAGCAACGCGCACAACCCGCGGCCCGGCATCGGCCGCGAGGTCTTCGCGGTGGAGGAGTCCGGGGCCAACGCGACGCGCCTCACGTTTTGCGGCGAGGCCGGCGCCGTGTGCTCGTCCCTGGAGGCCTCCTTCGGCGCCGACCGCCGGCGCGCCGTCGTGCGCCGGGTCCTCGCCGATACCGACTCCGACGGCCGCCTGACCGGGGCCGACGGCGAGAGCCTGGTCCTGGTGGATTTCGAGCGATCCGTGGAGGCCTCGCTCCTCCCCGCCGGTGCGCGGGTCTCCGCGGTGGACTGGAGCGCCCTCTCGGACGTCATCGTTTACAGCGGCGCGGGAAGCGGCGGGCTGGAAGACATCTATCGCATGGACCCGAACGGCCAGAACAACCGGAACATCACCACCACCACGGGCATCCGCGAGCGGCACCCCCGGGTCGACCCGACCGGCTCCATCGCCGTGTTCGAGCGCATCGACGCCACGGGTAAAGGCGAGATCTGGGTGTTCTTCACCACCCAGGCGCAGACGCGGCTCACCTCCGGCGGGGCGGCCGGCGCGGCGCTGCCCCTGACGGCGTACGTCGTGGGCTCGGATGCCGATCCCGACTACTCGCCCGACGGTCGCACGATCGTCTTTCGCCGCCTCCGCGCGCTCGGCGACGGGCGGCTCGGCCACTGGGACCTGATGACGGTACGCGCCGACGGCACGGGGCTCACGACGATCGTGTCCGGGCCGGCCTACCGTGACGCGCCCGACTGGGGCCCTCGCGGCATCGTGTTCACCGAGACCGGCAGCGACGGCCGAACCGAGATCGTGATCGTCGACCCCGACGGCGCGAACCGGCGGCCGGTGCTGACCGTGGCGTCGGGCGTCGACATCGCCGCGCCCCGCTGGCTGCCGTAACGGCTGCGTCAGACGGTCGCGGGATCGCGCGTGAACATCCCCTCGGTGTAGGCGACGATCTTGCCCGCCACCGCCGACGCGGCGACGGTGAGCGGAGACGCCAGATAGAGCTTTCCGGGCCCCGAGCGGTTCTGGTAGTTGCGGTTGATGGCGGACACCGTGACCTGCTCGGTGTTGGACGAGACGCCGGGACCGCAGCCGATGCAGGCGCCGCAGCCGGGGTGGATCACGCGCACCCCCGTGCGCTCGAAGATCTCGGCGTATCCCTTCGCCCGCGCGTACTCCTCCACGCCGACGGATCCGAACTGGATGATGAAGTCGACGCCGTCCTTGACCCGCAGCCCGGCGTCCATCGCCTCCTTCATCACCGAGGCGTAGAGGTCGAGGTCGACCTCCTTGCCCGCGGTGCAGGACCCGCCGTAGGCGATGTCGATGGGCACGTCGCCGAGGTCGGTGATCCGGGCCCCGTTGGTCGGGTCGGACGGGATCCCGAGCGCGGGGTCGCCCGGCGTCGCGACCATCGGCCGGATCGCCGCGAGGTCGATCGTGTGCACGCCGCCGTCGTACTGCGCGCCGGGATCGGGGGCGACCACCCGCTTGCGCAGCGCGTCCACCGACGCGCCGGGCCGCCGCGCGGCCATCCAGGCCAGCATCTCCTCGTCCGGCTCGGTCACGCCCGCCTTGGCCGAGCACTCGGTCGCCATGTTGGTGAGCGTCGCGCGCTCGTCGGGGGAAAGCGTCCGCAGCCCCGGGCCGCCGAACTCCATCACGCGGTCGAGGGTCATCTGCTTCTTCGCGTACTCGGCGAGGATGAACAGCATCACGTCCTTGGCGGTCACGTCCTTGCCCAGGCGCCCGGTCAGCTCGAACCGGATGGACTCGGGCACCTCGACGAACGTGAAGCCGGAGTGAACGAGCGCCGCGTACTCGGTCGCCCCCACTCCGTACGCGAGCGCGTTGTTCGCGCCCCCCATGCAGGTGTGGCTGTCCGTGGCCTGGATGAAGTCTCCGGGCTCGATGAGGCGCTCGCGGGCCACGGTGTGGCAGATGCCGGGCGAGATGCCGCCGCGGGCCGAATAGTCCTGGACGCCGGTCTTCTCCTGGAAGACCCGCTGCATGTCGCGCAGGACCTGGATCTTGGGCGAGAAGGGCGCCATCTTCGCCACCCCGTCCGCATAGATGAGGTGGTCCTCGAACACCGCGAACTTCGCCGGGTTGTGCAGCCGGTAGCCGGCCCCGTACTCCTGCTCCAGGAAGTAGTGCACCTGGGCGGTCGTGAACTCGTGCGAGTAGCCGCCGTCGACGCGCACGCTGACCGCGTCGCCCGGCTTCACGTAGACGGGGCCGGTCGCACCCACCACGTGCGCGGCCAGCACCTTCTCCGCGATGGTCATGGGGCGGCGGGCGGTGTCCGGGAGCGGGAGCTTCACTTCGCCGCGGGCGAACGCCTTGGTGAAGGGGAACAGGCCTCCCTGCTCGACGATCATCCGCGTGATCGGGTCGTAGGTCTTGGCGAACTCGGCCAGCGGCAGGCTCTCGCCGCGCTGGAGGCGGACGAGCATCGCGTGGTCGCCCATGAGGACGCCCTGGCTCACGTTGTTGCGGGCGTGGATCGGCCCGAACGACGCCGCGATGGCGATCCGGATCCCCGACCACTTCTCGGCCTGGACCGCGGTCTCCCGCGACGACCCCACGCCCTTGCGGTAGCCGGAGACGATCACCTCGAAATTGCCGTCCTTGAGCGACCCCTCCGGGAAGAGGCGCTCCTTGTTCACCGTGATGCCGGCATAGGCATTGCGGGCGATGTTGTCGGGGCGGAAGTCGAAACACGCCCACGCCGGCGTCATGGCGTCGGTGTTGATGTCGTCCATCAGGTCCTCGAGCCGCAGGTCCTCCATCCGGAAGTCCAGCTCGCCGCGCAACTGGCGGCGGATCAGCTCCGGGTCCCGGGTGAGGAACAGGACGCGCTTGCCGGGGGTGAGGGCGACGGTCGGGCCAGGCTTCATCTCGACTGATGTTACGGCTATTTCCGGAGGCGGTCGGCGACGGCCTTGCCGACCTCGCGGGTGCCGAGCTTTCCGCCGATGTCGGCGGTCGTGGTGTCCGACTCCACGGCCCAGCGTACCGCTTCCTCGATGCGGCGGGCCTCCTCCGTCCAGCCCAGGTGCTCGAGCATCAACCCCGCGGTGAGGATCGCCCCCATCGGGTTGGCCACGTTCTTGCCCGCGAACTTCGGGGCCGAGCCGTGGACGGGCTCGAACAGGCTCACGCGGCCGGGGTGGATGTTGCCCGAGGCCGCCATCCCCAGGCCGCCCTGCAGCGCGGCGCCGATGTCCGTGACGATGTCGCCGAACATGTTCGAGGTCACGATCACGTCGAACTGGGACGGGTTCTTGACCATCTGCATGCCGAGGTTGTCGGCGTAGAGGTGGATGGCGGCGATTTCGGGATACTCGACCGCCACCAGCTTGAACGTGCGCTGCCAGAGGTCGTGGGCGTGGATGAGGACGTTCGACTTGTCCCCCATCACGACCTTCTTCCGGCCGCGCGTGCGGGCGTACTCGAACGCGCGGCGGATGATGCGCTCGACTCCGACCCGCGTGTTGAGGTCGATTTCCGTCGCGACCTCTTCGGGCGTTCCCTTCTTGAAGTTGCCGCCCATCATCACGTACAGCCCTTCGGTGTTCTCGCGGAACACGACGAAGTCCACGTCCTTCGGCGCCACGCCCTTGAGCGGGCACAGCTTCTCGTGGAAGAGCTTTACCGGCCGGTAGTTGACGTACAGGTCGAGGCGGAACCGGAGGCCGAGGAGGATGTCCGCCGCGTGGCGGTTGTCGGGCACGCGGGGATCGCCCATCGCCCCCAGCAGGATGGCGTCGAAGTTGTCCATGAGGTCCTGCAGGGCGCCCTCGGGCAGCGTCACTCCCGTCTTCAGGAAGTGTTCGGCGCCCCATTCGAAGCTCGTCAGGCGCACCTTGCGCCCCGACGAGGCGGCCACCGTCTCCAGGACGCGCACCGCTTCCGCGGTGACGTCCACACCGATGCCGTCGCCCGGGACCACCGCCACGCGAATCTCGCTCATGCCCCCCTTCTCCGCTTCTCGTCCTGCGGACGCGGCCACGCGCACGCCACGGCGCCCACCACGGCGCCGGCCACGTCCTTGAGGAGGTCCCCCGCGCTCGCGAGCCGACCCGGCACGAAGGACTGGTGCAGCTCGTCGGTCACTCCGTACAGCGCGCTGATGAGCACTGCGAGGGCCGCCACCCGCACCGTCACCGGGCGACGGAGCCCCCCGGCCAGGGCGCGGCAGGCCAGCACCGCCAGCACGGCGTAGCCCGCCGCGTGGGTCGACCAGTCCGGCATGTCGGATAGCGGCCCCCAGCGGGCGCGGCTCGACAGCGCGAACACCAAAGCCATCCAGGCCACGACCGGTCCCCAGAGGCGGAGAACGTCCCGCCCTCGACCGGGCACCGCGGCCGCGGACGCTGGCACTTAAGAAGGGAAGGGGGACATCAGCCAGCCCGCCACGATGGCGGAGGCGACGAACGCGGCGAAGCTCATCAGGCCGAAACGGACCCGTGCCCGCGGGTCCTCCCGCATCAGCATCGCGAACACGAGCGACACCAGCGCGGCGAACAGGATCAGGCTCGCGAGATGGCTCGGGGTCACGCCTTGCGCCCCACCGCGACGTCGTAGGCGTCCAGCACGACCAGGATGTTCAGCAGGCCGGCGACGGCGGTGAAGGTGTTGCCGTACTCGAAGGTCACCGACGTCACGCGCCCCGCCTCGTAGCCCAGCATCCGAGCGATGACGTACGGCAGCCCGATGGCCATCTGGGCCAGGCTGAACAGCGAGGCCAGGATGTCGTCGAGGCCCACCGCCATCTGCAGGCGCGAGTCCATGGCCAATCCGAGGATGAACAGCGCCCCGATCGCGCCCAGGAAGATCAGACCCTTCCCCGTGCGCCGGAGATAGAGGTGTCCGGCGCCGGGCAGGAGCCATGCGAGCAGGCACGCGGGCACCGCCGACGCCGGCCGCGCCGCGACCACTGCCGCCGTGGGTGTATCGGCCACCGTCCTCCTCATTCGATGATCGTTCACGACGGCGCCGCCGACGCCGGCGGCGGCGGCGGAGAAGCCCAGATTTTAGCACGCGGGGAGCGCCGCGATTCGCGCTAAGATCATGTATGCGCGTGACGCTGCTTGCGGTCGTCTCGGCTCTTGCCTTCGCGGTGGCCGCGCCGGCGGCCCCGGTGGAGATCCTGCGCCTGGAGGACGTCCGGCCGGGCATGGTCGGCGTGGGCCGCACCGTGTTCGAAGGGAGCCGCATCGACGAGTTCCGCGTCGAGATCATCGGCGTCCTCGAGAACGTCGCCCCCAGGCAGAGCATGATCCTGGCCCGCCTCCAGGGCGGGCCCCTGGCCAACACCGGCGTCATCGCCGGCATGAGCGGCAGCCCCGTGTACATCGACGGCAAGCTCGTGGGCGCCGTCGCTTATGGGTTCCCGTTCTCGAAGGAAACCATCGCGGGCATCACGCCCATCGGCGAGATGATCGACGCGACGAGCACCTCCACTCCCCGCGCCGCGTCCGCGCGCTTCTCCGTCCCCATGGGCGCGTCCGGGCCGAAGGCTCCCCTCGATCCCCAGGCCATGGTCGCGGCGCTGCGCCGTCCGGTGCCCGCGCTGTCTCCTGCTTCGGCGGCCATCCGCGGCGACATGCCGCCGCAGCTCGTCGGACAGTCCCTCGCTCCGCTCTCGCTGCCCCTGGTCTTCTCCGGCTTCGACGCCTCGACCTTCGAGTGGGCCCGGGGGGTCTTCTCCGCGATGGGGTTCAGCCCCGTGATGGGCGCGGGCAGGGGCGGCGCCCTCACCCGCGACCTGCCGGACCTGCAGCCGGGCGGCGCCGTGGCCCTGTCCCTCATCGAAGGCGACATGGACCTCTCGGCCACGGGGACGATCACCCACATCGACGACGGCCGCGTTTACGCCTTTGGCCATCCCTTCTACAACCTCGGGCCGACCCAGTTCCCCATGAAGAAGGCGTACGTGTATTCGGTCTTCCCGAGCCTGTACCAGTCGTGGAAGATCAGCGCCGCGGGCGAGGCGGTCGGCACCATCGACCAGGACCGGGTGACCGCCATCGCCGGCCGGCTCGGCGTCACGCCGCGGATGATCCCCGTCCAGGTCAATCTGCGCACCAGCCGCGGCCAGGAGCGCAAGTTCGCCTTCCGGATGGTGGACGACGAGCTGTTCACGCCCGTGCTGGCCTACGTGGCCCTGGCGTCGGTGCTGCAGAGCAACGAGCGTGCGTTCGGGACGTCGACGGTCCGGGTCGATGCCCGTCTGTCGCTCACCGGCAAGCCCGACGTGCGCGTGGTCGACCTTTTCACCCAGAAGCAGCCGGCGATGCAGGCGGCGGCGCTGGTCGCCGCCCCCCTCGCCTACCTGATGTCGAACGACTTCGAGCGGGTGTCGGTCGACGGCCTCCAGGTGGACGTCTCCTCCGACGAGACCATCCAGACCGCGACCCTGGAGCGCGCGTGGCTCGAGCGCACCGGCCCCGTGCGCCCGGGCTCCACGATCCCCCTGAAGGTCCTGTTGCGCACGTACCGCGGCGAGGCCGTCGCGCAGACCATCCCGGTGTCGATCCCCGCCGCGGCGCCGCGCGGCACGTACACGCTCCTGGTGTCCGACGGGCAGGCCCTGACCGCCCTCGAGCAGCGGGAGATGCGGCAGCCGTTCGCGCCCCGCGACCTCGACCAGCTCATCCGCGCCATAAACGCGTTGCGGCACAACAACCACGTGTACGCGCGCCTGCTGCGCATCGACGAGGGCGCGATCGTGCGCGGCGAGTACCTCCAGTCCCTGCCGCCGTCGGTGCTGTCGGTCCTCGGCGGCGCCGAGCAAGGCGTCTCGGTGGTCCCGATCCGCACGGCCGCGGTCTGGGACTTCGAGATGCCGACCGACTATGCCGTCACCGGCGCGCGCGTCCTCACGCTCACCGTCGAGCGTTGATTCCTTCGTCAAGCCGGGGGGTGCCGCGCCGCACCCCCCAGACCCCCCCGCGCACTCCGCGAAGTGAATTCGCTCCGTGCGCGAGCCGTGGCTGGGGCATTTGTCGCCTTGCCGCCGTCGCGATCGCGCTTTGCGTGGCCACCGTGGCCTCGGCTGCCCAGCCGCAGTTCTGGAGGATCGAAGGCGCCCGCGACTTCCTCGAGGGCGACACCGAGGGCCTGTCCGTGGACTCCGAGGGTCGCGTGCGCCTCGCCCCGGCCGCCCGCGCGCTGCACGACCCCGAGGCGCCGTCGGTCTGGGCGCTCGCCCGCGACGGGCAGGGGCGGCTCTACGCGGCCACCGGCAACGAGGGGCGCGTGTTCCGCATCGAGGGCGCGGGCACCGGCGCCACCATCTACGACGCCTCCGAGCTCGAGGTTCACGCCCTCGCCCTCGACGAGGACGGCCGCCTCTTCGCCGGCAGCGCGCCGGACGGGAAGGTCTACCTCCTCGATCGCTCCGGGCGCGGCACGACGTTCTTCGATCCCGGGGACAAGTACATCTGGGCCCTCGCCCTCGACGGCCAGGGCCGCCTCCTGGCGGCGACCGGGTCCGAGGGCAAGGTGCATCGCATCGACCGCGCGGGCAAGGCCGAGGTCCTCCTGAGCGGGCTCGAAGGCCACATCACGGCGCTTGCCGTCGATGGCGCGGGTAACGTGTACGCGGGCAGCTCGCCCGGCGGCGTGCTGTACCGCATCGACAGCGCGGGGAAGATCTTCGTCCTTCACGACTCCCCCTTCCGCGAGGTGAAGGCGCTGCAGGCGGGCGCCGACGGCAGCGTGTACGCCGCGGTCATCGACGGACGTGACCGGGACGATTCCGGCCGGGCGCTGCCGGCGCTCCTCGCCGTGGTGCCCCCGGCCCCGCCCGCTCCGGCCGGAGACGTCACGGTCACCGAGAGCTTCAGCATCGGCCCTGCCCCGCCGGCCGTACCGCCGTCGCCGCGTCCTCTCGAGCCCGGGCGCGGGTCGGCGCTCAAGGGCGCGGTGCTGCGTGTCCTGCCGTCGGGTGAAATCGACACCTTGTGGTCCTCCACCGAGGAGATGCCGCATTCCCTCGTCGTGGAGCCGGGCGGCGTGCTCGTCGGGACCGGCAACAAGGGCCAGATCTATCGGATCCGTGACGACCGCACCTGGACCATGCTCGCGTCCTTCCCCGCCGAACAGGTCACGAGCCTGCTGCGCACCGCGTCGGGGGCCGTGTACCTCGCCACCTCGAACCCGGGGCGCATCCACGCCCTGGAGGCGGCGCCCGCGCCCACCGGCACCTTCGTCTCCAAGGTGAGGGACACCGACACCGTCTCGACCTGGGGCCGCGTGCGCTGGGAAGGCGTGACGCCGCCCGGCACGCGCATCGAGGTCATGAGCCGCAGCGGCAACACCGGGACGCCCGACGCAACGTGGACCGAGTGGTCGAAGGCCTACGTCCGCCCGGACGGAGAGCCGCTCGCCAGCGAGCGCGCGCGCTTCCTGCAACTGAAGGTCGCCCTTGCCGGCGGCGGCGGCCAGACGCCCGTGCTCGACACCCTCACCGCGGCGTACCTGCAGCGCAACCTGCGCCCGCAGATCCAGACCGTGACTGTCCATCCACCGGGAGAGGTGTTCCAGAAGCCGATCTCGATCACCGGCGACACCGAGATCCTCGGCCTCGATACGCCGCTGCCCGCCGACCCGCGGCCGACCTCCGGCGCCGCGGCGCGGGCGAGCGGCGCGCCCGCCACGGCCTACAGCCGGAAGATGTA
>Ga0326597_10013297_pt1 | contig 10826 bp, 9 predicted proteins | sample RVTome_12_FD_203789 | JGI IMG/M metagenome (GOLD analysis project Ga0326597, IMG submission 203789) | Soil microbial communities from uranium-contaminated site in the Upper Colorado River Basin, Wyoming, United States - RVT100D185 | ecosystem: Environmental > Terrestrial > Soil > Contaminated >... | reverse complement strand
CCTTCGATCTGGCCCCTGACCAGCTCGAAGCCGTGTCACATCTGGTGGGCCCCGCCCGGGTCATCGCCCCGGCCGGTTCGGGCAAGACCCGTGTCTTGACCGCCCGGGCCCGTCACCTGATCGAGGATCGCGGGGTCGAGCCAGAGTTGATCACCGCCCTTGCCTACAACCGACGGGCGGCGCGCGAGATGGTCGAACGACTTCCCACTGACAGTGGCCTGAGTGTGCGGACCATCCATTCGCTTGGTTGGGAGATTCTGAGAATGGTCAAGCCTCACCTCAGGTTGATCGACGACCGGGAGCAGCGAAGGAGGCTCGAGCCCATCGCAACCGCCCCTCCTCGCGCCAACACCGATGTGATCGGGCCCTATCTGGAGGCGCTCGACGAAGTGCGCATCGGGCTGCGCGATCCCGAAGAGGTCGAGGCCGAGCGTGATGACGTTCCGCGCTTCGTGGAAACCTTCAGCCGCTATCGGGCTGTGTTGGAGCATCAGGGCGAAGCGGATCACGCCGAGCAGATTTACGGGGCAATCGAAGCCCTGTGCCGGTATCCCGACCTACGAGCTCACTGGCAATCTCAATGCCGGCACCTGTTGGTTGATGAGTTTCAGGACTTGACACCGGCATACCTGTTGCTCATCCGGCTGGTGAGCGCCCCCGGCATGAACGTGTTCGGGGTCGGTGACGACGACCAGGTGATCTACGGTTATGCCGGCGCCGACCCGGCCTTTCTCATCGAGTTCGAGGAACTGTTCCCGGGGGCAGAAGTCCACGCTCTCGAGGTCAACTACCGGTGCCCCGTGGACGTCGTCGAGTCCACCGCCAATCTGCTCGGCTACAACCAACGACGAGTTGCCAAGACGATCCGGGCCGACTCGGAGACAGATGGTCTGCAAGTGGTTCTGGCCCCCGGTGTCGAGCTGGGCGTGGTTGCGGTCGAGCGCATCGGGGTCCTGGTCGAAGCGGGAGTCGAGCCGGCAGACATCGCCGTCCTGTCCCGGGTGAACTCCGGTCTTCTCCCCGCTCACGTCGCCCTTTCCATGCACGACATCAGATTCCACAGCCCACTGTCCATGGCCGTCCTGGAACGGACCCTGCTTCGGGCGGCGCTCTCGTGGATCCGGATTGCTGTCGAACCGGGAGCGATGAGTCGCAACGACCTCTTCGAAGCAATCCGACGTCCTGGTCGGGGGATCACCAGGCTGTTCGGGGAGATGATCGGACGTCGTCGCGGCCCATTCTCATTGGATGACCTGGTCGTCTTGGGCCGGGACCTCGAGGGTCGTCGCAGTGACCGATGGAACAAGTTCTGCGAGGACATACTCATCGCCTCCAGGGCGACCAACTCCACGGCTCATCTCGTCGAAGTGCTGGCTGCTCATATCGGGCTCGATCGCGCCGCGGCGGCACTCGACGCCGGACGTACCCGGGCCGATCGCGCCGCTCAGGGTGACGACCTGACTGCACTGCTCAGGGTGGCGGCACTCGGCCCGGCACCATCGGAGTTCGAGACGTGGCTTCGGGAGCGGCTGCGTGCTCCCGGTTCGCCCGACGGCGTGACGTTGTCGACAGTGCATCGGGTCAAGGGCCTCGAGTGGAACCATGTCTTGGTGTTTGGGGCCGACCGGGGGTCCATGCCACACGAGCTGTCCGACGACACCGAAGAGGAACGCAGGGTGTTCCACGTTGCCATCACCCGGGGGCGGCGATCGGTGACGATCCTGGCTGACGCAGAGCGACCGTCCCGGTTTCTCAACGAGATCGATGGAAGCGCCCCAATGCTGGCCGAACCGCGCCCGGCTCGGAGTGATCGTCGGGCAGCGCGCTCGCCGTCGGACGCCGTGTCTGTATCCATCGGCGAGGAGATCGTGCTCAGCGGCGGTTATCGGGGCACGGTTGACGAGATCCTGGTGACAGGTGTCCTCGTCAAGGTGGTCGAGACCGGCGCCACAGTGGCGGTGCCTTGGGGCGAGAAGGTGCGCCGGGCGAACGACTCAGGGCGTCTCGCCCCAGGTGAAGGCGATCCGTCTGACCCCGAGGTCGTAGAGCGACTGAAGAAGTGGCGTCTGGAGCAAGCGCGGTCACAAGGAGTTCCCGCCTATGTCGTGTTCAACGACAGGACGCTGGAGGCGATCGCCTCGATCCGACCCTCGAGCGAGGCCGCTCTGCTCGGCGTCCCCGGGATCGGCCCCGCCAAGCTCGACGCCTACGGCGAACAGTTGCTCGATCTTCTGGCGGGTGACTGAGCGGCTCGGGGGCACGGTTAGCGTGCCCGCCCATGGACGTGCCGGTACGGCTGATGACGGGGAATCTGCTCAACGGCAGGGCTGATGCCGGACATCTCGCCGAGATTCTCGATCGTTGTCAACCTCACATCATCGCCAGTCAAGAGTTGGGGCCGGACGCCGCCGAGGTGATCGCTGCGCGCTATGACCACCATGATCTCCATCCGTCACTCGACCATCGGGGGATGGGATTCGCCACCCGATTCGAGTCAGAATTCGGCGAGTTGTCGATGCTTTGGCGTTCGGGGAGATGGGCGCGAGTGGAGATCGGGTCTCGCGGCCTGCTTCTTGCCACCGTTCACCTGATCAACGCGATCGACTTTCCCTGGTGGGTCTCAGTGCGGAGACGCACCGATCAGATGGACGCATTGACCTCCTGGGTCGACGACACGGTTGGTGAGGACTCCCTGGTCGTTGCCGGCGACCTCAACGCCTCTCCGAGGTGGCCGGCATATCGGCGTCTGGCGGAAAGGTGGGAGGATCTGGCCCTCCAGGCCGCGGAGCTCTCGGGGGGCCGGCCCGCGCCCACCTGGGGTTGGCGACCGGGATGGCCAAGACTGCTGCGGATCGACCATGTCCTGGGTACGGGGGTCCGCGGAGTCGCAGCTTGGGTCGAGCCGGTGCGGGGATCGGATCACGCTGCAGTTGTGGTCGATCTCGAACTCACGTGAAACGGCTGAGGCTGAACATGGAGATGTCGGTATCGGTGTGGCCCTCTTGGGCCATGTCGGCGAGGATCTCGCCGACAGCCGAGGCGAACTTGAACCCGTGTCCCGAAAATCCGGCTGCGAAGACAACCTGAGGCTCATCGGGCACGGTGTCGATCAGAAAGTGCTCGTCGGGCGTGTTGGTGAACATGCATGTTCGCAACGCCATGGTCGGCCCGCCGGCCTCCGGGAAATAGCGCGTGATGGCCAGCCGCAGGATCGCTTCGTCCCGATCGTGGAGGTCACGGTCGATCGTCTCTGGTGTGGTGGCCTCGTCGAGGTGGTGGTAGCGGCCGATCTTGAACCCGGGAACACCGAACACGGGGAACCCGTAATAGCGGCCCTCGGGGGCGGCGAGATTGAACACCGGGAACCTGTCGAGGGTGAAGAGCTGAGCGTGAATCGGCTGAAACCAGCCCAGAACCTGACGTTCCGGGATTGCCAGGCTCTCCAGCCCGGGAACCAGCGCGCCGGCCCAGGCACCGGCGGTGATGATCAGCTTTCCGGCTTCGTAACTCGCCGTAGCGGTCTCGACTTGCACTGCCCCATCTGGTGTCGGGCGCCATTGCCTCACCGGTTGGCGGGTCTCGACGTCGGCGCCGTTGGCCACGGCAACCCTCACCTGTGCCTCGATGGCCCTCTCCGAGAGCACGAAACCTCCCTCGGGTTGGAACAGCGCCATCATGTCCTCGGGTAGGCGATAGCCGGGAAAACGTCGGGTGAGCTGGTCGCTGTCCAACACCTCATGGTCCAGCGCGTGGATCAGGCAGGATTCCCGGGAGCCGGCGAACACCTCGCTGTCCGGAGCTCCCGCGTCGATCGATCCGGTGACATAGACCAGCCTCTCATCGACTGTGGTCTCCAGCTCGATCCACAAATCGCGGGCCCGGCGCATCAGCGGGACGTATGAAGGGTGCTCGTAGTAAGCCAAGCGAAAGATCCGGTTCACGCCGTGTGAAGAGCCTTTGTCGTGGGGAATGTCGAACTGCTCCAGCCCCAACACGCGAAGTCCTCTGCCGGCGAGGTGGTAAAGCGCGGCGCTGCCCATCGCGCCCACGCCCATAACGATCACGTCATACTTTTCGGAGACCGCCAGACACCCTCCGGGAGAATCGCGGCCGGGGATGCTACCGGTGGCAGGCCCGTCTCGGCTCGGCGCAGCTGAGGGAGAGCGTGAGAGCCGCCGAACGCGGTGCGTTGGCCGCCGACGTGTTGGCCCTGTCGACGAGCGGATGGGGCCGTTGCGAACCGTTGGCTAGCGGCTCCCACCTGGAACTGTGCTTCGTTCGCTGCTGGGCCACGTGGCCTATTGAATTCCAATGCGGTTGGGGCAGAATGTCCGACGGGTGGTTATCAATTGGGAGGGTATTTGTAATGCGGGTTCAGCGTCGCCTTCGGCGGCAAGGCAAGTGCGCCCATCGCAGCACCGTCTCCGTTCAGAGCTCGGGCGTTGAACGTGTGGTTTGCGAGTCATGCGGGCATGTCAGCGTCCACTTCGTGGCCGATCTGGCCGGTGAGGTGGAGCGAGACCGTTTTGCCCGTCCGGTGGAGAGGGTCGAGGGAAAGCACCTGGTGCCGGGCAACGGGTTGGTCGACGACGAGTTCGACGAGGAGTAGCTCCTGCGGTCGGTCAGGCCGCCGGCTGCTCTGACCGGTCATCCCCCGGCTCGCCCAGTGCGGCGTCCAGAACGTCGCTGACGGTGTCGGCGATGTGGAATGTCATGTCCTCCCGCACCTTGTCCGGGACGTCATCGAGATCGGCTTCGTTTCTACGTGGCACGATCACCTCTTTCAGACCCGCCCGGTATGCGGCCAACACTTTCTGTTTCACCCCGCCAATGGGCAACACCTTTCCCTGAAGAGTGATCTCCCCGGTCATTCCGACAGTGCCCTTCACCTTGCGACCGGTTAGCAGAGACACCAGGGCGGTCAGCATGGTCACCCCGGCCGAGGGGCCATCTTTGGGGATGGCGCCTGCCGGGACGTGCACGTGATATCTCCGGGTGAGGACGGCCGGGTCGATTCCCAGATCATCGGAGTGCGCCTCGACATACGAGAGGGCGATTCGGGCCGACTCTTTCATCACATCGCCGAGCTGACCGGTCAAGGTGAGTCCCGGCTCCCCATCCATGGCGGTGGCCTCGATGAACAACACGTCGCCACCGGCACCGGTGACCGCCAAACCTGTCGCCACTCCCGGCACGTCGGTGCGATCCGACGCCTCGTCCTTCCACACCTTGGGCTTGCCGAGATACTCCCTGACCGCTGGCTCGTCGACCACGACCGGGTCCCGGTCTGAGCCGACGGCGTCGCCGCCCCGGGCCACCTCGGTGGCTACCTTTCGGGCCAGCTTGCTCAGCTCACGTTCCAGGTTCCTCACCCCGGCCTCCCGGGTGTACCGGTCGACGATTGCGGCCAGAGCGGTTTCGGTCACCTCCAGCTCTTCCGGTTGCAGACCGGCTCCGCGCAGTTGGCGGGGCAGGAGGTGGTCTCGGGCGATATCGACCTTTTCCGCATCGGTATATCCGTCGATCGTTATCAGCTCTGTTCGGTCGAGGAGAGGGCCGGGAATGGTCTCCACCACGTTGGCGGTGGCAATGAACAGCACGTCGGACAGATCCAGGTCGACTTCGAGATAGTGGTCGCGGAATGTGTGGTTCTGTGCCGGGTCGAGCACCTCGAGCAGCGCCGAGGACGGGTCGCCCCGCCAGTCATTTCCAACCTTGTCCATCTCGTCCAGCAAGAAGACGGGGTTCATGGTCTGAGCTTCGGTGAGGGCGCGGGCGATGCGGCCGGGTCGAGCACCAACATAGGTGCGACGATGGCCTCGGACTTCGGCCTCGTCCCGCACCCCACCCAGGGCAACTCTCACGAACTTGCGGCCGAGGGCCCTCGCCACCGACTCGCCCAAGGAAGTCTTTCCGACGCCAGGTGGGCCTACCAACAAGAGGATCGCGCCAGCATTGCGGTCGGCCTCGTCACTGAGACCCCGCTCGGCACGCAGCTTTCGCACGGCCAGGTGCTCGATGATCCGCTCCTTGACATCCTTCAACCCGGTGTGATCGGCGTCGAGCACCCCGCGAGCCTCATCGAGGTCGTGTCGATCCTCGGAGAGTGTCCCCCAGGGCAGTTCGAACATCGTGTCGAGCCAGGTCCGGACCCAGGAAGTCTCAGGGGATTGCTCACTCATCCGCTCGAGCCGGTCGATCTCACGCTCGATCGCCTCGTGGACCTTCTCCGGCAGCTCCCGCTGGGCGAGCTTGGCCCGGTACTCGGAAGCGACATCGCCTTCCTCGCCGAGCTCCTTTCGGATGGCGTCGAGCTGCTGGCGGAGGATGTAGTCCTTCTGACCCTTCTCGATCCGTTCCGTCGCGTCGTCCCGCACCTTGCGGCGCAGCTCGAGGTCGGCGAGAACCTCGCGCATCCAAACCAAGAGCATCCCGAGACGCTGGCGGATATCGAGTGCTTCGAGGAGCTCGATCTTCTGCTCCAGGTTGAGGTCGGGGGAGTACACCGCGAAGTCGGCGAGCTGGGAAGGGTTGTCCACCGCGAGAAGACGCTCGGCCACCCCGGCCAAGCCACGGTTCTCGAGCACGGCACTCACCACCGCCCGATACTCGGCTACCAATGCGTCGAATTCGTCGTCGAGCATGTCGATTTCGGGGTATGGCTCGGCCTCGACCCAGAGGGCGCCGGTCTCGTCGACCGACCCGGCACCCACGCGGGCGCGGGTCACACCGGACACCACCACGTTGTCGCTGTCGTCAGACTGTTGAATCTCGGCGATGGTGCCAACAGAGGCGTATCGGCCATCGAGGCGGGGCACCAAGAGGAGTCGGCCGTCGGTCTGGGCGGCGGCGAGGGCAATCTTGCCCTCGTCTGTCTCGATGCGCAGCGTGACCACCATGTGGGGAAAGACCACGCCGTTGTGAAGGGGAAGGACGGGAAGGGTGAGTTGAGCGGTTTCAGGCATCCGGACCGATTCCTTTGGCTATACGGGTTTCAAGACAACCCCGGTGGTGGGCACCCTATTCCGGATCTGAGCCTAACTCGCTCAGGTTTGTTTCAGGTCTGCCTGGGGTGTCCTAAACCCGGTGGCCAATGGTGCGCGACAGACCGCCACGACAAATGACGCCAGGCCCCATGCCCGAGTAGGGATGAGAGCCCGGCCCTAGTGGTGCACTACTGGTCTTCGGCCGCGTCGGCCTCCGCTTTGGTCACGTGGACAGTTCCATCTGGATGCTCCGGTGGCGAGTAGAGCGAGTAGAGCTTTACGGCGTCCTCTCCGATGTTGACCACGTTGTGCCACACCCCGGCGGGCACGATGAACGCCCAGTCGTCTTCGACCTCGTGGGTCTCGTCGACCCCATCCTCGGTCTTGCCCAGCTCCACTCGAGCAGATCCTTGCTCGAGGCGGAGAAACTGATCCAGATGGTCATGGGCCTCCCACCCGATCTCCTCGCCGGGAGCGAGGCTCATCAGGGTCAGCTGGGTGTGCCCGCCGGTGAACACCACTGTCCGGAAGTTGGTGTTGTCCAGTGTGATCTTCGTCATGTCGTCGAGCCAACCCAGCATGATTACCTCCTGGTTCGGTGCCGACTCCGATCCTATTGATCCCCGCGTCTGTGATTGGCTCGATGCGGTATGGTCGGGCTCGAGCCGAGAAGGTCCGATATGACTGGCAGATTCGAACGTACCGTGGTTGATGCGACCGGGGCGGCCCCACCCGCGGGTCATTACTCCCATGGCGTCATTGCATCGGGACGATTGCTCTTTGTGGCCGGCCAGGTGGCGCTCGACGAGAACGGCCAGCTAGTGGGTGGCGACGATGCCGCGGCCCAGGCGCACCAGGTGCTGGCCAATCTGAAGCGTGTGATCGAGTCGGCCGGTGGCACTATGGCGGACGTCGCCCGGACCACCCTCTATCTGACCCGGATCGAGGACCGCGGCCAGGTGAGCAAGGTCCGAGAAGCGTTCTTCCCATCACCACCCCCGGCCAATACCTTGCTGGTGGTCGCTGGGTTGGCCCAACCCGAATTCCTGGTGGAGATCGACGCCATCGTGCCGCTACGAGAGCGTTGAGAGGCTTCGGCGACGGGCCAGAAGACCCAACCGCCTACAGACCCGCGCGAAAGGAGCCTCGTCTCATCTCGGCTGACCACTCGCCACTGGTTGGAGGCCGATTCTGGCCCGCTGGCAGACTGGGGCGATGTCCGAGAGACTGACGGCCGAGCTACGTGTCTTGGCCGAGAGTGTCGGGGCCGCCGGCTTCGGTGTGGCGGGGGCCGATCGATTCCAGAGAGAGCTCCTGGCACTCCACAACCACAAGGCTTCGGGCCGGGCCGGGCCGCTTCGTTTCACCTATGGGGCCCCGGAATCCGCCACCGACGTCAGAGCGTCGTTTCCTTGGGCGGAACGGCTCGTCGTGGTGGGATGGAACTATGTGGCCGTTGCTGCCGCCCCTGACATCACCGGGCCACTTGTTGGCCGGTTCGCCACCTCCGATCAGTACCAGCCGGTGCGACAGGTCGCCGAGGCCCTCGCTGCTCATCTCCGACGGAAGGGGTATCGGGCCGAGATTCTCATCGACGACAACCGCCTGGTGGACCGGGCAGCGGCGGTACGCGCCGGAGTGGGATGGTCGGGTAGGAACACCATGGTGCTTGCCCCGGGACACGGTCCCTGGATGCTGCTCGGCTCGGTGGTCACAGACGCCCCGCTGGCCACCACAGATCCAATGCAACGTTCATGTGGGACCTGTGTTGCGTGCATTCCGGCCTGTCCCACCCAGGCTCTCGACGAGCACGGTCTCGATGCACGACGTTGTCTCTCGACATGGCTCCAGACACCGGGCTCCATCCCGCAGTGGATCCGACCTCTGCTCGGCCGAAGGATCTATGGCTGCGATGACTGTCTCACCGTCTGCCCGCCCGGCACGCGGGCTCTTGCCGAAGCAGGGAACCGGCCCACGGGTCTGATGTTTGCCGAGATGCTCGCCCTCGACGACAAGGAGCTTCTGGACAGTTTCTCATGGTGGTATGTCCCGCGCCGACAAGGCCGGTTCATTCGCCGCAACCTTCTGGTTGCCGCGGGCAACGCCGGGGAGGCCGGGAGCTGGAGCCCCGCTCTGGCTCACACGACCCACCCTTCCTCCATGATCCGTGGCCACGCCTACTGGGCCCTGGCCCGGGGCTGGGGTGCGGAAGCACGGCCGGTGCTGCGAGAGCGTCTACCGATTGAGACCGTGCCCGAGGCCAGGGACGAGTTGGTCCTGGCCCTGCTGATGCTCGAGCACCCCGAAGCTCACAGGTCGATACTGGCTGTCGACGAGTGGGTGGGCGCTGACGAGACCCTGCTCGGCGCGGCGGTGATCGGAGCGACTCACCTCGAGCCCGTGGGGTTGACGGTGCTCGTCCTCTACGAGGGAGAGGTACCCGTCCCGATTACCCTCGAGGGAGTCACCCTGGTCTGTGTCCCGGCCGACTCGGCCGAAGTCGATCGACCGCTGGTGATCTTCAACGACCGCGACCGAATTGTGGAAAGCGTGCGCAGACTTTCCGATATCGAGTCATCCACCGGCCCCGGGCTGACTCAATGATCCGGCGGCTCGTGGCCGTGATTCGCTTCTCGAGAAATCTCGTCTGCGGTCTGGTCCCCTGGTGCGGGATCGCCACCGGGCGATTCGCTGGCGGCCCAACGCTCTCGCGCGGCGGCGATCCCCTGGTCGATCACGTCGGACAGCTCTGAGGCTGCCTGCTTAGCCGCCTCGAGAGCGCTCATTCGGCTTTCACGGGTGGCTTCCCAAGCGGTTCGGATAGCCTCGCCGGTCCGATCGAGCGCCTCTTGCACCTCGTCGACCCAACGACTGCGGTCGGGGCCCTCCTCGGGTCGGTTCTGGCTGTTCTCTGTCATGTTGGTCCTCCTATGGGTGAGGATCATTCTGGCGCGGTCCCCGAGATGTGAGCCAGGTCCCTGACCAGCTTGACCAGCTCCACGACGATTCCAATACCTATTCCCACCATGGCCAGGACCAGCACCAAGCGGGCTGTCCAGGTCCAGTCGAACTGGGAGTGGCTGAAGTCGAACGGGAACACCCGGTACATCCGCACCACCACTGCCATGCTGATCCCACCCAATCCGATCTGGCACAACGACTTGAACCACCCCCGGTCATACGCCAGGTAGCCGGCATTCACTGCGATCGTTGCCAGCAACGAGATGTTGATCAGCCACAACACCCGTGCGAAATCCTCAGTCAGAAATGGCAGCAGACTCCAGCCGAGAAGATTGTTGGCGACGACCAGCAGGATCGCGTTGACCGTGATCGCGGCCACGTAGCCGGCTCTGGTCCGGGCGCGTCGTTTCGCCGCTGTCGCACCTCGACCGAAGGTGAGTGGTCCCCCGCCTTCAACCGGAGGCCGGCGGCGGGTGGGACTCGAAGCGGAATCGACCATGACAAGCTCCTCGGACGGTCAGCTCATCGTCGCTGTTCGCGGGCCGACTCGCCCAGAGTCGAAGGTCCACAATCCAACGCGCGTGCTACTCATTCCGGGTGGGTAGCGTGACCGGATGGAGTCAGACCACTCGAGTCGCCCCTGGTCTTTGGCCGAGCGTCTGATCGAGGAGGCGATCGCTGCCGGAGAGTTCGAGGATCTTCCCGGAGCAGGAAGGCCACTACCCGGTGCCGGTGTCACTGATGACGAGTTGTGGTGGGTTCGAGCCTGGCTGAAACGCAACCGCACCGACCTGGCGGATGAAGGACCCATGGGCGTGCAAGAAGCGAGATAGGGCCTTCGGCTTGGTCATAGCTTCTGGTTGACCACAATGGCCGGCA
>Ga0326597_10013296_pt1 | contig 10826 bp, 5 predicted proteins | sample RVTome_12_FD_203789 | JGI IMG/M metagenome (GOLD analysis project Ga0326597, IMG submission 203789) | Soil microbial communities from uranium-contaminated site in the Upper Colorado River Basin, Wyoming, United States - RVT100D185 | ecosystem: Environmental > Terrestrial > Soil > Contaminated >... | reverse complement strand
GAGGACTTTCCCACGGGAGAGCAGGATAGCTTCGAGATCATCCTGGACACGCTCTACGACCAACGCAACGGGTTCGTCTTCATGACGAATCCGGAGGGCGCCCGGGCGGACCAGCAGATGGCGAACGAGGGACGTGAAGTGAACGCGAGCTGGGACGCGGTCTGGTTCGTTGGGACCAGCCGTTCGGAAGAGGGCTGGATCGCGGAGATCGCCATCCCTTTCAGCGCCCTCCGGTTCGACCTCGAGAGCTCACCGCGGTGGGGCATCAACTTCTCCCGACGGATCCGGCGGAACAACGAGATCGACTTCTGGTCTCCGGTGCCGCGGGCCTACGCCTTGACCCGGGTTTCGCTCGCGGGAGACCTCGTCGGCATCGGCTCGACCCGCCCGGGAAGGGACTTCCGGGTCAAACCCTACGTCGCGGGCTCGGCGGTTCGGACCACGGGAGGCGAGTCGTTCACGAACGATGGAAACGTCGGAGTCGACGTCAAGTACGGCCTCACCCGGTCGCTCACCCTGGACGCCACCGTCAAGGCCGACTTCGCGCAGGTGGAAGCGGACGAGCAGCAAGTGAACCTGACGCAGTTCAGCCAGTTCTTCCCCGAGAAGCGGGAGTTCTTCCTGGAGAACTCCGGGATTTTCTACGTCGGCGACGCGGCCCGGAACAACCGCGTGACCTATCTCTCCCCGCAACCGGACACCGACCTCCTGCTCTTCTTCTCGCGTCGCATCGGGCTCACCCAGGATGGAACCCCGATCCCCATCCTCGCCGGCGGAAGGCTCACGGGGAACGTCGCCGGACTCTCCATCGGCGCGCTCACGGTCCAGACGGAGAGAACCTCCCGGGAGCCGGAGAACAACTTCAGCGTCGTGCGCGTACGGAAGAACGTCTTCGCCACCTCCGACATCGGCGCCATCGCGATGTCGCGCCAGTCCGCGGACTCGAGCGCGGACTACAACCGGGTGTACGGGCTCGACTCGAATATCCGCCTCCCTGGGAACGTCGACTGGAGCACCTACTACGTCAAGACGAAGACCCCGGGCTTCGACGAGGGACAGTACGCCTTCCGCTCGACCCTCAACCACGAGGGGAATTTTTTCCACGTCAAGACCGGCTACATGTCGATCGGCGACCAGTTCAACAATGAGCTGGGATACTACCGACGTATCGGCGTGAGGAAGTACATGCTCGATACCGGGGTGCGGCCGCGGCCGGTGAGCTTTCAGGAGAGGGGGGTTCGCGAGATCCATCCCCACGTCGTCTGGAACGTCTTCACCGACCACTCGGGGGAGATGGTGGCGAAGGCCATGCACTCGGGGATCACCTTCTTCTTCAACGACGGTGGGCACAGCCAGATTGCCGTGAACCCCACGTATCAGCTCCTCGAATCCCCTCTCCGGTTGCACCCGGACTCTCCTCCCATCCCACCGGGCAGCTATTCCTGGACGACCTACACGTGGGACTTCACCAGCGATTCCAGCCGTGCTCTCTCGGCGGGCGGCGGGATCACTCTCGGCGGGCTCTGGAGCGGAACCCAGCGCACTCTCGATGGCACCCTCGCCTACAAGCCGTCGTACAAGTTTCGCGTGAGCCTCAAGGTGCAGCGGACGGCGGCGAAGCTCGACGTACCGGTGAGTGAGTTCGTCACCACCCTGTGGACGGCGCGGGCGAACTACTCGTTCGCGACGAACGCCTTTCTCGACTCGCTCATCCAGTACGACGCCGCCCGGCGGCTCTTCAACGCCAACATCCGGTTCAACTTCACTTACCGTCCGCTGAGCGACCTCTTCATCGTCTACAACGAACAGCGGTACGCCACACCGGAAAACCCCGTTCCCACCGGACGCGGCCTCATCGTGAAGTTCACGCGCATGTTCGCGTTCTGAGCGGCCGTCGGGTGCTTTCGGAGGTCACGCCGTTCGCGAAGTAGCACGAGCCGGGAACGAACATTACCTTTTCTCGGATCGCCTCCTCGAGGAGCCGGTCGGCGTCCGGTCCCTCCGGGAAGCGTCACCCACAGGAAGAATCCGCCCTCGGGCCGACTACAGCGAACGCCGTCGGAATACGCCCTTCCGCAAGGCGGAAGTTCTCTCGGTAGCGCCTTTCGGGGCTCCACGGCTCGAGCCGAAGGATTTCCGAGTCACCCACCTGGCGCTTCGAAGGCGGACTCCCGCAACGGATCTCGTCTCCACCCGCCGTGGGTGCTCTTGCGGCAAGTCCTGCCCTCGTCCCCCCGGAGAGGATGGGTGTCCCTCCGTCTACCGGCCGCGCAATCCAAGGGCCACTCCGTTATTTCAGCTGGTCGAGGCGCACTGCGAAACCGTCAAGGGGGTGTGGGAAGAGCGATTCGAGCGACGCTACGGTTTCTGGCGGGGGGCTCTGGGACAACGCCGTCGCCAGGTATCTCGATTGTGGGCTTTTCGAATCAGGTTTCGCCCGCGCCGTTTGCCCTCGGTGCCGCTTCGAGTTTCTCGTGGCCCTCTCCTGCAAAGGCCGCGGACTCTGTCCCTCGTGCGGAGCAAAGCGTGCAGCAATCTTCTCCGAGTTGCTCCAGCACAAAATTCTCGCCGACGTCCCTCACGCCCAATGGGTTCTCTCGGTTCCAAAAATGCTCCGGCCCTATTTCCTGTTTCATCGAGAGCTCCTGGGAGAGCTCGCACGACTCGCCTACGAAACCGTCCGCGAGATGATGGCCGCCGCCATCGAGCAGCCCAGCGCTCGTCCAGGCATGGTGGCTGTCATCCAGACTTTCGGATCGTCTTTGAAGTGGAACCCCCACATTCACGCCATCGTCACCCGCGGGTTTTTTTCTGGACGACGCTTCGTGGCATCCCATCCCTTACGTCGATACCCACAAGGCCGAGCTCGTCTTCCGCCACAAGGTGCTTCGGCTTCTCCGCGACAAAGACCTCATCACCGAAGAGCGCATCGACCTACTCCTGTCTTGGCGTAATTCGGGTTTCAGCGTTCACAATCACACCACCGTCTACCCCAACGACACCGAGGGAGTTCACCGGCTCGCCTGCTATCTCATGCGCGCCCCGGTGAACTCGTCCCGGCTCCACTTTCATCCAGAATCCAAGCTCATCGTCTACGAGCCCAAAGCCGGACATGACGCCGACGATGCCGAGCTCATGGACCCCCTCGAGTTTCTTGCTCGAGTGCTCATCCACATCCCCGACCCCAACAAACATCTCGTCCGATTCTACGGAGCCTACGCCAATCGCGTTCGTTCGGAGAAGCTCGCTCACGACGACTCCGCGAAAGACGAGGACCAGGGCGATGAAGCTTCGCCGCCAAGACGCCCTCTACGCAAGCGATGGGCCGAACTCATTTACCGTATCTACGAAGTGGACCCTTTGACCTGTCGTCGATGTGGCGCCCAGATGAAAATTCTCGCTTTCATCACCGAGCCTCCGGTCATCCGCCGAATCTTGGACCACCTCGACCAAACGGCTCGACCAAGAGCTCCTCCCTAAGCTGCCGAGCTCAACGTCCGCTAACCCCATCAAACTGACACTTCTCGTGTGTCTTGACTCCGCGAAATGGCCCATGCCGTCCTTCGATCGAAAACTGACACTTCTCGTGTGTCTTGACTCCGCGAAATGGCCCATGCCGTCCTTCGATCGATGTCGGTGTCCCGTCATACCTCGAAATACGCTCGCCCGAATGCGAAACACCCCCCTCCGCAGGGAGAATTCTCTCGATTCTCGCAGCGCCCGACGAATAGAAATGCCTATCTGTTTGCTTGCTTCTGCGATCTACGGATGTCGGACGCCCGCAGTTCGTCTTCAAAGTCCGCAGGGATCCTTACGGCGGCCGCGATCGCCGGCACCTCGCGGTTCATCGCTCAGTGCCTTCCGGGGCCATGGTAGCGCGGGCGCGGGAGCGGCGGTACGCGAGAGGCGGCCAGCCGGTCCAGCGTTTGAATAGTCGCCGGCACCTTCGAATCGGCCCTATCCTTGCTAGACTCGTAGAGCGAGGAAAGCGAATGAAACGTGCCTGGGTTTTGGCGTTGCTGATGGCGGCCTCCGTCGTTCGCCCCTCTACCCGCCCTTCCTTCCGGCTGGGCGCGTGGCTCACCTATTGGGATCTGGAGCGTGGGCTCGCGCGGCTCGCGACGCCGTCCGGCCGGGAAATCCGGGACGTCTATCTCTTTTCCGCGGCGCTCGCTTCCGACGGCCGGGTGATGCTGATGGACGACGAGGATTCGACCGCTTCGCTCGTCTCGGAGATCGAGGGCCGCGGGAGCCGCGTCTGGCTCACCCTCGTGAACGACGTCCATCCAACCGACGCCCTTCCCACCCTGAAGGATCCTGTTTTGGTGCATCGGGTACTCTCCGATCCGAGTCTCGCGGCGATTCACCGCGGGGAGATCCTCGCTCTTGCCAGAAAGCTCGGGATCTCGGGAGTGGACATCGACTACGAGAATCTCGAAGCAGCCGATCGCGATCTCTTCACCTCGTTCATCGCGTCTCTTTCTTCGTCGCTAACGAAGGAAGATATTCTGCTGTCGGTGACGGCGCAGCCCAAAACGCGGGAGAACGGCTCGGCGGGCCCCGGTGCTCTGGACTGGCGCGGGCTTTGCCCCCACGTCGACCGCCTCCAGATCATGCTCTACAACCTGCATAGCGCGAAGACCGGGCCCGGACCGATGGCGACATCTACGTTCATCGAGAGCGTTCTCCGCTTCGGGCTTTCAGAGTGCGCTCCGTCCCGGATCGTGCCGGTGTTGAAGGTCAGCGGGATGGAATGGTCGAAGTCCGGAGCGCGGGGCATCCAGTACGACGAATGCATCGAGATCTCCCGGAGGACGGGTGTAACCGTGGCCCACGACGAAAAAGACCGGGTTCCGTTCTTCACGTATTTGTCGAGCGACGGTCTCGCCACCGTCTATTTCGAGGATTCGGCGAGCATCCAGGCGAAGCGCGAGCTCATCGAGAGCATGGGCTTCGGCAGTATCGTCCTCTGGAGCCTGGGACGCGAAGACCCCGAGATCCTGCCTCGAATCATTTCGTGATCGAGATCATCGACCTTCGCGCCCCACCGCGCTAACATCCTCGGTTCGGTCCCTGGTCCATCACCGTTACGGAGGTCGTCGTGTACCACGCTCTGCGTCTGCTCGCCGTGTGCGTCTTCTCCCTTCTCCTGGGGCCGTTCGCGAGCCTTCAGGCCGGCCCGGCGGCTCCCGTGAGCGCGACCTTCAACTACACGTTCGATTCCGCGGGCACTCTGGCCGAGGCGGGGAGGATGAGCGACAGCTCGAGCCCGTACTGGTGGCTCAGCTCGGGCGCGTACCTCCATCTCGGGAGCGGCCTCGGTTCCACGATCCAGGGAAAGCTCCCCTCGAACGATTACTGGCGGCGCTACTACGCCTGGACGAGCCCCACCGACACCGACAACGGCTACCGGCCCCAGAATCTCTTTCGCCTGGTGACGCGGAGCCGCTGGCAGAACTCTCGACAGCAGATCTACTTTCGCATCCGAAGAGACAACCTGAGCGCGAGCCCGAACCGCAACGCGAGCAACGGTCTTCTGCTGATGGGCCGTTACCTGGACCAGGACAACCTCTACTACGCCGGGGTCCGGGTCGACGGCGCCGCGGTGATCAAGAAGAAGTACCGCGGGCGGTACTACACCATGGCCTACGCCCGCATGTTCACCGGTGCCCTCTACGATCGCACGTCGAACCCGAGCCTGCTCCCGAAAGATCTCTGGCTCGGTCTGCGGGCGGAGATCAGGAACAACCCGGACGGAACGGTCCGGATCGCCCTCTACATCGACCCCGGCCCCGGCGGCTGGGTCCCGGTGTTCGACGTTCTCGATGACGGCCTCACGTTTGGAGGACCGGCCATCACGTCCTCAGGCTACGGCGGCGTTCGCACCGATTTCATGGACGTCGAATTCGAGAACTACTGGGCGGTGAAGCTCGACTGACCGGTATCGACGGCGGCGGTGAATCCGTAGTGAAGCCCGAGCGTCAGCGACCACGACTGATAGCCGGGTGAGCTTCCGAAGCTCCAGCCGAGGCTCGAGCGAAACCGCGAGCTCCAGGCCTGGACCGCCTGGCCTCGGGCATAGGCGGTGAATCGGTCACCGCGAAGGGCGTCGCGGGCCCAGCCGAGCTCGACCGATGCGTCGACGTTCCATCCGGAGGGGAATCCCTTCGAGTAGCTCAGGAGACCCCGGCCGAATCGGAGCTCCTCGGGAGAGTAGTAGGCCTCTGATTGGAGGCGGCTGTCCGTCCAGCCGAAGGCGCCGCCGATGCGCCATTCCGGGGCCGACCAGGGTCGGAACGTGAGCCTGCCTATCAGATCTTCCCTCCGGTTGGCATCGCTGTACTCGCCGTACCGCGCGTCGAGCTGGGCCCAAAAGCGGGGCGTCAGCCGGAGCAGATTCTGCAACTGATAGGTTCGGAGCTCGACTCCCTCGAGCCGTGCCGTCAAGGTATCCACGTCCTCCTGCCCGGCGCGAAGGTGGAGCTCGGCGCGGTCGCCCTCGATCCCGATCGCGGCCCAATAGTTGGTCGAGTCGGGTCCATCCGTCGTGGCCTCCCGCTGGCGTACGCGGGCGTTGAAGCGCAGGTGCGAAGTCGCTCGCAGGGCGAGCCCCACTTCGCCCTCCATAGCTTCGAACGGCGCGAAGCCTTCCTCCTCGAAAGTCATCGTGCCGAAGGACGCGCGGAGCTCGAGGGGGGCGAGCGAGCCCACGGTGAAACCGAGCGCCTGGGCCCGGTTGAGCCGCTCGGCCGAATCCTCGAAGAGGGTAAAACGGGGCTCGATCCGGAAGGACTCCTCCCATGCTATCCGGCGCTCGAGCCGCGCCATTTCCTCGGGCCCAGCGCTTCGCTCGGCACGCTTCGCCTCTTCGAGATGGCGGCGCGCCGCCCGCAGCCCGCCCCGCTGGTAGTCGATCGATGCGAGATAGAAGGAAGCCTCGTCGGCGAGAGACGGGTTCTCGTCGAGGAGGGTCTCCCACGTCTCTCGCGAGCGGCCGTAAAGGCCCGTCCACATCTGGATGCGGGCGAGCTCCGTGAGAGCCCGGGTGCGAGGGTGCTCGCGCGCGAGCCGGCGCAATAAATCGTCGCCGTCGAAGTCGCGCAGCACGGAGTATCGTTTCAGGAACCGCGAGGAGGACGAGCCGAGCTCGTTATAGCCGTTCGCGTCCTGGATGAAGCCGAAGCGGTAGGACTCACCGAGGAAGCGCTCGTTGACCCTGGAGGCGTCGGCATAGTTTCCCGCGTTCTCCTGTCCGGCTTCAGAGAACGGAAAGGCGTATCCCAAAACGCTGGCTTCTCCGATTCTCGCTTCGATCTCGAGCTTGACTCGACGATAATCCTCCTCGACTCGGGCGAGATACTCTTCGTCGGTCTCGAGGCGCGCCTCGGCCGGAAGCCACATGCGGTTCACGAGGAAGCTCCCTTCGGTCCCGTCCGGCGAGATCGCGATGAGGTCGTGTGCGTGGTGGCCGTGCGCCTGAAGGTCCCAGCGTCCGGTCGCGGAGAAGCGCTCGAGGCGCTGCCAGTCGGCGAAGAACGGATGGCCATCGAGGGTGAGCCCCGTGGGAACGAACATCGTCGCCTTCATGCCGTATCTCTCGAGAATCGGATCGGCGAGCTCGAAGGAGTCGATGCGGGCGTCGTCGAAGGTGATGAGAATGGGACGTTTTGGAGCGGGGGACGCGCCCGTCGCGATTCGGTCCAGCTCGGATACGGTAAGCGCCTCGTACCCCGCCTCGGAAAGCGCTCTCATCTGGGAGTCGAAGAGCTCGAGCGGCATCGCTGGCGTACGCGGGTGGTCGCCAAGGCCGTGGTACAGAAGAATGGGAACGACCGGGGCGCTCTCGGTCCTCACGGCGGCTCGGTCGAGAAGGTCTCGAGCCTCGCCTCCGTTTCCCACGGCATAGAGGAGACGGGCTCGCTCCAGCTCGGCTTCGTACGGTTTCAGGAAGGTGCTGCGATTGGTTTCGAGGATCGCGAGGGCCGCATCGTAACGTTCGGTCTCGGAGGCGGTCTGGAGAAGGCCCGAGAAGACCTCCCGGCTCTCCGGATGCATTTCCGAAAGATCGCGGTAAACGGCGTGAGCCTCCTGGGAGAAGCCTCGCCGGCGGAGGAGATTGGCCCGAGCAATCGCGAGCTCCATCGCGCCCGGCTGGTGCGAGAGCGCCTGGTCGACGGTCGCGAGAGCTTCCGCTTCCGATCCCAGCTCCACCTGAAGGTCCGCGAGCTCGAGCCAGAGGTCCACCTTCGAAGGCGACCGCTCGGCGAGCCGCAGGAGCCATCCGCCCGCCTCCGCTTTCTCTCCTCGAAGGAGCGCGTCGTCGGCGAGGAGCCGCAGCAGTGCCTCCTGCGGCTCGGTCGTCGCCGCGAACTGCCTCGCCTCCGCGAGGGCGGTCTCGTAGTGGCCAAGCTCGTAGAGCGACTTCACGTAGTAGAACTGGGCCCGCGCATCCTCCGCACCGAGCTCCAGGACCCTCTGCCAGGCCGGAAGGCCTCGCTCGAAGTCGTGGTATTGCATCAGGAGCTCGGCCCAGAACCTCAGGATATCGAGGTCGCCCGGGTGTCTCGCGGCGAGTGTCTCCGTCATACTCTTCGCTTCGGTATAGCGCTCGCTCCAGTGAAGCGCGCGCGCGAGCTTCAAGCTCTGCTCCGGTTGGTCGGGGTTGAGCGCGAGGCTTCGGGACGCGGTTCCGATCGCCTCCGCGTAATCTCGACGAAAGAGATGGAGGTGGGTCAGGAGGTTAAGGGCATACGCGTCTTTGGCGTCGAGGGCCGAGAGCCTGTTCCAGCTCTCGGCGCATCCTTGCCAGTCGGCGACCACCCATTGGGTCCACCCGAGATCCCGGAGAGCGACGCGATTTGCTGGGTCGAGGCGCAGCGCCTCGCGATAGCGATCGATGGCAAGCGGGTAGTCGGCGCTCTCGCGCGCGAGCTTCCCCGCGAGCGCCTGGAGGCGGCTCTCGGCGGCGGCCGTCTTCCGCGGTGCCGAGGAGACTTCTCCGCGCGCGCGGAAAATCTCTATCCCGGGTCCGGGGAGTTCGAAACGGGCGAAGAGGCCGGCAGTTCGTTCGGACCAGAGCTCGTCGGCTCGCGGCAATCGAAGCAGCGCTTGGATCCATTTGACGGCTTCATCGATGCGGGACTCTTCGAGACCGAGCTCCGCCAGACGATAGGGCACGGCGTCGTCGGTTCCAGGCGCTCTGTCCCAGGCCTCGAGGTAGAGGCGCCTGGCCTCCGCGCGGTCTCCGCTCTCGTGCACCGCGTCCGCGAGGTGGCGAGCGAGCATGGGATCCAGGGGATTCCGCGCTCGAGCGAGCCGCCAGACCTCGACCGCTTCCGCGAGCGCTCCTGCTTTGCGGTGGGCCCAGCCGAGGTTCTCGAGGTAGCCCGCGTCGCGCGGGTTGGACTCGACCGCGTCGCGGTAGCCTTCGACCGCGCGCGTGAAGTCTCCCGCGGCAAACGCCTGGTCGGCCCGGCGGGCTTCGAGGCGCGCGATGTGGATGTCGAAGATGTGGGCGAAGCGGGGACTTCGGCGAGAGGCCGCCGAAAGAGCCTCGAGCGCTCTTCCGATTTCGCCGGACCTTTCGTAGAACGAGGCGAGTCTGAGGATCGCGGTGAGGTTCTCCGGATCGCGCCGGGCCAGCTCCTCGTATGCCTGGGCCGCTTGCTCGAGCCGGCCCGCGCTCTCGAGGACCATCGCTAGCCTCGCCCGGATGTGGCTTTCTCCGGGCTCGAGGCTCAGGCTCATGGCGAGAGAATCCGCGGCGGCGGCCCAATCCTCGCGCTCGATGTCGATCGCGGCCACCTGGTTCCAGAGCGAAGCCCGCTCGGGGTCCACCTTGAGGATGCGGGTCCAGACTTCTTTCGCTTCGTCCGTCCTCCCCGCTTTCCGGCAGGCCCAGCCGAGGGACTCCCACACCTCGAGCGAGCCCGGGTCGAGCTCCGCCGCCCGCTCGAACGCGGAAGCGGCCTCGCCGAACCGTCCTTCCCGGTAGAGCACCGCGCCGCGGTCCAGCGCCCTTTGAGCCTCGGTTTGCGCCGACGCTCCTGCGCCCGAGAACGAGATGACAAAGACGATGGCGGTCACCGGTTTCATGGATTCCCCTCGGGGTCCGCGTTCTCGGCAAAGACGATCCGCCCGGCCTTCCAGGAGAGCTCGCGGCCGCGAGTCTCGAGGGCAGAGACAACGGTCTTGCGCAGCGCGTCCGAGGCCCCGCTCCATTCGACGCGAAGGCCTTCGAACTTCCCGGCATCCGAAAGAATTTCCGCGAGGGCCGCCGCGCTCACCTCGGGATCGGCTCCGGAGATGCGAACGGTGGGGACGATCTCCCAAGCGAAGCGATGCGAAAGGATCCGGAGCAGAGCGTCGTCGACCGGCGCCCGGTAGAGTCCCGTCGCGCCGATCTCGAAAAGCCGTGGGGAGAGCGCGGAAAGGTGGGGTGCGTCCCCGATCGCCGCCTGGATCTCCTCGGACGGGAGAGCGCTCGGAAGAACCCGCGCGGCGAACGGAACTTCGCGGAAGCGAAGCCCGCGCAGGCGAACGCCGGTCTCACCGGGATTCCAGTGGACGATGCCGACGTTCCCCCGCCACCTTCCGGGAAGGTAGGTGGGATGCTCGCCCAACGGCTCGCCGTCGAGCGCCATCCAGACGCCGTCGCCGCGCTTGATGACTTTCAGGTGGTGCCATCGAGAGGGATCCATCGCCGCCCGGTAGCTCGCGACCACCTCGGTGCGCTCACCCGGACTTCGCGTCTGGAGGTAAGTTCGGCCCGCCGTGCCGCCGAATCGCCACTGCTCGGGTCCGTGATCGCTTTCCTGGACCACCCA
>Ga0326597_10013295_pt1 | contig 10827 bp, 9 predicted proteins | sample RVTome_12_FD_203789 | JGI IMG/M metagenome (GOLD analysis project Ga0326597, IMG submission 203789) | Soil microbial communities from uranium-contaminated site in the Upper Colorado River Basin, Wyoming, United States - RVT100D185 | ecosystem: Environmental > Terrestrial > Soil > Contaminated >... | reverse complement strand
GCGATCGCTCCCGCGATGGCGGCCACGTCCTCGCAGGTGAAGCTCCCGGGCCCGATGAGCCGTTTCACGTAGCTCGCGCGCACGCCCACGGGCAGCATCGAGACCGACCGGGGCGCGTCTTCCCGCAGCGCCAGCGCGGGCGCGCCCGTGGACATCTCGGCCGCCATGGCCTGGGCGGCGAAGTAGGTGGAGCCGAAGGGGTTGCGCGTGCGCCAGCCGCCCGGCAGCCGGACGCTGCACGCGTGCTCGTCGAGCCGCGTGATGCGCAGGCCGGCGAAGGCCGCGAGCGGCAGCATCCTCCACATCCACAGCGTCATGGGTAGGCCGCGCAGCACCCGCCGCCGCAAGGCCTCGCCCGCGGGCCCGATGCTCACACGTCCTCGCGCTTGTCGCCGAGCGGCATGAAGACGTTGCTCCAGCCGCGCTTCAGCTCGACGTAGGTGTAGACGATGCGCTGGATCGCGGTGACGTTGGAGAGGATCGCGATGATCCACAGCACCGCCACCATCTTGTTGAGCACCGCTCCCGTGATCACGAGCACGATGCGCTCCGGGCGCTCCATCAGGCCCACCGGGCAGCGCGGGATCAGGCTCTCCGCTCGCGCCCGCGCGTACGAGGTCATGAAGCTCCCGAACGCCGCCACCCACACCAGCACCATGAGCCCGGTGCGCTCGAGGCGCGCGTACAGGATCAATAGCCCCATGTAGAGCAGCATGTCGGAGTAGCGGTCCATCGTGGAGTCGAGGAAAGCGCCGAACTTGGTGCCGCGTCCGCGCACGCGCGCCACGCGGCCGTCCAGCATGTCGAAGATGGCCCCCAGCAGCGCGATCACGCCGCCCACGCGCAGCAGCGCCGGGCTCGCGTAGCCGGGCCCGCCCGAGAGCCCGAAGAAAGCCGAGGCGACACCGGTGAGCGCGAGGCCGGTCATGGTGAGCACGTCCGCGCTCACGTGCGAAAGGGTTCTCACCAGCGCGTCGAGGACGGGTGAGAGCAGCTCTCCGAGCTTCGCGGTGACGGTTCTCTGGGCCAACGTGCTTATCGCAGCCGCCGAGCGGGGAGTGTATGCTCCACTCCCGTGGTGCGCAAGCCCGTCGTCCTGATCACCGGCGCGAGCGGCGAGATCGGCCACGGCCTGATCGACAGCCTCGCACGTGACGGCGGCCGCCCGATCATCACCCTCGACCTGAAGCCGCTGGATCCTCCGCAGTCGGCCCTGGTGCAGCAGCAGTACGCGGGCTCGATCCTCGACGAGCACCTGCTCGAGCGCATCCTCGCCGAGTTCGAGGTGGATCTCGTGTTCCACCTGGCGGCGCTGCTCTCGACCCGCGGCGAGTTCACGCCCACCACCGCGCACCAGGTCAACGTCGAGGGCATGATCCGCATGCTCGAGTTCGCGCAGAAGGAGGGCGAGTCCCACGGCCGTCCAGTCACGTTCCTCTACCCGAGCTCGGTCGCGGCCTACGGCATGCCCGACCTCGCGACCAAGGCCCGCGCGGGCCGGGTCGCGGAAGACCTGTGGAACGTGCCGACCACGATGTACGGCTGCAACAAGCTCTATTGCGAGCACCTCGGCCGCTACTACGCGCGCCACTACAAGCAGCTCGCCGCCGAGACGCTCTCCGGCAAGGTGGATTTTCGTTGCGTGCGTTTCCCCGGGCTGATCTCGGCCATGACCATGCCCTCGGGGGGCAGCTCCGATTACGCGCCGGAGATGCTGCACGCCGCGGCCCAGGGCCAACCTTACGCGTGCTTCGTCCGGCCCGACACTCGGATCCCGTTCATGGCGATGCCCGACGGGGTCGACGCGCTCATCCGCCTGGCCGCCGCTCCGAGCGCGTCGCTGACGCGCACGGTCTACAACGTGGGCGCCTTCAATCCCTCCGCCGCCGAGGTCCGGGCGCGCGTAGTCGCGGCCTTTCCCGGCGCCGACATCAGCTTCACGCCGCACCTGAAGCGGCAGCAGATCGTCGACTCGTGGCCCGCCGACGTCGACGATTCCGCGGCCCGCCGCGACTGGGGCTTCGCCCCGCGTTATGACGAGGCCCGCGCCTTCTCCGAGTACCTGGTCCCGACGATTCGGGAGCGATACGCTAGCGGGGGGCACGGGGGGCGCTCAAGCCCCCCGAATGCCAGTCAGAAAGTCCGTCCGGTCTAGTCCGTTTTCCGGGTTCCGTTCCGGTTGTCCCTTCCCGCTGCCCGCGTCGTCCGTCCGGGCGGCCCCCGCTAGCGTCCGTTTTTCTCCCCCCGCCGTGGGCCTTTCCGCACAGGCGGCCAGGCGTCGGGTTGGGGCCGTTCGCCACGACGTGGCTCACGGGCTTGAGCGTGCGCAGGTAGGCGTAGATCGCCTTCAGGTCCTCGTCCGTCATCCCCGAGTAGGCGGTCCACGGCATCATCGCGTGGAGCGTGCCGAACTTGCCGGTCTTCATCACCATCACGAAGGTCGCCTCGTCGTAGTTCGCGATCCCGGTCGGGTGGACGGTGAGGTTGGTCGCGGCGATCGTTCCCTGCGGGGAGGGGAACGTGTTGCCGCCCGCCATGTCGAGCGTCATGTCGAAGTGGCCCTGCGCGTCCATCGGCGTGTGGCAGTAGTGGCAGGCCGCCGTGCGCAGCACGTATTCGCCGCGCCTCTCGGGTGTCGAGAGATCCGGAGCCGCGACCGGGCCCGCAAGCGGCCGGGGCACGCCCCGCATGATCAGCGGGAGCGGGAACGGCGGCGTGCTCTTCGGCAACGCGTTCTTGACCGGCGGCAGCGAGCGCAGATACACGACGATCGCAGCCAGATCCTCGTCGGGAATGCGGCGGTATTCCTGGTAGGGCATGAGCGCGAAGAGCGCGCGCCCGTCGAGCCCGATCCCCTCGCGGATCGCGCGGGCGACCGCGTCGTCGCTCGTCTTGCCGATGCCGGTCTCCGGATCCGGCGTGAGGTTCGGAGCGGTGAGCCACGGCATCCCCTCGGCGGCCCAGACGACGCCTCCGCCCAGGCGGTCGGCCCGCGGAGGCGCGCCCGGGGCGTTCCAGTCGCGCTCGCTGTGGCACAAGACGCAGCCGTGGCGCGCCACGGCCAGGTAGCGCCCGCGCTCGAGCCGCTCGGGGGTCGCCTCGAACGTCCGGCTCGTGAGTGCGCGGGCCGTCGGCCCGAAGACGAGTGCCCGCCAGCCCACCACCGCCTGGATCCCGGCCGCCACCACCAGCAGCAGCAGCACCACTGCCCACAGGGCGATCTTCTTCCCGAGAGCCATCGTGCTACTCCTGACTCAGGCGGGCCGCGGCGTCGTCGCGTGCTTGCCCGCGGCGCTGCCGAGCGGGAAGCGGAAGTAGTCGCGCGCGTTGTAGAAGCACACGTTCGCGACCAGCCGGGAGAGCGCAGCCCTGTCGTCGGGCAGGCGGCCGCGCCGCACGTCCTCGCCCAGGATGTTGCACAGCAGGCGCCGGAAGTACTCGTGGCGGGAGTAGGAGAGGAAGCTGCGCGAGTCGGTGATCATGCCCACGAAACGCGACAGCAGTCCCATGTTCGCCAGGCTGCGGATCTGGGCCTGCATCCCGTCGAGCTGGTCGAGGAACCACCAGGCCGAGCCCCACTGCAGCTTGCCGGGCACGCTGCCGTCCTGGAAGTTGCCGACCATCGTCGCCATCAGCTCGTTGTCGGCGGGGTTCAGGTTGTAGAGGATCGTCCGCGCCAGCTGGTCGCCCTCGTCGAGGCGGTCGAGGAAGCGCGCGAGCGGGCGGGCCTGCTCGAAGTCGCCGATCGAGTCGAAGCCGGTGTCCGGGCCCAGCAGGCGGCGCATGCGGGTGTTGTTGTTGCGCAGGGCGCCGACGTGGAACTGCTGCACCCAGCCGCGGGCGTGGTCGAGGAGCGCCAGCCGGTGGAGCAGCGCCGAGCGGAAGGCGCGCGCCTCGCCCGCCTCGAGCGCGCGTTCCGCCCGCAGCCGTGCGAAGAGCGCCTGCGCATGGGCCTCGCTGCACGGCTCGGCGTCGAGCCGCTCGAGGCCGTGGTCCGAGGCGCGACAGCCGCGCTCGTGGAAGAAGCCGTGGCGCTTCTCGAGCGCCTCGAGGAGCGCCTCCCAGGTGCCGATCGAGACTCCCGACGCCGCCTCCAGCTTCCCGACCCAGGCCGTCCAGGCCGGAAGGTCTTCGACCATCACGGCCTTGTCCGGGCGCCAGGTGGGGTAGACCTGGGTAGCCGGGGCCTTGCGGCTCGCGAGTCGCGCGTGGGGCTCGAGCGAGTCGACGGGGTCGTCGGTGCTGCAGACGACCGCGACCTTCCATTGCGCGAGCAGGCCGAGCGCCGTGAAGCCGTCCTGCTTCAGCTTGGCGTTGGCGCGCGCGAAGGCGTCGCGCGCCGTGGCGGCAGAGAGCGGCTCCTCGATGCCGAACGGCCGCTTGAGCTCCATCGCCGTCCAGTGGTAGAGCGGATTGCCGAGCGTCTCGGGCACCGTGCGGGCCCAGGCCTCGAACTTGTCGAAGTCCGAGGCGTCCCCCGAGCAGAAGGACTCGGCGACCCCGTTCGCGCGCATCGCCCGCCACTTGTAGTGGTCGCCCTCGAGCCAGATCTCGGTGATCGAGCGGAAGCGGTGGTCGGCGGCCATCAGCTCCGGCGAGAGGTGGCAGTGGTAGTCGATGATCGGCAGCTCCTTCGCCGTGCCGTGGTAGAGCTCGCGCGCCGTCTCGGTCTCGAGCAGGAAATCGTCGTGAAGGAATGGCTTCATGCGTTCGCTCCTTCCCCGATCGGCGCCGGGTCGAGCCGCGGCACCAGCAGATGGATCAGGCCGAGCGCCACCAGGTAGGTGCAGCCGGCCAGGACGAAGGGCACGAAGTAGCTGCCCGTGAGCTGCAGGATCCAGCCCGTGGCGGTCGCGATCAGCATGCCGCCGATCGCCCCGGCCATCCCGCCGAAGCCCACTACCGAGCCGACGGCGCGCCGCGGGAACATGTCGGAGGCGATCGTGAACATGTTGGCCGACCAGCCCTGGTGGGCGGCGCACGCGAGACCCACGAGCGCGACCGCGGTCCACACGTTCGTGACGCGCGAGGCGAACACGATCGGCATCACGCAGAGCGCCATCGCCAGCATCGCGGTCTTGCGCGCGCGGTTGATGCTCAAGCCGCGCTTGATCAGCCACGAGGACAGCCAACCCCCGCCGATCGAGCCCACGTCGGCGATCAGGTAGATGGCGACGAGCGGCGGCCCCATCTTCGAGAGCGTGATGCCGTGCTGCTGGTTGAGAAAGCTGGGAACCCAGTACAGGTAGAACCACCAGATCGGGTCGGTCATGAACTTGCCGAGCGCGAACGCCCACGTCTGGCGGTAGCGCGCGAGGCTCAGCCACGGGATCTTCACGGGCGGCTCGGCGGGGTCGCTGCGAATGTAGTCGAACTCCTGCCTCGAGAGCCGACGGCTCTTCTCCGGGGTGTCGTAGAGCCAGAACCAGAACAGCAGCCAGGTGAAGCCGAAGGCGCCGGTCATGATGAAGGCCCATTGCCATGAGTAGCTGAGGGCGAGCCAGGGCACCACGAGCGGAGCCACGACGGCTCCGACGTTGGTTCCGGCGTTGAAGATGCCGGTGGCGAAGGCGCGCTCCTTCTTCGGGAACCACTCGGCGACGGACTTGATCGCGGCCGGGAAGTTGGCGGCCTCGCCCAGGCCGAGCGCGAAGCGGGCGGCGCCGAACCCGAACGGCGTGCGCGCCAGAGCGTGCGCCATCGCGGCCAGGCTCCAGAAGACGAGCGCCGCTCCGTAGCCGAGCTTGGTGCCGATCGTGTCGAGCAGCCGGCCGGACAGCAAGAGCCCGAGCGCGTAGGCCGCCGAGAACGCGGTGACGATGTAGCCGTACTGCACGTCGTTCCAGCCGATGATGTGGCGCAGGTCGGGGGCCAGGATTCCGAGCACCTGGCGGTCAACGTAGTTGACGGTGGTGCCGAAGAAGAGCAGCGCGCACACCACCCAACGGAAGTGGCCCACGCGCCCACTCGGCTGCGCCGTCGCGTTTCCGCCGCTGGTCTCGGCCATGTCGTCCTCCCTCTGGTGCCGGCCCCCGCGGGCGGCCTCCGCGACTTCGGCTACTGGTTCACGCCGCTTGCCAGGAAGCCGCCGTCGACGGCGATCACCTGGCCGTTCACGAAGCTCGCCGCGTCCGAGGCGAGGAAAACGCACGCCCCCACCAGCTCCTCGACCTGGCCGAAGCGCTTGAGCGGCGTCCGCATCTTGAGCTCCTGGCCGCGCTCGGTGCCGTCGAGCAGCTGCGCGTTGAGCGCGGTGCGGAAGACGCCCGGGGCGATCGCGTTGACGATCACGCCCTTCGGTCCCCACTCGACGGCGAGCGAGCGCGTGAGCCCCGACACGCCTGCCTTGCTCGCGGCGTAGGCCGCCACCTCCAGGAACGAGACGAAGGAGTTGAGCGAGGCGATGTTCACGATGCGTCCCGCGCCGCGCTCGAGCATCGGCCGGCCGAAGACCTGGCAGGCGCGCAGCGTGCCGGTCAGGTTGGTCTCCAGGATGCCGTTCCACTCCTCTTCCGGCAGGTCGAGGATCGGCGTCCGCTTGATGCGGCCGGCGCAGTTCACGAGGATGTCGATCCGTCCGAAGGCGGCGAGCGTCGCGTCGCGCGCCCGCTCGAGCGACGCGCGGTCGGTGACGTCGGCGGTGGCGCGGATCGTGCGCCGGCCGCGCGCCTCGATCTCGGCCGCGGTCTTCTCGACGGCCTCGGCGGTGCGCGCGCAGGCGACCACGTCGGCGCCGGCCTCGCAGAGCCCAAGCGCGAGCGCCCGGCCGATTCCGGCGGTGCCGCCCGTCACCACGGCGACGCGTCCTTCGAGGTCGAGAGAGGGATGGCCCACGGGTTCTCCTCCTAGGTGTCGCGCTCCGGCGTCTCCAGGGTCTGGGCGTGCCGGGCCGCCTCCAGGTGCTCCGTCATGGCGGCCTGCGCGGCCTCGCGGTCGTGGGCCCGGATCGCGCGGTAGATGCGCCGGTGCATCTCCGCCGATTCCTTGAGGTCGCGGGCCCGGCCGATCGTCTGCTTGCGCAGCTCGTAGAACTGCGCCGACACCATCTCCATGAGCGCGGCCAGCACACGGTTGCCGCAGCCGGCCGCCACGGCGCGGTGGAAGCGCACGTCGTGGACCAGGAACGCCTTCGGGTCCTCGAGCGAGGCGAACATCTCGCTCACCTCGTCGGCCATCGCGGCGAGCTCGTCTGCCGTCGCGTGGCGTGCCGCGAGCCTCGCGACCCCGACCTCGAGCACCAGGCGCGCCTCGAACATCTCGGCCGCGGTCAGGCGGTGCAGCGAGGCGAGCAGGCTCAACGGCTCGGTCCCCAGGTCGGGGGGCCCCTCGGCGATGAAGGTCCCCGCGCCGCGACGAGAGACCACCACACCGATTGCCTCGAGAGCCTCGAGCCCGGAGCGCACGCTCGGGCGGCTGACGCCGAGCTCCTGGGCGAGGTCGCGCTCGCCGGGAAGCCGGTCGCCCGGCCCGAGCGCACCCTTCTCGATCAGGCGGCGGACGTGCTCGACCACGCGCTCGCGCGCGCTCGTCACCTCGGGGGGCGCGTCGACGCGTGCGGGCGTCACGCGACCTCCACGCCGCCCTCGCGCGCCGCCCGGTAGACGGCCTCGACCACTGCCAGGCTGCGGAGCCCCTCGCGCCCGTCGCAGGCCGGGGCGCCCCCGGTCTCGATCGCGCGCACGAAGTCCTCGATCATGCGCCGGTGCGGCGTCGCGTCGGCGACCGTCGCCGTCTGCGCGCTCACGGCGCCTTCGGCGCCCGTCGAGACCAGGCCGGGTGCCGGCTGGCGCAGGTCGGCGGCGACGACACGGTCGCCCTCCACGGTGAGCGTCCCCTCCGTCCCGGAGATCTCGACCCGCCGAGGGTAGCCGGGCCACGCGGCGGTCGTCGCCTCGAGGGTCGCACACGCTCCCGAGGCGAACTCGAGGAGCGCCAGCGCCACGTCCTCGCTCTCGATCGCGTGGAGCGTGGTGGCGACCGTGCCCTTCACCCGCTTCACGTCCCCGAGCAGCCACAACAGCAGGTCCACCGTGTGGACCCCCTGGTTGATGAGCGCGGCGCCGCCGTCGAGCGCCCTGCGGCCGCGCCAGCGCGAGCCGGAGTAGTACTCCGGCGGACGGTGCCATTTGACGCGGGCCGAGGCGAGCAGCACCCGCCCGAGGCCGCCCTGCGCGACGAACTCCCGCAGGCGCACGAGCTCGGGCTTGAGACGGTCCTGGAACAGCACCCCGAGCCGGACACCCGCGCGCTCGGCCGCGGCGACGAACGCCCGGCCCTTCTCGAGCGTGACGTCGATCGGCTTCTCGACGAGGACGTGCAGCGAGCTTTGCGCGGCGGCGCTGCCCTGGTCCGCGTGGAGCGCCGACGGGCTGCCGATCACCACCAGGTCCATCGGGCGGTGGGCCAGGAAGTCCTCGTAGCGAGCGAACGCACGCCCGCCGAAGCGCGCGGCGAGCGTCTCGGCTTTCGCGAGGTCGCGGCCGTGGAATGCCGCGATGCCGAGCCCGGCCTCGCGCGCCGCGCGTGCGTGCGTGTCCGTGATGTTGCCGCAGCCGACGAAACCCGCCTGGAGCGCCACGGGCGCGCTTACTTCACGAAACCCGCGGCCGCCTGCTCGGCGCGCTCCGGCGAGAAGGGGCCCGGAAGCACCAGCAGCAGGTGCCGGAACGTGGCCTTGGCGCGGGGCGCGAGGGTGAAGTTGAGCGCCTGCTTGCCCTCGCTGAAGACCACCTGGCCCAGCGGATTCGCCGCGAAAAGGCCGTAGCCCCGCGCGTGCCAGTAGCTGGGGTAGCCCGCGTTCTTCGGGTGGTCGAGCATCAGCAGCACGATCTCCTCGTCTGCGACGCGGCCCGCGAGCGCCATCCAGCGGCCGCGGGTTCCCCACACCTTGGAGCCTGTGATGCCCTCGCTGCTGGTGTAGCTGCCGTTGACGCCCGCGTTGTCGAGCGCCGGCACGGCCGTGGGCTTTCCCGAGGCGTCGGTGAACACCTCCGGCTTGTCGCTCGGCTCTTCGAGCGCGCGCGCCACGCGCAGGCCGAGGACACCCTCCTTGTTGTCGGCGAAACGGACCGGCCGCTCGCGCGCCTCGAGCTCCGTGACGCGCTCGATGCCGCGGCTGTCTCGATCGGCCCGGAACACGAAGCGGGTGCGCTCGACGAGCGCCACGGACCCGTCGGGCATGCGCCAATCGGCCACCACCCCGAGCTCGCCACGCCCGCGTCCGCTCGTCGAGCTCACGACTACGCGGTGGACGATCCGGCCCATCTTCGCCTGCTCGGCAGGCGCCAGCGTCTCGGAGTTGTTCCAGAAGTCGACGCCGTTCACGTCCCCGTAGTTGAACCAGAGCCCGACCTGGTGCGGGTGGTCCACGCGCTCGCCGGGCCGCGGGTCGAGCGGGAAGCCGCGCGTCACCAGCGTGCCGCGCCCGGAGCGGATCGGGTAGAGCACCGGCTTGGCGAGTCGCTCCGGCCAGACGTACGCCGTGAACGCCCGCCCGTCCACCGTCACTTCGACGCGCTTCGCCCCGGGGACCTCACGCACCTCGACGAGCGGCAACGCTGCGTCCTGGGCGAGGGCGGCCCCGCACACGAAGGCGAGCAGCACGGCGGCGACCACGTGATGTCTGGTCATACCATTACCCCTCAATTCGGGTGCCAGCGCGAAGTTGTACTGCCCGTCACCCCGCCTGTCAAGCGGAACCTGCCGAGGCACGCTGTGGGGAACGCAGGGCGGCCTAACCGGTCGTCGATTCAACGCCATTAGCGCAGTCGACCGGTGCGGCTTCGGGCCAGCCCGGGCCCGCCGGCGAGGGCGGCGGTGCCGGCGGCGACCGGTCAGACCACCGATTGACGCCGAACCCGAACGCTCCTATGCTTGGGGTCCGCCGGACAGGTCCCCGGAAGGAAGGTGGCGCCGTGAGCGGACGACTGAGCACGCTGAACCTGCAGCTGGTCCCGAGCTCGAAGGTCGAGGCGGCATCCGCCGAATGGGCGCTCGCCCGGGAGGGCGGCACGACGAGGCTGGTGATTGCACCCAGGTCGGGCGGCGAGCCTGCGCTCGCGGGCTTCGAGGGTGAAAGAAGCGACGGCGTCCTCGTCGGGCCGACGTCGTCCGGGAACGCGGCCGCGCTCCGCAGCCGCCTCGAGTGGCTGCGGCCGCGAACGCTCGGCACGCAGACCTCGGCCGGCCTCGGCGACCGCCTGGGCCTCGCGACTCCCGGCCACGTGCGCGCCGTGCGCCGCGTCGGCGGCGGGATCGCGCCGATCTTCCCGCAGCAGTCGATCCGCGAGATGGCGCGTACGAACCGCACGCCCGTCCAGGTCATGGACGACGCGACCTGGGGGATGTTCGCCGAGGGGTGGAAGGACGGAACCGGCGCCGACGCCGATCACCTGAAGACGCCCGACGACATCGACGTGACGCTGGCCGTGGGCTTTACGTTCTTCACCATCGACCCGAGCGCGCACGTCGACTCGGGCGCCGACACGGACGACCTCGCGACCTTGCGCGCCAAGGTCACTGCGCTACCGTGGGCCGAGCTCGAGGACTCGGAGGCGGGCCTGCGCCAGCGCTACGTCGGGCAGAGCTTCGTCGTCGAGCACGTGAACGTGGCCTTCGACGAAGCGGTCCTGCTGCGGGCCGCCGCCAAGTACGGCAAGGCGGTGTCCCACGTGGCGAAGATGTCGCGCCACCTGCTGAAGGCGGCGGGCGCACGTCCGGTCGAGCTCGAGGTCTCGGTCGACGAGACCGACACGCCCACGTCGCCCGCGGAGCACTACTGGGTCGCGAGCGAGCTGCGGCGGCTGGGTGTCGCGTGGGTGAGCCTCG
>Ga0326597_10013294_pt1 | contig 10827 bp, 11 predicted proteins | sample RVTome_12_FD_203789 | JGI IMG/M metagenome (GOLD analysis project Ga0326597, IMG submission 203789) | Soil microbial communities from uranium-contaminated site in the Upper Colorado River Basin, Wyoming, United States - RVT100D185 | ecosystem: Environmental > Terrestrial > Soil > Contaminated >... | reverse complement strand
TGCTCGAGGAGCACTACGACCCCGCCTACCGACGCTCGGCCGAACGAAATTTCGCGCGCCTGCCGCACGCGCAGGTGCTGCGCGTCGCCGCGGCGCATGAGGAGGCCTTCGCCGACATGGCGCGCGCGCTCGCCACGTGAGGCGGCTCCTGCTCGCCTGGGGGCTGGCGGCGGCCGCCGCGGCCGGCCGCGGCCGGCCGCGGCGCGCCCTGGCAGGTGGACTGACGGATTCTTGCATTCGGCATGCATTGTGCTAGCACGAATGCAGATGGCACCGGGCGTTTGCTATAGTCCCTTGGTGATGGACATCAAGGATCTGCGCTATTTCGTTGCCGTGTACGAAGAGCGGGGATTTGCCCGCGCCGGCGTGCTGCTCGACACGGTGCAATCCAACGTCTCGGCGCGCATCCGGCGCCTCGAGCTGTTTCTCGGCGTGCAGCTCTTCGAGCGCCGTCACCGCAGCATCGTGGTGACGGACAGGGGCGAGAAGCTCTATCGGCACGCCAAGCGCGTCATCGCGCTGCTCGAGGAAACGCCGGCCGCCGTGAAAGGCAAGGAGGCCGCCTAGGCGGCGCAGGTGCGAAAGCCGCAGAAGACGTCGGCGCGCTCGGGCGTGTAGAAGTTGCGGAATGCCGTGCGTGCCAGCCGCGCCGGGGTCGAAAAGCTCGCGCCGCGCAGCACACGGTGCGTGCCGAACCAGGGCTGCGAGTAGTCCTCGTAGGGATCGGGCGAGAAGCCCGGGTAAGGCAGGAAGGCGCTGGCCGTCCATTCCCAGGCGCCGCCCGCGGCCAGCCGGCCGCCGCGCGCCGCGAGTTCCCATTCGGCTTCCGTCGGCAGGCGCCGCCCGGCCCAGCGGCAGTAGCCCTCGGCCTCGATCGCGCTCACGTGCACCACGGGCTCGGCGGGCGCGAGCGGCAGCCAGCGATCGAAGCGCCGCTGCAGCCAGACCCCGTCGTCTTTCCTCCAGTAGCGCGGCGCCGCGCCGCCGCCCTCTTGCACGTACGCGAGGTACTCGGCGTTGGCGACCGGCGCGCGCGCCATGCGGAACGGCGCCACCTCGACCTCGTGGGCCCATTTCTCGTTGTCGAAGACGAAGCCCGGTCCGGGACGCGCGCCGCGCTCGAAGCGTCCACCCGCGAAATCCTCGTCGCCGCCAGCGGCCAGGGGCGCGGGCGCGCCCGCGCCCGGATCGCGATAGCCGAGCGTCTGGCGCGTGTAATGAAACGCCTCGGCGTGCATGTCCTCGTGGAATGCGCACAACCGCGCGTAGTACAGCAGCGCCGCGTTCTCGGGCTCGCGCGCGAGCCGCGCGCGCACGCGCTCGAGCACCTCGGCCATGTAGGCGCGCGTCGCGTCCAGTCCCGGGAGCGGCAGCGCCCAGCGCGTGTCGTGCGCCACCGCCGAGGAGTCGTAGAGCGCGTCGGCGCCCTCGAGGATCGAAGCCACGGGCGCGCCGCTCTTCGCCGTGCGCAGGCACCAGCGCTCCTGGAACCAGGCGACATGCCCGATCTCCCACAGCGGCGGGTTGACGATGCCGAGCTTCGGCCCGAGCAGGCGCTCGCCCTCGAGGTCGCGCGTCATCAATTCGGTGCGCGCGCGCGCTTCGAGCAGGTGGCGTCCGGGCATGGCGTGCTAGTCTAGCCGCAAGCCATGGCGCGCATCGCTCTCGTCACGCCGGCGGGCGCCGGAACGCGTAACGGCAACCGCCACACGGCGCTGCGCTGGGCCGCGTTCCTGCGCCGCGCCGGCCACCGCGTGTCGGTGGCGCTCGCCTGGGACGGCGCGCCCTGCGACCTGCTGCTCGCGCTGCATGCGACGCGCAGCCACGCGTCGGTGGCGCGCTATCGGGCCGAGCACCCGCACGGGCCGCTCGCCGTTGCGCTCACCGGCACCGACCTGTATCGCGACCTGCCTGCCTCCGCCGCGGCACGCCGCTCGCTCGAGCTCGCCGACCGCGTCATCGTGCTGCAGGAGGAAGCGCTGCGGCGGCTGACGCCCCGTCTGCGCCGCAAGACGCGCGTCGTCCATCAGTCCGCGGCGCCGGCCGCGCGGCGCGCGCCGCCCGCAGGCGTGTTCCGCGTCGCCGTCGTCGGCCACCTGCGCGAGGAGAAGGATCCGTTTCGCGCCGCCGCCGCGCTCGAGCGCCTGCCGCGGGCGGCCGCGATCGAAGTCGTGCACGTCGGCGCCGCGCTCTGCGCGGACATGGCGCGCGAGGCGCACCGCCGCATGCGCGGCGAGCCGCGCTATCGCTGGCTCGGCGGCTTGCCGCACGCGCGCGCGCTCGCCTGGCTCGCGCGCAGCCACGTCCTGGTCGTGAGCTCGCGCATGGAGGGCGGCGCCAACGTGATCGCCGAAGCGGCGCGCATCGGCACGCCGGTGCTCGCCTCGCGCGTGCCGGGCAACGTGGGCATGCTCGGGCGGCGCTATCCCGGCTACTTCGCGCTCGGCGACGAGCGCGCGCTGGCGCGCCTCATGGCGCGCGCGCAGGCCGACAGCGCGTACTACCGGGCCCTTCAGCGGGCGCTGGCGGCGAGGCGGGCGCTGTTTGCGCCCGCGGCCGAGCGCTCTGCCCTGTCGGACGCGCTGCGCGGAATGCTGCGCAGGAGCTCGCGGACCTTGGCGCGCGCGGCCCCGCTCGACCAATCGAACTCCCCGTAGCGCTGATAGCGGATGCGGCCCGCCGCATCGACCAGGTAGGTCGCGGGCAGCATGCGCGCCTTCCAGGCCTTCGCGGTCGCAGTGTCCGTGTCGCGCAGGACCGGAAAGCTGAGCGGCATGTTCGCCAGGAACTGCTCGATGCGCGAGCGCGGCTCGGCGAGGTTGATCGCCAGCACTTCGAAGGGCTCGGCCGAGAACGCGGCGCGCAGCCGCTCGATGGAGGGCATTTCGTCGCGGCAGGGCTCGCACCACGTGGCCCAGAAATTCACCAGCACCACCTTGCCGCGGTAGTCCGAAAGCCGGTGCACGCGCCCTTGCAGGTCCTCGAGCGCGAACGGCGGCGTCGCACCGCCCGTCCAGCGCTGGAAGTCGGCCGCCGCTGCCGCCTGCGCGAGCGCGCAGGCGGCGAACGCGATGAGCCACCGCACTAGGCCGCCAACTCGCGCGCGGTGATGGTGTACCTCACCGTATCGGGCTCGAGCTGGTCGCGGCGCTCGCCGCCGGTTTCCGCGTTGACGTACATGAGGTAGGGCAGCTTGGGCCCGCTCGAGCCCGGCAGCGTGATGTCGTGGCCCGTGTTGTAGGCGAGCCAGTTCATCTCCCAGCTGCCGAACAGGCGCCGGCGCGCCGCCACCACCTGCGGATCGTCGATCGCCAGCTTGCCCGGCGGCTCTTCGAGGATCACCTTTCTCACGTCGGCCGGATCGACCGGCACCCAGCCGTAGCCTGCGGCAAAGAATTCGGCGCGGCAGTGCTGCGCCTTGCTGATGTCCGCCGTGCCCGCGCCGAGGCTCTTGTAGCCGAACTTGGAGGGCGCGACACGCACGCCATAGACGTCGCGCGCCGGCACGCCGGCCGCGCGCGCGAGGCCCACGAACATGGTGTTCAGGTCGCCGCACTTGCCGCCGAGGTTGCCCGACTCGAGCATGCTCTTGATGTCGCCCCAGCCGCAGCCGCGGGTCTTGGGATCGCGATACGTGTTCTCGACCACCCATTCGTAGATGGCGCGCGCCTTGCGCACGTCGGTTTGCGCGCCGCGCGTCACCTCGAGAGCGGTCTTCCTGACGATGCCGTCGGTCGGGATCAGAGCCGTCGGGGCGGTGTGGAAGGCGATTTCGGCCGCCGCGAGCTGCAAACCCGGATTCGCGGGAGCCGACAGGTCGACGGCGCGGTCGTGCGTCATGAAGCGGCTGGTGACCTCGACGACCGGCGCCGAATGCCCCGCGCGCCACTCGGCCGCCAGCATGCGCGCGCCGTACTTGCCGTCCCTTTCGATGCCGGCTGCGCTCGCGTTGCCGCTCCAGCTGCTGTCCAGGTCGCGGAACCAGTCGCTCGACTCGGCCAGCGGCAGCGGCACCCAGGCGATGGACCTGCCGCTCGGATCGAGGATCTCCACCCGGGTGACGGTCTCGAAGGTGCGCCAGCCTTCGGCGGCGAGCGTCGCGCGCCAGGGCAGTGCGGCGGCGGCGGCTGCCATGCCCGAGGATTTCAGAAAAGCTCTGCGGTCCATGGGATCCTCCTTTCGATCAGAAAAAACGATAGGACGCCGGGGTCCGGCGTTGCTGCTGGGAGGGCGGGAAGAGCGGGAAGGCGGGGGCACTGGGGCGGCATACCTGCGTCCAGCACGGCATCCGGTGCGCCGGTGCGCCCAGCCCACCGCAGCACGCCGACCATTGCAAAGCCGATGGTCGCCGAAAGCGAATGGCTGCTGCTCGAAATCAGTCGTGCGAGATAGAACATGTCGGCCCCGACCTTACACCATGAGTCTCAGCGGTCAAGTCCCGCGAGCACGCGCAGATGCTGGACCACGCTGCGCCCGAGAGCGGACAGCGCATACCCGCCCTCGAGCATGGAAACGACCCTGCCGCCGGCGTGGCGATCCGCCACCGCCTTCACCTGCTGCGTGACCCACGCGTAGTCCTGGTCAGTGAAGCTGAGCATCGCCATGTCGTCCTCGGCGTGCGCGTCGAAGCCCGCGGAGATGATCAGCAGCTGCGGGCGAAAGGCCTCGAGCGCCGGCAGCCATGCTGCGCTCACCGCCGCGCGAAACTGCTTGGAGCCCGCGCCCGCGGGCAGCGGCACATTGACCATGTTGGGGGCCGGGTCTTCGGTGCCGCTGTACGGGTAGAACGGATGCTGAAACGTCGAGGCCATCAGCACGCGCGGGTCGTGCGCGAAGATGTCCTCGGTGCCGTTGCCGTGGTGGACGTCGAAATCGATGATGGCGACGCGCTCGAGCCCGCGCGCGTCGAGCGCGTGGCGCGCGGCCACCGCGACATTGTTGAAGATGCAGAAGCCCATGGGCCGCGCGCGGCACGCGTGGTGCCCGGGCGGGCGCACGCTGCAGAAGGCGGCCTCGGCCTCGTCGCGCAGCACGAGATCGGTGGCGTGCACGGCGGCGCCCGCCGCGCGCAGCGCCGCCTGCAGGCTGTAGGGATTCATCGCCGTATCCGGATCGAGATGCACCGTGCCTTCCCGCGGCGCCGCGTCGCGGATGGCGCGCACGTACTCGAGCGGATGCACGCGCGCGAGCTGCTCGTCGGTGGCGAGCGGCGCCTCGTGGCGCTGCAGGTACTGCCCGACGCCCGAGGCGATGAGGTGATCCTCGATCGCGGTCAGACGCTCGGGCCGCTCAGGATGCCACGCACCCATCTCGTGCTTCAGGCAGTCCGCGTGCGTGACAAAAGCCACGGCCATGGTGCTGCAAATCATACCCTGTACAATCGGCCCATGCTCCTGAAAACACGAATCAAACCGGCGCACATGCGCACGCCGCTCGAGCGGCTGATCGGCGCCGCCGGCGAAGTGATCCTCGGCAAGGAAACGCAGGTACGACTCGCCCTCGCCTGCCTCATCGCGCGCGGCCATCTGCTGATCGAAGACCTGCCCGGCGTCGGCAAGACCACGCTCGCGCACGTGCTGGCGAAGACGCTCGGGCTTCATTTCCAGCGCATCCAGTTCACCAGCGACATGCTGCCGGCGGACATCATCGGCGTTTCCGTGTACGAGCGCGACAGCGGCGCCTTCAAGTTCCATCCCGGGCCGATCTTCGCGCAGCTGATCCTCGCCGACGAGGTGAACCGCGCGACGCCGAAGACGCAGAGCGCGCTGCTCGAGGCGATGGAAGAGCACCAGGTGACGGTGGAGACCGAGACGCGCAAGCTCCCCGAGCCGTTCTTCGTCATCGCCACGCAGAACCCGTCCGAGCAGGTCGGCACCTTTCCCCTGCCGGAATCGCAACTCGACCGCTTCCTCATGCGCATCGAGCTCGGCTACCCGGACCGCGACGCCGAGCGCGCGCTGCTCTCCGGCACGGACCGGCGCGACCTGCTCGCCGGCCTCGCTCCCTGCATGATCCCGGCCGAGCTGGTCGAGCTGCAGACCGACGCGCAGCGCGTGCACGTGGCGCCCGCGCTGCTCGATTACGTGCAGGCGATCGTCGAATACACGCGGCGCTCGCCGGACTACGTCGCGGGCCTCTCGCCGCGCGCGGCGCTCGCGCTGGTGCACTCGGCGCGCGCCTGGGCGCTGCTCGAGGAGCGCGACAAGGTGATTCCCGAGGACGTGCAGGCCATCCTGCCGGGCGTCGCGGCGCACCGCCTGCGCCCGGCGCACGACGCGGCGCGCCGCGTGGATGTCGGCGCGCAGCTGCTCGCGGCGGTGCCGATTCCCTAGGCGGCCGCGCGCTCGGCGCGCCGGCGCTCGTTTTGCTTCAGGAAGCGCTTGCGCAGGCGGATCGATTTCGGCGTGATCTCGACCAGCTCGTCGTCGGCGATGAATTCCACCGCGTATTCCAGCGTCAGGCCGATCGGCGGCACGAGGTCGATGGCCTCGTCCTTGCCGGAGGCGCGGATGTTGGTGAGCTGCTTGGCGCGGATCGGATTCACCACCAGGTCGTTGTCGCGGCTGTGGATGCCGACGATCATGCCTTCGTAGACCGGGTCGCCCGGATTGACGAACATGCGGCCGCGCTCCTGCAGCTTCCACAGCGCGTAGGCGACGGCGGCGCCGTCGTCCTGGGACACGAGCACGCCGTTCCTGCGCTCGGCCATCTCTTCGGCCTTGGCGGGCGCGTACTCGTCGAACACGTGACTCATGATGCCGGTGCCGCGCGTCAGGTTCATGAACTCGCCCTGGAAGCCGATCAGGCCCCGGGCCGGAATGCGGTAGTCGAGCCGTACCCGGCCCTTGCCGTCGGGCTGCATCTCGAGCAGTTCGCCGCGGCGCCGCCCCAGCTCTTCCATCACCCCGCCCTGGTTGGCTTCTTCCACGTCCACCGTCAGCATCTCGTAGGGCTCGCAGCGCACGCCATCCACATCCTTGTAGAGCACGCGTGGCCGCGACACGGCGATCTCGTAGCCCTCGCGGCGCATGTTCTCCAGCAGGATCGTCAGGTGCAGCTCGCCGCGTCCGTGCACGATGAAGGTGTCGGTGTCCTCGGGGTACTCGACGCGCATCGCCACGTTGCTCTTGGTCTCGCGCTCCAGGCGCTCGCGGATCTGCCGGCTGGTGACGTACTTGCCTTCGCGGCCGGCGAGCGGCGAGGCGTTGACCAGGAAATTCATGGTCAGCGTCGGCTCGTCCACCTTGAGCAGCGGCAGCGCAGCGGGATGCTCGGGGTGGCACAGCGTGGTGCCGATGCTCACTTCTTCGATGCCGTTCACCAGCACGATGTCGCCCGCTTCGGCCTCCTCCACCTGCACCCGCGCCAGGCCCTCGAACATCAGGACCTGGTTGACCTTGGCCTTGATCGGCTGCGCATCCGGGCCGTTCATCACCAGGACTTCCTGCGCGGGGTTCAGGCGCCCGCGGCGGATGCGGCCGATGCCGATCTTGCCGACGTAACTCGAGTAGTCGAGCGAGCAGATCTGCAGCTGCAGCGGTCCCTCGGCGTCCTCGTCGCGCATCGGCACGTACTGGAGGATCGCCTCGAAAAGCGGCTGCATGTCGCCGCCGCGCGCGCCCGGCTCCAGGCTCGCCCAGCCCTCCAGCGCCGAGGCATAGACCACGGGAAAGTCGAGCTGCGCCTCGGTCGCGCCGAGCTTGTCGAACAGGTCGAAGGTCTGGTTCACCACCCACTGCGCGCGCGCGCTGGGCCGGTCCACCTTGTTCACCACCACGATGGGCTTCAGGCCGAGCGCCAGCGCCTTGCGCGTCACGAAGCGCGTCTGCGGCATGGGGCCTTCCACCGCGTCGACCAGCAGCAGAACCCCGTCCACCATCGACAGCACGCGCTCGACCTCGCCGCCAAAGTCGGCGTGGCCCGGCGTGTCGACGATGTTGATGTGGGTGCCTGCGTAGCGCACCGCGCAGTTCTTGGCGAGGATCGTGATGCCGCGCTCGCGCTCCAGGTCGTTGGAGTCCATCACCCGCTCCTGAAGCTCCTCGTGCGCGGCGAAGGTGCCGGTGGCGCGCAGCAGCTTGTCGACGAGCGTCGTCTTGCCGTGGTCGACGTGGGCGATGATGGCGAGGTTGCGGATGGCGCGCGACATGGTCTTGATCAGAAAAGAAAAACGTCGCGCATTGTACGCGACTTACCGAGCCGCGTGTTGCGCCGCGTCAGTGCTTCAGCGCGGATGCGATTGCGTTCTGGATGGATTGCGCCGTGGCACGCGGATCTGCGGCATCGCGGATCGGGCGCCCCACCACGATGTAGTCGGCGCCGTTGGCGAAGGCCTGCGCCACGTCGACGACGCGCTTCTGGTCCTGCGCCGCTGCTCCCGCAGGCCGCACGCCGGGCACCACCACCAGCAGCCGCTCGCCGAACGCCGCCTTGATCTTCGGTGCTTCCAGCCCGGAAGCGATGACCCCGTCACAACCCGACTCCAGCGCGGCGCGCGCTCTTTTCAGCACCAGGTCCTCCAAGCTGCCCGCGTAGCCCATCTCGGCGATGCTGTGCTGGTCGAAGCTCGTCAGAACGGTGACGGCGAGGATCTTCAGCTCGCCCTTCTCGCGCGCCGCCGCTTCCATGATGGAGCGCTCGGCGTGCACGGTGAGGAAGCTCGCGCCGCTCGCGCTCAGGTTGGCCACGGCGCGGCGTACGGTCTCGGGAATGTCGTAGAGCTTGAGGTCGGCGAACACCTTGCCGCCCCGCGCCCTCAGCCACTCGAGCAGCTCGAAGTAGCCGCCGGCGGTGAACAGTTCCAGCCCGATCTTGTAGAAGCGCACCGCGTCGCCCAGGCGCTGCGCGTAGGCGCGCGCCTCGGCGGCGCTGGGCACGTCGAGGGCGGCGATCAGGCGCTCGTGGCGCGGGATGTCGTTCATGCAGGCGGCTCCTCGGCGGCGATGTCCTCCAGCGTCATGGTCAGCGTCTCGCTGGCGCGCTCGAAGTGCTCGGCCAGCCTCGGCGAGGCCTGCGCGCGCAGCGCCCCGACATCGATGGCGAAGGCGCCGACGACATCGGCAACGCGGACGACGCCGGCATCGCGCGCCAGCAGCCAGGAATCCTTCCCGGTGCGCCCCGCCCAACCCAGGCGGGCGCAACGCTCCAGCACGCGCTCGCAGCGCTCGGGCGTCAGGCCGGTCTGCGCCGCAATGCGGCCGACGCCCAGTTCACCCTGCTGGCGCGCCAGCGCGCGAAGCACGGCGAGCGCATCGAACAGGTCGCGCCCCGGCGCGTCGCTGCGCAAGGCGTGCGCCGCGCGCCACGCCGGCAGCATGGCGGTGAGCGTCGCGCCGAACAGCACCACCACCCAGGACAGGTACACCCAGATGAGAAATATCGGGAATGCGGCGAATGCGCCGTAGATCAGCGTATAGGAGGGGAACTTGGCGACATAGAGCGCGAAGCTGCGCTTGGCCAGCTCGAAGATCACCCCGGCGACAATGCCGCCCGTCAGCGCGTGACGCAGCTCGATACGCCGGAAAGGCACCACCAGATAGAGCATCGTCAGCGCGGCGCACGTGAACACGAAGGTGAGCAGGTCGAGCGCCGCCTTGGCGAACCCGCCCAGGTCGAGCACGCCCAGCGAGTTGCCCACGAGAAACGAGGTGATCGACAGGCTGGTGCCGATCAGCACCGGGCCGAGCGTCAGCACCGCCCAATAGACCGCCAGGCGCTGCCCAAGGGGCCGGCGGCGCTGCACGCGGAAGATCCGGTTCAGCACCTCGTCGACCGTCAGCACGAGCATCAGCGCCACGACGGCGAGAAATGCGAGGCCGACCGCGGTCACGCGCGCGGCGCTCTCGGCGAAGGCCCCGAACTGGCGGGTAACGCGCGCGCTGCCTTCGGGCAGCAGCTGTGCGGCCACGAACCGCCCGAGCGCGTCGATGGCCTGGTCGAACACGGGGAACGCGCTCGATAGCGCGAGCGCCACCGTGATCAGCGGCACCAGCGCGAGCAGCGTCGTGTAGGTGAGGGACCCGGCGGTCTGCAGGCCGCGATCTTCATGCAAGCGCCGCACCAGCGCGAGGAGGAACTCGAGCAGCCGTTGTGCTGTGCGGTGCATCGGGCCCGTATGATACAGGCCCATGACGGAGATCCTGGTCCTCTACTACAGCGCCGGCGGATCGGTGCGGCGCATGGCGGAGCTCGTCGCCGAGGGCGTCGAGCGCGCGCCCGGCGCCGCCGCGCGGCTGCGCACCGTGCCCAGGGTGTCCGCCGTCACGCAGCCGGTGCAGCCGGCGATCCCCGAGCGCGGCGCGCCTTATTGCGAGCTGCGCGACCTCGAGGAATGCGCCGGCCTCGCGCTCGGCAGCCCCGGGTACTTCGGCAACATGGCGGCGCCGCTCAAGCATTTTGTCGACGGCATGGTGCCGCTGTGGCTGAAAGGCACGCTGGCGGGCAAGCCGGCATGCGTCTTCACCGCCACGGGATCGCTGCACGGCGGGCACGAGACGACGCTGGTCGCCATGATGCTGCCGCTGCTGCACCACGGCATGCTGATCGTCGGCATGCCCTATACGCAAGCCGAGCTCGGCGCGACGCGCTCGGGCGGAACGCCTTACGGGCCGAGCCACTTCGCGGGCGTCGCCGATGATCAGCCGGTGAGCGAAACCGAGCGCGCGCTTTGCATTGCGCAGGGCCGCCGGCTGGCCGATATTGCGCTGAAACTGCGGGGATAGGGCCGTGCCGCGCGTCGTCTTCACTTCCAATCTGCAACGCCACATCCGCTGCGCCGAATCGAGCGTCGCCGCGGGCACCGTCGGCGCGGCGCTGGCGCAGGTCTTC
>Ga0326597_10013292_pt1 | contig 10828 bp, 6 predicted proteins | sample RVTome_12_FD_203789 | JGI IMG/M metagenome (GOLD analysis project Ga0326597, IMG submission 203789) | Soil microbial communities from uranium-contaminated site in the Upper Colorado River Basin, Wyoming, United States - RVT100D185 | ecosystem: Environmental > Terrestrial > Soil > Contaminated >... | reverse complement strand
GACCGCCTCCTCGATGCCGTGGGTGACGAGGAGGATGCTCTTCGTCGTCACCTCGGGGGAGGCCCACAGGTCGAGCACGAGGTCGCGCATCGTGCGTGCGGTCAGCACGTCCAGGGCCGAGAAGGGCTCGTCCATGCACAGCAGCTCGGGCTCCACGGCCAGCGCGCGCGCGAGGCCGATGAGCTGCTTCATGCCGCGCGAAAGCTCCTTCGGGTACGCTCGCTCGTAGCCGGAGAGGCCCACGAGGTCGATGTACTTCTCGGCCCGCTTCAGGCGCAGGGCCAGGCCGACCCCGCGCGCCTCGAGGCCCACCGCGACGTTGTCCACGACGGTCAGCCACGGGAACAGGGCGAAGGACTGGAAGACCATCGCCGCGCCGTGGTTGACCCCGACCAGGGGCCGGTCGGCCAGGTGCACGGCGCCGCGGGTCGGGGCCAGGACCCCGGCCACGATGCGCAGCAGCGTGCTCTTCCCGCAGCCGGACGGCCCGACCAGCGACAGGAACTCCCCCTCGCGGACTTCGAGGTCGATGGGGCCGAGGATGCGGATCTTCCGGTCGTAGAGCTGCTCGACGCCTTCGAGGCGGACGAGCAGCCGGGCCGGGGTAATGGCCACGTCCATCGCAGGGGAGGGTCCATGGGCGGATGACGTGGCTCGATGTTAGTCGAGGAGCGGGCGCTGCGCCCGCGGCCGCTCAGAACCTGAGGTGCACCCCCACCGTCGCGCTGGTCCCGCTCAGGTCCAGGCGGTTCTGGGAGAAGTCGTCGTTCATCCGCGTCCGGGCCTGCTGGTAGCGTACTTCCCCGGTCACGCTGAAGTCGTGGCTCACCGGCACGCGAAGGCCCGCGGCTACGTGGAAGCCGCCCGCGGCGCCTTCGGAGATGAACGCATCGGAGGAGACCTCGAGGTCGTCGGTGAAGAAGTCGACGAACTCGCCCTGCTCCTCGTACTTGTAGAAGAAGATGTCGGCCCCGGCGGCGACGTAAGGCGAGAATCGCGCGCGGCGGCCGGCGGGGAGGAAGCGAATGGAGGCGCCGAGGGGGACGATGTTCAGCCGCAGGTCCTGGAAGATGGGGCTGCCGTCCTCGTGCTCGAAATCGCGATAGGAGCTGGTGACGGTGCGGCCGTAGCCGTCGAGATGGAAGCCGAGCTCGACGTGGTCGCCGAGGCCGAGGCTGTACTCGATGCCCCCGGTGAACCCTCGAAAGTCACGGGGTCGCACGGCAAAAAGCTCGTCGACGTCGTCGAAGAGGTCGCTGTCACCTCGCGGATCGAAGCCTCCGAACCGGAGCTCGATGCCGGAAGCGAACGTGCTCGCCGGCGCCGCAAGCATGAAACCGATTCCGAGAAGGATGGCGCGCGCTCGCGTCATGATGCTGCTCTCCTTTCGCGGCACCGGCTTTCGCGCCGGCCGCTGCCGCGCGTGGAGAGCAGGAACGGTGCCACGGGATTCGGAAAGGCGAACTCGCGGACCCTCAGCGGGTTAGGCGGACGCCGACCTGCCCGCGAAGCGCGGGCGCGTCCTCAGTCGAGGACGCTCCTGATGCCGTGTGCGATGACGCGCGGCGTCAGCGCGCGTCGAGGACGGACCGCACCTTGCGAAGAAGGCTCTCGGTCGTGAACGGCTTCTCGAGTAGCTGCGCACCCTCGTCGAGGACGCCGTGGTGGCCGATCGCCTGGTTCGTGTAGCCGGACATGAAGAGCACCTTCAGCCCCGGGTGCTTCTTGCGCAGGCTCCGCGCGACCTCCGGCCCGCTCGCCTGCGGCATGATCACGTCCGTCAGCAGCAGATGGACCCGCTTGACGTCGGGCGCGGGCTTCCGCAGCGCCTCCGCGGGATCGGCGCACTCGATGACCCCGTAGCCGGCCCCCTCCAGGATCTCGCGGATCATGATGCGCAGCGCCTCCGCGTCCTCCACGAGCAGGATCGTCTCCGTCCCATGCAGGGGCTTCGCGGGCTCGGGCGGCGGCTCCGCCTCCGCCGCTTCGTACGCGCGCGGGAGGTAGACCTTGAACGTCGAGCCGACGCCCGGCTCCGAGTAGACGCGGATGTGCCCTCCGCTCTGCTTCACGATCCCGAAGACGGTGGCCAGCCCGAGGCCGGTACCCTTCCCCTCCTCCTTGGTCGTGAAGAAGGGCTCGAAGATGTGCGACTGCGTGGCCTCGTCCATTCCCTCGCCGGTGTCGCTCACCGTGAGCATCACGTAGGCGCCGAGGCTCACGTCGGCGTGGGACCGCGCATAGGAGTCTTCCACCAGGACGTTCGACGTCTCGACGACCACGGTTCCGCCGCGGGGCATGGCGTCGCGGGCGTTCACCACCAGGTTGGCGATCACCTGCTCGATCTGCCCGCTGTCGGCGCGGACCGGCCAGAGGCCGGCCGCCGTCCTGGACAGGAACTGGACGTCCTCGCCGATGAGGCGGCGCAGCATCTTGTCCAGCTCGGCCACGATGTGGTTCAGGTCCAGGATCCGGGTCGCCAGGACCTGCTTGCGGCTGAAGGCGAGGAGCTGGCGGGTGAGGGCGGCCGCGCGATCCGCCGCCTTCTGGATTTCCAGGAGCTTGCCCCGTCCGCGATGCTCGGGCTCGAGGGTCTTCCCGAGCAGCTCCGCGTAGCCGGTGATCACCCCGAGGAGGTTGTTGAAGTCGTGGGCGACCCCCCCGGCGAGGCGGCCGACGGCTTCCATCTTCTGCGCCTGAAGGAGCTGCGCCTCCAGCTTCCGCTTGTCGCTCACGTCGTTGACCAGCACGAGGCGTGCGGGCCGACCGTGGAACACCAGCCAGTTCGACGCAACCTCGACCTCGACGATGGCGCCGTTCTTCAGACGGTGCCTCCAGACGGCCGTCACCGGCTCGCCGTCTCCCCGCGCCGCGATCCTGTCCAGAAGCGCCGGGACGTCCTCGGGCGGGCGGATGTCCCGAATGGTCATGCGGAGGAACTCCTTCCGAGGGTACCCGTACTTCTGCACAGCGGCGTCGTTGACGGCGAGGAAGGCCAGCGTGTCGGGCTCGTAGACCCACATCGGATGCGGGTTGCCGTCGAAGAGGAGGCGGTACTGCTTCTCGCTCTCCTGGAGGCGCAGTTCGGCGCGCTTCCGCTCGGTGATGTCGCGCAGGATGAGGACCACGATCGTCTCGTCTCCGATGCGCACCGGAGACGCGGACACGTCCACCGACACCGTGGATCCGTCGGCGCGCCGCAGGCTCTGGTCCTCCATCCGCGTGGTGGACTCTCCGAAGACGATCGGTGCGGGATCGGGCACCGTCGCGACCACGAATTCGTGGTACGGCCGGCCCACGATCTCGGCGCGCGGCCGGCCGAGGAGGACCTCCGCTTGCCGATTGGCTTCCACGATGCCGTGACCGTCGAGGAGGAGGATGGCGTCGTTGGCCTGCTCCATGACGATCTGATGGCGGGCTTGTGACGCGGCGCCGCGGGTCAAGGACTGGCCCACCGCGATGGTCTGGCCGAACTGCACGGCCAGGGTCCGCGCGAAGCCGAGCCAGATGGTTTCCGAGAAGTCCTGGCCGTCGGCGGCGAGAAGGAGGACACCGACGCGCTCGTGCGCGACCACGAACGGGATGACGAGGACCGAGGACCGGCCCAGCCTCTCCGCAAAGGCGCGCATCGCCGGGTCCGCAATCGGCCCCGCCGCGGTGGTCAGGGCCACGGGGTTGCCCGCGTCCAGGCAGCGCCGCAGGACCTCGGGGTGGCCGAAACAGGCGGCTGCCTCCGATCGCGCGTCCGCCGGCAATCCCGCCTGGGCGCGGAGGTGGAAACCGCCGTCGGGCTGCGCGAGGTACAGGAGCCCGGTGGAGACGCCGGTCGCGTCGAGGCAGTGCACGAGGACGTCGCCCAGCACGCTGGCCAGGTCCCGGGGTCTGGCCAGGGCTTCGGCAAGTCCGCGCACCACCGACAGGGCCGCGGCCTGGATCGCCCCCCGCCTCACGAGCGCGTCGTTTCGGGCCATCTGGCGCTCGAGCTGGATCTGGACCCGCTCCTTGTGCAACGGGGTCATGCCCGGTTCGCGCCCCGAAAGCGGAGCGCTCGCGGTGACGGCAGTCTTCGGGGTGCGGAAAGCCTCGCCCAGGGCCTTGATGGCCGGCTCGAGATCCGACGTGCGCAGGAGGAGCGCGTTGGCGCCCATGTCGAACGCCAGCTTCTGGTCGTCCTGGTCGAAGTAGGACGCCGAGAGGAGGATCACCGGGACCTGGGCGAGGCGCGGGTCGTCGCGAATCGCGCGGCAAAGGACGAACCCGTCCATGCCCGGCATCAGGACGTCGGAGAGGACGGCGTCGGGGACGGAGCGCCGCGCCGCCTCCAGCGCCTCCTCCCCGCTGCCCGCGGTCTCCACCTCGAAGCCCGCGTCCCGCAGGCGGAGGGCGGCCAGCTTGAGGTTCAGGGGCTCGTCGTCCACGACCAGCAGGCGGCGTCCGGCGCCCTGCGCGCTCGACACGCCGGACAGGACGGCGCGGACGACGTCGATGAGGCGCGAGGGCTCGATGGGCTTGGGCAGGAAGGTCGTGTTCTCGAGGGACTGCCGGCGCAGCGTTTCGATCTGCGACACCAGGCCCGTGACCACGAGAACGGGCGTCTCGGCCATTCCCGGGAGGAGGCGCAGGCTCTCGATGAGCTGGATCCCATCCATGTCGGGCAGCACGTAGTCCTGAAGGACGAGGTCCGGCGCCGTCTGGGCGGCCGCGGCGAGCGCGGTCTGGCCGTCGCCCGCTTCGGTGACGCGAAACCCCTCCGCCTCCAGCGCGAAGCGCATCATCCGCCGGGTGATCGGGTTGTCCTCCACCACCAGCACGATGCGCCCCTTCACTCCGGGCTCCCCGCGCCAAGGTCCTCGATGTGGCGCGCGATGACGGCCGGCAGCGCGCGCGTGTCGATCGGCTTGGAGACGTAATCGTCGCACCCGGCCGCGCGAGCCCTCTCCTCGTCGCCTTTCATCGCGTACGCGGTGAGGGCGACGATCACGATCTCCCGGGTCGCTTCGTCGGCTTTCAGGCGGCGCGTCAGCTCCAAGCCGTCCACGCCCGGCATCTGCAGGTCCATGAGGATGAGGCGAGGGTGGAACTCGCCCACCACCACGAGCGCCTCGGCGGCATCCCTGGCCGTGCGCACGTCGTAGGCCTCGCCCAGCAGCAGCCTGCGCAGGAGCCTCAGGTTGGCCGGGTTGTCGTCCACGACGAGGATGCGCGCGCCCGCCATCACGGTTCTCCGCGCTGCCCGGCGTCGGCAGCGGCCGCGCCGGCCCGCGCCGCGACGTGGGTCCGCAGCTCCTCCATCAGCCGGCCCGTGCTGCCTCCCTTCTGGACCACGGCCTGCGCGGACGCCGCCAGTCGCGCGTGGTCGGCGGCGGTGAGGTCCTGGACCGTCCACACGATGACCGGCGTGCCGAGGCCGGCGGGCATCCCGCGAAAGCGCTCGAGGAAGCCGAAGCCGCCCATGCCGGGCATCAACAGGTCGAGGATGACGGCCGCCGGGGCCTCGCGCTCCGCGAGCACCAGGCCCTCCTCCGCGCTCGCCGCTTCGATCGCCGGATACCCGATCGAGGTGAGCATCGTCTCCATGAGCCGGCGAGCCTGCGGATCGTCGTCGATCACGAGCACGGGACGGCCCACCGCGGGACGGAGGCCCGCGCGGCGCAGGGACGCCAGCAGCTCCTCGGCGCGGACCGGCTTGGCCAGGAAGTCGTGGATGGCATAGCCGGCGCCCACGCCTTTCTCCGCCACCACGGTCACCACCACCACCGGCGTCGCCTGGTTCGGGCCACCGCCGCGGATGGCTCTCAGGACGTCCCACCCGCCGACGTCGGGAAGCAGCAGGTCGAGGGTGATGCCGTCGTAGGCGCTCTGGCCGCAGCGCTCGATCGCCTCCGCGCCGGTCGCGGCCACCTCCACCGCATAGCCGGCGGCGGTCAGTGTCTCCACCAGCCAGGCACGCTCCCGGGTGTCGTCCTCGATGACGAGCAGCGAGGGCGCGCCCACCCGTGGCGCCTGGCGCGGCGCGGGCGGCGGCTCCACGCCGGCGCGCGACACCCGCGGGAGGACGGCATGGAAGATGCTGCCCCGGCCGTGGACGCTGGAGACGCCGACGCGTCCGCCCTGGGCCTCGACGATCCGCTTGGTCAGGGCGAGACCGAGGCCGGTCCCCGCATACTCCTTCGCGGCGCTGGCGTCCAGCTGCTGGAACTCCGCGAACAGGCGGCCCACGTCCTCCGGCCGGATCCCGATGCCGTCGTCTTCGACCTCCACGCGGAAATGGTCGGCGCCTTCGCCGCGCGCGCGGAGGGTCACGTTTCCCCCCTCCCGGGTGAACTTGAGCGCGTTGGAGAGGAAGTTGTAGAGGATCTGCTTCAGCTTTCCGGCGTCGATCACGATCTCGCCCAGCGCGGGCTCGACCTCCACCGCGAGCCGGATGCGCTTCTGGGCGGCGAGGCCGCGGAGGATGTCCCGCACCTCGCCCACCAGCCGCTCCGTGTCCACCGGCTCCGGCCGGAACTCCATCTTCCCGGCTTCGACCTTCGAGAGGTCGAGCACGTCGTTGATGAGCTGCAGCAGGTGGCGCGAGCTGGTGAGGATGTCGTCCAGGCATTCCTTGTGGAGGGTGGACACCGGCCCCACCTTGCCGTCGTGCATCAGCTCCGCGAAGCCGATGATGGCGTTCAGCGGCGTGCGGAGCTCGTGGGACATGTTGGCCAGGAACTCGCTCTTGAGCCGCGTCGCCTCCTGGACGCGCCGGCTCTGCTCCTCCAGCTCCCGGTTCTTCGCCCGCAGCTCCTCCTCGAGGACCTTGCGCTCCGCGATCTCGCCCTGCAGGCTGCGCGTCCGGTCCGCCACCTGCCCCTCGAGCTCGTCCCGGGCGCGCTGGAGCGCCACGTCGCGCTCCTGGATCTGGCCGAGCATGTCGTTGAAGGACCGGACCAGGAGCCCCAGCTCGTCCTCTCCGCCGGCCACCGCGCGCACCGAATAGTCGCGGCGGCTCGAGACGGCCTTCGCCGTCTCCACGAGGCCGAGCACGGGCGCCGTGATCGTTCGGTGGAGCCGCGACGCGGTCAGGTGGGCCACGGCCAGTGAAACCAGGAGGACGACCAGCAGGATGAGGCCGTAGCGCCGCAGCATCGCCGTCATCTCCGCCAGGTCGGCGAGGATGACCACCGTCCCGACCCGCATCCCCTCCACCACGATGGGCCGGTACACGAGGAGCCCTTCGTCCCCGAACTCGTGGCCGGCGGACGCGGGGGGCGCCGGCGGCTGGCTCCGCGCGCCACTCTCGCCCCGATCGTAGCGGGCGAACAGGGCGCCGTCGGGGGTGTGGATGCGGGCCGAGACCACGCGCGGCTCCGCGCGCAGCGCGGCGAGCGTCGCCGCCGCGGACTCGGGATCGGCGAACACCAGGGCCGACGCGGCGTTGCTGCCCACGATCTCCGCCTGCGTCGACAGGCGGGTGACCTTCTCTTCCCGGAAGGTGACCAGCTCGTAGGTGACCATGGCCGCGCCGGCGAGGAAAAGCGCGGCCCCCGCGGCCACCATCGTGATCGCGGTCAGCTTCCTCTTGACGGAGAGGTCTCGGAAGGGCGTCACTTCAGCCCTTCCTTCCCGTGCCCACGATCCGTGCGAGCTTCAGCAGCTGCGAGCTGATGCGGAGCCCGGCGCGCTCGGTCGAAGCGACGTTGATGTCGAAACCGATGCGCTCTCCTTCCCTGCGGAAACGGATCATGCCGCCGCGCTCCGCGAACTGCGCGGTCTCCCCCACGGTCAGGATGGGCGCGGTCTCCAGCCGCTGGAGGATGCGCGGCAGGTCCTCGGCCTCCGACCTCGAGATGAACAGGATCTGGCTGTCCCCGACGTCCTCGACCCGCGCGACCCGCCGCACGGTCAGCCGCCGGTCGTGGATGGTCCGGTCGCGGACGATGGCGTCGAGTGTGTCCCCGAAGGGATCCTCGCCGAGCACGGTGACCACGAAGGCATCGCCGGCGGCGGGCAGCCTGTCGGGCGGCCACTCCACGTAGCGGGCAAAGTTGTACAGGAAGGCGGCCTTGATCTCGTATTCGCCCGCCGCCCTGGGCTGGGCGCGAAGGGGGGCCTCCGTGGTCAGGCCGGCCGCGACGAGCATGGCCAGGAGGCGCTGCGGTCTCACGTCAGGGTCTCCAGGTGATGGTTCCGTACACCCCCCGTCGCACCTCGACCCTCCGGCCCCCGCTGCCGGTCAACTCCAGGTGATGGGGCGCGAGCAGGTTCTGCCCCACGGCCGCGAGCTCCACCGCGGGGCGAGGGCGCCAGGCGAGCCGGGCGTCCAGGCTCGTGTAGGCCGCGACGTCCCTGGCCGCCAGCGCGTCGACGAAGCGGAGCATCAGGTCGAAGTCGGTGCGGCGCCCGATGCCGATCCGCGACTCGAGCAGGGCCACATGCCGGGGTGAGCTGCCGTTGGTCGCCTCGCTCGTCGCGTCGTTGCTGCCGCTGGCCGGCTCCAGGTCGAGCCGCAGGAAGGAGTAGGAGCCGCCGAGGTGCCACCACTCCCGCGGGCTCGTTTGCGCGGCGACCTCGAAGCCCCAGCTCGATCCACGGACGCCGTTCCGTATGAGCAGCGGGATCACCACCCGCTCGGGTGGTGGAGAGCTCTCGCGCTGCGGTGCACCCCGTTCGGTGCTCAGCAGGTCCCGGTGCGTGTTGTGGAAGGCGACGCCATCGAGCGTGACGTCGCCGCCCACTCGTACCCGGTAGCCCACCTCCATGGTGAAAACCTTCTCGGACCGGAACTGCGAGTCGCCGACGAGCCGGATGAAGACCGGGGCCCGCGGGTCGGCGATCGCGGTCAGCGTGAGATCGTGCTCCACTCGCGACGGCGTGCGCACGGCGCGCGCGGCGGCCGCCCAGAGCGACTGCCCGGGCTTGGGCGCCCACAGGGCCTGGAGCGTCGGCTGGACCTCGAACCCGCTGTAGCCGTTGTGCTCGAGCTTCGATCCCGCCGCGAAGACGTAGCGGCCTTCGGCGAACGACAGCTCGTCGCGGAAGAACCCGGACCACAGGTGATCGGTCCGGTGCGCGGGTACGAACTGGACCGTGGGCACGCTGTCGACCGTCCCCGAGCTCAGGCGGTAACCCCCGCCCACGACCAGGTCGTGCCGGCCATGGGTGCCGCGCCGCTGGACCTCGACGTCGAACGTATCGCGCCCTTCGCCGAAGGTCGTCTCGCGGCGGTCGGTGCGGTCGTAGTAGGTCCTGAGCCCCCAGTCCGTGCCGCTCGCCGACAGATGCCGCCACCGCGCCACGAGGTTCCCCCCGCGGAGCCGCGTGTCGGCGTCGACGGTCTCTGCCGCGAAGGGAGGGCTCAGCGTGTTGACCGTGGTCCGGTTGCCGGAGTCTCCACGGTAGAGATCCCCGTGGACCTCGACGCTGTCGGCGGCGCCGCGCGCCCAGTCCGCGCGGAACCCCGCCTGCCCCATCGACCAGGAGTCGAATTCGGTTCCGGTGGGATGGAAGCCCGGGCCGCGATCGAAGGCCTTCGCGTACACGCGGTAGGTGAGGCGTTCCCCCGACGCGCCCCCATACCGCGCCCCGATCTGGGCGCGCTCGAAGGTTCCGGCGCCGACGGTGGCATAGGCGCCCCGCGTCTCCCGCGAGTTGCGCGTGATGACGTTGATCACGCCGTTCACGGCGTTGGCCCCCCAGAGGCTGCCCCCGGGCCCGCGGATCACCTCGATCCGCTCGACGTCCTCCAAAAGGACGTCCTGCATCTCCCAATAGGTGCCGGCGAACAGCGGCGTGTACACGCTGCGGCCGTCGATCATCACCAGGACCGATCGCGTCAGGCTGCTGGCGAAGCCGCGCACCCCCACCGCCCACTTGTTCGAGTCGATCCGGGCCACCTGGACGCCGGGGACGAGGCGGAGGGCGTCGACGAGGGTGGTGGCGCCCGAACGCCGGATGTCGTCGCGAGTGATCACGGAGACGGCGGCCGGGGTTCGCCAACGCGTTTCGGGCTTCTTCGAGACCGAGGTCACCTCGATCCGCAAGAGCTCATCCGGCGTCAGCTCGGTCAGGTTCCGCGAATTCGGCGGCGGCGGCGCGGTCTGGGCCTGACCAGCCTGCGCCTCCGGCGCTGCGCCCAGCAGGAGGGCGACGGCGAGCATTGCGAGCTGCTTTGGGGGGACCGAGGGCGAACGGTTTTCCTTCATCGATCGCACCTCGCTGGTTCACAGCGTTGGAACGACTAACTATAGTACTGAATACGGTTAATATCTCCCGATGTCATCGCCGCCACAGCCGCTGGCCGTCCGAACGGATCCCTTTCATAAAGCGTAACTTGATTCGCGCCGCTTGTATATCCGCCACTTGGCGGATATACCGCCGCGCCGGCCCTCGATTTTCGAGAACCCCCCCGAGTCGGTCAGCTCTGGTGGACGACGTCGCATCGTGCGCGTCCAACGGGGAGACGTTCGTCGGTCTCAGCGGATCAAGGTTGGAGGTGGCGAGCGGATTTGAACCGCTGAATAGAGGTTTTGCAGACCTCCGCCTTAACCACTTGGCTACGCCACCCTTCCGGGCAAGATCATCACTATAGGGGACTGGACTCGGTCGTTTCAAGGCGCGTCAAGGCGCGGCGCGGGCCTGCCGCGCCGTTGCGCGGCGAGCGCTTGTTTTGTAGGATTGGGGATCGCCACCGCGCGGGAATAGCTCAGTGGTAGAGTGCGACCTTGCCAAGGTCGAAGTCGCGGGTTCGAATCCCGTTTCCCGCTCCAACCTCTTAGGAAATTCAGGGGGGTGCCGTCATTCCACCCCCCCTGCGCGCTTCGCGCTACCCCCCCGTCCGCTCGCTCGG
>Ga0326597_10013291_pt1 | contig 10829 bp, 9 predicted proteins | sample RVTome_12_FD_203789 | JGI IMG/M metagenome (GOLD analysis project Ga0326597, IMG submission 203789) | Soil microbial communities from uranium-contaminated site in the Upper Colorado River Basin, Wyoming, United States - RVT100D185 | ecosystem: Environmental > Terrestrial > Soil > Contaminated >... | reverse complement strand
GCCCGGCGGGAGGGCCTCACCGGCCCGGGGCTCAACCGGGTGATGGGCGTCGCCTGGAACATCGACGAATGGACGCTCGGGGAGTAGCAAGTAGCGGAGTCGCAAGTAGCAAGAGACGCGTCGGCGCCTTTTGCCAATCGCCAATCGCCAATCGCCAATCGCGGAGGCCGCCAAAGGCGGCCGACCCTTGCCATTTCCCTCTACCGTCCCCCCAATGACCACGCTGATCCTGCTTCGCCACGGCCAGAGCGTGTGGAATCTGGAGAACCGCTTCACCGGCTGGACCGATGTCGGGCTCACCGACACTGGTGAGGCCGAGGCCCGGTCGGCCGGGCGGCTCCTCGTCGAGTCGTCGTTGCTCCCCGATGTGGCCCACACCTCGGTGCTGGTGAGAGCGATCTCGACCCTCTACGTCGCCCTCGAGGAGATGGCCCGGCTGTGGGTGCCGGTCCGACGAACCTGGCGTCTCAACGAGCGGCATTACGGGACGCTCCAGGGGCTCGACAAGGCGGAGACCTCCCGCCAGCACGGCGAGGAGCAGGTTCAGATCTGGCGCCGCTCCTACGACATCGCCCCGCCGGCCGTCGATCCGTCGGACCCCCGCCATCCCGGCCACGACCCCCGCTACGCCGCCCTCACTCCCGACCTACTCCCCGGGTCAGAGAGCCTTGCCCAGGTGGTGGCGCGGATGCTCCCGTACTGGCACGACCGCATCGTCCCCGATCTGCGAAGTGGGAACACGGTCCTGGTGTCGGCCCACGGCAACAGCCTGCGCGCCCTGGTCAAGCACCTCGACGGGATATCGGACGAGGAGATCCCGGCGCTCAACATCCCTACCGGGATCCCCCTGGTCTACACGCTCGACGCCGACCTGAGGCGGGTAGAGAGCCGGTACCTCGGCGATCCCGCAGCCGCCGACGCCGCCGCCAAGGCCGTGGCCGAGCAGGGGCGGATCAAGTAGTCAGTCAGTAGTCAATAGTCAATAGTCAGTAGTCAGAATCACCCACTGACGATCCGCTATTGACTATCGACTATCGACTGACTGACTATCGACTATCGACCATCGACCATCGACCATTGACTATTGACCATTGACTGACTATCGACTATCGACCATTGACTGACTATCGACTATCGACTATTGACTGACTGACTATCGACTATCGACTGCTGACTGCTGACTACCCTCTGCCTCATGCTCGCCGCCATCATCATCGTCGTTCACCTGCTGCTCTCGATGACGCTCATCGCGCTGATCCTGCTCCACGCCGGACGCGGGGGCGGCCTGTCGGATGCGTTCGGTGGCGGGATGGGTCCATTGGGGGGCCTCGGCGGCTCAACGGTCGCCGAGCGAAATCTCGATCGGATCACGGTCACCGTGGCACTTCTGTTCGCCGCCACGACCTTGGCGTTGTCCTGGGTTCTCGACTGACGATCCCCCGATGGCAGCCCGGCGTCGCGCCTACTTCGGGTTGCCAGGAAGAATGACCCCAATGCACGCCCCCCGGTCGCTGCGCGTCCTCATGCCGCTGCTGTTCGTGGCGTCCGCGTGCGGCGGCGATGCCGCCCCCACCACAACCACCACCAGCACGACCACCACGACGACTACGACGACCACCACAACCACCACGACTCTTCCCCCGACCACAACGACGACCGAGCCGATCATCCCCAATCCCTACGGCGGTGAGGCGATCGTCGGGGTCGAGATCGAGCCCGACATCCTCAACCCCTTCCTTCCGGGTGGAGGGGCGCACGCGGTGAGTCGGATTGGGCGGACGTATTGGACCGGCGTCTCCAAGATCGACGGCGCCACGCTCCAGACCGTGCCCGACGTCGTCGAGGAGCTGCCCACAATCGACAACGGTGGGCTCACCATCAACGAGGACGGGACGATGACCGTCCGCTATCTCATCAAGCAGGACCGGGTCTGGGCGGATGGAACGCCGATCACGGGCGAGGATTTCCTCTTCACCTACCAGACGATCACCAATCGGGCGAACCTTCTCGACACGACCATCTATGAGGACATCATCCCGGAGTCGACGGTGGCCGGAGAGCACACGTTCGAGTTCTCGATGGCGCGGCCCACCCTCGGGGTCCAGCTCATCTTCAACATCCTCATCCCCAAGCACGCTGCCCAGGGGAGGGACTTCCTCCGCAACTTCGACAACATCCCGTGGATGTCGGGAGGGCCCTTCGTCTTCGAGCGGTGGGAGCGAGGGTCGTACCTCAGCGTCACCCGAAACCCCAACTATTGGGAGTTCGACCCGATCACCGAGCAGCAGCTCCCTTATCTGGACCGGATCGTCTTCAGATTCTTCCCCGGCCGGCAGGCGCTCGTCGATGCCTTCCTCGCCCGTGAAGTCGACATCGTGGCGTTCAGCGACGATGTCGGGCAGATCGAGCGGCTGCTGGCGGGGGAGGAGGCCGGATCGGACATTCAGGTGGTTCGCAGCGGCGACTGGGAGCAGATCAACTTCCAATTCGGGGAGAACCGATTGGACGCCAACCGCAACTCGTACAACGAGCATGTCGAATTCCGGATGGCGGTGGCCCATGCCATCGATCGGCAGCGGATCGTCGACGACCTCTTCGGAGGCGTCGTGGCGCCACTCGACTCGTATCTGGATGCCTACCTGCCGTGGCTCGCCGGCGACGGCTGGTCCCAATACGACTACGACCCCGACAAGGCTCGAGAACTGGTCGAGGCTTTATGCGCGAAGCCCGGGGTCGATTGTGGGGCCCGGCCGGTGCGGGCCGTGTTCACGGTGGCGCGGGGAGACATGCGGCTCCGGCTCGCCCAACTGGTGGTCGTGATGCTCGGCAGCGTCGGCATTCGCGCCGACATCGACATCGAGGATTCGGCGATCTTCTTCGGCGACACCCTCGACTACGGGATCTACGACATGGCCTCATGGGGGTGGCAGGGGGCCCCCTTGCTGACCAGCGTCCTCGGGTTCCAGGACAGCTTCGATCCGTCGCGAGCCCCGGCTCCAGGAGGGCTCAACTTCTATCGGTGGGGTACGGACGCCGTCAGCTTCGTCGCCGGCAGCCCATTCGACGGGACCCCATACGAACAGGGTCCATCGTCGGTGATCAACAGCGGCACCGTGCGATACGGCCTGGTCAACCGCGGGCTGCACAACACCGCAGACCTCGAGGAGTTGTCGAGCCTTTTGATCGAGGCCGAGTCGATCCTTGCCGACCAGGTCGCCTTCCTTCCCCTCTACCAGCAGCCGCGGGTGGGGGCGGTGTGGGCCGACGAGATCGCAGGCTATGTGGTGGTCCCGGTGAGCCCGGCGACGGTGATCTCCGTCGACACCTGGAACTCCGCCCTGTGGTTTCGGGCCGACCTCTGAGCGCCCCGTGTCCACAGCACCGGCACTCGAGAGCGCCCGACCACACCGCACCTCGCTGACGACACGACTCGCCCCGGGCACCCTGTTGCCGGGGAGCGGCGCCCCGAGTACCCTCCATGGCGAGGTGGGCATGTGATGTGCGCCGCGCGCTGTCGCGCACGCCACCACTCCGCCCCGTCACATTGACGATTGGAGACAACCAGTGAGAACTCCGAAGCTATCGGGCCGATGGCGGCTCGTGGTCGCTTTCGCAGTGTTCGCGCTGGTGGCTGCCGCTTGCGGCGATGACGATGCCACCACGACGACCGCTGCGCCGGGGACTACGACCACCGCCGGGCCCGGAACCACTACGACCGCGCCACCGGCGGGGTTCGTATACCGAACCGGCATTTTCCAGGACACCACCACCGACAACTTCTGGGCGTATAACGACCCCCAGAGCACGGTGTGGAACGCCTATGTGCTCGGTCCGACCAAGCCGGCATTGTTCGGCATCAACCTTCCTGGGTTGGAGCTGACCAACGATGTCGCCGCTTCTGACGACCCCGGCAGCGCGGCGGCGGACGGTGGCGGATTCTCCGTCACAGTCGCACTGCGCGCGGACGCCGTCTGGAGCGATGGCACGCCGATCACCGCCAACGACATCGTCTTCACCGCCAACACGGTGAGGGATCTCTGCCTCGGTGGCAACTGGATCAGCGCCTACCAGTGGGCGTTGATCGACGATCCCGATGTCGAGGGATGCCAGGCGACTGTCGTGTCCGAGAACCTTGGCCTGACGGCCGTCGAGGCGATCGACGCCCAGACGGTGAAGTTCACCTGGAACCTGCTGCCCGGCCTCGCGGTCTGGCCGCACGGTCCTGGGCTCGCCAGCATCATGCCTGAGCACTTCTGGGGCCCTGTGGTCACAGAGGCGCTCGGTTCCGCTGATGCGGCCGAGGTGCTCTACGCAGCCTCCGGCGTCGGCGATCCTTCGGGTGGCCCGACGGTGTTCGACAGCCGTGAGGCTGGCGCGTTCGCCCGCACCCTGGCCAACGAGAACTATTACGACGCGGGTCGTGAAGTCACCTCGGGTGGTGTGACCTACACCAGTGGCCCGTTCATGAGCGAGCAGACGTTCGAGCTCTACGGTGATCAGAGCGCCGCCGTGCTGGCCCTCAAGGCCGGCGAGGTGGACTTCCTCTACAACCCGCTGGGCCTCCAGCGTGGTTTGTTGGAGCAGATCATCGGTGACGAGAACCTGACGTCGTTCACCAACGCCACCAACGGGTTCCGCTACATGGCGTTCAACCTGCGTCGTGACCCGATGGCCCGCCAGGGCTTCAGGGACGCGACGGCGTTCATGATCGACAAGGAATATGTCGCCAACAGCGTTCTCGGAGGGGTTGCGTTCCCGCTTTATGCGACGCTCCCTGAGGGCAACGCCAACTGGTACAACGAGGAGGCCGCTGGGGAAATGGCCGCCATCTACACGGGTGCGTCCACGGACGTCCGTCACGATGGTGCGCCGTTCCTGACCGACCCCGACGATGCGTCGACGGCCTACACCGCTACGGGGTTTGAGGCTCGCCTCCACCTCGCGGTGGCCGCCCTGAAGGCGGACGGGTTCTCGTGGCCGGAAGGCTCCGAGCCCGACTTCCGCGACAACGCGATCGTCCCGGGTCGTGACATCATGCTCGACGGCGTCGCCGTCCAGGAGCTGGAGATTCTGGCTCCCGGACCTGGCTACGACCCGCTGCGCGCCACCTACTCGATCCTCATCGCCCAGGCCCTCTCGGACCTCGGCTTTGATGCGAGGGCGTTCCCGACGGACTTCAACGTCCTGGTGAATGCGGTGTTCGTGCCGGATGACGAGGGCAACCTCGACTACGACATGTTCCTCCTCGGCTGGAGCCTCGGTAACCCGGCGCTCCCGACCTACCACGAGTCGTTCTGGGCCGGCAAGAACGACACGCTGGTGAACGATGGGAACAACAACACGGGCTTCAACCACGAGGGGTTCAACGCCCTCGTCGAGGAGTTCAACGCGGCGCAGACCTTCGAATTGGCCTTTGACATCCTGTGGAATATGGAGGCGATCCTCTTCGAGGTGAAGCCTTACATCGTGCTGTTCGACACGGGAATCATCGAGGCCATCCGCACGGCGTCTGTGTCCTTCCCCTTCACGGATACCCTCTCGGGTCTCCAGTTCGGGAATGGATTCCCAGGCATCGTGGCGGCGGCTGCGTGACCGACGACTGAGCACTCTTGGAGTGCAGAAGAGGGGCGGGACGAGGGTCCCGCCCCTCTTCGCGTCAGCGGACGGTGCCCCCGGGTCGATCGCCCCGGCCACGGTGCGCGTTATCCTTGGTACCGGCAGAACTGTGAGCCGGAACCGGGCGACGCTGCTAGCGTCGCCCGAACGTCGGGGCGCCCAGTGATGGCCCAGTGATGGAGAGCGCGCATGGTCAAGTTCATCTCGAAGAGGCTCGTGCAGATGCTGTTCCTCTTCGTCATCTTCCTGACCATCCTGTTCTTCCTGCTCGAGGCCCAGCCGGGCGATTTGTCGCAGACGCTGATCGGCAACCCCGAGATCCCCCCGGAGGCCAAGGAGCTGCTCGCCGATCGCCTCGGACTGAATGAGCCGCTGTGGGGCCGCTACTGGACCTACATGACCAACTTCTTCAAGGGCGACATGGGCGTGGCAACCTCGCAGTACCCGACATCGGTCGGCGCACTGATCATCGAGCGGCTTCCCCGCACCCTCGTCCTGTTCCTCTCGGCGACCCTGCTCGCCTACTACCTCGGCTTCGTCACCGGCAAGGTGCTGGCATGGCGGCGGGGCAAGGCCACCGAGTACCTCCTCACGCTCGGCGGGGTCGGCCTGTACACGGTCTTCTATCCGTGGTTCGCCCTGCTGATGATCTGGGGGCTCGGGTTCACGCTCACCAACCTCACCGGATGGCGACTCTTTCCGATCGGGAGGTTCATCGACACCAATGAGTGGACCGGGGGTCCGTTCTCGACCAACCAGGTGTTCAGCCGGATGATCTGGGTGTCAGCCCTGTCGATGATCGTCGCCACCGTGGTCACCTACGTCGCCCGCAAGCGGCTGGAGTACCCCCAGGCGATCAAGGTGCGCAACTATGTCTTCCTCGCCGGGGTGGCATTCCCCTTCCTGTATTTCGCGGTCATCGAGACCGCGATGCGCACGTATGCCCTCGACATCCTCCAGCACACGATGCTCCCGGTGATCACCCTCACCCTGGTGGCCTTCGCGGGGATCATGCTGCTTACCCGGAGCTCGATGCTCGAGACGCTGCGCGAGGACTACATCCTCACCGCCCGCGCCAAGGGGCTCTCCGAGAGGGTCATCCGCGACAAGCACGCCGCCCGCAACGCGCTGTTGCCGGTGGTGACCTCGCTGGTGCTCGCCCTGGCGTTCGTCATCGGCGGCGGGATCATCACCGAGACCATCTTCTCCTGGCCGGGGATCGGCCGGCTGCTCTTCGATGCCGTGGTGCTCGAGGACATCCCGCTGGCGATGGGGTCGCTTTCGATCATCGCGGTGCTCGCCCTGGTCGGGCATCTGATCGCCGACATCGTGTATGTGTACCTCGATCCCCGTATCCGCTACCAGTAACGAGAGGAGGAGCCCAGCATGACCGAGCGCGTCGATCTCCAAGAGCCGGTGGCCCCTCCCGGCATCGAGCTGCCACCGGCTCCCGCCGGCGGGCCCGTCATCCACGAGTCGTTGCTCCGGATTCGCCTCCGGCTCTTCAGGAAGGCGATGCGCCGCAATTGGCGCCTGTTCGCCCGCAATAAGATCGGGCTGGTCGGCCTCGGCATCATCCTCGCCTTCGCCCTGGTCGCCCTGATCCATCCTCTCCTCATGGACCGCGTGTGGGATCCGGCCGTCTACCACCCCGTGACCGGCTACGACGCTGTCGTCAGAGAGATCACGATCGTCGACGAGGTCACCGGCGACAACCAGATGACCCTGGCCGATGCCCAGCGGAACGCCAACCCGTTCGTCAAGGTCGGTGAGACGATCAGCATCCCGAATCAGCCGGCCCAACCGTCGCGCACCCATTGGCTGGGAACCGACCCGTTGGGCCGGGACATCTTGTCGCAGCTGATGTACAGCACGCGGGCGGCATTCGCTCTCGGCGCCATCGCCGCCATCGTGACTGTGTTCCTCGCCACCACGGTGGGGTCGGTGGCGGCGTATTACGGGGGATGGATCGACAGTCTGTTGATGCGCTTTGCCGATCTGGTCCTGCTGGTGCCGCTGATCCCGGTGCTGATCGTCGTCGGGGCACTGTTCACTCTGACCCTGCCGCTGCTCGGCGTCCTCATCGGGGTGTTATCGGGGTTCGGCGGTGTGGCCATCGTGCTCAAGTCGCAGGCGCTGTCGGTGACGGTCAAGCCGTTCGTCGACGCCGCCCGGGTCGCCGGCGGCTCCAACCGCCACATCATCTTCCGCCACATCATCCCCAATGTGCTCCCGCTCAGCTTCCTGTACATGATGTTCACGGTCACCGAGGCGATCGCCCTCGAGGCGACGCTCTCGTTCCTGGGGCTGATGAACGTGCAGATGAGTTGGGGGCTCATGATCAATGTCGCCCACAGCCAGGGCTACCTGCTGTCGGGGACCTCATACTGGTGGCTGCTGATCCCTGCGGGTATGGCCGTCACGCTGCTCGCCGCGGCCTTCTTCCTGGCGGGGCGGGCGATGGACGAAGTCGTCAACCCGAGACTCAGGAGGCGCTGACCCCGCATGCAGACCGCCGAATCCTCTATGAGCACGCGTCCCCAGGGCCGCTCCGACGCACCGCTGCTCGAGGTCGACGACCTCACCATGGAGTACCACACCGAGAGCGGCACCGTCTCGGCGGTGGTCGACGTGAGCTTTACCCTCCACGGTGGTGAGTCGCTCGGCCTCGTGGGCGAGTCGGGGTGTGGCAAGACGTCGGTGGCGATGGCGCTGCTGCGGCTGCAGGCCGACAATGCCCATTTCCTCAAGGGTGAGATCCGGCTCAACGGCAACGACCTGCTCTCACTCTCCGAGAACGAGATGCGCACCCACCGGTGGAGCGACATCTCGATGGTGTTCCAGGGTGCGATGAATGCGTGGAACCCGGTCCAGCGCGTCGGTGATCAGATCCGCGAGGCGATGGACCTCCATATCGATCCCCCGCTGACCAAGGCCGGCAGCCGCGAGCGGATGGAGGAGCTGTTCTCCATCGTCGGCGTCGACCCGAAGATGCTCGATCGCTATCCGCACGAGTTCTCGGGGGGCATGCGCCAGCGGGCGATCATCGCCATGGCGCTGTCGTGCAACCCGCAGCTCATCATCGCCGATGAGCCGACCACGGCGCTCGACGTGATCGTCCAGGACCAGATTCTCAAGCAGCTCAAACGGATCCAGCGGGAATTCGGGATGGCGATGATCTACATCTCGCACGACATCGCGGTGATCGCCGAGGTCACCGACACGATCGGGGTCATGTACGCCGGGCGGATCGTCGAGTTCGGGAGCACGCGGGAGGTCTTCGAGCGTCCCAAGCATCCTTACGCCTACCTGTTGCTCAACTCGGCGCCGTCGATCACCGGCCCGCGCCGCAAGCTCGCTCCGCTCAAGGGCGAGCCCCCGAACCTTCTCAACCCGCCGACAGGGTGCCGGTTCCATCCGCGGTGCCCGTTCGCCACCGAGAAGTGTGTCGTCGAATCGCCTCCCCTCGAGGATGTCGGCGCGGGACATCTCGTCGAGTGCTGGCATTGGGACCAGGTTCCGGTCATCACCGAGAAGGGAGTCGCATGACCAGCGGCCTCGAGGTAACCACCAAGCCGCTTCTCAAGGTCGAGGGCCTCAAGAAGCTCTTCCCGATCACCCGCGGCACGTTCCGCAAGCCGGTGGACTTCGTCCACGCGGTCGACGGGATCAACTTTGAGATCGCCCCCGGCGAGAGCCTGGGGCTGGTGGGGGAGTCGGGCTGTGGCAAGACCACCACCGGTCGCATGCTCGTCAAACTGATGGCGGCGACCAGCGGCACGATCCAGATGGCCGACGACGGGTCCATGATCGACGTCGCCCACATCAGCCGCTCGAACATGAAGGCGTTCCGGCGCAACGTGCAGATGATCTTCCAGGATCCGTACGAGTCGATGAACCCCCGCCGCACCGTGTACGACACCATCGCCGAACCGCTCGTGGTCCAGCAGGTGCGCTCGGTCGCAGAACGCGAGGCGCGGGTGGCCGAACTGCTCCATTCGGTCGGCCTGACCCCACCGCAGTCCTACATGTTCCGCTACCCGCACGAGCTGTCCGGTGGTCAGCGGCAGCGGGTCGCCATCGCCCGGGCATTGGTTCTCGATCCGAACTTCGTCGTGGCCGACGAGCCCACCTCGATGCTCGACGTGAGCATCCGGATATCGATCATGGAGCTGATGCTCCGCCTCGCCAGCGAATTCTCGGTTTCCTACCTGTACATCACCCACGACCTGGCGGTGGCCCGCTACATGTGCGACCGGATCGCCGTTATGTACCTGGGCAAGATCGTCGAGCTCGCCAAGACCGAGGAGCTGCTCCAAAACCCGCTCCATCCGTACACCAAGGCGCTGCTTTCGGCGGTGCCGGTGCCGGACCCGTCTTTCAAACGTCCGCTGGTGGAGATCAAGGGCGGGGTGACCAAGGCGATCAATCCCGCGCCCCAGTGCCGGTTCTTGGACCGCTGCCCGTGGGCCCGAGACATCTGCCGCTCCACGGATCACCCGCCCCTCGAGGACAAGGGCAACGGCCACTTCGTGGCATGCCACCTGGTCGACAAGGGCGCCGCCTAGCCAAACCAGTGCTCCCGCCGGCGTCTGCGGACTAGCGTTGGCCCGTCGACAAAAGGGGCAACGAATGGCCGATCATCCGAATGCACGACTGGTGCGCGATTTCCTCGACGGCATGAGTGCAATGGACACCGCCGCAATCGGCGCGGTGCTCGCCGACAACGTCGTATGGCACATGATCGGCGTCGACCAACCCGCGGTGGGTCGGGACGCGGTACTCGCCATGTTCAGTGGCGATGAATCCGGCTTCGAGATCACCGGGAGCGTCCACGACGTGATCGCCAACGACGACCACACCATCGCCCTGGTGCAAGCCCACGCCACCCGTGGGGGAGAGTCGATCGACTATCGGACCGCGGAGATCATGCATATCGAGGACGGCAAGGTGACCGAACGCTGGGCCTTCTCCGACGACACCGAGGCGATCAAGCGCTTCTTCGCCTGAACCGAAAGTGCCCGACCACTCGGACCGGCCGAACCGGGCCCTGGGTTACACTCCCGTGCCCACGTCGGAGTGGCGGAATTGGCAGACGCGCTAGGTTGAGGGCCTAGTGCCCGCAAGGGTGTGGAGGTTCGAGTCCTCTCTCCGACACCATGTGATGTCGCGAGACATCGTGCACGGTTGTCGCGCGACATCATTCCATGTCA
>Ga0326597_10013290_pt1 | contig 10830 bp, 7 predicted proteins | sample RVTome_12_FD_203789 | JGI IMG/M metagenome (GOLD analysis project Ga0326597, IMG submission 203789) | Soil microbial communities from uranium-contaminated site in the Upper Colorado River Basin, Wyoming, United States - RVT100D185 | ecosystem: Environmental > Terrestrial > Soil > Contaminated >... | reverse complement strand
ACAGGCCGGGGTGCCAGCACTGGCATGCTCGGCCCGTGGCTCGACGGGCACGCGGTCGCGGTCGCGGAGCACGATCGCTCGCGGCACGAGCATCGCAGTGCTGGCACCCCCGGCCTCTCGGCCGAGGCTTGCCATGGAGCGCGACGCGCTCGCTCTGCCCCGTCGGGAGCCGGGTGTCGCCCGCCCGCTCGCGGCACGAGCAGCTCAGTGCTGGCACCCCGGCCTCTCGGCCGAGGCTTGCGAGGGAGCGCGACGCGCTCGCTCCGGCCCGACGGTCACGCGGTCGCGGTCGCGGAGCACGATCGCTCGCGGCACGAGCATGGCAGTGCTGGCACCCCGGCCTCTCGGCCGAGGCTTGTCGGGGCTCGACCGCTCGCCTCTGCCCGCCGGGAGCCGGATATCGCCCGCTCGCCGGCATATGCAGGCCGTGTTTGACGCACACGGAAGCGCGCGGCTAGCGTTCCGCCGCCGCCGGGAGCAGCAGTCGAAGGGCGAAGCGATGGGGATGGTCAACACAGCTGGCGGCCCGGTGGACGCCGCGCAGCTCGGCCAGACGCTGGCGCACGAGCATGTCAACATCCGCACGCCGGGCATTCGCGAGAACTGGCCCGAGCGCTCGAACCGCGACGCGGCGAAGGCCAACGCGATCGCCCGCATCAAGGCCGCCGCGGCGCTCGGCATCCGCTCGTTCGTCGACCTCACGACCGCCGACATGGGCCGCGACCCCGAGCTGCTGCGCGAGGTGCAGGCGGCCACGAACGTGAACATCGTCTGCGCGACCGGCATCTACTGGATGGTCCCGCGCTACTGGCACGGCCGGGACGCCGATGACCTGGCGAAGGCGTTCATCAGCGACTTCGAGCAGGGCATCCAGGGCAGCGGCGTCAAGCCCGGGGCGATCAAGCTCGCCACCGACCAGGGGGCGGGCGGGCTGGACGCGGTGAACGAGAAGTGCCTGCGCGCCGGCGCGCGCGCGCACCGTGCGACCGGGCTGCCGATCCTCACCCACAACGGCCCGCCGGCCTCCGCCGCGGAGCAGCAGCGGATCTTCAAGGACGAAGGCGTCGACCTCTCGCACGTCGCCGTGGGTCACGTCGGCGACACGGCCGACGTCGGCTACCTGAAGAGCCTCATGGACGGCGGCGGGATGATCGCGCTCGACCGCTTCGGCATGGATCCGATCCTGTCGTTCGACGACCGCGTGAACACGCTCGTCACGCTCTGCCAGGACGGCTACGCCGACCGCATCGTGCTCGCCCACGACTCGTGCTGCGGCATCGACTGGGCGCCGGACATCAGCGCGATGGCGACGCGCATGCCGAACTGGCACATCGCGCACATCTCCGAACAGGTGCTCCCCGCGCTCCGCGAGCGCGGCGTCGGCGACGCGCAGATCAACCAGCTGATGGTGCAAAACCCGGCCCACCTGCTCGAGCCGGCGAAGCCGTATTGACCGCTCCCCCTGGCTCGCCGACGGACCTCTCCGGCGCCCCTCCGCATGCGGGGAGAAGGCGTCGAAGATCACAGAGCAGAGCGAGTTCCGTTCGCGGTCCGCGCAGCGCCCGTTCTGGGCCGACCGCAGAGTCCGTTCCGGCTGACAGGTTTCCGTTCCCGTGGCGAGCCGCGGGGCTCCCGTTCGTGGTCGCCGCAGGTTCCGTTCGTGGTCACCGCAGGTTCCGTTCGTGGTGAGCGCAGGTTCCGTTCGTGGTGAGCGCAGACGAACCAGCCTTTCCGTCGTCGTACGCGGCGGCCCGGTGATTGGGGGGCACGGGTGGAACTGACGACGCAGCCCGAGCCGATCAGGCCGAACCAGGTTGACTGGAAGCGGGTGCGCCGTTGCACCTTCGTCGTCCACCAGCGCTTCACGTACGAGTACCCGGCACCGATCCGGGACCTGCGTCACAGGCTCGTGGTGATCCCCCCGGCCACGTTCGGCGAACAGCGCCGAACGTCTCACCAGCTCGAGGTGTCCCAGCCGGCCGAGGTGATCACCAACACCGACGCCTTCGCGAACACCGTGGTCGAGGTGCGCGTCCCGGTCGTGGAGCGGGCGATCGAGTTCGAGGTCTGCGTGGGCATCGAGCGACGTGGACCGCCCGCGCCTCGACTGCTTGCCGGCAGCTGGCTCGACGATCCCCGGGTCACCTCCCCTTCGGAGCGGACGTCGCCCGATCGTGACCTGGCGCGGGCCGCCCGGGAACTCGCAGGCCACGGCGCCCTCGGGCTCGAGCTCGCCGAGCTGGCGAACGCCTGGGTGCACCGCTCCATGGCCTACGGTTTCGGAGCGACGGACGTGCACACCACGGCCGGGCAGGCGCTCGCCGGTGGACGCGGCGTCTGCCAGGACTATGCCCACGTCATGATCGCGATCTGCCGCCTGCTCGGGCTGCCTGCGTTGTATGTATCGGGGCACCTGCTCGGCGAGGGCGGCACACACGCCTGGGTCGAGGTGCTGCTGCCCGCGGCGGACGGATCGGGACGGGCCGAGGCCTGGCCACTCGATCCCACCCACGGCCGCCGGGCCGGCATGAGCTATGTCACCGTGGCGGTCGGCCGCGACTACGGAGACGTCGCGCCGGCGTCGGGCAGCTACCGCGCCACCTGTCGCGGCAGTCTCTCGGCTCGCAAGCGCGCGTTCCTGACCGAGGTCGCGTACGTCGACTGAGGACCGGCTGCTCCCGCGCGGCCGGTCGCGGCCCCCGGACCCTCACCCCCGGCCCCGCTCCCTCTGGGCGCTGGTTGCCGCGTGCAACGGCGGTGGTCGGCGCGAGGGAGCGGGGGGTCGGACGGCGGCTGGTGGCGAGCGGACGCCGCGCAACACAGCCCGACCCACGGACCGCACGCGCGCGTCTTCCGACCACCAGACCTGCGAGCCGGGAGGATCGGCTCCCCGCTCCCTCGCGCGGAGGCAACGCGTGACGGGATGCCCGGTAGCGCCCAGAGGGAGCGGGGCCGGGGGTGAGGGTCCGGGGCGTGAGAGGCGGGGGGTGAGGGTCCGGGTCAGGCAGGGATGCCTGCCCCACACCGGACCGCCTCACCACCAGACGAGAGCGTCAGTACCGGATCACCACCAGCCGGTCGACGCCTGAGGCCGCGCCCCAGATCTCTCCCGGGCGGCCGAGCAGCTGGCGCACGCTCGAGCCCGCGGAGGGCAGCGTGAACACCTCGAACTGCTCGGTCGCGGGGTCGAAGCGGACGATCGCGTTCGCGCCGAAGTCGGTCACCCACACGAGATCGCGGTCGTCGACGTAGACGGCGTAGGCCTGGGGCCGAGCGCCGGGCAGCGGCCATGCGCGCCACTCGCCGGTTGCCGGTTCGTAGCGCGACAGCTGGCCGCTGTTCCACTCGCTCACCCAGATCCGCCCGCTCGAGTCCGACCACACCCGCCGCGCACCCTGCCCGGCGGTCGGCGGCTCGACCACCGCGACGTCCCCGCTCGCCTCGTCGATGTCGCCGACGTAGCTCCCGGCCAGCGATGCGTAGTAGACGTCCCCGCCGGGCGTTGCCGCGATGCCGTACGGTCCCCGGCCCCGCGGCGCGTCGTAGACCGCGATCGCGCCGCTCGCCGGATCGAGGCGGCCGTACACGCCGCTCTGGCCGGTGAACCACAGCATTCCGCCGCCGTCGAACGCGGCCGTGTTGAGGTTCGCGCCGGCGCGATCGGCCGGGAGCGGGAAGACCGTGACCGCCTCGCTCTCGGCGTCCACGCGCACGATTGCGTTGAGCCCGCTGTCCGTCACCCACGCTGCGCCGTCCGGCCCCACGATCACCCCGTGCGGCGACGACCCGGCGCCGAGCGGGATGTGTCGCGTCTTCCCCGTCGCCGGATCGAGCCGCCCGAGCGCGCCCTGGCGCTGCGCCGTGTACCAGACGGTCCCGTCCGGCGCCGGCGCGACATCGTGCGGGCGCGCGCCCGCCGGCACTGCGTACTCCTCGACCACGGGCGCGCGCGCCGGTGGCACGGCGGTGGGTGTGACTGTCGGCGTGGCGGTGGGGCCGGCGGACGGTATGGCGCGCAGTGACGCGCTCGGCGTAGCGGTGGCGGTCGCCGCCACGGGGGCGGCGGACGGGGTCGCCGCCGGCGCATCGCCGTCGGCGCCGCCGCAGGCGGCGAGCAGCAGGGCGAGCGCCGCGGCCGTCGCCGCGGCCCGGGCACGCGGGTGTCCTGTGCGGGGCGGCACGGGCGTCATGTGCGCGATCGTACGGGAGGCGGCGCGGCGCACGCGCGTTACTCCGGAGGCGGCTCGACGATGACGAGGAAGCCGAAGGGCGCGTCCGTCTCGAGCCGGGCGAGCAGGACGTCGAGGCGGGACAGCGTGCGCAGCGAATTCACCGCGGCCGGCGCACCGGGGATGTGTGTCTGCCAGGACTGCGTTCCGCCGTCCCAGCGCGAGATCGAGACGATCCGTTCCGTGGCGCTCTTCTCGCTCTTCGTCTCGCTCTGGTCGCTCGTGTCTGCGCAGGTCACCGTGCACCCGACGACCGGTCCCGTGCGCATCACGGATCTCCACGGCAGCCACCGCGGCGCGGAGGCGGCCACGGGCTGCGCCCGCGGCAGGCCCGAGATCTGGCTGTCGTCGAACGCGAGCATCGACACGCTCGTGCACGAGACCGCCCACGCATACGACTGCGTCGACGACGGGCTCATGAACGGCAGCCCGTCGCTCCGTCCGGCCGTCCGGCCGGCGTGGGTGTCCGACTACTGCTGGACCTCAGACGCGGAGTGGTACGCATGCTCGGTCGTGTACTACCGCGACGTGCGCCCGCAGCGCGTCGCGCCGTGGGGACCCGCCGCCACGGTCGCCGCCAGGTCCGCGACGGCCGCGGCCGTTGCCACCGCCACGCCCGTGCGCGCGCGGTACCCCTGCGCCGCACGAACGTCGCGCCTGCGATGGCTACGCTGTGCGCACGCGCCGGGGTGGCGGAATGGCAGACGCAGCGGGCTTAAACCCCGCGGCCGCAAGGCATCTGGGTTCGAATCCCAGTCCCGGCACCAGATTCAAAACAGGGCATTCCGGTTGCTTATGTCGCGTGGAATGAGGAGCGAGCAGGCTCCGGGAGCCACACCGGGAGCCAACGAAGGTAGCGGTCGCGACGGCAGAGGCGCCAGCCGCCGTCTACTCAGATAGACGAGTGATCGTCTATCTGAGTAGACTCAACGGGTCACCGCACGGGTGCTGATTCGCGGACTACGTGGCGGCTGCGAGCCGCTCCGTCAACGAGGCTCCCACCAGATCTGGCGCTGCGGCAACTGCCAGACAGTGGTCCCTTTGCACCCCGGCGACATCCGGGCTGGAACGCTCCGCTCTATTGAGCGGGATCGTGAACCGTGCCCCGGCCGAGGTGGCTCGGCCGCTGATCAGGAAGAAAGAACGAGGAGGAGGAGAAGAAGAGCGTGAAGACCTACACCGCACGCCTGGAGCGGGAGAAGGACGGGCGCTGGACGGTCGAACTCGAGGAGGAGCCGCGGGTCCACACCTGGGGCAAGACCGTCGAGCAGGCCCTCATCCGCGTGCGCGAAGCTGCCGCCTTGTGGTTCCAGACCGACGAGGACGACATCGATCTCGTCCCAGACCCGGTCTTGCCGAAGTCCGCCGGTCGGACGGTCGCGCAGGCTCGCCAGGCTCGCGATCAAGCCAGAATCGCTGATCGTCTCGCCGTCGAACGAACCCGCTCCGCCGCCGTGACGCTCGCCCGTCGAGGGATCAGCATCCGAGACGCGGCCGCAATCCTGGGCATCTCACACCAGCGCGTCCATCAACTCCTCGCCCTGGAGCAGACGCCACGACGGCGCAAGGCCGGCTGAGACCGCGGCTCCAGTGACGGCTGGGAGATCGTTGCGCCCGGCTTGTCACCAACGGGGGTCGCTGTGCAGATCTACCTGCTGAGCAACCCGTCATCCACGCAGGCTGGTACCGGCGTACCGCGCACCCTGCTGCGACGGTGGGACGACTCCGGGCCGAGCCGGCGGTTCCGATGCCTCGATGCCCTGAGCCGGCCGAGGCCTCGCGCGTGAGTCAGGGAGAGTCGCAAGGTACGGGACTTCGGTGCCGGCCCGCGCGACGACGCCGGCCTGTGAGCAGGAACGACGACTCCGTTGCTGCGTGCGTTTCCTCGCTCCCCCGGTTCGGCTTTTCCGTCGAGACACCTCTGCTTCCATTGTGGCAGGTGCGGGGCATGCGACCGCCGAGGATCCGCCTACAGGTACCGGAGGGCCGAGGCCTTCGTTACGGCGCGAACCGCGTCTTCGCGCGTTCCGTCTTGGGCAGCGGCTCGCCCCACCAGCCGGGCGAGCGCGTCCGGCATCGCCTGCTCGTGAAGCTCAAGCAGCGCACTGAAGTGCACCCGCGTGTCGGCAAGGCGCCCGGTCTCGACCCAGTGCGCGATCAATGGCCAGCGGGCCGGCCATGTGAAGGGATAGCGGGGCGTCCGCTCCCGCCACAGCTCGAGCGCGGCAAGCGCGCGCCGCTCGAGTTCGTCGGCGTCCCCCGCCTGCCAGGCCACCCATCCCAGGTTCGCGGATGCCAGTGCTTCGTACTCACTGACCTTCAGCGTTCGCCCCAGCCGCAGCGCGTCCTCCGCCCACCGCAGCGATTCCTCGGCGTTGCCGAGTCGCCGGTGCATCAGGCTGAGGTACGAGGCCGATCGACACTGCGCTCGCCGAGCGCCGAGTGCCAGCTCCAGGTCGTGCGCCCGCTCGAGCTGTAGGGCGGCGAGATCGAACTCACCACTGAGCATGAGCAGAAACGCATGATCGAACGAGGCCTCGGCATAGCGGAGCTTGAACGCCGGGTCGATGAGCAGCCTGGCCCGCTGGAATCGTCGAACGGTGCGGGGCGGCGGAGCGTAGCGATACCGGCGGAGGTCTAGGCCGACCCGTGCCTCCGCGAGTGCGAATTGGTGGGCAATCGTGCCGAGGCGCTGAATCCATGGCTCCACCAGGTTTTCGAGGCGGGCCTGCTCGGCGGTGTCAGACCGAAGGTATGCCCGGTTCAGCGCGTGGAGCTGCAGGTTGATCCACTCACGCCCCTGCTGGAGATCCTCCTCGCGAGGTTCGCCCAGCAGCTGCGTGGCGCACTCCAGATGAACGTAAGCCTGCGTTTCCTGCTCGGTCGTAGACCGCTCGCCAAGCTTCCGGTGAAGCCGGCCCGCGGACAGCGCGTCCTGCGCCTCGATCCGTTCCAGTGCGCGCTGCCAGTGCTTACCGGCGTCCGCCCGGTCGAGCGCGGCCGCGAGGTCGCCGGCCTGCTCGTCCAGTTGCGCCGCGATTGCCGGCGGGACCGCCGGCATCCGAGCCGCCTCAGCAATTGCAAGCCGATCAAGGATCTGGTCGACCCAGTGCAGCCCTTCTGCTGCGAGCCCGCCCTCGAGCCAGTAGTGGGTTAGCGCGGCGGAGAGCCGTGCGCACGGATCGATGTCGTTGCTCGCCAGCAGGTGCGCGAACGCGGCACGCACGTTGTCGATGTTGCTTTCGACGAGCGCGAGCCACAGGCCATCTTCGGCCGTGAGTGGATCGGGTTGCCCCTCAACCAGTTCGATCACGTGCCGAGCATGCGCATCACGCCACCGCTCCGCCTCGCCGGACTCCGCGAGCCGCGCACGTGCGAACTCGAGCACGCTCTCGAGCAGGCTGTAGCGGATCGTGCCCCCTTCCTCGGCGGTCGCGGTCACAAGTGACTTCTCGGCAAGGGATGACAGGCCCGCCGTGATCGCGGATGCTGCGAGGTCGGGAGAGGCACACATGGCCCGGGCGGACGGCAGCGTGAAGCCTCCCGCGAACACGCTGAGGCGCATGAGCAGCGCCCGATCGCCATTGTCCAGGAGTCGATAGCTCCACCCGATCGCGGTTTCGAGCGTCGCGTGGTGTGGTGCGTCTTCACCACCTGGCCGCCGCGTGAGCAACGCGAAGCGATCGTCGAGCCCGCGCGCCACCTCCGACAGGCCCAGCGTGGGCACCTTGGCGGCTGCGAGTTCTAGAGCCAGCGGCAGACCATCCAGCCGGCGAACGATCTGACGCGCCGTTGCTGCGATCTCCTCGTTAACGCGCTGTTCCGGGCCGACACCCGCACGCTCAAAGAGCAGATCGAGTCCCGCGTCCTCGACGTCACCCGCCAGTGGTTGCACGGGAAACACCGCCTCGCCCCGGACTCCCAGCCGCTCTCGGCTGGTCGCGAAGACATGCAACCGCGGACAGGCATTGAGCAATCGATCGACGACGGCGGCGCAGCCATCCAGGAGGTGCTCACAGTTGTCGATCACCACGAGCGCTTCCTGATCGCGCAGGTAGTCCGTCACGACCTGGAGGGGCGGATCGCGGTCCGTGCGCAGACCCATTGAACTCGCGAGCGCTGCGGGGACCAGCTCCTCGTTCGTCAGTGCGGATAGCGCGACGTACGAGACGCCGCCGGGTAACGAGCCCTGGACCTGCTGGGCGACTTCGAGCGCGAGCCGCGTCTTTCCGACGCCGGCCGGACCGGTCAGGGTGACGAGGCGCTGTGCACGTAGCAACTCGCGCAGCTCGTCGCGTTCCCGCTCCCGGCCGACGAAGCGATCACGGTGCACGGGCATTCGCGACCGGAGCGAAGGGGCGCGCAGCGGAGGGAAGTCTCCGCGCAAGCCGGGGTGCCGAAGCTGATACAGGTGCTCGGGGGCGGCAACGTCCCGGAGCTGGTACTCCCCGAGGTCCTCGAGCCCAAGCGGAGATGCCAGTTCCACCACCTGCGCGCGGCAGGCGGCTGAGACGAGCACCTGCCCGCCGTGCGCCGCCGCCGTCATGCGCGCGGCGCGGTTCACGTCGGGGCCGAACAGGTCGCCGTCGCGTTCCCGTGCGACGCCCCAGTGCACGCCGATCCGCACGTGCAGGGGGCCGATCGCTTCGCGCGGCGCTAGATCGAGCGCGAGCTGCGCGTCCGCCGCGGCGGCAATCGCGGCGTCCGCGGACCCGAATGTCGCGAACAGCCCGTCACCGGTCGACTTGATGACGTGCCCGCCGTCGCGCTCCACCACGCCCCGGAGCAGTGTGTCGTGCATCTCCAGGGCCGCATCCATGGCTTCAGGGTCGGCCTGCCAGAGCCGCGTTGACGCCTCGATGTCCGTGAAGAGCAGCGCGGTGGTGGACTCGGCCATGCTTCTCGCCCGACGTGAGGCGGATCGAACGGATGCGGGACAGTCGCATTCCCTGCGGGATGAATTCGCGAGCACTCGAGCGCCGCTCGAGCGCGACGAGGGAGCGATCGTAGCGCTGACAGTCTTGCGGGTCCTGCGAAACCGAGTGCGGGCATGGCCGCACGCTAGGAGCCTGCCGGTTTAACCGGGAGGGGATCGACGATAAGGTAAGGGCGCATGATCATTAGTCATGCGCCCTTACCGTGAGCACACCCCCGACCAAGCCGCCCTGCTGCCGCCGTCGCTGGCGGAGCTCATTCCCGCGGACGATCCGGTCTTCTTCCTGCGCGAGGTGATCGAGCGGCTCGATCTCGAGCCCTTCCACCGCTCCTACCGCGCCGAGCGCGGGCGACCGCCCTACCACCCGGCGCTGATGGTGGGCCTCTACCTCTACGGCGCGATGCGCCGCACGTACTCCTCGCGACGGCTGGCGGAGCTCTGCCGGCGCGACGTCGGCTGCATGTACCTCGTCGGCCGCGCCACGCCGGACTACCACACTGTCGGCGAGTTCCGGCAGCGCTTCACGAACGAACTTGCGGGGCTCTTCCTGCAGGTGCTCGTGCTCTGCCGGGAGGCGGGGCTCGTGCGCCTCGGCCACATCAGCCTGGACGGCACGAAGCTGCGCGCGAACGCCTCAAAGCACAAGGCGATGAGCTACGGACGCATGCTCCAGCGGGAGCCGGCGCTGGCCCAGGAGGTCGCGCGCTGGCTGGAGGAAGGGCGGCGCCAGGACGCGGCGGAGGACGCCGAGCACGGCCCCGACGACGACGGCTGGAGCCTGCCGGAGGAGCTCACGGAGACCAGCCGCCGGCTGGAGAAGATCCGCGAGGGCAAGGCGCGGCTCGAAGCGCTGGCGCGCGAGCGCGCGCTCGCGGCGGGCGAGGACCCGGCGCAGGCGGAGGTGCCGGAACGCGCCCAGACGAACTTCACCGACCCCGAGTCGCGCATCATGCACACACCCGACGGCTTTCAGCAGAGCTACAACGCGCAGCTCGCCGTCGACGCCGACAGCCAGGTGATCGTCGCCTGCGAGGTCTCGAACGCGCCGCCCGACGTGCAACGCCTACGGCCCATGCTCGAGCGCCTGCACACTAATCTCGACCAGTACCCCGCGCAGCTCACCGCCGATGCCGGCTACGCCTCCGAGGCCAACTTCGCCGCCCTCGCCGACGCCCACGTCCACGCCGTGATCGCCCTGCGCCGCTATCACCGCGATGAGCCGCCCGACGCCGACCCGGCGCCGCGGCGTGCCTCACGGCGCTGGCCGCACCGCAACGTGATGCGCGAGCGCCTCGCCAGCGCCGACGGCAAGGCGCTGTACAGGCTGCGCAAGCAGACCGTCGAGCCGGTGTTCGGTCAGATCAAGGGCGCGCGAGGCTTCCGCCAGTTCCTGCGGCGCGGACTCGCCCCCGTGGGCGCGGAGTGGGCACTGCTCTGCACCGCGCACAACCTGCTCAAGCTGCACCAGGCGAGCGTGGGGCCGTAGCGTCCCTCCCGCCGCCCGGTCGCCTCTCGCCGCTACGCCGACACAGCCGGCGCGGGACCTCAACCCTCGTCGTGGCCGCCGGCCCGCTGCGAGGCTCGCCGCTCACCGGCCTTCGGCACTGCCGACTACTCCGGCAGGCTCCTAGTAGTGCCCAGCGTCAGGCGGGTTGGTGTCAGTCT